>JGI24525J20082_1001669_pt1 | contig 9216 bp, 9 predicted proteins | sample LinPmetageLP50_FD_20082 | JGI IMG/M metagenome (IMG submission 20082) | reverse complement strand
GGCTCGGCTATATGAAAGATGGCAAGCTCAAGCTCAAAATCGGCGAGGAGGAACTGGCTTTATTGCGCCGCGCGCTGGCGACGATGACCAAAGTCCACTTCCTCAACGGCGCGATCGAGGTCTACCCTGCCCTGCTACGCGGCCAGACGCTGACCAGCGACATGAGCCATGAAGAGATTGATGCCTTTTACGAAAAGGCAATCGTCGAGCCTGATGATGTCGTCCTGTCCAGTTCCCATCCCCACGGCGGTAATGCGATCAACGAAGACCCGCACAAGGGCGTCGTCGATCTCAACCAGCGGGTGCACAATACGACCAATTGCTATGTCGCCGATGCCAGCGTGATGCCCAGCTGCATCCGGGTCAATGCGCAACTGACCACGATGGCCATGGCGCATAGAGCGATGGCCGGGAAAAGACGCTTCGGTTAGCTTTTGAAGCTGAAGTCGGGCAGCGACTGGAATGCGCTTCTCAGTGCATCACCCCATCCCTCGGAGATCGTCTGGAAATAGGGATCGTCTTTTTCGACCCGCTGCTGTTGCGTGATTTTGAAACTGTCGGCTTCATAAACCTGCATATCCAGCGGCAAATCCACCGCCAGATTGGCACGAATGGTAGAATCGAAAGACACCAGCAGCAATTTGACGGCATTTTCGAAGCTCATGTCGGGCTCGAACGCGCGGACCAGAATCGGACGGCCATATTTGGTTTCGCCGCTCTGGAAAAAGGGGCTGTCATCGCTAGCCTCGATAAAGTTGCCGGCCGGGTAGATCATGAACAATCTGGGATCGCTACCATGGATCTGGCCACCGAGAATCAACGTCGCGCCGAAAGGCGACTTNCGATCTCTTCCTGACCTTCGTGGGAATAGGTTTTCACCACCTCGCGCAAAGTGTCGCCAATGATCGTCGCAACCTGGAACATCGATGGCGCCTGCAGGATCGATGGATTGCGGTCATCGGGATGCTTGCCGCGCTCATCCAGCAGGCTGACAACCGCCTGAGTGGTCGCCAGATTACCCGCCGAAAGCAAGGTAATGACCCGGTCGCCGGGTACTTCCCAACTGGTCAGTTTCTTGACCTGGGCAATATCGTCGACACCCGCATTGGTGCGGGTATCTGACATGAAAACAAGGCCGCGTTTCATCCGCAGTGCCACGCAATAAGTCATTACTACCGGTTATCCCTTATAAGAATCATCGCAATGATCTGCGCCCCTCTACTGCTGCACTTGCAGGCTTACAATCATATCCTCATTGCCCGCACCATAGCGCAGGCCGGATATCGGCGATGCATCGCGATAATCCAGGCCTGTGGCGACCCGGACATAGCGTTCATCCGGCGAATAGCCGTTGGAGATGTCGAAGCCGACCCAGCCGATATGCTCGATATAGGCTTCCGCCCAGGCGTGTGTGGCATCCTGATCGACCCGGTCACTCATCATCAGATATCCGGAGACATAACGCGCAGGAAAGCCCAGCGAGCGCGCCGCCGTGCAGAAGATATGGGCATGATCCTGACAGACGCCACCACCAACCGTGAGCGCCTGCTCTGCGGTTGTTTCTGCATCGGTTTTGCCAGTCTCATAGGCGACTTTGTCGGTAACCAGCGCTGACAGCGCGTGCAACCGGGCGATGTCGTTGTCATAATCCTGGTCCAGCGATGCGATCAATTTGGCGGTTTCGACCTCTGGCCTGGTAAGCGCCGTTGCCCGCTTGAAATACCACAAGGGGGCAAATCCCGCGTGGCTGCCGATAACGCCGCTGCCATCGGTATTTTCAACCTCGCCGGTGCAGCGGATGACAATTTCGTTGCGTCCGCGTTCTATGTTGATCAGATCGACATGATTGCAGTGCTGATCCTCGAACGACAATTCCAGTGATCCGCCTTCAATCTCGATATTCCAGTCGACTATCCGCTGACCGGGTCTTTCTTTCGGGCGAAGACGCAACTGTTGCAACCCGTATTGCACGGGATTATCGTAATTATAACGGGTTTCGTGATTGATTTTCAGCAGCATATTCAGTTTATCCTGTCCTGAAAATTATAGTCGCTCTCGATCTGCGCGGCGAGGCCGTTATTTGCCGCGAGGAATTCGATGATGAATTCGTGCAGACCATTTTCAAATATAGTTTTTACCGGCTGTCCGAGCAAACGGTCGCAAATATCTCTCGCCAGACGGTGCGATGACACATCACATCCATATTCGCGTTCGAGATAACCGAGATTATCGGAAATCTGTTCATAGCAGAATGCCAGCGAACGCGGCATCTGCCGGTGAAGGATCAGATATTCAGCAACGCTCAACGCGCTGATATCCGAACCATTGAGCCAACGATAGGACCGTTGCGCGGATACCGAGCGCAGGATAGTCTCCCATTGGACATTGTCGACGGCGGTGCCGATTTGCGCGATCGAGGGCAGCAACAAATAATATTTCACGTCCAATATCCGGGCGGTACTGTCCGCCCTTTCTATAAACGTGCCGAGCCGGATGAAATTAAACCCGTCATTGCGCAGCATAGTGCCAAGAACAGCGCCCCGGACCAGTGAACTCTGCTGGCGGATAACCGCCAGAACATCTGGTAAATCCCGCTCGTCAACCGGATTGGCCAAAGCCGTTTTCAAATTCATCCAGGCTTCGTTGGTTGCTTCCCAGACTTCCCGTGTCAGGGCAATCCGTCCGGTACGGGCGCTGTCCCGCGCCTGTTTGATCAGCGAGATGACGCTGCCGGGATTGTCCTTGTCCCGCAAAAGATAATCGATCACCTTGGTTGAACTATAATCGGCATGTTTCGCCAGATAGCTCTTCTTGGCGCCGGACGACGCGAGGATGGAAGCCCATTCATCGGCTGCGGAAGACGAGTGGGTCAGCGCAATCCGGAAGCCCGCTTCGATCAGGCGCGCACTATTCTCTGTCCGCTCGAGCAGACGCGACATCCAGAACAGACTGGCGGCAGTTTTGCCTAGCATGATCCCTGTCCCCTCATTCTTCCAGCACCCAAGTATCCTTGGTCCCCCCGCCCTGGCTGCTGTTGACCACCAGAGATCCCTCGGTCATCGCCACGCGGGTCAGGCCGCCAGGCGTAATATCGATACGATCGGGAGACACGAGCACGAACGGCCGCAGATCAACATGCCGCGGCGACAGGCCCTTTTCGGTAAAAATCGGCACGGTCGAAAGCGCCAGCGTCGGCTGGGCAATATAATTGCTGGCATTACTGATCAGCTTGGCGCGAAAATCCTCGACTTCCTGTTTGGAAGCGGCCGGGCCGACGAGCATGCCATATCCGCCCGATCCGTGCACTTCCTTGACCACCAGTTCCGCGAGATGTTCCAGCACATATTCCAGCTGGTCCTTCTCCGAACAACGCCATGTCGGAACATTTTCCAGCAGCGGCTTCTGGCCGGTGTAGAATTCGATAATGTCCGGCATATAGGAATAAAGCGCCTTGTCGTCGGCGATCCCGGTGCCGGGCGCATTGGCGATGGTAATCCCGCCGGAACGATAGACATCCATGATCCCGGGCACGCCGAGCATCGAGTTGGGCAGAAAATTCAACGGATCGAGATAATCGTCGTCGATCCGGCGGTAAATCACGTCGATCGCCGTATAGCCTTGCGTCGTTCGCATCGCGACACGGCCGTCAACAATCTTCAGATCATGGCCCTCGACCAGTTCCGCGCCCATTTGATCGGCGAGAAAGCTGTGCTCGAAATAGGCGCTGTTGTGGATACCTGGCGTCAGGACAGCGACCACCGGCTTGCCTTCGCATTTCGGCGGCGCGCAGGCGGCTAGCGACCGGCGCAAATTGCTAGGATAGCTGCTCACTTCCTGCACACCGATCCTGGCGAACAGCTCGGGGAACATATGGAGCATCGTTTCCCGGTTTTCCAGCATGTAGCTCACCCCGGAAGGCGTGCGCGCATTATCCTCGAGCACGTAAAATTCGCCGGGCCCGGTACGGACAATATCGGTGCCGATAATATGGGTATATATGCCGCCGGGCGGGTTGACGCCGATCATCTGCGGCAGGAAAGCGATATTATTGGCGATCAGCTCGACCGGTATACGGCCCGCACGCAATATCTCCTGGCGGTGATAGATATCATAGAGAAAGGCGTTGATCGCCTTGACCCGCTGCTCGATCCCGCGCGACAATTTACGCCATTCACTGGCCGACAATATCCGCGGAATAACGTCGAACGGGATCAGCCGCTCGTCGCCTTCATCCTCACCATAGACGTTAAAGGTAATACCGGTCCGTCGGAAAAAGGCCTCCGCATCTGCGGATTTGCGATGGAGCCGCTTGGTATCTTCATCGTCCAGCCAGCCTTTATAGGCGACATAGGGTTCGCGAACGTCTCCGTCGCTACCCATCATTTCATCGAACAAGCCATTTCCCCTCGGGCGAAGTGTTTAAACCTGTCCTCCCGAGCTTAAGCTAACGCAACAAGTTCCTGAAAGCAAAGGAAATAGCGGACTTCAGAGGATTAGAGAATCAGACCGGATATTTAACACCGGTCATTTCTTCAGAAATATCCCACAGGCGTTTCGCCGGCTCGATCCGTTTGGCTTTCGGGCGGGGCTGCACTTCGCGCGCCGGTCCGGTCCATTCGCCGTTACGGCCCGGCCCGAAATATTCACCACCCTCGACATCATTCCCGGCGGCAGCGGCCAGCGTCGTCCACGCCCCTTGCGCCGCGCTGTTCATGAACAGGCTCGACACCGGCTTGAACAAAGACACCATGAAGCCTGGAAAATTCTTGGCCAGTTCGGTATCCGCTACGCCGGGATGGCAGGCAACCGCCTTGATCGGGGAATCGGCCGCGCGCAGCCGCCGGTCGAGTTCGTACATGTGCAGCAGATTGGCCAGCTTGCTCATCGCATAGCGCGCCCAGCGGCTGTAACTTTCCTCTGCATTGATATCGTCAAAATCGATCCGGCCATTGCGATGCGCCATACTGGCGGTGATCACGACCCGGGGCTCCTGCCCTGCTGCCAGCTTGTCGAGCAATAGTCCGGTCAGCGCGAACGTCCCCAGATGATTAACGCCAAATTGCGATTCAAAACCGTCCACCGTCTCTTCGCACGGCGGCATCATGATGCCGGCGTTGTTGACCAGAACATCCAGTCTTGGCTCTTTCGCCACCAGCTTCGCCGCGCTGCGAATGGATTTCAGATCCCCCAGATCCAGAGGAATGAACCGCATATCCGCCTCCGGATAAACTGCGTGAATATCGGCTATCGCGGCTTCTGCCTTTTCCACGGAACGGCAACCGAGCAGCACCCGCGCGCGCCTGCCGGCGAGCAATTTCGCAGTCTGATAGCCAAGCCCGCTATTCGCACCAGTCACAAAAAAGACGCGCCCGCTCTGGTCGGGCACGTCCTTGTCGGTAAAATTCTCGATCGTCATGCCGCTAATCTCCTGATCCTGCCCCCTATACTATCACAGAAAGCACAGTCTCGGCAGCAAATCGCGGTCTCGCAGGATGTGCTCCAAAACCGACGCTCCCCGCCCCACAATACTTTACTTCCCGCCGATATCGTCTAATCGCTGCTGCCAATAGTTTTGGAGATTATCATGCGTGCCGACGCGCAAGCCTATGTCGACCGGATCGACGCCGCTCTCGCCCTGATCAAGACCGCCCTCAACTGGGATGTTGCCCTGCGCCGTCTCGACGAGCTCAATGCCCGCGTCGAGGATCCGACCCTGTGGGACGACCAGAGTGCCGCCCAGGCGGTGATGACCGAACGCCGCCGCCTCGATGAATCGATCAGCGCCGCGCAGGAAATCCAGCAGGAACGCGACGACGCGCTCGAATTTATCGAGATGGCCGAGGAAGAAGGCGATGCCGCCCTCGCCGATGAGGGCGCCGCTACGCTGGAAAAGCTCGCCACTCGCGCCGACCGCGACAAGGTCAAGGCCTTGCTCTCCGGCGAAGCCGACGGGCTCGACACCTATATCGAAATCCACGCCGGCGCCGGCGGCACCGAGAGTCAGGACTGGGCCGAAATGCTGCTGCGCATGTATCAGCGCTGGGCCGAAGCGCGCGGCTACAAGGTCTCCATGGTTGATTATCAGGCTGGCGATCAGGCAGGAATCAAATCCGCGACGATCGAGGTGAAGGGCGAGAATGCCTATGGCTACGCCAAGACCGAAAGCGGCGTTCACCGGCTGGTCCGCATCTCGCCGTTCGACAGCGCCGCCAAGCGCCACACCAGCTTCTCCAGCGTCTGGGTCTATCCGGTGATCGACGACAGTTTCGAGGTCGAAATCAACGAGAGCGACCTCAAGATCGATACCTATCGCGCGTCCGGTTCCGGTGGCCAGCACGTCAACACCACCGACAGCGCCGTCCGTATCACCCACCAGCCGACCGGTATCGTCGTCGCCAGCCAGAATGACCGCAGCCAGCACAAGAACCGCGCCACCGCGATGGGCATGCTGAAAGCGCGTTTGTTCGAAGCCGAACTGCAGCGCCGCGAAGCCGAGGCCTCGGGCGAATATGAAGCCAAGACCGAAATCGGCTGGGGCCACCAGATCCGTTCCTATGTCCTGCAACCCTATCAGATGGTCAAGGACCTGCGCACCGGCCATACCAGCAGCGCGCCCAATGATGTGCTCGACGGTGCGCTGGACGATTTCATCGCTGCCACCTTGTCCCAGAAGGTGACCGGCGAAGCGGTTGATGTCGAGGATGTGGATTAGGGAGGCTTGTTCCCCTGCGCAGGCAGGGGTCCATCTCCGAAAATACAGCCGGCAAACATTGGTAGTGGATCGACCTGCGGGGCATCCTGAACGTTGCTCCCCCTCCATTCTTTAAACTGGCATCGACACGAGATGGCCCTCCTGCCTACGCAGGGGAACATCCCGTTCGTCCTGAGCCTGTCGAAGGACTGCGTGAGACGATAGGCGTGCTTCGACAAGCTCAGCACGAACGGTGAAAAGAGATGTCCGAGAAAAAAATGGCATCGCAGACGGTACCAATCATCCATTTCTTCCAAAGGCAAACCACGAGATGGTCCCGTGCCTACGCAGCGGAACAACCCCGTTCGTCCTGAGCCTGTCGAAGGACCGCGTGCGACCGAGAGCCGTGCTTCGACAAGCTCAGCACGAACGGCAGCTATGCCATTCCAGACCGTTTCGATCCCGGTCACATCCCGATTCTTCAACCTCGCGCGATGGACACAAAACTCGGAAAATCGTCCCTGAAGTCACCCGTGGTGGAACCAAAAGTCAGGAGAAAACGTAAGATAGGCAGACTTTATGCGATATCGACCCGTCAACTGACCATCATCGAAGATACGAGACCTCGTCTCTGACCAGTTTGCGCATGTCACGTCGCCACTCTTGGGAAGGACGCCGTCATATGGAAACCACCGAACTTGTCATAAACGGGGAAACGCACACGCTGAAAGCCGACAGTCGCGTGACATTGCTTGATGCGCTGCGCAACCATCTGGGGCTGACCGGAACCAAGAAGGGTTGCGACCACGGCCAATGCGGCGCCTGTACGGTGATCGTCGAAGGCCGACGGATCAACTCCTGTCTGACACTGGCCTGCATGCACGACGGCGACGCAATTACCACGATCGAAGGCCTTGGTCAGCCCGACAACCTGTCGGCGCTACAGTCCGCCTTTGTCGCGCATGACGGGTTCCAGTGCGGCTATTGCACACCGGGGCAGATCTGTTCCGCCACCGCCATGATCGAGGAAGCCAAGGCCGGATGGCCAAGCTTTGTATCCGACGACCTCGAAGGTTCCGAAGAGTTGAGCAATGAAGAAATATCAGAGCGGATGAGCGGCAACCTGTGCCGCTGCGCCGCCTATCCCAATATCGTCAACGCGATCCGTCAGGCCGCCGGAGAGCAGTCATGAAATCATTTGACTATGCAAGAGCAGCCGACCGCACCGATGCCACCGCGCAGGCAAGCGACGATGCAATATTTATAGCAGGCGGGACCAACCTGCTGGACCTTATGAAGCTCGAGGTAATGACCCCCGACAAGCTGGTCGATATCAACCGGCTGGACCTTTCCGGGATCAGCGTCACCGACGATGGCGGACTGCGTATCGGTGCGCTGGTGACCAACAGCGACTGCGCTGCCGACAAGCGCGTACGCAGCGATTATCCGGTATTGTCGCGCGCGATCCTCGCCGGTGCCAGCGGACAACTACGCAACAAGGCGACCACCGGCGGCAATCTGTGCCAGCGCACCCGCTGCTATTATTTTTATGATACCGCGATGCCGTGCAACAAACGGGAGCCGGGCTCCGGTTGTCAGGCGATGAAAGGCTTCAACCGAATACACGCCATCCTGGGCGCGAGCGACGCGTGCATCGCCACCTATCCCGGAGACATGGCCGTCGCGATGACGGCGCTGGACGCGCAGGTGGAGATTGAAGATAGCGCGGGCGAGATTCGTCTCGTGCCGATCCAGGAATTTCACCTCCTTCCCGGTGACCATCCGGAGAAGGACAATATCCTGGAGGCCGGTGACTTGATCACTGCGGTAATCTTGCCGCCACCCGTTGAGGGCAAGCAGATTTACCAGAAAGTCCGCGATCGCGCCTCTTATGCTTTTGCGTTGTGTTCGGTGGCCGCCGTCGTAAAAATGGACGGTGACACAATAAGGAGCGCCGCGCTGGCTTTTGGCGGACTGGCCCACAAGCCATGGCGTGACGAAGCGGTGGAAGAATTGCTGATCGGCCAACAGCCTTCCGCCGAACTGTTTGGCAAGGCTGCCGACAGACTGCTCGCCGAAGCGCAGGGCTATGGCAGCAATGATTTCAAGATACCACTCACCAGACGCGTTTTGATTTCCGTCCTGAAAGAAGCCACGCAAGCAGGAGCAGCAGCATGACCGCGCACCAGAAAATGGACAAGCCGGATACACGCAACCGTCTCGACGACATGCGACAGGGGCTGGTTGGAAAACCGATGGACCGCCCCGACGGACCGCTCAAGGTTTCGGGTCAGGCAACCTACGCACATGAATGGGACATACCGGACATGGTCTACGGCGTGCTGGTGCGGGCCACGATCTCCAAAGGTCGGGTCACCAATGTTGCGAGCGACGAAATCTTGGCAGAGGAGTCGGTTCATGCGGTGATTACCGATGACCGCTTGCTGCGACGGCCGGCGCAAGGCGGTGCGAATGAAGCACCGCCGCAAGGATCGAAGCAGGTCGATTATTTCGGTCAGCCAATT
>JGI24525J20082_1001630_pt1 | contig 9373 bp, 7 predicted proteins | sample LinPmetageLP50_FD_20082 | JGI IMG/M metagenome (IMG submission 20082) | reverse complement strand
TTGTGGTGAATTTGGATCCCAGCTTTCATCAAGCGATAAATTAGCAAATGGATTGCTGCTTTGTGGTGAGTTATCGGGCTTACTTGGCTCTTCAGGGGCAACCTTTACTTGCTCAGGCATTACTTTTGTTTTTTTAGTTGGTAGTGGCGCGTCGGGATCGAAAGTGCGTACTTCTGGCTCTTTAAAGTCGTGTTCAGTGGTTGAGCTTAATGATGAACGCTGCGTTTTTGCAGGATGGAAATCAGCTTGTGGCTGATGGGGTACAATGGGTTCAGGTGCGCTGTGTGAAGGCTTTATAGGCGCTTCTTGTTGTACCTTTTTGATTGGCTGATTTATAGGATTACGCTGAATTTTGGTTTGTTTGGCTTCGGGGTCAAAATCTCTTACTTGTGGCTCGGCAAACTCTGTTGCATTTTTTATCCGCTCTAAGGTTGCTTTAGCAGCTGCTTCAAACTCTGCCGTGTTAGTCTCCGGCTTTATTTTCACTGTATTAACTCGACTAGAATCAGGCTCTTTACCCTTGCTTTCGACGGCTGGGTTTTGCAGAACAGAGCCAGTCACCATCGGCTCAGTAACAACACTGTGAGTTTGATCATTGTCGTGACTTTGGGGCATTTGCAATGGTATGCCAGTATCAGCCGCTTGTTTATTTTGCTTAATATTGCGCAGGCGCATTAATACCACAACCGTAATTACCACAATTAACAATAGTGCCACACTTGGTAATACTAGCGAGATTATATTAGCCCCTTTGGGCATTGAAGAGGCAATAACGGCTGTTTGCTCGCTGGCTTTTATAGTGATAGGTACGGCGGTTTGTGTAGGCTCAACGGTGGCTTTTTTTACCTCTGGTTGCGTATTTTCCTCAGTGTTTGATAATTCACTGGCCGGTATTTTGCTGGGCTGTGCATTTTTTTCAGAAGCGCCGCTTTGTTCAGCCGCTGCTGTTACATTGACTTGTGACTCACCAGGTGCTGTTGTGGTTGATGCTACTGGGGCATTTTTTTTAGCTTGCTCTATAGTTTGAGTGGCGCTTTGTTCGATTACATTATTTTGGGGTGGAGTTGCACTTTGCTCAGTTGCAGCGTCTGGCAACGTTGGCTGTAAAGTGGGTTCTGTTTGTTGTGGTTTTACAACCTCCGGGGTCGATTGTTCAATAACCGGTTGCGGTTTAGGCTTTGGTACTGGCAAAGTGCGTGCCGCTTGCGGATCACTGCAGTTTTTTTCAAAGTCTCGCGCAGCATTACGGTATTTACGGCTGGCTTTATTATTGCTTTGTTGCTGCATTTCTTGTTTTATAAGAATACACATAGCTTCGTTATAAGCGGTACTGCTGGCACTATAAAACAAAGTAAAACAAAAAAGTAAGCAACTCAGTAACGGTTTCATAAAACTCAAAAGTGGTTAAGCATCAATGCCCTAATCTTAAGCGTAAAGTGAAAAATTATCTAGAAGCGCCTAGCGTTAATTAGGGTCTGTTGACCTTTGCGGATTACAATTTGTTCAAACTAGGGGCGGTTTAATCGCGGCGCGAGGTTTGTAACCTAGTGGACTAAGTAAAAACCGAGCAACAAAGAGTAAATCGCTCCTAGGCAGAACCCGAAGGGCAGCGCCTGTTTGGCATTGATGCTGCGTTATCGCCTATTTATGGGGAAAAACCACACCACATAGGCTCTGCCTTGCCTAAATACCAAACAGACTGCTGCAAATTTAACCTTGAAAGGTCAACAGACCCTAGTCAATTACCATTAAGCTTCGGTACTCGTCGTAAGCAAATTGGTCGGTCATACCGCTAATGTAGTCTTGAATTAACCGACAGCGATAATAAAATTCATAGGCGGCAAAATGATCGGGCTCTTCTTGCATCGCATTTATGGCATGCTGATAGCTACTTAAATGCTTTTTAGAGAGCTTTTTAACGAGTCTCGATTCTATTAATAAGCGGTTGTCGCCATGCAATGCACGTTTAAAGTCATCGCTACTCAAAAGCAGCAAAGGTTTATAACAATCGAGTAGGCCATTAATAATACGGTAGCCTTGCAGTTCGAGTTTTTCGACTTCTTTATGCGAAAATACATGCTCAAGCGCGACTTGTTTGAGCGCTTGGGTTGCTGCATGCAGGTAGCTGCGATCTTCTAATAATGCATGGTTAAAGTCGCCATGATAAATTGGCTCTATATTTTCAATAAAGCGTTTTGCGGCATGGTTTACTAGCGGGTGCAGTAATGACACGCGTAAATAAATAAAAAACTCACTATTAAAATTAAAGGGCTGTGCTTGTGCCCGTTCTATGGCGTAGTTTATNGCGTCGTCCACAAAGCTTTGGTGTTGAGTGTCGTTAAGNGCNANGTTAATTANNGCTTTTTGATACTGCTTTTTTAGTTGCTCGCATAATAACTGTGTGGTGATAATNTCTTTTTCTACGGCGTCTTCTATGTCGGCAAGGCAATAAGAAATATCGTCAGCGGCTTCCATAATATAACTGGCAGGGTGACGGCAATAGGGCTCCATTTTCAGCTCAGTTTGCAGTGCTTCAACAAAGCTTTTTTCACTGTAGTAATACCCCACTTTTTTCATAATGTAGTTTTTATTTTGAGGAATATCTTGCTTCGCTAAACTAGCCGGACGGGTGTACTTTAAAATAGCGGCAGTTTGGCTATAGGTTAAATTTAGGCTCAGCAAAGAGTGAATAATGCGTATGCCTTGAGCGTTGCCTTCAAAGCTACAAATATCTTGGGCTAAATGTTTAAAAATAACGCCAATGCTGCTGTTTGTTGTTTGGCAACGCTCAGGCGTAATGCTGGCTAAATTAGCATTAAACCAATTATTAATAGCCGCTTCGCCAAAGTGACCAAACGGCGGGTTACCTATATCGTGCATTAGGCAGGCCATTTCTACTAGGGTTTCTAGTGGGCGCTCTAAACCTGATAAACCATATTCTTTTTGTTGCTGGTAATTTAAATTGGCAAAGATGCGCTGCACAATAAAGCGGCCAACTTGCTGAACTTCTAATGAGTGAGTTAGGCGCGAACGCACAGCCGCGTTGCGCTCCAGCGGAAATACTTGGGTTTTTTGTTGCAGCCGACGAATGGCTGCACTATTAATAATTCGGCCACGATCGCTCTCAAGCGCCATTTGTAAATTGGCAGTGGTGCGCTGCATACGTGCAGGGGTTACTTTGCTACTGAAGTTGATCATGGTAATCCTTTTTTATGTGAATTAAACACTTATTAAACGCACGATTATTTATTTTTAATAGTTTGCTTTAATTTATCAGCATGTATCATAAAGTAACAACTTGCTTTAGTATTATTTTTTATAAAATTAACATACATCTAGGTATTTAAAATGAAGTTGTGGATCACTAAGGTAATGTGTTTTTGCCTTTTATTGGGTGTGAATAGTGCGTTTGCCGCTAAAGAGCAAACGGTTGTTATGATCTCTATTGATGGCTTGCGTTGGGATTACATTGAAAAGCACGGTGCGCCTAATTTAAAAGCAATGGGTGAGCAAGGCGTAAGAGCGCAAAAAATGCAGCCTGTTTATCCTACTAAAACGTTTCCAAATCATATTTCGGTGATCACCGGTTTACTGCCAGTTAACCATGGCATTGTAGATAATAAGTTTTGTGACAAAGCGCGCAATAATGAATGCTACAGCATGGGGAAAGGACAAAAAGACAGTACCTGGGTACGCGGCACACCACTGTGGAATTTAGTTAAAATGCATGGGCTTAAATCGGCGGTATACTTTTGGCCTGAGTCGGATGCGCGCTTTAATGGTATGACGCCTGACTATTACTTTCACTACTCTAAACAAGGTGACTACCAAGACCGAATTGATCAAATCATTCAATGGTTAAGCTTACCTAAAGCACAGCGCCCACGTTTTGTGGCGAGTTATTTTTCGTTAGTGGATAGCATGGGGCATGAATATGGCCCTGATGCGGTGCAAACGCGTGATGCCGTTAAACAGCTAGATGCGCTGATGGGGCAATTAAAAACCCGNTTGAGTAAGTTAGAGCAAGAGGTAAATCTGGTGATTGTGTCTGATCATGGTATGGCACAAGTTGAGCCTGAGCAGAGCATTGTTGTGAGCAGCTTACCTAAAGATGATAATTTTATGGTTGTTAATACCGGTCCTCGATTACTTATTTATACTAAAAGCGATGCTAAAAATGCAGATGTTGAGGCTTATAAAGCCCGTTTACAACATGCAGCAAAAGGACGCTACACGGTACTAACAGAGGAGCAGCTTGCAGGATATCACTATAATAAAGGCACTCGTGTGGGCGATATTGTGGTACAAACAACAGCGCCTGCGGTATTTAGCAATAGTGCGAAAGTGCCTTACTTAGGGACGCATGGCTATGCCTATACCGATGATATGGCAGCAACATTTATTGCTACCGGGCCGGCGTTTAAAAAAGGGGTGAGCATTGAGCGAGTGAATAATTTAGATATTTACCCTGTGCTTGCTAAGGTGATGGGTTTAAAGCTAATGAGTAAAGTGGATAGCGATGGTGAAACCTTACTCCCTGCCATACAACAGAAAATGATTAATCATTAAAAAAGAGCGCCGAGGCGCTCCGCAAGGGAAACTTAATTGGTTAGCATGGGTAATTTACCCATGCTGATATTGTTATTTAAGCTGAATTTTGAGAATACATTTATTATTCAGCATTGAGCTTATTTAAAGTTAGCGATACTGGTTTTTGTGTCGGTAACGGTACGAATGGCGTACGACTGATTGGTCACCCCAAATGGAATACCGTTTACGCTCCAGTTAGGGTTTGAGAAATAGTCGTACTGCGTTGCACTGCCAAATACAAATGGGTAGGCCATAATACTGGCAAATTCATTTTGTACACCGTGCCCCATACCATCAACGTATACACCACCGGCTGTATCGCCTTGCTTACGTGAATGCGCTAAACCTTGGTTATGACCAAGCTCATGAACAAAGGTTGTGGCTCCACAATCGATTGCGGTGATTGAGTACATGCGGCTGCTCATTGAGCTGTATAAATTACCATTTGTGCCTTGGCCAACCCATGCTAAGCCACATGAAATTAAACCGTTACCTGCACTTTGGCCTGTACCCGGCATTTAACCAATCTTCAGAAGGGGTTACTGCATAGTCACCTAAATTTTGAGTCCCAACTAAACGTAGCGTAATGTCAACGCCATTTTGGCTGTATACCTGGTTACTAAAAGCAATAAGCTGATTAATTTTGGTATTGATATTACTGGTAGCTGCTGCAGATTGATCGGTATATAAAATACCGATATCAATGGTTTCTGCTGACACTGTGCTGGCCGCACATAGCGCCGTTGCAATAGCGGCTGTTGAAATTACTTTTTTCATTGTTGTATTTCCTTACTTTTTACGATTGCAGTGTTTACTGCTAGGTCTTGTTGCCTGCGTTGACAGGTTTGTTTAAAAAGAGGGCGTGTTTTCAGCACGAGGTGCAAATGGGTCTATGTCATCCGCATTTTTTGGTGCAGGTTCACCAACCTGATGCTCTATATGTGTTTTATATAGGTCACGCTTAGCTGCAATCCAGCCATATTGACCTTTACTTTCAAAAACATAATTACCACTTGGGGCTGTAAATTGACCGTAAACCGCATCATTGCCAACGGTTAATATGGTGGTGTGCATTGCGCCATTGGCCCCAATAACCTGACCAACAATGCTTTTATCGCCGTTACTGGCATGGGTTACATTGGTTATTTCAGCGCTGTAGGTTTCTGCGGTTTGCGGTATTGCAAGGTCAAAATTATCACCCGTTTTGAGGGTTTTTAGCGCCGCTAGATCAAATTCTATGTAGGCTTCATTTTGTAAATCGGTTGGCAGTACTTTTGCCGCTTTAAGTATTTCTTTAGCCTTTGCTGAAGGTTTATTAATTGCGTCAAATGAGTTTGAAGGTACGTTTGATTCAATGTTAGCGGGTTTTGCTGCAATAGGGTCTTTACTCATATCAATGGGCGATGGGTTATGTGTTTTTTTTGCAAACTCAGAATCAACAGGAACGATATCAATAGCAATGGGCGCTTCTACCTCATCGGTTTTTTTCTGATCATTAAGCAGCGTATACAAGGCAAATACAGACAAAGGAATAGCGATAGTTAAAACAATGTAACGTTTCATCTGTTTCTCTTTTAGGTTAAATGGTGAACTAATTGTTAAGTTTTATCTTAAAAAAAGAATTAGATCAAATTTAAATTGTAATCATAAAGTGGTAATTGCTTTTTTTATAACTTATTGTAAGTATTTGCTTTACCTTTTTTAGGTATACTTTTTTGGTTTAATAGGATGGCTTTTTTGTAGTAATGGTGCACCCTGTGGCATGTTTTTGGGTACGTGTGTGTTTTTTAAATCACACCGATTTTGACAAGTAAAACTGACCAATAAAATTTTTTAGTAACGTGATCATTTTTCATTATTCAAAGGGCTAATTGCAAAGTATAAATAGGCAAAGTATGTTGTATCGTTAAACACCTATTAAAAGAGGGAATTATGGCAGGGACTGATCAGTTACTTAGTCGAATTATGGCAGGACTTGTTGCGGTCATTATTGGTTTTTCAAGTTCTATTGCATTGATTTATCAAGTGGTGATCACCTTAGGTGGTACACCTGAACTTGTGGCAAGCTGGATATTAATGCTGGGGCTAGTAATGGGCGGTACGTCTATTGTGCTGTCGTTTTATTATAAGGTGCCCATTTTAATTGCATGGTCGACTACCGGTGCAGCATTACTGATCTCAAGTGCCCAGGGCTACAGTTTACATGAAGCGATAGGCGCATTTATGCTATCAGCCTTATTGGTGCTGGTGTCTGGCATTACCGGTTGGTTTGAAAAAATCATGAACCGTATTCCCAGTGAACTGGCCTGTGCTATGTTAGCGGGGGTATTAGTCACATTTGGTATTGATGTGTTTAACTTTATGAACGACTTGCCATTGGTGATTGGTTTAATGGTGGTGGTGTACTTTATTGGCAAGCGCTTTTTTGCTCGGTTTGCAATGCTAAGTGTATTGTTAGCGGGTATATTTTTAGCCTGGTATATGGGAAATATCGATACTAGCACCGTGCATTGGCAGGCAAGCAGCTTTGCTTATATTGCACCAAACTTTAGTTTGCAGGCATTTATAAGTATTAGTATTCCTTTGTATATAGTAACTATGACTTCACAAAACTTACCTGGGTTTGCAATTTTAAAAGCGCATAACTATAAAGCGCCAATATCATCGTCATTAACTGTGACCGGGTTAATAAATTTAGTAACCGCGCCATTTGGCACTTATTCAATTAATTTAGCGGCCATTACGGCTGCTATTTGTATGAGCGAAGAGGCCGATAAAAACCCCGATAAGCGCTATTGGGCGAGTATTGCTGGTGGGGTGTTTTACATTATTATGGCGCTGTGTGCTGCAATGCTAGTGGCGATTGTAGCAAGCCTGCCGCAAGCACTGGTATTGGCGTTAGCGGGTATTGCTTTGTTTGGCACCATCGCTAATAGTTTGCAGCAGTCTTTGCACAGTCCTGAATATACAGAGGCGGCCATTATTACCTTTTTAGTTACGGCTTCTGATTTAACATTATGGTCAGTCGGCTCTGCATGCTGGGGGATAATAGCAGGAGCACTCACGTTAATGGTGACACGTAAGAGCTAAGAGCAGCTTTTAGGTGTTAGGTGCGGGGATCGGGTGTCGAGCAACGGGTTTGGTACTGTGCGCGCGAGGTAAACTCACGCCTACAGTCGATCACCGCACTTGGCTAATCTCTTGCTGATCGCTGACAGCTAAAATCTAACCGCTGCTCTTCCCGTTTTTATAGCATTGGCTTTAACACATCAAACATGGCGTCTATGTGATCGTCACGGTCGTTAAGCGCTGCTATATAACGGTATTTTTCGCCGCCGGCTTCTTCAAAAATCTCTCGGTTTTCACCTTCCAGTTCTTCAAGTGTTTCTAGGCAGTCGGCGCTAAAGGCAGGGCTGATAATAGCCACATCTTTAATTCCTTCGCCAGGTAAGCTCTCAAGAGTTGCATCTGTGTAAGGTTTTAACCATTCAGCTTTACCAAAACGGCTTTGGAAAGTGGTGATCACTTTGTCTTTATCTAGGCCTAGCTTTTCTACCACTAAGCGGGTGGTTTGTTGGCATAGGCAGTGATAGGGGTCGCCATTATCTAAAAACTGTTTAGGCATGCCGTGATATGAAAACACCATTTTTTGTGGCATGCCGTGTTTTTCTAAATCTTCGCTAATGCTGTTAGCAAGCGACTCTAGGTAGGTTGGGTTTTTGTGATACCCATTTACAAAGTGTAGCTCAGGCACCCAGCGCCATTTTTTTAATACATTTGCCACGGCATCAAATGTTGAGCCTGTGGTTGGACTTGAATATTGTGGGTAAAGTGGTAACACAATAATGCGGGTTAAGCCTTTATCTCTGAGCTCTTCAAGGCCCGCTTCGATTGATGGATTACCATAGCGCATCGCCATAACCACTTCGGTGTTGGTATAGCCGTGCTGTTTTAATAAGGCATTTAATTTAATGCTTTGTTGGCGTGTAATGTGGGTCAGTGGCGAGCCATTTTCAGTCCATATGCTTTTATACAATTTAGCTGAGCGTTTTGGGCGGATACGCAAAATGATGCCATGGAGAATTATCATCCACACTATACGTGGTATTTCTACAATACGCGGATCTGACAAAAACTCACGTAAGTAAATACGCAATGCACTTGCTGTTGGGGCATCGGGGCTACCTAAGTTGGTCAGAAGTATTCCCGTTTTTTGGTTAAAACGCCCGTCGTGGGGATTGTCGGTAACGGCAGAAAATCGCGACACGTTGTGCTCCTTCAAGCAATGGATTTAGAGGTATCTATTTAGGCTTAGTATAACGAATAAAAGAGTATTTTAGATCAATCATTTAGCCATTTTAACCATAATTCTAAATGGGGTCGGTTTTTTGGCTTCGAGTTGTTGTAGCTTAACAATCGATTTCGTATTGAAAATATGTCCTTTAGGCAAAAGCATAATACCTGTATGGCTGTGCAGTGAGTTTGCCAATATCATATTTTCTTCGAGTTCTTGTGCGCTCATCACCTTTATTGAACCAATAGAGCTGTCAGAGGTAATGAGTTTAGCGTGGCTGGCTTCAAGTGCATCGACAATACGCGGATGATATAAGCTGCCACTGTTTGATTTAATACTATTGAGCGCAAATTGATGGCGTTGTTTTGTTGTCAGTAGCGGCTCACTTTGCTCGTAACCCTCCCAATAGTCACGAGCAACACTGAGCACCATAGCACCAATGGGAATATCGTTTTTAGCAAGTCCTTTGGGAATACCTTTGCCATTGTA
>JGI24525J20082_1001626_pt1 | contig 9393 bp, 8 predicted proteins | sample LinPmetageLP50_FD_20082 | JGI IMG/M metagenome (IMG submission 20082) | reverse complement strand
ATTTGGAGGTTTTAAAGGGGCGTTCTTTGTTGATGCCGGAAACATCTGGAATGCCTTGGATGATACTGATATACCAGCATTTAGATTTGACGGAATTCAAGATTTAAAAGAAATTGCCGTGGCCTCTGGTTTTGGGTTGCGGTACGATTTTGGATTTTTTGTGATACGTTTTGATGTTGGTTTTAAAACACACGATCCTGCCCGCCCAGAAGGGGAACGCTGGTTTAAAGATTACAACTTTAGAAACGCAGTGTATAACATAGGTATTAACTACCCCTTCTAAACCACATAAATTTCTTATTTTTGCAGTACTAAGCGTATCCAAAATGAACAACAAAATCCTACCTGGTGTTGCGACAGGAAGACAAGTGCAACAAATACACCAACTTGCAAAAGAGAAAGGTTTTGCCATGCCGGCAGTTAACGTTGTGGGTTCAAGTACTGTGAATGCAGTAATAGAAACCGCTGCCGAATTAAACTCTCCTGTTATTCTTCAATTTTCTAATGGAGGGGCTCACTTCAACGCAGGTAAAGGGCTCTCTAACGAAAACCAGAAAGCTGCCATTGTGGGCGGTATCGCTGGTGCAAAACATGTACATGAAATGGCGATAGCCTATGGTGCGACCGTCATTTTACATACAGACCATTGCGCAAAAAAATTACTCCCTTGGATCGATGGTTTATTAGATGCAAGCGAAAAACATTACAAGCAACATGGCATACCTTTATACAGTAGCCATATGATCGATCTTTCTGAAGAGCCTATCGAAGAAAACATTGAGATCTCGAAACGCTATTTAGAGCGTATGAGCAAAATGGGCATGACCCTAGAGATTGAATTGGGAATTACTGGAGGAGAAGAAGATGGTGTGGACAATACCGATGTAGATTCTTCTAAATTATACACCCAGCCTGAAGAAGTAAGCTATGCGTATGAAGAGCTAATGAAGGTGAGTGATCAATTTACAATTGCTGCTGCCTTCGGAAATGTGCACGGGGTATACAAACCTGGAAACGTAAAGTTAACTCCTGTGATTTTAAAGAACTCCCAAGCATATGTTCAGAAAAAATTTAACCTTGGACATAATCCTATCGATTTTGTTTTTCACGGCGGAAGCGGTTCTACCGTAGAAGAAATAAGGGAAGCAATAGGATATGGTGTTATTAAAATGAATATTGACACCGATCTTCAATTTGCATTTAATGAAGGGGTTCGTGATTATATAGAAAAAAATTTAGAATATCTTAGAACACAAATTGGTAATCCTGAAGGCTCAGAATTACCCAATAAAAAATATTACGATCCTAGAAAATGGCTTCGTGAAGGTGAGTTAACATTTAAAAATAGATTAACGCAAGCCTTTAAAGACCTTAATAATATTAATACACTCTAACCAAAGTTTCACTTTTTTAGAAACTCCTCAAAAACAAAATATATGCCTTGGTTTAAAAGAACAAAAAAGGGAATTCAAACCCCGACAGAAGATAAAAAAGACGTTCCTAAAGGTTTGTGGTATAAATCACCCACAGGTAAGATTGTAGACAGTGATGAACTGGAAGAAAACTTTTATGTGAGCCCAGAAGATGGGTATCATGTTAGAATAGGAAGTAAAGAGTATTTTGAAATCTTATTTGATAACAATAAATTTAAGGAACTGGATAAAGGCCTTACATCAAAAGATCCTTTAAACTTTGAGGATAGCAAAAAATACGTTGATCGCCTAAAGGCTGCTCAGGATAAAACCGGGTTAAAAGATGCAGTTCGCTCTGCTGTTGGTAAATCTATGGGCGAAGATATTGTGATCGCTTGTATGGACTTTAGCTTTATAGGAGGTTCTATGGGAAGTGTTGTAGGCGAGAAAATTGCACGGGCTGCAGATTATGCACTCAAAAACAAGATTCCTTTCCTAATGATCAGTAAAAGTGGTGGNGCCCGTATGATGGAAGCNGCNCTTTCNCTNATGCANTTAGCNAAAACNAGNGCTAAATTGGCACAATTGGCAGATGCNGGAATTCCTTATATCTCANTGGCCACAGACCCAACAACNGGAGGNACAACNGCTTCCTTTGCCATGTTAGGGGATATTAATATNAGCGAACCAGGCGCATTAATTGGATTTGCAGGACCNAGAGTNGTNAGNGATACNACTGGNAAAGAGCTTCCCGACGGATTTCAAACTTCAGAATTTTTATTGGAGCATGGTTTCTTAGACTTTATAACACATAGAAAAAACCTAAAAAGAAAAGTAAACCTTTACTTAGATTTGGTGCTTAATCGTCCTTTACGCGAAATGACAACTTAATAACACAAATTTTATTATTCAAAAATTGGAGTTTCATACGATACTGCGTTGCCACTCGTTTAGCTTTATATGAAATTATATATTGCACTTCTTTTTTTGATATCCTTTAGTATTCAGGCTCAAAAAAAAGTGGACACCTTGTCCCTGTTTTATGACAATGATGTATATGAACTAACTAATATTCAGAAAATAAAAATTGATAGTATTGATCAAGATACATCAAACCTGGTTTCAGTAATAATCAATGGATTTACCAATGATTTTGCTAGTGAAAAATACAATCAAAAACTTTCTGAGAGACGGGTTTCTTCCGTAAAAAACCAATTTAAACAGCTACCGATAACCGAAGCGAAAGGACTGGGAGAGATGCCCAGCTCTTCCCCTTTTGAAAGGCGCGTGGATATCATCACAACCCGATCGTTCCTCTATTCTAAAATCGTAGACGACACTATTCCGCCCAAAAGCTCGCTTAATAGTCAAATGACGAAGGCCACGGTAGGAGATAAAATTATTCTTAAAGAAATACAATTTCTTCCAGGTGTCGATATCCTTCGGGACTTTAGCCAGCCAGTAATCGTCGAGCTTTTAACGATTATGAGAGAAAATCCATTAGTGAAGGTCAAAATAAATGGACATGTGTGCTGTGGAAAAAATGGACGTCCTTCCCCGGTTGATGGCATGAACAATCGTACCGGAAAAGAAAACCTATCGGAAGCCAGAGCAAAAGTAATTTTTGAGTACTTAGTCGCCAATGGGATAGAACCACAGAGGCTTGCCTATGAAGGCATGGCGTTTAAATTTCCGTTAGGAAAAGATGACAATGCAGATCGACGTGTAGAGATTGAAATAATTTCAAAAGAATAGTAAATAAGAAAGCATAAAATTCAAACAATTTTTACTACTTTTGCAGCTTGATTGCCAAAGAGGTAGTCAGTACATAAAAATCATTTACAATAATATTAGCATGTATTTAGACCCACAAGAGAAAGAAAAAATCTTCGCAAAGCACGGTAAATCTGGAAAAGACACGGGTACTGCAGAAGGACAAATTGCACTTTTCACATATAGAATTGAGCATTTAACAGGACACCTTAAAAAAAATCACAAGGACTACAATTCAGAACGTTCTTTGGTAAAATTAGTAGGAAAACGTCGTTCGTTATTAGACTACCTAATGAAAAAAGATATCTTGAGATATCGTGCGATTGTTAAAGAATTAAATTTACGTAAGTAATTTATTGAATATAAAAGGGCTCTTACGAGCCCTTTATTTTTATAATACCCCCATTTTTATGGGATTTAGATTACATTCAGAAATCATTATTTTCTGATAATTACATAGAAAAGCTACCCCTTAGGTTTTTCATTGGTCAACCACAACAACACAACAACACTTGGTTCGAAAATCGAACCTTGACCAATTTTAATGTATTCTTTTTGTTACAACCCGTAACATTAAGAGATTTCCGCTTTCGCGGGAACAAAAACAATTTTTTTTATGATACCTAAAGTATTTAGAGAGGTCATAGACCTTGGTGACGGTAGAGAGATTTCTATCGAAACTGGAAAATTAGCAAAACAAGCCCACGGGTCTGTTGTTGTTCAATCCGGTAAGTGTATGTTACTTTGTACGGTAGTTTCAAACTACGAGCAAAAAGACCTACCCTTCTTACCATTAACAGTAGACTACCGCGAGAAATTTGCGGCAGCAGGACGTTATCCTGGTGGGTTCTTTAAAAGAGAAGCACGCCCAAGTGATGGCGAAGTACTAACAATGCGTCTAGTGGATCGTGTATTACGTCCATTATTCCCAAAGGATTACAGCGCTGAAACACAGGTAATGATTCAATTAATGTCTCATGATGATGATGTAATGCCAGAAGCAATGGCAGGTTTAGCCGCTTCAGCAGCTATCCAATTATCAGATTTCCCTTTTGAATGTGCTATTTCAGAAGCACGCGTAGGTCGTGTAGATGGTAAGTTCATTATCAATCCAACACGGACACAATTAGAAGAATCTGACATTGAGATGATGATTGGAGCTTCAGCAGATAGTGTGATGATGGTAGAAGGTGAAATGGATGAAATTTCTGAAGAAGACATGGTGGAAGCAATCAAATTTGCACACGAAGCCATTAAAGTTCAGATTGCAGCACAACATCGTTTGGCTGATGCATTCGGAAGAAAAGAGGTACGTGAATATGAGGGTGAGCATACCGATGCAGATCTTGAAAAGAAGGTACACGATATGGCATACGACAAAGTATATGCCGTAGCAAAAGCTGGTTCTTCAAAAGCAGAGCGTACAGAAGCCTTTGCAAAAATTAAAGAAGAAGTAAAAGCATCTTTTTCTGAAGAAGAATTAGAAGAATACAACGGTTTAGTTTCAGATTACTATCGTAAAGCTGAAAAAGCGGCTGTAAGAGATTTAACCTTAAATGAAGGTTTACGTTTGGACGGTCGTAAGACTAACGAAGTACGTGATATCTGGTGTGAAGTAGATTATTTACCATCGGTACACGGCTCTGCTGTGTTTACAAGAGGGGAAACGCAGGCGTTGGCAACCGTAACGCTTGGTACATCGAGAGATGCTAACCAGATTGACATGCCATCGCAAGAAGGAGAAGAGCGTTTTTACTTACATTATAATTTCCCACCCTTTTGTACAGGTGAAGCAAGACCCATTCGTGGAACATCCCGTAGAGAGATAGGTCACGGTAACTTGGCGCAACGTGGTCTAAAAGGAATGATCCCAGAAGATTGTCCTTATACAGTGCGTGTAGTTTCAGAAGTATTAGAATCAAACGGTTCGTCTTCTATGGCTACGGTTTGTGCAGGTACAATGGCGTTGATGGATGCAGGGGTACAAATGAAAAAGCCAGTTTCTGGTATTGCTATGGGATTGATTTCTGATGGTGATTCTGGAAAATACGCTGTATTGTCTGATATCTTAGGAGATGAAGATCACTTAGGGGATATGGACTTTAAAGTTACAGGAACAGCGGATGGTATCACAGCTTGCCAAATGGATATTAAAGTAAAAGGATTGTCATATGAGATTTTAGTGAATGCACTAAAACAAGCGCGTGAGGGTCGTTTACATATCTTAGGTAAATTAACAGATGCAATTGCAGCACCTCGTGAAGATGTGAAGTCTTACGCACCTAAAATGGTACAGGTAAGAATTCCTAACGAATTTATTGGAGCCATGATTGGTCCTGGTGGAAAAGTAATCCAAGAACTTCAAAAAGAAACTGGAACAACGATCGTTATTAACGAAGATCCAGTAACCGAAGAAGGTATCATTGAAATCCTAGGTACAGGTCAAGAAGGTATTGATGCAGTATTAGCAAAGATTGACTCGGTTACCTTTAAGCCAGAAGTAGGTTCTGTATATGAAGTAAAAGTGATCAAAATGTTAGATTTTGGTGCTGTTGTAGAATATATGGATGCTCCAGGAAACGAAGTATTATTACACGTTTCTGAATTGGCTTGGGAACGTACAGAAAACGTAAGCGATGTTGTAAACATGGGCGATGTGTTTGATGTGAAGTACTTTGGCTTGGATAAGCGAACTAGAAAAGATAAAGTTTCTAGAAAAGCATTGCAACCAAAACCTGAAGGCTATGTTGAACGTCCACCAAGAGAAGATCGTGGTAGCCGTGACAACAATCGTGGTAGAGATAATCGCGGTCGTGATAACAAAAGAGACGATAGGAAGAGAGATTAATTTTTAATGTCTTAAACTAGTAGAAACGCTTTCCTAAACAGGGAAGCGTTTTTTTTTATATGTAACGCAACCATTTAAACAATGGTTAGACTATAGGGAAAGGAACAAATTATGAGACAAAAAAAAATTAAGCGCATATCCATCTGTATCGCAGCAAGCCTATTACTTTTTGCAAGTTGCAGCGAGGATGATGTGACTATACAGGACGACGAAGTTCAAATGGGAGAATGTTTAAAAGTTGGTGATATGCGTGAAGGCGGTATCGTTTTTTATATAGATTCAACAAATGAGCATGGTCTTATTGCCGCCACCATGGATCAAAGCGAAGGAGCGCCCTGGGGATGTGCAGGAGCACTACAGCGATTTGCGCAACAGCGTGATATTGGTTTCGGAAGCACAAATACCGAGGCAATATTAACCAATTGCAAAGACGTAAATATCGCAGCAAAAATATGCTCAGATTTAGAGTTGAATGGCTACGACGATTGGTTTTTACCTACAATCAATGAAATGCGACTCTTAGAACATCATAAAAATAGTGTAGGTGGTTTTGCGCTAGGAGGCACAAGTATTTATGCTACATCAACAGAACTTGGAGGTTCACTAAACAACAATGAAACGGTAAAATTATTTGCGGTCGATTTTAGTAACAATCCCGTAAGCCCGGACCATGGTATCGCACAGGACAAATCAGCGCTATTACGCGTAAGAGCAATTCGAAAATTTTAAAAACTATTCCTAATGAAAAAATATATTCTATTACTTATAACTTTATCAACCCTTTATAACATTTCCTTTGGTCAAGAATGCTTTACTATTGGTCAAGAATATGAAGGTGGCATCATCTTCTATATCGACGAAACAGGAGCGCATGGATTAATTGCAGCACCTAATGACATAGCTATATTTCCAAGCACTTGGGGATGTGAAGGAACAACCACACCAACCGCTCAAAAAGTGGCTATTGGTAGTGGTTTTGAAAACACTCAAGCAATCCTAAACAACTGCAATGAACCCAATACAGGAGCTGTATTAGTTTCAGAATTTGAAATCAATGGCTTTGATGATTGGTACTTGCCCGCTATAAATGAACTCGAAATATTATACCTTCACAGAAATATAGTTGGTGGTTTTGAAGAAGGAAATGAATTTCCCAGCATCTATATGTCATCCTCTGAATCACTCTTTAATGGAGGTTTTTACGGAAGGTGTTATATATACGATTTTAGTGCAACCCAATTGGTTGAAAGTACCAGAAAAATTAACACAAGTAAAGACAATAACTCTTTATATGTTAGACCGATCCGATCCTTTTAAAAAATAAATTGACCGAAAAAGAACTTATAAAAGCGTGCTGTAAACGTGACCGAAAAGCTCAACATGAGCTTTTTAAAAGGCACAAGGATTCACTATTTCTACTTTGTTGTAAATATTGCAGAAATGAGATAGAAGCAGAAGATACTTTGCACGATGTTTTTATTACCATTTTTAACAAGATAAAAACCTATAAAGGCACAGGCTCCTTTGAAGGATGGATGAAGCGCATCGCTATTTTTAAGGCAATTGACGTTTTTAAGTCCAAAGAAGAATTTGCAATAGAAATAAATGACGATATCTTAGAAGATACCACAGAAGCTGATTCGTTAGAGCAAGTACCATTGGATATTATTCTAAAGACAATACAAGAATTGCCAGACCAATACCGCTTGGTGTTTAACCTTTATCAGCTAGATGGATATACACATAAAGAAGTCGGGGATATACTCTCAATAAGCGAAGGCACCTCAAAATCAAATTATCATAGAGCAAAATTAATTTTGCGAAATAAATTATCTCGAACCTTTAAAACCAATCATCATGGAGCATAAGAATGACATTGGCAAACAGATAGCACAAAAGGTCCAAGAGATGAGTAAAAGCCCTAATGATGATATTTGGGATCAAATAAACACGACCCTGGCTGCTCAAGAAAAAAAACGCAAACGTTTTCTACTTTGGTGGTTCTTAAGCGTTGGCATAGGGCTGATATCAATTCTATTTCTAGTAATAAACACCCCATTCTCAAAACAGAACGAAAGTATAATAGCCCCGCAAGAAACCTCTACCGAAGAGCCATCAAATGAACATCTAGAAAAAAACAAAACTTCAGTTTCAGGTGATGAAATAGACTCTGTAAAATTGAGGAAAGAACAGACTAATTCGGTTTCTGCTGCTGATTCCGATAAGAGTCCTGAAAATAAACGTATAGTCCAAAATAGTAAAGAGCCAAAAATTGCTTCAGAAATTAAAAGCGAGAATTCACAAACTACAAATAGTTCCACGCAACAAATAGCTCCATCCAATAAGAGAAAAAGTATTTATTCTAAAAGTATACGAGCAACTCCAAATTATTTAGATACAGAGAGTAAGGATCAAGGTTCAACTTCAAAACCATTTTCAGAAACAATACAAGACTCTTCCGCCGAAAAAGAAAAAAACGCAGTTGTCGTTCAGGAAGAAAATTTTCAAAATATTGCAAAAGAAATTAGTCCTGAAGTCCTAGAAAGCTTCATGATAATAGGAAATAAAACCGCTAAAACTACTACAGACACACTTACTTTAAGGGAAAAAATAAAACTGGAAAACCAACAACGCATCGATTCGATTAAAGCGACAAGAGAAAAAAAACGTACTGCTTTTACAGCAAATGAAGATGCATCGGTAGAAGATTCTATCATTCTTCAAAAAACACCATGGAGTGTCACAGTTGTGGGAGCGCCACTATTTTTTAATGTCTTTAAGGACAATGCCACCATAGACCAGGGTTTAACCGGAAATGACAAAACAGGAAAAGTAAACTTTGCATATGGCGCTACGGTTAACTTTGAACTTACTGAAAACACAACCTTAAGTTTAGGTGTAATTGCGAACAAAATGAGTTACCTCACAAATAATATTTCAACCGCCACCTCTGCAGACCAAGGAACTATTTTAAGTTATACGGGAGTTTCGAAAGAAGATTTAATTTCTGAAGAAACATTGGCAAATTTTATTAACAATGACCCTTCGGTTAAACTATTACAAGAAATTAATTATACAGAACTACCTTTACAAGTAACCTATAAATTCTATGGAAATAGGTTGGGTGCGCATGTACAAGGAGGTTTCAGTTTTTATATCCTAGGAGATGATTCTATATTTTTAGAAAAAGAAAATGGCAGGCAATTACGCCTGGGAACAGCCAATAATTTATCGAAAGTAAATTTTAGTCTCAATGCGGGTATTGGTGTATATTATAAACTATCAGAAAAAGTAACCTTAGAAGCAACACCCACTTTTAAATACCAATTTAACACCTTAAACAATGTCACTTACGACAGC
>JGI24525J20082_1001623_pt1 | contig 9407 bp, 11 predicted proteins | sample LinPmetageLP50_FD_20082 | JGI IMG/M metagenome (IMG submission 20082) | reverse complement strand
GCTTTTATAACCGGTGCCATGGCCGCAATAGCGCTACCACCACAAATAGCGGTTCCAAAGGAAATTAACACGCCTGTGTTACGATTAAGTTTAAACACTTGAGTTAAAATTTCGCCAAGCCCAATTATGGCAGTAATACTGACAATTGTTAACACTAAAGAGCTGCGACCAACCTCAATTACCTGATTAAAATCAACAGCAAACCCCAACCCACAACCGCCAACTTTAGCATCCATTTACTGGCCTTTTGTGATAACTCAGCAAACGGGTTACCCAAGGTAATCGCAAATAACGCCCCTATAACCAAGGCACTACCAGCGCCAATAAATGGAGTGATGCACAAAGCCAGTAATATTATAAATACAGGTTTATGTAATTTAGCGATAATCATAACGTTAAGCGCGAATCAGTTTATTAGTCAGTTTATGGACAACGGGGGCAACAAATATAACCGTTGGAAAGGCAATACAAAAGGCAAATAACCACGCTTTAAGCCAGATAGATACGATGTTATCGACCATACCAACATTAAATAGAGAAATAACTAACGACATAAAACCTGACATGAAAAGTGCCATAAAAAAGGCAAACACAATAGTACGAAACTTTGGATGGATCATTGAAAAGAACCTTTAGAAGGTAAAGCGATATATTGAAGTTAAGTTCAATTTATCGCTTTGTTTTTTAACTTATAATAGCGATTTGCTGGTAGCTAATACACCGGGGTAATCTTGCTCTGGTAAACACATTGCGAGTTCACCAAGGCGTTCACCTAATTGCTGTAAATTATCAGCAGATACATTAATGTGGCCCATTTTGCGACCAGGTTTTACACTTTTACCGTACCAATGGCTGGTAACATCTGCTGTTTTTAACACATCAGTAGGGATTTGTGCTTGGCCTAATACATTTATCATAGCAGTAGGCTGCTTAAGTTGCGTACTACCTAAAGGTAGGCCGGCAACAGCGCGCATATGGTTTTCAAATTGCGAACAATGAGCACCTTGTTGCGTCCAATGGCCTGAGTTATGAACTCGCGGCGCAATTTCATTAACCAGTAATGTACCTTGCACATCAAAAAACTCAATGGCGAGTACACCAACATAGTTAAGCTCATTCGCAATTCGGGTAAATGCCGTTATTGCTTGTTGCTCTAGTTGGCTATTATTGTTTATACCTGCAACCGAAAGCGTTAACACACCCTCGGTGTGCTCGTTTTCAGTTAATGGATAAATAGCAACATGGCCGTGTTTATCGCGCGCACCAATAATAGAGACTTCACGATCAAACGGGATCATTTTTTCTGCAATTATGGTGTGCGGAGCGTGCTCAGTGCCTGATGCAATAAAATCAGCCATTTCAGCCCAAATTTGCTCAATTTGATCGTCTGATTTTAAACGCCATTGGCCTTTACCATCGTAACCCGCTTGGCATGTTTTAATGACTAATGGCTTACCAAGTGTTTGAACCGCGAGTTCAAGATGCGCTTTTTCTGTAATTAATTGATATGGCGCGCATGCGACCGCGGTTTTATCTAGGAGCGCTTTTTCAAGCGCACGGTCGCCACCGGTTTTAATGGCTTGTTTGCCCGGATAAAACTTATTGCTATTACAACACTGTGTAAGTACATCATCTGGAATATGTTCAAACTCGGCCGTAATAGCATCAGCGTTTTCTATCGCTTGTTCGAGCGTTGTTGGGTACACTTCGTTTGTAAGCGGATGTACAATCTTTTTGCTGCCTACATCATAAGCAACCACATTTAAATTAAGCGGTGCACCAGCTAAACTCATCATTCGTGCTAGCTGCCCTGCCCCTAAAATTAAAATATTCATGATCACTCTGCAGGATTTGGGTTAGCTAAAACAGTCTCAGTTTGTTCTTTACGGAACGCTTCGATTTTTGCGAATATTTCTGGATTTTGACATCCTAAAATTTGTGCTGCTAATAAACCTGCGTTTGCAGCACCGGGCTCACCAATAGCAAGAGTACCTACCGCAACACCTTTTGGCATTTGGCAAATAGATAACAGAGAGTCTACACCGTTTAGCGCTTTAGATTTAACGGGTACGCCTAAAACTGGCAGAGATGTAAACGCTGCCGCCATTCCCGGTAAGTGCGCCGCGCCACCTGCGCCTGCAATAATAACTTTAATACCGCGTTCTGCGGCTGAACTTGCGTAATCGGCAAGTAATTGAGGAGTGCGGTGGGCAGAAACCACTTTAGTTTCATACTCAATGCCAAATTTTTCTAGCATAAGGGCGGCGTGTTCCATGGTTGGCCAATCTGATTTAGAACCCATAATAATGCCAACAGTCATAAATACTCCTCAGTAATGTATTTTAAAAATAGCGGACTTATGTCCGGTTTTAGGCGGGTATTATACCCAAACCAAGTTTAATTGCGACTCACAAAAACAAAAAAAGCCATGTTTAAACATGGCTTTTTAGAGTTAACGGGTAAATAGCTAATTAAGCTTCTTTACTCGCTAGGTATTCTGCGTAGTTGCCTCTAAAGTCGATAACTTTACCGTCTTTAATTTCCCAAATTCGGGTTGCAACCGATGATACAAACTGACGGTCGTGGGAAACAAACATCAATGTGCCCTCGTAAGCTTCAAGGGCTAAGTTAAGCGCTTCAATTGATTCCATATCCATGTGGTTAGTTGGCTCATCCATTAACAATATGTTTGGCTTATGCATCATAATTTTACCAAACAACATGCGGCCTTGCTCACCACCTGAAATTACTTTAACTGATTTTTTAATATCGTTTTGAGAGAATAACATACGGCCTAAGAAGCTACGAACCACTTGCTCGTCGTCGCCTTCTTGTTGCCATTGCTCCATCCACTGAAACAAGTTCATGTCGGTTGCAAACTCATCAGCGTGATCTTGCGCGTAGTAACCAATATTCGCGTTTTCTGAGAACTTAAACTCACCAGCTTTAGGGGCTAAGCGCCCTGCTAATGTATTAAGTAATGTTGTTTTACCAACACCATTTTCACCAATAATAGCAATACGTTCGCCAACTTCTACTAAACCTTCAAGTCCAGAAAACAACGTATTGTCGTCAAAACCTTGTGTTAAGTTTGTCATTTCAAGTGCGTTTCTGAATAACTGCTTTTCTTGATCAAAACGGATAAACGGCGTTTGGCGTGAAGATGCTTTAACTTCGTCTAATTGGATTTTGTCGATACGTTTAGCGCGCGATGTTGCTTGCTTAGCTTTAGATGCGTTAGCAGAGAAACGAGATACAAACTGTTGAAGTTCAGCAATTTGGTTTTTCTTTTTCGCATTTTCGTTAAGTAATTGCTCACGTGCTTGCGTTGCTGCAAACATGTATTCGTCATAATTACCTGGGTAAATACGAAGCTCGCCGTAGTCAATGTCGGCCATGTGTGTACACACAGAGTTTAAAAAGTGACGGTCATGCGAGATGATTATCATGGTACAGTCGCGCTGATTTAACACGTCTTCTAACCACTTGATGGTGTAAATATCCAAGTTATTAGTAGGCTCATCAAGTAGCATAATGTCTGGGTCTGAAAACAATACCTGTGCAAGTAGCACGCGCAGCTTAAAACCCGGTGCAATTTCTGACATTGGGCCAAAGTGTTGGTCAGTGCCAATACCTACACCTAATAAAAGCTCACCTGCTTTAGATTCCGCAGAGTAACCATCCATTTCAGCAAATTCAGTTTCAAGATCGGCTACTTTCATACCGTCTTCTTCACTCATTTCAGGTAAAGAGTAAATACGGTCACGTTCTTGTTTGATTTCCCACAGCTCTTTGTGGCCCATAATTACGGTATCGATTACTGAGTATTCTTCGTAGGCAAACTGATCTTGATTAAGTTTAGCAACGCGTTCGTTAGGATCAGTACTTACATTACCTGAAGACGCTTCAAGCTCACCACTTAAAATTTTCATAAATGTTGATTTACCACAACCATTTGCACCGATTAAACCGTAACGGTTACCATCGCCAAATTTTGCTGAGATATTTTCAAATAATGGTTTAGCACCAAATTGCATGGTGACATTAGCTGTACTAATAATAGCGCTACCCTCCAAAGGAGTAATGATGTATTTAAATTGCGCGCAGTTTAAACCAAAATGGCCTGTTTTTCTATGAAAGTTTAAAAGCAAACCACTGCGTTTTAGCCATTTATTATGGCTATGTAGTTAGTAGTAAAAATAACGGATTAGATTTAATGGTTTCGTTAATTTTTATTCAACTTATTCTAATTAAAATCCATAAAGTATGTTTTATAAACAGGCATAAGAGATTAGAAATTACGATACAAATTAGAGTAAAAACACTTTTAACGTGTTTGTGTGTCTACTTAACTCATTTTTGTTCACCCTGTAATAATAAAAAGTTATATTTATAAAAATAAAGTACTTTTAGGGCTTTTACACTAGTTACTACTTTTTAACCAAGATGAAATTAATTCAAATTACAATTTTTATACATCGCTAATTTCTCATCCTATTTACCTATCAAATCATTAAAAACATAAACTTTTGCAACACCTGAAAAACAAAATTAACCTTTAGTGAATATCCGTTAAGTTTAACGGTTAATTTTATTGAGTATTTTTCACTTTTGAGCCGTTTATTGCTTTGTTAGTCTTCGAATCTGAATTTTTACCTACGTAAAAAATTGACCAATTTACACAGGGCAACACACAAGATGAGCAAAAAATTAGCGACGCTTATTAGCGCAAGTATTGTATTCGCACCCGCTGTTTCGGCAGTAGAATTATACAAAGATGACAAAAATACTGTTGAAGTTGGTGGATATCTTGATGTGCGTGTTATTAATACACAAAACGAAACCGAAGTTGTTAATGGTACTTCGCGCATTAACTTTGGATTTACCCGAAAGCTTAAGAAAGACTGGACCGCACTCGCACTCGTAGAATGGGGTGTAAAACCTGTTGGCAGCAGCGATATTATTTATAACAATCGTTTTGAGTCTATCCAGGATGAGTTTTTGTATAACCGTTTAGGTTACGCAGGGCTTTCGCACGAAAAGTACGGGCAACTAACTATTGGTAAACAATGGGGTGCATGGTACGACGTAGTTTACGGCACAAATAATAGCTTTGTATGGGATGGTAATGCGGCTGGTGTTTACACCTATAACAAAGACGATGGCGCTGTTAATGGCACTGGCCGTGGAGATAAATTAGTGCAGTACCGCAATAGCTATAACGATTTTAGTTTTGCAGTACAAGCGCAGCTTAAAAACAGCGAATTTTATACCTGTGACGTCACCGACATTTCAGAAGAAGAATGTGAAGCACTTTGGAACTCTGGCGATAGTGCAGCCCAAGAAGTTGAATTTAATTACACATTTGGGGCGTCTGTAACTTATACCCCAACTGACATGCTAACACTTACAGCAGGTGTTAACCGTGGTGAGTTTGATTTAACGTTTGGCGATGGTTCTACTCGCAATGTTGAAGATTTAATTTATGGTGCAGGTATTATGTGGGGCAACATTGATGAGCCCGGCCTATACGTTGCAGCCAACGTAAATAAAAACAAAAACCACGACACAGATAACATCGGTCGCTTAATTAAAGACGCAATCGGTGTAGAAACATTTGCATCTTACCGCTTTGATAACGATTTTCGCCCTTTTATTGCCTACAACGTGTTTGATGCCGGTGATGATTACGTAATTCAGCCAAACTTTAACGCCGACCCAGACGATATATTTAAACGTCAGTTTGCTGTTATTGGCCTTCACTACTTAATTGACGAAGACACTATTGCCTACGTAGAAGCACGTAAAGACTTTAGCGACTTTGAAAGCGATAACGACGATCAACAAGCACAAATGGAACAGTCGGAAGATGACGGTATAGCATTTGGTTTTAGATATAAGTTTTAAATATAAGTTTATAAAACGACTACAACTTCCCTAAGCACAACCCTTTTAGCCCTTTTAACTTTTTTAACTGGGCTTTTTTTTATTCCGCCATACTTTTTTCAATACTCAATTTTGCATTTAAGGCTATTTCAAAAAAGGCATTAACAGCCGCATTGGTATCTGCTTTTTTAATTTGTAATAGCACCATTCACGATGCCCCTATTTTTTTACGTTTACCGTTTTTCTGCTCATTACAATGAGCGGGGAAAACTTTAATTAAGCACTCATAGTCCACACTCGGCATTTATATTTTTAGTGGATGTAGTTATCGCAGGCTTTATTATTTTGATTACTTTTTTCTAATTTGACTCTATTGCTAAGTTTAGCGTTATAGTAATATTTAGTATGATGTGTTCTTTTGCTGTAAAGCCACCAGCCAATTTATATTAACTGCATTAAGAGTATATAAGATGGTGAAACTATATTGAACTTGCAAAGTACTGACACTGCTTTTTACTGATCACAAAGGCGAAAGGCTGATTAAAAGCAGTAACAAATAGATGTGTATATGCTCATGGGTACTGACGGTATTCTAATTTAATAGTTGTGAACTGTATATAAAAACAGTATGTGTAATTACTGTGCAAAAATAATTTAAACCAACCTTTCTTTGTAAGTCGTTAATAATAAAGCTGATTCGTTGTCATAAATAGATAAAACAACGATAACTGTATATGTATACAGTTATCACTTAAACCTATCTAACCTACTTTTTAATAAACGTACTATAACCAGCTAATGCCTTAGCCACACTAATTGATGGATTATCTGAATGCTCAGCACCTTTGTTTCTAGCACTTTGCCACACAAGGTTATTGTTAGGGTTGGCTGTTAAAGCGGCCTCTAAATTACTAAACGCTTTTAACATTAGCGGATGCTCTGCCCCGCCCACCGAGAGATATAAATAAGTAGACGACTTAACTTTGTTATTTTGAGCACTTAAAAACGCTTCTAAATTATTAACTACGGTCATATCGTCATACCAAGCCGCTGGGCTAAAAGCAAAATAGCCATTAAACAATTCAGGCTTTGTATGCAGTGTATAAAGCACAAAGCTACCACCTGCCGAAAAACCACTTAATACACGGTTATTACTAAGCTTATATTTTGCTGATAAATAAGGGAGTAACTCAGTTTCAATAAACGCTAAAAACTTGTCGGCTTCACCATTTGGTTCAATAAGTGTTTCATGCTCTGGACGCGCTTGTGTATTTACATCTTGGCGGGCATAAGGAGGTACTAAATCGCGATTACGTGTATCAGTAAAAAATAAATTAGGAATAGACACCAATATAGCCTTATCCCCTTTTTCGCTTTTAGCTTGTTTTGTAAGTGCTTTATCCCATGTATCTAAATTAAAGTTACCATCGGTTTTAATAATTAACGGATACGCTTTTTTAGGATTGTAATTAGTCGGTAATCTTATAAACACTTTGCGCGACTCATTAAGCACGCTTGAGTTAATTGTTACATCTGTATAGGCCGATACATAATGGTTGTAATAACGTATCGCTAAAATACCAATAGCAAAAATGACTACGGCCAAACTTAAATTAATAATATAGTGTTTTGTTATTTTTATTGCCATACGGCATTCCTTTCAATGTTTAGGAGTTATTTAACCAAGCTTAACCCATTGTTTTATTTCAAGTGCGGTCATAATAAGCTCAACCGAAAACGCGGCTAAAATCATCCCCATCACACGCGTTAAAATAGACGCGCCGCCAATACCAATTAACTTAATTATTTTACCCGAAAGCAGCAACAGTATTAATGTAATACCCAACACACCAATTGTAACAAGCGCTGTGCCTATTTGAGTAGTAATTGGGTGTATATGGTTATCGGTAAGTAGTATTACCGCCAAAATAGCGCCAGGAGTCGCCGTTGCAGGTATAGCAAGCGGAAACACGGCTATATCGTGATCGGGGTCTTGTTTGGCTTTATTAGAATCGTTTCCAAAAATCATTTGTAGGCCAAACAAAAACAATATAATTCCGCCCCCTAACTGAAACGATACCAACCTAATTCCCATCTCATTAAGTATTAGTTGCCCTATTAAAATAGACCCTAATAATACGCCCCCAGCATAAAGCACCGTTTTAAATGCAGTTTTACGACGTTGTTGATCAGTTAAATGAGAAGTAAGCGCAGCAAACAGCGCCATTGTGCCTATAGGGTCAATGGTCGCCCAAATTACAAGCGCATCTTGAGAGAGTTTTTCTAGCATATAAAATCCTTGTTAAGCGTAAATGTTTAATAAAACACGGGTAACAAATTCATTTGCTTACGCTTAACTATAATAGAAAGCCGCTATTTTTTGTATTTTATTTACTGAGCTTTAAGGATTGAGGATTGAAAAAAGGTAAGCACTTATAATTGCCGTCTTGAGTTAAAGTGATTTATGCCAAATAGAATTTTCTCTTAAACTAAACCCTAGTTTCATAAGTAAATTATGACAACGTGCATTATGTGCGCTCACCTCAGCCGACAAATGTTTAAGCGCAATATGCTTAACTAGAGTTTCAATAAAACCGGTCACCACTTCAAACATTACGCCCTTATCCCAAAAGTCAGGATGCAGCTCAAATCCTATAAACGCACTACTTTTACACGGGGTTACATTATAAAGCCCACAAGTACCCATTAACTTTCCAGATATATTATGTTCAATTGCAACTCGAATTACTTCACCTTCGTAATATGCACTAATATCATCTTGTATTAATTGCTTGATTTGCGTTTTGCTAAGTGGTGTTTCGTAGTCGTTAAATTCTGACACGTGCGGGTGATTTAAAATATTAAATAAACACGCTGCGTGTTTGTGGGTAACTAAACGCAGCGTAACGCGCTCAAGCTTTGTGGTGTTAAACATTTTATTTAAGTGGTTAGTTAAATTAGCTCTTTATGGGCACGCATTATTAACTTACCATACCCTATTAACAAGCATTATCTTTAAAGCAAAAAGAGTAAGAGAACGTAATGAGTGACGATTTTAAAGTAATACAACCCACTACCACAGTATATTGCCCAAAGCGCGGCGAAGGCTGGACCTTAACAGGCATTACTAATATTAACGAGTTTACCTCAGTAATGTTTGACGGCACACGCTATACGCTTCCAGCACGCGAAATAGTAGAAGAACTTCTTCCTAACCAATTAGCGCGTGAGCAAAATAGCTAACCAAACACATACACAGTAAAAAGGCTGCAATTTTGCAGCCTACTATCTAATTAACGAGTTAAAATGCATCGTCTTCGCTGTAAACATTAACGTTTAGCTCGTCATCATTTTCAAATACCACAAACGAAATAGGCTTACAGCACACTTGGCAGTCTTCTATGTATTGCTCATCAATATCTGCTGCATCAAGTAATACTTCTATACTTTCTCCACAATAAGGGCAGCTTATTGATGTTTCTGTTAACTGGTTCATTTATCACCTGCTAATTTATATCACG
>JGI24525J20082_1001591_pt1 | contig 9564 bp, 6 predicted proteins | sample LinPmetageLP50_FD_20082 | JGI IMG/M metagenome (IMG submission 20082) | reverse complement strand
CAGGTCCGCGGCGCGCTCCCGGTCGATGGACACACGCAGTTCGGGGCGGGTCAGTTCGAAATCAGTGTCCAGGTTCAGCAGGTTCGGGTTGTCCTTCGCCCGCTCGACGATTTCCTCGCTCCAGGCCTGCACACTTTCGTAATCCGGCCCGGCCACCACGAATTCCACTGGTTGATCAAAGCCGCGCTGCCCAAGCCCCGGTGGGTTCACCGCAATCGCGCGAATACCTGTGACCTGGCTAAGCTTGCCTCGCAGCTCGCTGGTGATCTGTTGTTGTTTGATCTCACGGTCTTCCCAGGGCACCAGGCCCATGATCATGAACGCGTTGTCCTCTTCGTCGCGGAAGCCAACGATCGACAACAACCGATTGGAGACACCCTCTTCCAGGTAGGGCAACAGTTCCTGCTCCGCCTGACGCACGTAATGATCGGTGAACTCGACCGTCGAACCCCGTGGGGCACTGGTCGGCATGATGATCACGCCCCGGTCTTCCGTAGGCGCCAACTCCTGCGGCAATCTTGGAAAAATCGCTGTGGCAACGATAAGCCCGACAAGCCCAAGTCCCAGCAACAATCCGGGCTGGTTGAGGGCGAATCGGAGCATGCGTTCGTAACCATGGGTCAGGCCATTGAGCACTTTTTCACTGGCCGCCCACAAGCGATGTCCTTCCGCCGATTCCGGGCTGTGTCGCAACCATTTTGAACACAGCATGGGCGCCAGGGTGAGCGCCACCAGGCTGGACACCACCACCGCCGCCGCCAGGGTGAAGCCAAACTCGGCAAACAGTCGCCCGATGTTGCCGCCCATAAACGAAATCGGCACAAACACCGCCACCAGGGTGAGCGTGGTGGCAATAACGGCAAAGGCCACCTGCTTGGCGCCGCGATAGGACGCCAGCAGTGGCGGTTCGCCCTCATCGATCCGGCGCTGGATGTTTTCCAGCATGACGATGGCGTCGTCCACCACCAGACCAATGGCCAGAATGACTGCAAGCAGGGTCAGTACGTTGATGGAGAAACCGAGGAAGCCCAGCCCGATAAAGGCGCCGATAACCGCCACCGGGATGGTCACCGCCGGTATCAAGGTAGCCCGCCAGGACCGCAGGAACAGGAAGATCACCAGAATGACCAGGGACACCGCAATGGCGAGCGTAAACACCACTTCCTTGATCGACGCGCGGATGAATATCGACTCGTCGTAGCTTTCGGCAATAGTCACTTCCGGGGGCAGGGTCTCGCGTATCTTCTCCAGCTCCGCACGCACGGCATCGGACACCGCCACCGTGTTGGCCTTGGATTGACGAATGATGCCCATGCCGATTGCAGTCTTGCCGTTGGCCCGCAGTCGGCTGACATCGGACTCAACCCCCATCTGGACATTGGCCACCTCGCCGAGGCGCAGAAGATCATTGCCGTCGCGACGAATCACCAGATCACGGAACTGCTCCACATTGGTGAGCCGGCCTTCCGCACGCACCGTGAAGTTACGGGTGGAAGAGTCCACCGAGCCGGCGGGCAGTTCAACGTTATTGGCCCTCAGTGAGCGCTCGACTTCGGCCACGGTGATATCCCGCGCGGCCAACCGTTCACGGTCCAGCCAGACCCGGATGGCGTAGCGCCGCTCACCACCAATGCGTACGTCGGCAACGCCATCCAGCACGGACAGTCGGTCGGCAAGCACCCGTTCGGCAAAATCGCTCAATTCCGCACTGTCCCAGATGTCACTGCGCAAGGTCACCCACATCATCGGGCGGGCGTCCGAGTCGGCCTTCTGGACGACCGGCGCCTCAGCCTCTTCGGGCAGCTGATCGGCAATGCGGGACACGGCATCGCGCACATCGTTGGCGGCGATGTCGACGTTGCGGGAAATGGTAAATTCGATACTGGTTCGGGATTCGCCCTGTTCGGTGGAGGACTCAATAGAGCGAATACCTTCAATCCCGCTGATAGCCCCTTCAACCACCTGAGTGATCTGGGTGTCCACCACTTCGGCGGCGGCGCCGATGTAATCCGTGGAAATGGACACCACGGGTGGGTCAATGTCCGGATACTCCCGCACAGGAAGCCCCAGCAACGCCGCCAACCCGAAAACTACAATAAGAAGACTGAGAACCGTCGCAAAGACAGGGCGTTTGATGGAGACATCAGACAGGATCACGGTTCAGGACTCCAGGGAGTTGGCAAAGCGGTTGTCGGGAATCACGTTTTCCCCTTCCACCACACTGATCCTGTCGCCACTGCTCAATCTGTCCTGGCCGGTTACAATCACCTGCTCGTCCAGCGACAGTCCGTCAACGATTTCCACCAGGCCAGGCATCCGGGACCCCAGGGTCACCGAAACCCGTCGGGCGATACCGTCTTCGGCCACGAACACATACTTCTCGTCACCGCGAATCATTACTGCCTGCTCGGGAATGACCAGGGATTCTCGTTCGCGGAGTGTCAGCGTGGCCGACATGAACTGCCCAGGCCGAAGCTTGCCATCGGGATTGTCGATCAGCGCCCTGACAGGCAGTGTTCGGCTCAGTTCATCAATTCGCGTGCCCAACTCCACCAATTCACCGCCAAAGGTTTCCCCGGTATAGGCCGGCGACGTGCCCCGCACGGTCTGGCCAATGTGAATCTGGCCGAGGAAGCGCTCGGGGATTGCGAAGCCCAATTCCATCTTGGTGGTGGAATCCAGGGTGGCTACCGACGTGCCTGCACCGAGATAAGTTCCCAGGCTGATATCGGAAAGGCCAATAACCCCGGCAAACGGCGCTTCAATACGGTGGTTGTCGAGCCGGGTGCGGGCGGCCTCGCGCTGAGCTTCCGCCACATCGACAGCGGTGCGCAATTCATCCACCTGGGACTGGGATATGCTGTTGTTGGCCTGGAGTTTCCGGGCGCGATCAAACTGGCGACGGGCGTCGGAGAGGGTGGCTTCCGCCACCTGCAGATCGGCGCTGGCCTGACGATCATCGAGCCGCAGCAACAGGTCACCGGACTGGACCCGCTTTCCCGCATCGAGGTTCATTTCAACGACACGACCGCTGACTTCGGTGGTCAGTTCCACCTGATCCCGGGCCTGAAGGCTACCTACCGCCCTGACGGTGTCACTGACCAGCTCCATTTCGGGGGTGACCGTATTCACCTTGCTGGCAGGGCGTTCCCGCTGGGCGTCCGCCGCCTGCTCCCCGGTCAGATGCTGCCAGGAGAATGCCCCCCCGGCGGCCAAAGCCACGAGTATCAGAGCGATCAACCATTGCTTAACCATAATTGCATTATCCGTCTGCTTGATTGTGCCCCAACAACCGGCTGAAGGTTCGACATGGGCTATCGTTTGCTGATCACCAGCACGATCTCCCCGACTTCTATCCCCCATTTTGTCATGGTGGTCTGGTTAATCAGGGTGTCCGGTGTAATCAGGTACATCCAGTCATCCATGCGGACATCAATGGTGCCGTCGCCATAGGACACCCGCAGAACATAATTCATATTAATGGCATTGCCTTGCCAACGCATGGTGCCCGGCTCCACCACATCACCGGCATCGGCGTGCAATGCGCCGTTGTCGGGTGTCAGCGTCCATACCCGGGTCTGGACTTCGCCGTCGTCGAAGCGGAACTCCTCATTCAGAGTGCCAATGCCGTTGCTGTCCCAACTGGCGGAAATGTCCGCATCGAAAGTGCGAATCACTTCGCCCGAGAAATTCTTGACCACACCCCGGGCAGAAAGTTCGCCGGTAAAAAATTCCTGGGGCGTCAACACCGGCCCGCGGTCACTGTAATCCTCAAGCGACGGCCCGGCACAGCCCGCAAGCAACACTGTCGCCAACAATAACCAGAGACAGCGGGGCAGACCAGTGATCCTGTTGGTCCCAATCGATATTTGCATGATATTTACACTCCCCTGGCGATTCAGAACGGATGATCGGTCCTTCAAATACGCCTATAGCGTTGTTATCGATCATTAGGCAACGTCGACATCTATGCTCGCGTCATTTCAGCCAATTGTCCTTTCTGACATGGGGCATGGCGGTTTCCGTCAATGGCAGGTCGCCGGCAATGCCGTAAAACATCGGGCAATGGAAACAGAACCACAGAGGTATTTGCTATGCCGGTGTACAAGGCACCCCTACGCGACATGAAGTTCCTGCTCAACGAGGTTTTCGACTACCCGGGGCACTACACACGATTGAAAACCGGTGAGAACGCCACTCCTGATATCGTCGATGCGATACTCAACGAATGCGGCAAATTCTGCGAAGAGGTATTGAGCCCGCTCTACCAGAGCGGCGACGAGGAAGGCTGCAAACTGGATAACGGCGAAGTCATCACCCCCAAAGGCTATCGTGAAGCCTATCAACAGTACGCGCAGGGCGGATGGCAGGGCCTGTCTGCACCGGAGGAGTACGGCGGGCAGGGGCTGCCGGCCTCCATGGGCCTGTTCAAACAGGAGATGATGGGTACTGCCAACTGGTCCTTCTCCATGTACCCGGGCCTGTCGATGGGCGCCATGAATACCATTTTTCTTCACGGTAGCGAAAACCAGAAACAAACCTACCTGGTGCCGCTGACCGAAGGCCGCTGGGGTGGCACCATGTGCCTGACCGAACCCCAGTGCGGGACCGATCTGGGACAGGTGAAAACCAAAGCGGTCCCGCAGGAAGACGGCAGCTTCAAGCTCTCCGGTACCAAGATCTTCATTTCCTCCGGTGACCATGACCTGACCGAGAACATCGTTCACATTGTGCTCGCCCGTTTGCCGGATGCCCCGAAAGGCACCCGGGGCATCAGTCTGTTCATCGTGCCCAAGTTCCTGCCCGACGGGAACGGTGGCGTTGGCGGAGCCAATGGCGTGACCTGTGGCAGCCTGGAAAAGAAAATGGGGATCAAGGCCTCAGCCACCTGCGTGATGAACTTCGACGATGCCACCGGTTTCCTGATCGGCCCGGAGAACGAAGGGTTGAACTGCATGTTCACCTTCATGAACACCGCGCGGATCGGCACTGCCATCCAGGGTGTCGGCCCGGCGGAACTGTCCTACCAGTGGGCGCTGGATTACGCCAGGGAACGCCGCTCCATGCGCGCCCTGTCGGGTAAGAAAGAACCCGACCAGGTGGCTGACAGCCTGATTCACCATGCCGATGTCCGCCGCATGTTGCTGACTCAGAAAGCCATCGCCGAGGGCGGGCGTGCCATGCTGTACTACGCCGCACGGCTGGCCGACCACATGGTGGAAGGCCACACCGCTGGTGATGAGAAGAAAGCGGATGCTTACGATGACAGGCTGGGCTTTCTGACCCCCATTCTGAAAGGCTTCCTGACCGAGCTGGGCAACGAAGCCGCCAACCTGGGGGTACAGGTGTTCGGCGGCCACGGCTATATCCGCGAGCACGGCATGGAGCAAATTGTCCGCGACACCCGCATTGCCACGCTCTATGAAGGGACCACCGGTATCCAGGCGCTGGACCTGCTGGGCCGCAAGGTGCTGCTGATGACTCAGGGCGGGGCGGTCAGGGAGTTCACCCTCAAGGTCGCCAATTTTGCCCGCAAGACCTTGACCGACAAACGGGTACGGCCTTTCTCCGTGGAGTTGCTCAAGCTTACCGCACAGTGGAACGTGCTCACGGTGCGGCTGATGCTGGCCGCCCGCAAGGACCGCGATGTGGTGAGTTCCGCTGCCAACGACTTCCTGATGTACAGCGGTTACGTGACCATGGCCTACATGTGGGCAAGGATGGCGGCGGTCGCTTCAGAGAAACTGGACAAGAGTGGTGACGACTCGGAAGACTTCTACCGTGCCAAGCTGGCCACGGCAGAGTTCTACTATGAACGCCTGCTGCCCCGGGCGCAGGCTCACGCCACCGGCATGTTGAGCCCGACAAGAAGCCTGATGCAACTGGCGCCCGAGCACATGGCCTTCACCGACTGAAGCGAGTACGGCCTGTAGTACGAACTTACAGGCCGTACTTGGTTTCGATGGCCTCAAACATGCCGGTTTCATGAACCTTTCGAAGCCCGGCGTTAAGCTTTTCGACCGTGGCGTCCGGCGTATCCAGGTTGATCGCCAGGAAAAGCTCGGTGTCGTTAAACGAGTAGACCGGATCCAGCCCCTCAACGTTCTGCTGGGACGCAAAATAAGGGCCGGCCAGGCGGTCTGCGATCCACAGGTCAATCTGGCCGAGCTCCAGGCGTTTCGGGTTGAGGTCATCGCTGTCCAGAGTGGACACCTCGTAGCCGCGCTCGAGCAGGTATTCGGTCATTACGTCATTGCGATAACCGCCAAAACGCAGCCCCCTGGCGTCCTCAAGGTTATCAATCTGCAGGTTTGTACCCGCCGGCGCGAAAATGGTCCAAAGGTTCCGGGTCAGCGGGCCAACCCATTTGAAACGCGGNGCGCGGGACTCCGTGTAGGTGGTGCANAAAATACCGTGGTTACGCTTGCTGAGTGCCCGGTTGTAACCGTAATCCCANTTGCGCAGNTTGATCACGTAATCCAGATCGGTGTTGTTCAGGATGGCCTTGACCATTTCCGTGCACAGACCATCAATGTTGGTGCCGTTATGCTCGAACGCCCGGCCGGTAGCGCTCATGTTGTACGGGGGGAAGTTTTCGGTATACAGATACAGCTTGTCTGAAGCCTGGGCGCTGGAAACACCCGTCATCAAGACGAGGGCAGCGAGTAAGAACACTGGCAGGTTCCGCACGGTTTATCTCCTTGATATGCGTGGTCGCCATGAGCTGATGTCACGGTCTGTCATTCTCTGTGTCGCCGGAGTCTACCCCAGGTTTTCACGGTATTTGACAATAAAAATGTGTGTTTTCGTAATGGAATGAACCGGCATCTGCCTAGTCAGCAGACCCGGGGGCCGGCACCGGCATGCTGACGTACTCGCCCTGTGAAAAGTCGATCCCTAACTCCCTTACCTTTGCCTGAACCGGCTCGTTGTGGACAAATTCCGCCACCGTTTGAATGTCCAGACTGCGGGCGAACTGAACGATGCCACTGGTCACCAGGAACGCGGTTTGATCTTCATGGAGGTTGCGAATCAGACTGCCATCAATCTTGATGAAGTCTACGTTCAGGCTCAGCAGGTGGGAAAAATTGGAGTAGCCAGTGCCGAAATCGTCGATGGCAATACGGCAACCATAGGGTTTGACCTGTTCGATGAACGTGCGGATGTCGTCGTAGTTGGTAATACCATCCGATTCCAGGATCTCGAAGATAACGCGATCACCAATGCCTGAGGTTTCGATGGCGGAGAGGATCTGAGCGACGGTCTCCGGCTCGGTGATGTCACCGTAGGAGAGGTTGATCGAAAACTCGTCGTCGCGCCCGGTAAAACAGGCAAAACATTTCTCAATCATCAGTTCGGTGATTCGTCGGTTCAGCCGCAGTTTATTGGCGATGTCCATAAAGCGGCCAGCACTGATCACGCTGCCATCCGGCTCCACCATCCTCACCAGGCACTCGTACTTGGAGATACGGCCGCTCTGGTTATCGTGGATCGGCTGAAACCACGGAGCGGCCAGCACTGATCACGCTGCCATCCGGCTCCACCATCCTCACCAGGCACTCGTACTTGGAGATACAGCCGCTCTGGTTATCCTGGATAGGCTGAAACCACGGCACCAGGCGATCATGGTCAATGGCTTCTTTCAGGCGATTGGCCCAGTACAGATTGTTTTCGTAGTTTTCCTCAACCCCTACGGCCGGGTCATACAACAGATGNTGGCGNCCTGTTTCCCGGGCCTGTAATACCGCCACTTTTGCCTGGCTGACCAACTGATCGGCGGCATCTTCCGNCTTCCGGTTATTGCGAAGCGCNATGCCNATACTGACATCCACCGNCAGGCGCTGTTCCTGCCAATANACCCGGTCGCCAGTAACCAGATGCCGGACCTGNACAGCAAGCTGGTGAGCCACTTCCGGCGCCATTGCCGGTGCCAGGACAGCAAATTCNTCACCNGGAAGACGGTATACCCNAAAAATNTCGCGGTTATGATCGCGGCTGAACGCGGTCAATCGTGTGGCAACCGCCAAAAGCACATGGTCGCCACAGACATTACCGAACAAGCTGTTGATCTGGTTGAAGCGGTCCAGATTGATGATCAGCAACGCGGCTGCCTGGCGGTTCTGGAGATCCCGCAACAGACGGACACGGTTCGGGAGACCGGTAAGGTCGTCGGTATAGGACGCCTGCAATTCCCGAATCAGCTGGATAATCCGGTACAGCAGATACAGGCTGAGGATCAGCATCGCCGACACGGTACCGACGAGAATCCGGTAATTGGTGCGCTCCATCGGCAGCAGCACGGCATTGATCTCATTTCGCGGAACGCCGGCCCCGTACACCATGCCCCCAGCGGTGGCGGCATAGTAAAGCTCATAGTCTTCATTGCCCGCTGAGAGGCCTCGAGTGGTCAGTTCCCCGACCTCGCCCAAGGACCGTGCTGAGTCAACATCAGCACCAAGATCCAGCGCCAGGATGGCATCAATCAGGGCCTGCTCCCTGCGGGTGTCTTTCCCCTGACTGAGGCTCGACAGATTGCGATTGTTGCGGTCGTTCAGGAACGCGAAACTGTGTTGGGTGACGGTGATGCGACTGACAACATCAATGATCTGGTCCGCGCCCCAGGCCGTTGTAGCCATGCCCAGCAGGTTGCCGTCACGATCGTACATAGGACTGGCGAGCGTCAGCACCGCTCGTTCAGTATTGAGATCGAAATACACCGGCGACCAGTACACATGTCCGGAATTGTCGGGGTCGGCCGTCCATTCCTGCTCCAGTGTGCGACCAAACCACGGAGCGTTTCGATAGTGGTCAAAGCGGGATTCGGTATCCAGCCTTGTCAGTGTGTTGTCGTCGCTACCCTGCAGAAAAGTAGGGCATATAGCTGGTGCCTGTTTCTGACAACACGCCCGGCTCAAACCAGAGCCCGGCACCCGCCGCTCCCTCGAAATCCTGCAAATGGGCGTTCAAGGTGTGCTCCAGACTCCCACGCACTATAGACAGAGCACGACCGGACATCCCACTCTCGACCATCTCGTGGAAACTCTCACCAACGTTGGCGAGGGTAATGGTGTAGCTTGCCAAAGCGGATTGACGGGCATTGATGCGCGACAGTCCTGCACCCACCACCTCATTGATCTGTTGCCTCCGAAGCTCGGAGAGGGCATCCCGTGAGTAACTGAGATTCAGGCTGGATAACAGAAGCATTCCGACAACAAACACCAGCAATAACAAACCCAGCATCCACATGATGGATTGGCGTGAGGACGGGGTTTTCCGACGAGTCAGGCGGCTGGGAAGTATCCCCGGCATTACGGATATCCTCGGGCAGTGAGTCAGGTGTCGCCGGCAGGGAGGTCTTCAAGGTGCCGGTCCAGCGCTGCCTGTGCTTGCTTGTGGCCCCGCTTGGCAGCCTCAGTGTACCAATAAACGGCTTGATCCATATCCTGCCCGACACCACGTCCGGTGGCGTACATCTGGCCCAACAGAAACGCGGCTTCGCCAGAGGCAGGCGCCGCCTTTTCGGCCCATACCCGTGCACTGGCGTAGTCTTCAAAGGCATGGAAA
>JGI24525J20082_1001572_pt1 | contig 9639 bp, 8 predicted proteins | sample LinPmetageLP50_FD_20082 | JGI IMG/M metagenome (IMG submission 20082) | reverse complement strand
CTGTAGTACAGTTGCTTGGCGTTTAGTTGAATTTAAATTAATTGGATACAAGAGGTTAACCCCTTGAGCGATATGGCGAAAAATTTAATACTATGGCTGGTCATTGCAGTTGTGCTTATGTCAGTCTTTCAGAGCTTTAATGGTGGCGAGCAAATCGACCGTCAAACAAGTTACAGTCAGTTTGTAAAAGATGCCCGAAATGGCTCAATACAAGAAGTGGCAATCGAGAGCACCAGTGGAACAATCACAGGTACTAAAAATAATGGTGAGCGCTTTCAAACCATTATGCCAATCTACGACAAAGACATTTTAAATGACTTACTTAAAAGTGATGTAAACGTGAAAGGTGTAAAGCCTGAAGAACAATCATTTTTAGCAAGCATATTTATTTCTTGGTTCCCGATGATACTGCTTATTGGTGTGTGGATTTTCTTCATGCGTCAAATGCAAGGCGGTGGCGGCAAAGGCGCTATGTCATTCGGCAAGAGCAAAGCACGTCTAATGAGCGAAGATCAAATTAAAACTACGTTCGCTGATGTTGCTGGTTGTGATGAAGCAAAAGAAGACGTTACCGAATTGGTGGACTTCCTACGCGACCCGTCTAAATTCCAAAAATTAGGTGGTAGTATACCTAAGGGTGTACTTATGGTTGGACCGCCAGGTACAGGTAAAACGTTGCTTGCTAAGGCCGTTGCCGGTGAAGCAAAAGTACCCTTTTTTACAATTTCGGGTTCTGACTTTGTTGAAATGTTCGTTGGTGTAGGCGCATCGCGCGTACGTGACATGTTTGAACAAGCCAAAAAAGCAGCGCCTTGTATTATCTTCATCGATGAAATTGATGCAGTAGGTCGTAAACGTGGCGCAGGTATGGGCGGCGGTAACGATGAGCGCGAACAAACATTAAACCAAATGCTGGTAGAAATGGATGGTTTTGGTGGTAACGAAGGCATTATTGTTATTGCTGCGACTAACCGCCCAGACGTATTAGACCCGGCATTACTTCGTCCTGGTCGTTTTGACCGTCAAGTAGAAGTTGGTTTACCTGATATACGCGGTCGTGAACAGATTATTAAAGTGCACATGCGTAAAGTACCATTAGGTGACAACGTTGATGCAGCTGTTATTGCTCGCGGTACACCCGGTTTTTCCGGTGCTGATTTAGCTAACTTAGTCAACGAAGCCGCACTTTATGCCGCACGTGGTAACAAACGTGTTGTAAACATGGCTGAGTTTGATGCTGCTAAAGACAAAATCATGATGGGCGCAGAGCGCAAGACCATGGTGATGAGCGAGCAAGAGAAAGAAATGACGGCATACCACGAAGCCGGCCATGCAATTGTTGGTCGCATGGTGCCAGAGCATGACCCTGTTTATAAGGTATCTATCATTCCACGTGGCCGTGCGCTAGGTGTGACTATGTATTTACCAGAACAAGATCGTGTTAGTCATTCTAAAGAGCTATTAGAATCAATGATTTCTAGCCTTTATGGTGGTCGAATCGCTGAAGCACTTATTTACGGTGCCGATAAAGTGACTACCGGTGCGAGTAACGATATTGAACGTGCAACAGACATAGCACGCAAAATGGTTACACATTGGGGTTTAAGCGAAAAATTAGGACCACTACTTTACGCCGAAGATCAAAACGAAATGTACATGGGTGGTGGCGGTAGTCGTGCATCTAACATGTCGGATGATACAGCTAAAGTAATTGATGCAGAGGTTCGTTTATTTTCAGATAGAAACTACGAGCGTGCTGAAAAAATATTGAAAGAGAATATTGATATTCTTCATTCAATGAAAGACGCGTTAATGAAATACGAAACGATTGACGCTAAGCAAATCGACGACTTAATGGCGCGCCAGCCAGTGCGTGAGCCACGCGATGCTCATGACCGTCATGAGCCTAAAACACCACAAACAGACTCTGTAAAGGAATCTGTTAGTGATGAAAACCAATCAACAACAGAATCATCTAAAAAAGATGAAACAAATGTTGATGACAAAGCTGAATAATCGTTAAAATACTCAAAAAGCCCCGTACTTCGGGGCTTTTTTGTATCGGTTTCAATTTCGCTCTAATTTTTAGTTAGATTTGTTTGAATTCTGAAAAGCAAGCAAGGCTCATTATGAACAACATTATTAATTTACCAAATGGTCGAGAACTAAATTTAATTGAGCCTGTGATTATGGGTATATTAAATGTAACCCCAGATTCATTTTCAGATGGTGGTAAATTTTTAGAGCCCAGCATCGCTGTGCACCGTGCATTACAGCTATTAACTGATGGCGCAAAAATAATAGATATTGGTGGTGAGTCTACTCGACCTGGTGCTCAGGCAGTTAGCCTTGATGATGAGCTTGAACGTGTGGTGCCAATAATAAAAGCAATACGTGCTCAGAGTGATTGTGTTATTTCTGTCGATACGAGTAAAGCTGAGGTGATGAGGCAGGCTATTTTAGCTGGTGCAGATATGGTAAATGATGTTCGCGCATTACAAGAGCCTGAGGCACTGAATGTTGTTGCACAATTTGAAAACATCGCAATTTGCTTAATGCACATGCAGGGTCAGCCCCGAAGTATGCAAACATCTCCACAATACAGTGATTTAATGGGCGATATTAATGAATTTTTTAAACGTCGCGTTAGTGTCTGTGAGGCGATGGGAATAAAAACTCAGCAGCTTATTCTTGACCCAGGCTTTGGATTTGGAAAAACATTAAGCCATAACTACGAAATTTTGACCAAGTTTAATGATTTTAATAAATTAGGCTTGCCATTATTAGCAGGGCTTTCTCGCAAGTCGATGATTGGTAAACTGTTAAACAGAGACACAAGCGAACGAATGGCCGGCAGTTTAGCTGGCGCACTTATTGCCGCACAAAATGGTGCAAAAATAATACGCGTTCACGACGTAAAAGAAACTGCAGATGTACTTGGTGTTTACCAAGCGTGTATAAAAGGAATAATAGAATGAAACAAAGAAAGTATTTTGGCACAGATGGCGTACGTGGTTTAGTGGGAACAGCGCCAATCAACCCTGAGTTTGCAATGAAACTGGGTTGGGCTGCAGGACGTGTGCTATCAAAAGGTGGAACAAAAAAAGTTATTATTGGTAAAGACACACGTATTTCTGGTTACATGCTTGAAACAGCCCTTGAAGCAGGTTTAATAGCCGCCGGTATTGATGTTGTTCTGCTTGGCCCAATGCCTACGCCGGCCGTTGCTTATTTAGCACAAACATTTAGGGCTGAAGCCGGTATTGTAATAAGCGCATCACATAATCCATATTACGACAACGGTATCAAATTTTTTAATGGTCAAGGTTTAAAACTTGATGATGCTGTAGAGCTTGAAATAGAGGCAATGCTTGATGAGCAAATGACCTGTGTGGCCTCAGATAAGTTAGGTAAAGCAACACGCTTGGCAAGCGCAGACGGACGTTATATTGAGTTTTGTAAGAGTCAATTTCCACAAGGGTTGTCTTTGGAGGGATTAAAAGTGGTTGTAGATTGCGCTAACGGCGCAACATATCATATTGCTCCATCAGTTATGCGTGAGCTCGGCGCTGACGTAATTACGCATGCATGTGAGCCAAATGGTGTAAATATAAACCATGAATGCGGTGCAACTCATGTAGACACGTTAAAACGCAAAGTACTTGAACATAAAGCCGACGTAGGTATAGCTTATGATGGTGACGGCGACCGTGTAATGATGGTTGACCATAATGGCCGTGTATTTGATGGTGACGACTTAGTTTATATAATTGCTTGTCAGGCAGCGAACGATCATATTTTAGGTGGCGGTGTTGTTGGTACTGTTATGTCAAATATGGGTCTTGAAAATGCACTAAAAGCAAAAGGCATTGAGTTTGCTAGAAGCAAAGTTGGCGATCGCTATGTAATGGAATTACTTCAGCAAAAAGGGTGGAAAATTGGTGGAGAGAGTTCAGGCCATGTACTCAATCTAGACTTAATTTCAACGGGTGATGGTATTATATCAAGCTTGCAAGTGCTGGCTGCTATGGTTGCACAAAATAGAACGCTTCAAGATTTAGGCGCCGGGTTTACAAAATACCCAATGAAAATGATTAACGTGCGTTATACACCGGGTACCGATCCTTCAACGGCGCCAAAAGTCCTTGCGGCAGTCGAAGAAGTGGAACAAAACTTAGGCAATAAAGGCCGCGTTTTACTCCGTAAATCAGGCACTGAACCTGTCGTTCGTGTTATGGTTGAAGCAGAGCAAGAAAAAATAGTATTAGACAGTGCACGAAAGATTGCAGAGATTGTCGAATCTATGAGCAAACAACCTGATTGATAACAATAACCTCTTGTAACTTCGGGCGAGAAAAGTTAATATCTCGCCCGCTTTCTAATGTGGAGTGGAAAATGGCAATACGTAAGGCAATGGTCGCTGGCAATTGGAAAATGAATGGCTCAATAGAGCTAGTCAAAGATATGTCGGATGCTATAAATAGTATTAAATCACCAGAAATAGATGTTATTTTATTTCCTCCATTCCCACTTGTTTCAGCAATGATTGCAAGCGGTGTCATAACAGGTGCTCAAACTGTATCTGAAAACACGCCAGGCGCTTTTACTGGTGAAGTTGATGCACAACTACTGAAAGACCTTGGCGTAAATTATGCGCTAGTTGGCCATTCAGAACGTCGTAGTATTTATAACGAAAGCAGCGATGTTATTGCTGATAAATTTGCTAGAGCTCAATCGGCTGGTTTAATACCCGTTCTTTGTGTTGGCGAGAGTGAAGCAGAGCAAGAAAGTGGACAAACAGAACATGTAGTTGCTGCTCAAATAGATGCGGTAATTAAAAAATTAGGTGTAGCAGCGCTGAAAGATTCTGTGATAGCATACGAGCCCGTTTGGGCCATAGGCACAGGTAAGACTGCATCGCCAGAACAGGCACAAGCTGTTCACAAATTTATCCGTGACAAAATTGCGTCTTTAGACAGTGATTTAGCACAAGGGCTTACCATCTTATATGGTGGAAGCGTTAACGAAAAAAATAGCGAATTATTATTTGCACAACCAGATATTAATGGTGGCCTTATTGGGGGCGCCAGTCTAAAAGCAGCATCTTTTGTTGCTATCTGTAACAGTGCAAAAGGGACCGTATAAGATGTACGAAATTTTATTAGTAGTTTATTTAGTTGTAGCTTTAGCTTTAGTTGGTATGGTTTTAATCCAACAAGGTAAAGGTGCTGATATGGGGTCATCATTTGGTGCAGGCGCTTCTGGAACTGTGTTTGGTTCTTCAGGTGCTGGTAACTTTATGACAAAGACAACAACAAGCTTAGCTACAGTCTTTTTTGTGTTGAGTATTGTTCTAGGTAATTTAACAGCCGGTCAGATCAAACAGACTGATGAATGGGAAAACCTAGAAGCAGCACCAGCTATAGAAACAGTAGTGCCTGTTGAAGAAGATGTTCCAGTTACTTCTAACAAAGAAAGTAACTCAGACGTACCAAACTAATACAGTTTACTGTTCAGCTATTTGTTAACCTCAAACAGATAAAACAAGCGAACAAAAATTTAAAATGCGGATGTGGTGGAATTGGTAGACACGCTACCTTGAGGGGGTAGTGCTTTAGGGCGTGGGGGTTCAAGTCCCCCCATCCGCACCAAATTTAAAACCAGTAGCAATTATGTTACTGGTTTTTTTATACCTAAAATTTGCTTTGATTGTTTTTTGCACTTGAAACGTTTGTGTTATAGCAATAATTTAGATTTTTTGATGATCTTTTTAACAGAAAACACTTCGTGTACCCAATAAAGTCAATTTACTTGTGTTAATTTCAGTTTTTAGCTTAATTAATGATTAAAATGAAAAAAAAACTAGAAATTTTACAAATTTAACTCACACTTATCAGTATTGAGCCGATAATATATTTAGATAACTCAAAAAGGTAAATAGTATGGCTTCAGGCTTCTCTTTTCAAAACCTAAGCATAACTAAAAAAATACATGCAATAACATGTATTGCAGTTGTTGCTTTTATAATTATGGTATTAATTAATTTTCTTGCCATAGATGATAATAGAGCTTCTTTAGATGAAATGGGCAACTCTTCATATAAGGTTGTAAAGTTAACATCAGCGAACGTAGGGCTCTTAGAAAAACTAGATGAGCTTTACACCCAAGCAGTTACATTTGGCGAACAAGACTTAATAACTAAAGCTGATGATACTTACAAAACAATTGAATCAAACATAAATTTAATCAAGCAAATGAGTAATGGCTACATTAGCAATGATGTAGTGAAAGAATTAGCCGACTACGAGAAGATATCAGCTACAATTGCTAATGGTATGGTAAATGGCACGGCCGATTTTAGTAAAATTCAGCAACAAGCCCAGTTAAAAACAAGTCTTTATGGTTCTGTTTTAGAGAGCTTTAAGGCAGCCCAACAAAAGGCAGATAACCGTTTTTTTGAATTAGTAGAAAGCACTAATACGCGCTCAGATAATGCCCTTACTTTAATGCTTGTTGTATCTATTGTATCTTTATTATTGCTTTTATTTATGGCGATTTGGATTGCGAAAAACATTGGCTCATCAGCAAGCGATGCTGCAAATAATTTAAGCTTATTAGCAAATGGAAAAGGCTCTTTAAGTACTCAATTAACCGTGAATTCTAAAGATGAAATTGGCCAAGTTTCTATTAACTTTAATGCTTTTATTGCGCTGTTAAAAGAAACCGTACTTGAAGTAATTGCTGTATGTGAGCCATTGATGGAAAACTCTACCCGTTTAGTACAGGGTATGGAGCAGGCTGAACGCGCAACAACAAAACAAACAACAGATGCTGAAATTGTTAAGCAATCAATGGAAGAGATGAAGCAAAGCGTTGGTGATATTTCTCAATCTGCAGCAAATGCATCACATGCGGCTGAAACAGCAGAAAAAGAAGTAGAGCAAAGCCGTACCCAGGTACAAATGTCTGTCAATGCATCTCGTACGCTAAGTGATGAAATTAACCAAGCAGCAACAACAATTAATAAACTTGCGGACGATACAAAAAACGTATCACAAATATTGAATGTAATTACTTCAATTGCCGATCAAACCAACTTACTTGCGCTTAATGCGGCTATTGAGGCTGCGCGTGCTGGTGAACATGGCCGTGGGTTTGCGGTAGTAGCTGATGAAGTACGAGAACTTGCTTCACGAACCGCCCATTCAACGAATGAAATACGCGAATTGTTAGGTGCTTTGACGACCGCTGCTAATGATTCGGTTACCGCGATGACCTCAGCTCGAGATATGGCAACAGATAATGCAACAGCGGCTGAAAAAACAGGAATATCAATTGAGAAAATTGCTGAGCAAATGCTAGAAATAAATGGCATGAACTCACAAATAGCAGCAGCAACTGAAGAGCAAACATCGGTTGCAGCCATGGTTGTAGAAAATGTATCTAATATGCATGTTTCTTTTGAAGATACCATGGACTCATTACTGGCTGTAAGAGATGTAGCTAAAAACCTACATTACTTATCAGATAACTTATTAGACGCTACAGCCAAATTCAGAATTGAATAATTAACCTGTACAACTAAAGTCTCTATAAAGCCTCCTTTTGGAGGCTTTGTTGTTTTGAAGGCTAGCTAGGTATGTCTCATCAGCCTGTAACAATAGAACAACTTAGAACGCAAGATTGGACACGAGATTAACTTCTTAAGCCAACAGACATAACTTTTTACAGGTACAAAAAAACCACCATTTGGTGGTTTTTTTAATTTACGGGCTAACCGGCTAAAAGGTCGCAACCACTTTTACATTGTCACTAACTTTTGCACTATCTACGTAACCGATAGCATCAGCATTAGCTGCTACAAAATCTATTACAGCTTGATCTGAGCCTAATTTCTCTGGAGGTGTCCCTTTACCTGTAAATACAAGTTTAGACCAGTAAGCATTAAGCTGGCTGCCAGATTTACCTACAACTTTATCGTTAAACTCACCTGCAGCAGCGGTACCATCTTGGTTTACTGGGTTTACCTTAGTACCATCACCAAATGACTTGGCTTTACCAAGGTATATCTTTTTAATTGTATCTGCATCTAAAGCATTTGCGTTACCAGCGTTAACTATTACTGCAACTTCTGCAAAAGCATTAATTGAGCACAATGAAAGTGCACTAGCTAAAATTAATTTTTTCATTATCTGCTCCAATTAAAATACAAGATCAACGCCAACAGCAACAACATCAGTTTCTGTATCGGTTACATCGTCTTCAAAGCGGCTAAAGTCAATTTTAAATGCTGCAGAAGGGTGGAAGTCATAACGCGCGCCGATAGTGTATACATTGCTTTGCGCTTGAACACCTGTCAATGCACCGTTTATAGCAGCATTCAGACTTGGTACTGTTGCAATTGGATCGAAGCGAGATGCATCATGCTTGTCGTCATTATCTTCATACGTAAAATGAACTATAACGTCATCCAAGCGATAACCTACAGATGCATAGTATTGTGTTTGCTCAGTCAAAATGCTGTTTTCTACTTCAAACTGTGTATATTCAGCGTCGAATAAGAAATTATCATAATCAATTGAGAAGCCAAAGCCTAGGAAGTAACTGTCATCTTCGTCAATTGCAATATCGTCAGCTAACGTGTTTAAGCTGTTTGCACGAAGTGCTGCTTCTAAGCCATTTAACGCAGCGCCGCTAGGGTCTGTTCCGTCAAGTGCAAATGATGTTTCTGCAACCAAGTATGCAGCACGTACACTGAACCAGTCATATGCAAGTGTCCAGTTAATGCCTGCAAAATCGTTAAGTTCGCCTTGAGTTTTTTCAGTAATTGCATCTAATTCGCCGTCATAGCTTCCGTACATTAGCTGCACCGTTGAATCCCAATCGCCAAGCTGTGTATTGTGCAATAAGCTTAAACCTTCATATGTAGAAAAAGGAATACCATAAACTGACTGAGGTGGGCGTACCCAACGATAAGCGTAACCAACATCCAAAAAGTCTGAATAGCGGAAAAATGGAGCTCGCATTTTACCCGCGCTAATTTGTAACTCGTCGCTTAGTTCATAAGTTACGTAAGCCCATTCAAATTCTGCGTCGAAATCATTTTCACCACGGGCAACAATTTGAGCTGTGGCCGTTAGTTTCTCCATTAGGTCAGCAGATAGCTGTAATGCAAAGACACTTTCGTTTTTAAATGAAATGTCATCATCATATCCATATAAGGTGCTGTCACTATCAAGGCTCTTTCCACCGACAATTGATGCAAAGCCATTAATTCGAACTTCGGCGCTAGCATAGTTTGTTGCTAAAGCCGCACATAATGCTACTGCTACAGATAGCTTTTTCATATGTATTTCCTATTAGTTAATTAGATGTTGATTCAAGCGTATTATAGAAGTGAAATAGAGCTATATCTAATCAATTTAGCAAGTTAGTAATAAAAATTAATAAACTTAATACTTTGTTATTGTTTTTTGCGGTATATATCTGAAATTTTTAATGTAGGTTAATGATTTTAAGTAAAATATCAAAATAAGTTGCAACCAATTTAATTTCATAACATATATTTACAGCGTGAGGTTTTATGCCGTAATTGCATAAGAGGCAAGTATAGTTGCAACGTGTTAGCTTTTCCTCCAT
>JGI24525J20082_1001558_pt1 | contig 9715 bp, 8 predicted proteins | sample LinPmetageLP50_FD_20082 | JGI IMG/M metagenome (IMG submission 20082) | reverse complement strand
ATTGTCTTCCGCGTCATGTTTCAATCCAAGCAACGAGATATTGAACGACGTCGGACCACCGTCCGGACGCCAGTTGTGGCGCAATTCGGCCAGCCACTCGGATTGATCAAAGCCGGTGAAACGATCCTCGGACTGGTTGCGAAAGCCATAGCGCAACCGCCCAGTGGTCGTATGTTCTTTCGAGTGGCGGTGAATCAACTGCGCCTCCGCCCGCGGGCGGTCAAACACGCGTCCGTCTTCACCCAGAACATATTGATATTCGGCGCCCAGACGCAGTTTTGTTGCCTCATTCTCGCCCAGCGGAAAATCGGCGCGTAGCCCCGGTCCGAATGCATAGCGGTTGAACCGGCTATCTTCAGGATAGACCGCAATATCTGCACCAAAGTCGAGGAGCAATGGCCCCAAATCATAGCCAAGCCGGATTTCACTCTCGACAACGCTCGCAATGCGATCCTGATCGATCCCGTTTTCGATGATATCAGCCGGAACAACATCCCGTCCTGCCGACAATTCTGCTGTGGCAAAAAACTCGCCGTCTTTTGCAACAGCTGCACTGCTGGCATTTGCTCCGATGGCTAGCGTGATTATGAGAAATGGTGTTTTCATGGGCTTGCGTCGCTTTGTGTCAGGAGAGAAGGTTTGCGGAAGGATTTGGCCGTCCGGTTGATCGGGATGGTCAAAACGGATTCGAGGGTGAACCACGCGCGCATGGCCCGGAACAAAATATATTCCGGCAACCCCAACAGCGCATCGGGCCTGCCGTTGATCAAGATTGCGGCGATGGCCACCAGCATTGGAGCGCCGATCAGGACGGCAGCAATAGCCTGCCAGACCAGCGGGCTGGTCGGGTCCGTATCGGTAAAGAACTGGAATATGCCAAACAACAGAATAGGCACCATCATCGCACGGCGGGCCGAATTCAAAAGCATATAGGGTAGCACGAGCTTCCCGCAAATACTCATCGAGGAGGATGTGATGATGTCCTGACAGCGTGACGAGACATGATAGACAGACCGGAACCAGCGCAGACGCTGCTCCCGCAGATGGGCGAAGCTGGTCGGCACTTCTGAAACATAGCGCACCCGATGGTCGACAATCGCCCGATAACCCATTTCGCCAATCCGCAACGACATATCGGTATCTTCACCGTTCATCCCCGATGCAAATTCGCCGACGCTTTTCAAAGGTCCGGTCCGATAGACAGCGAACATGCCGGGCACTCCGACAAGACCCCACAGGGCGCTGAGCGCCGGCGAATAATAGCCATGTTTGACCAGCACCTCGACCAGTCGGGAGCGGTCAAAAATCGCTCCTCCCGGTGGCAGGGGTATGCCGCCGACCACACCTATTTCTGCGTCGGAGAAATTCTGCACGGCGAGGGTAATATTATCCGGTGCGATAAGCGTGTCGGCATCGATGCGAATTGTGATCGGGTGGGTGGCTTCCGCGATTCCGCGATTGAGAGCATGGGCCTTGCCGCTTTGCGCGACGTGAATGATCCGGCCCTGCAATGCGGTAGCTTCGGCGATCGCCTGTCGAGCAACCGCTTCGGTATCGTCGGTCGAGCCATTGTCCAGAATGATGAGTTCGACAATTTCACCATAATGTTGGGCGGCTTTGTCAATATGACGAATTGTTTCTGCAATAATATAGCGCTCGTTAAAGGCTGGCACGATGATACTGACGGGCGACCGAAAATCATCCTTTGCGTCCAGTCGCCGTTCAATCAGGCTGATCAGGTAGAGCTGGAGAAAAAGCATTGGCAGAAACAGAAGGACGCCCGGGCCAATGCCGCCCAGCAACGTGATATCCCGCAAACCTTCCACCACGGCGAAGTCGGAATAACCGACGAAGCCAGAGAGGGCCGCCGCAATCACTGCGGTCGATGCCAGACGCAACACCGGACGGAGATTTTTATGCTCGCCGATATTCATGTCCACTTTTTCAGGCATCGAGCCACGTTCCAGCAGCATCAACGAGAATAAGGCGAAACCAATCAGCCCGGCAATGATCTGCACGACGACCAGGGCATAAGGATCCCCAACCAATGACAGAAAGATCGTGTTCAAAAGGTCGAGCAAGCAACAGATCAACAGAAACCGCAGCACTAGATCAAAGGCGAACAGCAGCCGCGCAATGGCTGAACCGCTGCCAAAACACGCAAAGGCGATGTAAAAGGAAACGATATAGGTACGGATAGCAATGGAATGCTGACCCGTATAAGGCACAAATATATAATCACGCTGGGGGAAAAGCCAGTCGAGTTGGCCTGTTCCGAAGGCCCATAGCTGAAGCAACGCCAGCAGACAAAAAGTCAGCAGCATTGCCGGGACGCGCAGAGGGGATACCGAAGCAGCCAATCCTAGTGGGCGACTGTCGACCGATCCATATTGCGCCTCTCGCCTGGAATCACTGGTTAGTGGAGTGGTCAACCATCATTCCCTGCCGGACCAGCAACTCCATCATTTCCCGATATGGAAACAAGCAACGCGACAGCTGCACTGGGCAGCGTCACAATTTCACCGACAGGTCGAGCAATGACCCCGCCATCGCGATCCAATGATCTGTAAACAATCCAGTCATTGGGTTGCACACCTTCTTTGGCGATCGCGGCAACAATATCGCCGCTGACGATGCGGATTTTTGCAGCTGTCCGGCCTGTTACAAAGGATAATCCGCGAGGATCGAGCTGGCCCAGCAATTGCGCAACGGCCTGAGCGTCGACCGCAGTATCTATCTCTCCGAGTAGCGCGACCGTATCAACAGCGGATAATTTCGTGCGCAACAAAGAGAGACTGTCGGACGCTCTCTGGCCTCCACCTTTTAGCACGGTTTCCGGCAGCAACTCGGCAATCGACTGCGTATCCGTACCGCAGCGATTGTGATTACCATCGCCCGAGGCCAGAGATATTTCTACCTTGTTATCAGCTTGGTGGAGCGCAGCGGGAAGCGCAATCGACTGGCTGACTCGCTCTGTCTGGGGCGACAGGCGCCGTGAGAACAACATATGGTCATTAAGGGAGACGGTGACGTCATAGCGCGCGTCATTACCCGCTGGCCCCACCACCAGGCGCATATCCAACGCGGATGGCAATATCTGGTTCGGCAAATCCGTAACGCTATAATGATAGCGCCAGCTAGTCTGCCGATCGAATTTTCGCATACCCCGATTGATATTCTTGCCGGTAAACGGGATTGGATAGGCTGGCTGGATAAAAACGTCACTATAAGGCTTCGCTTCGCCGGAGAGTTTTGTCAGAGCGGCACTGTCGAGACCATTTGGACCGAAATGCAGCAAATAGCCTTTCTGCACCAGCCGGGCGCCATGCACCAATGTCACCAATGCGTCTTCATTGCCTTTGCGTTTATTCCATGAAACCGGAACCCGTCCGCCCCAAAGGGAGAGCCGGTCGCTTGTCGTTTCGACCGCTTTGGCAAGCTCAAGCCGCAATCCGCTTTCCGGCTTGATCTCGACAACAGCCGCTATGGAATCATTGGGTGAGCATTGGGCGATCTCCCCACGACCCTGCAAACTCAACCCGACATCAAGAGCACCCGTCGAGAGTTCGCTTGCGGTCAGCTCGATTTCGGCTTTTTGCTGCCCCTTGCTCTGGTTCAACAGGATATCTGCGCGTTTGACCCCGTTGATCGAGACACGCAGAACGCCTTCGACGCCTTCAGTGATACGGCTCGAATATACCAGTTCATACCGTCCGCTGATCGGACGAGAATCGGTCGGCAGGTGGAATACCAGCCCGGCGTATGATGGCAGTCCACTGAGAATGAGCGGCATGTCGGAGTCTTGCCCCGTCGTAAAAACGCTGGTCCCACTGGTGTCAGAACCCTGGCCTGCCGCACCTTCATAATCGGAAAACTGCTGCTGATCACCACCACTGAGCTTGGTCCAGCCGGATTTGAAAGCACCGCCCTGCCCCAACAGGATCAGAACTCCCGCCAGTACAAAAGCCAGTAATCCTACGCCGATTAATCTCATTTCATTCTTCTTTTCGTTCTATTGTTACGCGGCTTGCTGACTTTGCCTTTGTCCCTGTGACTCGCGATCCTCGTCTTCGATATCAACGCGGTTTTGATTGTCCAACGCATTGGACCGGTCTGTATTCCAGGCCGTGCGGGCGGGGATTTTCGCAAGGTTGATCCGGTCTTTGTAACGCGATGATATCTCTATCGTATCGTCGAGCAAGCCGGCGGCCAGCAATATGGGATCAAGGCCCAAAGCACGCAAATGTCTGTTGCTGACATTAAGGTCATTTTCTTCCGCTTCCTTGCGCGGGTTGGGTACGTAGGCGATTTCAGCGCCAGTGAGCGACGAAACCAACTGCGCCAGTTCCTTGACCCGCAATGTTTCCGCAACCTGATTGAGGATCTTCACCGGACTACCGGCTTCCGGCGGATTGTTGACCGCCAGCTCGACGCAGCGGACTGTGTCCTGAATATTGATAAACGCGCGCGTTTGGCCGCCAGTGCCGTGCACTGTCAGCGGATGTCCCACGGCGGATTCTACCAGAAAGCGGTTCAGCACCGTGCCATATTCACCATCATAATCAAACCGGTTAACCAGCGCGGGATGGCGCCGGGTCTGATCGGTCTGCGTACCCCATACGATGCCCTGATGGAGATCGGTAATACGCATCTTGTCGTTGTTCGCATAAAATTGAAACAAGAGCTGATCCAGAGATTTGGTCAGGTGATATACACTGCCGGGACTTGTCGGATAGAGGATATCGCGCTGATGCCTTTTTCCTTCATCATCAGCCACTTCTACTGGAAGATATCCCTCGGGTATTTCAAAACCTGCACCGGAATAGCCGTAAACACCCATGGTCCCCAGATGCACCAGATGGGTGTCCAGTCCCAGATCGTTCAGGGCCACGAGAACATTATGTGTCGCTGAGATATTATTGTCGACGGTATAGCGTTTTTCTTTCGCGCCGCGCATCGAATAAGGTGCCGCGCGCTGTTCAGCAAAATGTACAATTGTGTCTGGCCGCAGATCTTCTAAAAAGTCAGAGAATTCCTGATATTCCTTGGCAATATCGATGACTGCATAGTTTATCCGGTTTCCGGAAACTTCTTCCCACGCCTCAACACGAACGTCGATTGGCTCAATCGGTGTCAGGCTACGGATGCCGAGTTCAAGGTCGATCCTCCGACGCGACAGATTGTCCAGGATTGTGACGTCATGACCTATGGATGAAAGATGTAAAGCAGTCGGCCAACCACAGAATCCGTCTCCGCCAAGCACAAGTATTTTTTTGCCGTTCATAAGATAGGGCCCTATTCTTCAAATATTATTGTTCAATCGGGCTAGTATCCCGGCCAGTTACTACTGGAGCGCAATAACTCTTTGCGCATGATTGATCTGTAGATTTCTGCCGGCCACAACAAGGGTAAATTACATTCCGTTAGACTTGTTTACATTTGAGAATTGCGGTGTGACGCTCGCTCAATTCATCAATTTCGAAGCTAAGTCGTTGTAAAATTCTTACAATTTCTTGAAAATCAATAGCCGTTGACTCTTCAGGGCCATATCAGCTTAACCTTGGACATGCGACAAGATACCAACTTGATGGAGCAGGTCTTCAACCGCAGGCAGATGTTGCGCGGTACGATCGGTACAGGATTTGCGCTTTGCTGTCCGCTTCCGGCTCTCGCGGCTGCCAGCCCCGACAGCTCACTGGCCGCTATTGCCGCAACCCGCGGCATTTCATTCGGGAGCACGGTCTCGACGCGATGGCTCGACAATGAAAAATTTACTCGGCTTATCGTTCGCGAATGCGATACCATCACGACAGAAAATAGCCTGAAATGGAAATATCTGGAACCCGAGCGAAATAATCGGGAGAGCGCACCAGCCAAGGCTCTGGCGAAATTCGCAAGGCACAATAGCCTCGATACGCGCGGGCATTGCTTCATATGGAATCATGATGAACGCATGCCTGCATGGCTTGTCGAAATGGCCGACGAATTGCGCCACGGCCGACGATATCCGTTGACCAGACGCATGTGGCGGCATGCTGCTTATCTTGGCCGGACATTCCCTGCGATCACATCCTGGGATGTCGTGAATGAAGCCATCAACCCCCGTAATGGGCAGATCCGGCACTCGGCTTTGAACCGGATCATGGGTGAACGCTTTATCGATCTGGCTTTCAAAATGATGAAAGCAAAAGCGCCCAAGGCGCAGCTGGTTTACAATGACACGATGAACTGGGAGGCATCGCCATTGCATCGTAACGCGCTGTTGCGACTGCTCGAGCGGCTGCTGTCGCGCAATGTTCCGATTGATGCCTTGGGAATCCAGAGCCACCTCGGCAATACGCTGGGGAGGCCGCGGGATGAAATTGGCTGGCGGCTTTTCTTGCAGGAAATCAAAGCCATGGGTCTGGATATCATATTGACCGAGCTTGATTGCAGCGATCGCAATATAGACGACCCGGATCCCGTCCGCCGCGACGCAGAGACCGCCGCATTTACCAAAGGCTATCTCGATCTGACGCTGGACTTTACCAATGTGAAACAGATAATCTTATGGTCTTTGACGGATGGGACCAGCTATATGAACCGCCCCGGCTATCCGGACTATAAACGCCGCGCCGACGGTCTGGCGTTGCGGGGACATCCCTATGATGATCGCTGGAAACCGAAAAAAATGCGCACGGCCATCGCCGATGCATTGCTGTCGGCTCCACAACGTCAATAATTCTGCCGCTAAACGCGTCAGCGCGGCAGGAATAGGCTCGGGGCTGTCGCCGGTAAGGCATAATGTCGGTTCAGGCGATCGTTATGACCGGGGATCGGCTTTTCCTTGATCACTGGTTATCCCGTTGCCACCATCCAGGCTTTTCCCGCCAAGTTCTCTCTGAACGCATTTCTCGAACAGTTGCTGCTCACGAGAGGAATTGTCATTGGCGACACGGCTATTTTGGCTACCGGCCCCGGGTGCCTTTCTGCCGACAGACATATTGAGTTTGCTCAGCAACATCTGGCAGCTATCTCTGCACGCGACCAGAACCATCGCCGGACATGAGCTTCTCTACTTCCGGAACCGTGACCCGGTTGAAATCGCCCAATATGGAATGTTTCAGGCAGCTTGCTGCCACCGCGAACTCGAGCGACTGTTGCTTGTCCTCATAGGCATTCAGGCCATAGATCAATGCCGACGCAAAGCTGTCGCCACCGCCAACCCGGTCGACAATATCGGTCAGTTCATAATGCCGGGACAATTTAAAGCCCTGTTCCCGGTCGCGCAAACAGGCGGACCAGCCGTTGCGGTCAGCGCTGTGGCTTTCCCTGAGCGTGATCGCGATTGTCGACATGTCGGGATATAGTTCCAGCACCTTTTCCGACAGCGCTTCATATTTTTTTGTGTCGAGCTCACCGGTTTCTACGTCTACATCGACGCTGATACCGAGCGATTTCTGGCAATCCTCTTCATTTGCGATGCCGACATCGACATATTTAACCAGTTCGCTCATCACTTCAGGGGCACTTTTGCCGTATTTCCAGAGTTTGCCACGGAAATTGAAATCACAGGAAACGGTCAGGCCTGCCTGTTTTGCCGCCTTCACGCATTCTATGCTGAGATCTGCGGAATCCTGAGTCAGCGCCGGGGTAATACCGGTAATGTGCAGCCATTTTGCGCCAGCGAAAATGCTGCCCCAATCGAAATCCCCGGGCTTGCACTCGCTGATAGACGAATGGGCACGGTCGTAGATAACCTTGGACGGGCGCTGGTTGGCGCCGGATTCGAGAAAATAGATCCCGACCCGTTCACCCGAGCGGCGGACATGGGACGTATCGACACCAAAGCGTTTAAGCTCGCCAATCGCCGAAGCCCCGACATCATTGTCCGGTAGCGCCGAAACAAATGCCGAAGACAGGCCGTAATTGCTCAGCGCGACGGCAACATTAGCCTCGCCGCCGCCGAACGTGGCTTCGAACGAGGGTGACTGGAAAAACCTTTCGTGCCCCGGTGTTTTCAACCGCAGCATGATTTCGCCAAATGACAAATATTCTGCCATATCCAAATTCCTTATGGTCTAGAGGCGCGTGCGAGAGCGACAGCTTCACGGGCCAGCTTGGTGATTGCATCGTAATCGCCCGCATCGATAGCCGCTTTGGGCGTGAGCCAGCTACCGCCGCAGGCAATTACGGAAGGCACGGCCAGAAATTCGCCCAGATTCTCCGCTGACACCCCGCCCGTCGGCATGAAACGCATATTGCGAAAGACCGAGCTCAATGCCTTGAGCATCGGCACACCGCCAGCGAGTTTGGCGGGAAAGAATTTCACCGTTCCGAGACCGAGATTATGGGCCTGTTGCACTTCGCCCGGGGTCATTGTTCCCGGGAAGACCGGAAGATCATTTGCCTTGCAGAAATTGACCACCGCGTCGACCAGTCCCGGGCACACAATGAACTGCGCGCCGCGGGTAACAGCTGCCTTCGCATCCTCAGCGGTCAAGATTGTTCCCGCGCCAACAATGATGTCCGAAGTCTCCGCGATAATGGCTTCCATGCAATCGAGCGCTGCGTCGGTCCGGAGGACGACTTCGATCACATCTAGACCGCCCGCCTGCAGCGCTTTTGCAGTCGCTACCGCAACCGTAGGGTCACTGGCTTCGATCAGGGGCACCACCGGCGCAGCGGCAAATTTCGCCTCTAATATCTGGTTCGTTTCGCTGGTCATTTCATGCTCGCAAATTTGGGGTCAGGAGAAAAACGTGCCGCCGTTGATGTCGATATTCGCACCGGTGATAAAGCTGCTGTCGTCCGACACCAGATTGGCCACCGTACGCGCGACCTCTTCCGAATTGCCTTGGCGGCGGAGTGGCGTGCCGGCCGCCACCGCGGTGCGCACCTCGTCCTTGGTAAACGTATCGTGGAAGGCGGTGGCAATCATGCCGGGGCAAAGCGAATTGACGCGGATGCCTTTGGGGCCGAGTTCTTTTGCCATTGCCCGGGTGAAGGTCATCACCGCGCCTTTTGATGTACCATAGGCCGCCGCACCGGGGCCGCCACCGTCACGCCCTGCTTGCGAAGCGAAGTTCAATATCGCACTTCCCTCGGGCATATGCGGGGCAACCGCCTGGGTCATCATGAACGTCGACGTGACATTGAGTTGCATGACCTGGTTGAAAAAATCTTCATCCATTTCGGCAAGCCCCTTGCGCGCGACAAGGCCGCCCGTAACGTTCACCAATATGTCGATTGTGTCGCCAAATGCCGCAACCGTTTCAGCGACCAGACGGTCGACATCGGCCTGTTTCGTAACATCGGCCTGGACCAGTATTGCACTGCCGCCAGCGGCCTTGATCGCGTCGAGCGTGGCCTGGCCATCCGCTTCATTGTTGCAGTAATTGACTACAACATTGGCGCCCTCGGCGGCCAGTTTTTCCGAAACGGCGCGACCGATATCACGGCTGCCGCCAGTTACGATCGCGGTTTTGCCTTTAAATTTAGTCATATTATTTTCCCTGTTATTCAGATGAGGAGGAGGAGGAGAGGGTGATCAAGAATTTTTCGGTTTCAAAGGTTTGATGTCGGTGCAGAGTATCAAAACCGACAAGACGGTCATGATCGCCAGTCCTGCGCCGACCGCAAAGGCCGGTGCATAGCTGTTGACCGTAATGACCGGGATCAGGAAGTTGAGCCCCACCACGGCAAGCTTGGCGGCGGTGCCGGCAAAGCCGGCAAG
>JGI24525J20082_1001556_pt1 | contig 9718 bp, 9 predicted proteins | sample LinPmetageLP50_FD_20082 | JGI IMG/M metagenome (IMG submission 20082) | reverse complement strand
CGAGAAAATGAACCTACAAGTATTATTCAGCAGTTTAGGTATGCACAAACTAAGTGGATTATTTCTGTTGGTATGATTAGCGAAGGTACAAACATCCCTCGCTTGCAGGTTTGCTGCCACCTTACAAACATAAAAACAGAAATGCATTTTAGGCAAATATTGGGCCGTATACTGAGGGTAACAAACTCTAAAAACCAAGAAGCTATTATGTACATGCCCGCCGAACCTAAGCTTTTAGAGTATGCGTATAGAGTTAAACAAGATGTTCCATTTGAAGCTGATGTAGTTAAATTTGAAAAGATTGAAACTCCTGCTGGAGAAAACACCGCAGATACAGACTCAAGCGATATTACTTTTAATAAACAAAGTAAAAAACCTTCCAAAGCTCAGTTTGATTTTGATAACTTTGCTGACTTTTTTGATCAGCCAGTTATGAGCAATAGGCCTGAAGCGACAGAGGAGCATTTTTTAACCGGTGCTTATGAACGAATAATTAATATATCAGGCCGCTTTCAGCAAGAGGCTATTGCTTTAGGGTTAAGTGAATTGCGGTAAATACGCTAGAATTTACCTCAAGTAGATCTCTACAGACAACATCGATTTCAGTTACACGAGGAAATATAACTAAATTTAAGGTGTTGCTATGTATAGCTTCTCTGAAATTCATAAAAAAATAGACTTTATAGAGATTTTAACCAATAGAAAGATCAGTGAAAAATCAAGTTACCTAGAGCAAATTAACTTTATACATCAAAGTGTAAATATAAAAAATGCTGAGCGTTTAAGGATAGAGTTAGGTTGGGGTATACGAGCATTTTCTTCAGCTATTAGAACCAGCAATAGCTCATATGTACGCTATAAAAAAGAATTAAAGCCTTTAAATACCACTTTAAGTGAAAATGCATTTGAACTTGCAAAAGCCTGGAGCCTGTAACGGATTCTGTGTAACTGCCCGTTTTTACATTTTAAATATGCTTGCTGAGTCGTTCCTCAAATTCGACTCTAAAAAACCTTTAACATTTATAGGCATTATAGCTGGCCGTGAATTAATTAAAAATACTGTAAACAGACTCAAGTATGGCTATAACGCCTAAAAATAAAGTGCCTTAGGGCGTAAGCTGGTTGCAATATCTGAAGCCAAGATCTGTACCTTTGGTTAATTTACCAAGAGATTATCACTTTAGAGATTAATAAGTTGATTTGAGGTTATTAATGGCTCAATTTTCTCTGATAGTCGCATTTGTGCCATGAGCAGTCATTCATGATCAACTCGTTTCTGCCCCTTTATGAGTTAACGCAAATACCCTATAGGTCGGCTTTGAGCGATAAGCGGTCGGTCGGGTAAACTCGTTTTTGGACAGAAATGAGTTAGACCCAACGGACGGCTCTGTGCCATTTTCGGTCTTTCGACTGCAATATTACATCTTAAAACTAATTGCGACTACAGATGTTCACCATCTCATTTTTGATTAAACTTATCGTTGAGTATTATTTTCCCTGCTGAGAATACCAATAGTTTTTATACGCCAAACTTCCCCACAATACATGGGCCAATGCAATTTCTGAAGTATCATGATTAACATCTATTGGTGATAGTGTGTTGAGTTCATAATTATATTGAAAGTTCAAAGGTGCTTTACTTGGCTGAAGGATGGTTACTTCATCATTAACCATATAAGCAAAATTCTCTGCATACTGCATCATAGCTCTATTAGAAGCCGTTGGATCTGTTAGGTCTTGACCTAACATTGGTGAAATATTCTCTATACCCATTAATGACAAAAGTGTTGGTGCTAAATCGATTTGACTGACTATTCGTTGATCTAAAGTGGGTCCTTTACCTGAGTTTAGAATCACACCCGGAATGTGGAAATTGTTAATGGGAACAAGATCTTTGCCCATTGCTCTCGCATCATGGTCGGCAACAACGAGGAATATAGTATTTTCCCAATAGTCTTGCGCTTTTGCTTTTGCAATAAATTGTCCTAAGGCATAGTCTGCATATTGTATGGCTTTATGGCGCAGTAATTCTTTGTCATCATATTGTTGTAATTGTTCAGCAGTGTATTGAATTGGTGAAACAATACCGTCAGGTATTTCAAATGGATCATGGTTACTTGACGTAAATATGAAACTAAAAAATGGTTTTCCTTCGTTATGAAGCTTAGTTAATTCAATATCAGCTTGATTAAACAAATCACCATCGCTTGCCCCCCAAGACGCTACAAATTGTGGGTTTTCAATATCATTAAAGTCAACAATGTCAGTAAAGCCGTTTCCTAGAAAGAAGCTTTTCATGTTGTCGAAATGACTTTCTCCACCATAAATGAATTGAGCCTCATAACCATTTTCTTTGAGCAGAGATGCAATAGTAAAGAAGTCCTTTTGCGATTTATCTAACTTAACAACTGCCCTAGAGGGCGTTGGAGTAAAGCCAGTTATAACTGCTTCAATACCTCTAACGGAGCGAGTGCCTGTTGCGTACAATCGTTTAAATGCCCAGCCTTTTTGATTTAATTTATCAATTTCAGGTGTTAGCGGGATTCCACCAAGAGATGATACATATTGGGCACCTAAGCTTTCTTCTAAGATTATTACCAAGTTTTTTGGTTGTCCCTTAAAGCTCGGAGAGCGTTTACTTAAAGTGGGTAAGTTATCGTTTTTGAAGCTGTCTAAAGGTTGTTTTGACTCCTGACGAACTAGCTCAATAACTCGATCATCTTCCATCTTGCCATACAACTTAGCTGCATTTTTTTCATCACCGAATTGATTAAGCGCATAAGCAACACTGTAGGTCGAATTTAATGTAAGTGAATTAACTAGTGGGTCAGTGGAAAAGTACACTAAGGCAGGATTGATTGGTCTGTGGCCTAATGTCCCTCGTGCAGATAAAGCAATTATTACAAAAAGCATCAAACAAGAAACCAGCCTACTTCCGATTGCTGCGTTATCTTCTTTTACTTTGTTAGAGACTACGTGATCAGTAAACTGCCATATTTTTTTAACAGGAAATAGCAATAGAGCAAACACTATCAATATTGTTATCAAATGACCATTCACCAGCATTTTAGACACTTCATCAGGATAAGCTAGATATTCAATAAATAGCCTGTTTGGTCTAAAGCCGTATTCATTGATAAATGCGGGAGTTGCTAATTCAAAAAACAATATGCCCATAAAGCAGATCAGAAACCAAATTCGCAAAACTAATGACCAATATTCTTGAAATCTAGTTTTTGACACCCAAGGGTGCAATAACGCCGGGATGGCGCATAAGTAACCTACGCTACTTAAGTCTATACGAAAGCCATTTGTGATTAGGCTCCATATACTATTTAAGTCATTAAATCTATCTAATTGCCAGATAGCCAACCCTGTTCGTACTAAGGTTAGGAATAGCATGACAGAAACAGAGAATAGTAGGAATGGTCTGATAAAGCTGTAGATAGAAGTAAACATCGCAATTCTTTTTAGTGAATAACACGATGTTTACTGTATTAGGTTAAACTTAAGAATTGCTTAATTAAAACTGATAATTAGACATTAATGTTGTTTTAAAGCAGGTCGTTGAGGTAGAAGTATGATCAAAACTACTATTACAAACAGTAGTGTCGCGGTAGCTGAATATCTACTCAATTCCAAACCACCGTGCGCAACAGGCTTGTCTAAAAAGTCACCAACAACCGCGCCTAAGGGACGAGTCAAAACAAATGCAAGCCAAAATAACATTGTTCTAGATACTTTAGTGAACATATATAGGGTTAATACAATTCCTAAGCCTGTACTGAAAATATATGCAGCTCCAATATAACCCAATCCAGCAGTATCAGCAGTCCAGTCTCCCAGTGCAGTCCCAAGTGTTTGAGAAAACATAATGGTTAACCAGTAAAACGATTCAGCTTTAGGGTTGTCAATAGAAGAAACACTGATACTTCCAATTGTTCTATACCAAATAGCCAATGTAATAATTAAGAGAGTAGCTAATAGAGTTGAACCTCCTAAATACCCAATTCCCAACGATCTATCGGCAAAATCAGCAAGTGTTGTCCCCACTGTCGTTGATGCAATAATAGTGATCCAATAAATAAACGGGCTAAATTTTGTAGATTTTACTTGCATAATAACAGCAGCAATAAAAAAGGACATAAAGATTACAGTTCCAACTAAATAGCCCAAATTCATTGACATTGAAACAGCATCACCACCTGTTTCACCTAACGTAGTCGCGAGTATTTTTATTATCCAAAACCCTATTGTTAATTGAGGTACTTTTATCAGAGCATCGTTAAATTGTTTGTTCATATAAAATTCCTCTATGTGAGTATGTCATTAAAAAAGAACTACCAACCAAATGCATATAGCAATCACTATACTCACTAATACTGCGGCAGACCCTAAATCTTTCGCTAAACCTGACAGTGGGTGTATTTCGAAACCAATACGGTCAACGACTGCCTCTATTGCAGTATTTACTATCTCGGTAAACATAATGAACAGTACCGCAATGATAAGTATGAGTTGCTCTTTCAGTGTAATATTGAACAAGAAAGTTACGGGGATCGACAATATGAGCAACAGTAACTCTTGTCTGAATGCGGCTTCATTCCTTAGGAGCCATTTGAACGCTCTAGTTGAATTTAATGTTGCGAGATAAACTCGATTAAAACCTTTAGGCTTGTTTTCACTATCAAACACGGATTAGTTTACTCCTTGAGAAATTGTTGGTGACTTTGCATTTGCTACGGAAACACCATTAGTACAATGATTAAAAGGGTTGTTTTTAGGTTGATAAACTTTTGACTTTACTTGCATTTCAGCAAGTAAAATATCGAATACGTTGTCATGAGATATAGGCTGTTCACTAATTTTATTTAAACAATCTAACTTGGCTTTGTGATGTAATTTATCCCCCCAATAAATCAATGGCACTTTTGTTTGTTCTTCTGGTGCAAATGCGTAAGGTAAACCATGTAAATACACGCCACTTTCGCCCAAAGATTCACCGTGATCAGAAACATAAATCATTGATGTTTTGATATTGTTCTCATTGCTCAATGCTGCAAGTTCTGTGATGATTTCTGACAAGACTAAATCAGTATAAGCAATAGTGTTGTTGTAGGTATTAACCAGTTCCTCTTGACTACAATTTTGGATATCACTACGTTGACAGTCAGGAGAAAATACTCGTTTATCTTTGGGGTAGCGTCGGTAGTAAGTTGGTCCATGAGAGCCGATCATATGAAGTACTATTAGTGTATTGTCGCTTTTCAATGAATGAAGTTTCTTTCTTAATTCGTCAACCAGAACTTCATCGAAACAGTACTCATCATCACATAATGGATTTTTACTATTAGTAGAAATCTGCTCCGTTTTTACCCTTGAGCAAACGCCTTTGCAGCTACCATTATTATTGCTGATCCAATACACTTCAGCTCCTGCCAAGTGAATTAAATCAACGGCATTTTGTTGTGCTACCGCCACTCTTTTCTCGTAGTTGTTTTTGTTTAACCTTGAAAACATACAAGGTACAGATACCGCGGTTGCTGTTCCACAGGAGGTAACATCTTTAAATGAAACAACGCCTAAGTCTTTAGTTAGGCTATTGGTCTGCTTTTCATAACCATTTAAAGAAAAATTTTGGGATCTTGCTGTTTCACCTAGCACTAAAACAGTAATACTTTTGTTACTATCATCATTTTTAATGGTTGGAGACGTGTCTAACAGGCTGAATTTTAACGGAGGATACAAATAGTTTTTTCGAACATATTTTACTGTTGAATCAATCAAGGCATATGGCGTTAGATAGCCCACTAAATCGCGATTATTTCGGCCAACAGATGCATAGTTTGAATAAAATACTATTGCAATTAGAAATATTACACCGACACTGCCGCTAAGTAATTTTATCCGTGCGAGCAATTCCCCGACAAAAGAACTATAGGTCAATTGAACGTTGGCAATAAGAAGTGAAGGTATTACTCCAAAAAATAGAAAGAACAATATTGCGGAGAAGTTAAAATAAGAAAATGCTTCAGCCGTATCCGTTTCAACTGTATTTTGGATCATGCCATAATCAAAAACTATACCGTATGTCACAGTGCTATAAAAAAGAACAGACGACAATAAAACCAATAAGATGAGTAGTGGTTTTGTTATCCATCGAAAGGATAAAAAGCATTGAACGAAAATAGACAATGCCAATAAAAAAACAGGGACAGACAGTAAGAAAAAAAGATTGTAAGATTCAAGGGCTGTAACCACTGTCGTTATTTTACTTAAAAATGGGAAATTCAAAACTAAAGTGATGTATACGCAGGTATAAATCACTAATTGATTAGTTGTGAGCTTAATTTGGTTTAAAAAATTGATAATTTTGTACACTTAACTTACCTTAGAAAGAATGTAATGCTTTTTCATAAAGACACCTCTTATGAGTATGGCTTTATGGTAATTTTGTTAACTTAAGATTTGCTTAGTTCAAACTGATAAATGGCAAAGTGTTGCTATTTTTTGCTTAGAAAGGCTTTGCTATTATTGAATTACGGTAGTTAGTTTTAGAAGTTAATTAGAAATGTAGTTTTTATCTTTTATTTGTAGGAAGGTTATGCCGATATTGCTTCTTAATGTTTCTCAATAGAACTTATAAGTAGTGTTGCGACTTCTTCTTCCTTGTGTTCTTGTAAAAGCATAATAGGAATATAGTCGTAATCAATTGCCAGCCAAATATGCGTCTTTCTAGTACTATTTTTTCTAATCCTGCTTAACTTGATGCAATTAAGTTCCCCAAGAGGTGTGTCAATAGTAACTCGTCCACCATTCAGGAAGTTAAATTCTTTGAAGCCACTTGTATCATAAACGGTGTAATGCAATTGTTTTACATTAGAAAACCCATCGTTTTTCAGTGCGTCAAGCCTTAACATTTCAAACACAAATAGTGGGTCTAACACGTCATCTTTTAAGGTTTGCTCACTAATATCGCCATTCATTTTAGCTATTAAAGTTTGGTTATTATGATCAAAATTTAACTGTAAATGTTTATCTTTTTTAAAAGTTCTCGAATCTTTTCCTTTATAGCTCAGTAACGCTACTTTATTGTCCTGCCATAGAAAATTACTTATCTCACTCGTATCTATGCTATAGAAAAAAATTGATGCGCTAGTATTGAATGATAACGAATAAGAAGTATTATTTTTACTTAGTTTTCTTGTGGCTCGACCATATTTTTTCTTGCCCCGTAATACACTATATTTCGCGGTATATAAATTCAATTCAGATGTTTCTTCAGAACCACTTTTAATAAGAGGGGCAGCAGTTATTGGTAAGGCAAAATAAAGCATTACCAATATAATAATTTTAATAACGCTGTTGTAGTTCAACATAATTTCTAATGTTCACCAGAGTTATGCAATACATCAAGCGTACTATCATATATTGATGACTCAAGGCTAAGCGCTCCTAAAACGGTATGAAAGACATTAAACTGATTATGGCTATTAGCTTGATTTAAGTTTTTAAGCTCTACCTTTGTTAGCGTTTGTGGAACAACTTGGTAATTAACTGTGTTTCTCTTCGCGCTTTGCCAACCTGAATCATTCAGAGAGCCATCAACGACAACTTCAGTTGCAAAGGCAATACTTGAAGCAAACAGATAAAGAAGTTGTAAAGAAGCGTTAAAAGACTTGTTCATTACAGCGATACAGTAAATGTTATTTTCTTCTCAACTAGCGATATTGAAACAGTTGCTCCAATTTTTTCACAGTAGGATTTTACTATTGCTAAACCTAATCCAAATCGTTCTGTTGATGTTCTTGATTCGTCTTTTTGCCATAAAGGATCAAAAAACAATTTAAGCTCATTTTCTTGATAATTTTCGTAGCAGATATTTGAAATTTTGATTAAAGCATTTCTATTATCAATTTTTGATGTTGTTATCTCTATTCCTGAATTAGTTGGACTATAAAAGATTGCATTGTTAATTAAATTTGATAACACAGTTTCTAAAGCAAATTTGTTGGTATTTACTATTAATGAAGGTATATCAAAAAGAAGTGTAATATCTCTATCGTCTGAATTTTCTCTTGAGATAATGTTACTAATTAGATCTGTTAGGTTAATTTTGCTAGTTTCTAACTCATGGCTACTACTACTTTTTTGTAATAGCATGATGCTACTAACGATATTTTTTAAGCGATAGGATATTCCATGGACATCGCTTGCAAGGTTATCTGATATTTCCTTTTCATGAGGAAACTTTAAGGCAACTTCGCTCAAACTTATAAGCTCTGCAATTGGTGTTTTTAATTCGTGAGCAATGTCAGAAGCCATTCTCTGCTCTCGAATGTACAGAATATGATTTTCTTTAATAAACTGATTAACGCCTTCAGCTATCGGAACGAGTTCTTGCGGTAAAAATTCTACTGAAACTTCCGGGTTTTTAGAGTTTAAACTTATTTTTCTTAGCTGCTGACTGAGTTCACTAATTGGTTTTAAACTCCTAGAAACAACAAGTTTGACAATTATTTTTCAAATTCTTCTCTGCTTATACCGAGTATTTCACGAATGTCAGAGTCAACCTGAGGAAAAAACTTTGTATACAGCATCCTGCCATTTCTACCGTCTGGTAATACGGTATCTTGAATAATAAATTCATGTAGTTTTACATCTAATCTAGAGAGAGCTTTTATTTCAAAAAGCTCTAGAGTGTCAGATCTCTCAAATACTTCGCTTTTGTACCAAAGTTGGTAATATTCAGGGTTTTCTTTGCCTTCAAATTCCGGCATAAACTCCCCAGCAAAATCAAATTCTATTCCGTTTTCATCTTCTTCAACTAATGTTTCAAGTAGTCCAACTTTGTTGATCATGGCTCGGTCAAACTCATCACTAATCCATGTATCAACACTGATATCAGTTGCTAATAAGATACAAAATAAGAGTAATGAGATTGAAATTGATAGATAGCGACTTAGCTTTTTATGAATTGAATTCATTAATGACTCTCAACGAAGTAGCCAAAGCCACGCTTGGTTTTAATTGGAAGCTCGTAACCAATAGCTCTTACTTTTTTCCGAGCAGAAGAAAGGTGAGCCTCTATAGAATTTTTTGCAATTGCATCATATTGTCCGGCTAGGTATTCGCTGAGCTTTTCAGAAGAAATGACTTTTCCTTGACTGGAAAATAAGCATTCAACCACTTTGTATTCATTAGGGGTTAGCTGAGCATCTTTACCACCACATCTTAATTGTTTTAAATGTAAATCTAGTGATACGGCACCAATATTAATACTGTTAGCGTTCACATTCAAAGTACCGCGCCGCATTAAACAGAGTAAACGGACATGCAGTTCGTCAAAAGAAAAAGGTTTAGTAAGGTAGTCATCAGCACCGTTCAGCAACCCTTCAACTTTATCTTCAGTAAGGTCTTTCGCAGACAAAATTAATACACGGATATCTTTTCCTGCCTGACGAATTGCCTTTAACATTGAAGTACCATCGACAGAGGGTAACATTAAGTCGAGAATTAGTAGCGAATAATCTCCAGACAAAGCCATGCTTAGTCCCTCAGAGCCATCACCTGTTTCATCAACGGTAAAGCCAAGATTGGATAAACCCACTCTTAAGCTTCGTCTAAGTGATATTGAATCTTCGATAACTAAAACTTTCAATGATGCATGCCTTTGAGTAAATATTATTCAGAATATCGCTTTAAACTTAAGAGTAGC
>JGI24525J20082_1001555_pt1 | contig 9720 bp, 6 predicted proteins | sample LinPmetageLP50_FD_20082 | JGI IMG/M metagenome (IMG submission 20082) | reverse complement strand
TGGCATCCCGCTTCGCGCAGGGCAGCATTGAGTCTGTGTCGACATTTACTGGCGCCGCATCTGGGCAACCGGCCACTGAAAAGCCGGGAGCTGTTTCGGGAAAAATGAGTTACAAGTTTAAAGTTCAAAGTTGAAAGCGCGAGGCAGTGAAGCACGGTGCCGGCTCCTGTTGGTCGTCGTCCTTGCCGGGGTTTTCAACTTTGAACTTTCAACTTTCAACCGGGTTTTGAAAATGTCCAATTCTTCCCGCGTCCTTCTGGGCGTCAACATCGATCATATCGCCACTCTTCGCCAGGCCCGTGGCACCCGCTACCCTGAGCCGGTACAGGCTGCGCTGGTCGCGGAGCAGGCCGGTGCNGATGGCATTACCGTGCACCTGCGTGAAGACCGCCGNCATATCAANGACCGGGATGTGGAACTGCTGGCGCAGACGCTGCAGACCCGCATGAATCTGGAAATGGCGGCCACTGAAGAAATGGTGGGCATTGCCTGCCGCATTCAACCACCGCATTGCTGCCTGGTACCGGAAAAACGTGAAGAGCTGACCACCGAAGGTGGGTTGGATGTGGCGGGCAACAAGGCCTGGATTGCCCAGTGTTGTCAGCGACTGGGGCAAGCGGGTATTGAAGTGTCGTTGTTTATTGATGCGGATAAAGCGCAAATTGCGGCTGCCCGCGAATGCGGCGCCCCGGCAATCGAGATTCATACCGGTGGATACGCCGATGCAGAAACGGTGGACGCACAGCAGCAGGAGCTGGCGCGCATCCGTGAAGGCGTGGCGTTTGCGCTGGAGCAGGGGTTGGTGGTNAANGCTGGCCACGGTCTGCATTACCACAACACCTTGCCGATTGCNGAAATTNCGGGCATCAACGAGCTGAATATTGGCCACAGCATTATTGCCCGGGCGGCAATCACCGGGCTGGATGAAGCNGTNCGCAGCATGCGGGCCTTGCTCGACAAGGTTTAGGNACTGCATCCAGCGAANCATCGGAGTCTAGCCCAGAGTCATGACGTCGCCCTGGTCCTGCCAGAGCTGTTCCAGTGCACAGATTTCGTCGCACAGGGCAGAGACCCGCGGCCCCAGGCTGGCGCGGTCGCTGCCGGTCTTCAGGGCTTCTTCCAGCTGTCGAGCGCTCTGCTCCAGGCGGGGCGTGCCGCAGTAGCGGGTGGCGCCGTGGAGCTTGTGCACGCGTTCCAGCAAGTCATCGTTATCGTTCCGGTCGAAGGCGGCTGAGATAGCGGGCCGATCTGTTTCCAGACTATCGAGCAGCATTTTCAGCATTTCGTCGGCAAGATGATCCCGCCCCCCGGCACGACGACGGGCCAATTCAGGATCGAAGACCTGATCGCTGTTGGCGTTACTGTCAGGGGCTTGCGGCAGATCATCCGCGGTGCTTTGCAGCACCCACTTGTCCAGCGTATGGCGTAGTTGCCCTTCGGTGATGGGTTTGCTCAGGTAGTCGTCCAACCCGCGATCCAGTAGTTCCCGGCGTTCGCTTTCCAGGGCGTGGGCGGTTAGCGCGACAATGGGTGTGTGGGCGCCATCGGGTTCGCTGTCGCGCATGCGCTGGGTGGTTTCCTTGCCATCCATGCCGGGCATCTGGATGTCCATGAAGACCAGATCGAACGATTGTTCGCGGAAGCTATCAAGGGCGCTTTGACCACCATCACAGGCGGTGACCGTGACCCCGAGTTCCTCCAGGAAGACCCGGGCCAGTTTCAGGTTACCCGGGTGATCATCCACCAGCAGTACGGAAACCGGTTGGGTAAACGGTCGTGTGGCCAGTTGCTGCCGGGGTACGGCGGTATCCTGGCCGCTTAATGCGAGCAGGGCGCTATGCAGACGCTGGCGGGTGGCGGGTTTTCCCTGAACCTGGCAGTGCGGATAGTCCTCCAGCCAGTGGGAAACACTTTCCGGGTTATTGCACAACACCAGAATCGGGGTGCCAAGGGCAGCCAGGTCATCCAGAAGTTGCTGCAGGTCGATGCCCGGTGCCTGGCTGGGCAGGCCGACTACCAGAAAATCACTGTGAGACAGCGCACCCTGATCCAGCGTCGCCATGAGATCGTTGAGGTTGTGCTGTTCATGGATGCGAAGCTGCAAATGGCTGAGCATGTGGTACAGGCCCAGCCGGCCGTATTCATCACTTTCGATCAAGGTGGCGGTGCAGCCTACCAGTGCATGGGGCGGCTGCTGGCGGGGCTGCTTTGGATCTCGCTCGGTGCGCAGGGTGAACCAGAAGGTGGAGCCACGGCCCTCGCTGCTGTCGATACCAATCTCGCCGCCCATGCCCTCCACCAGGCGCTTGCTGATGGCCAGCCCCAGCCCGGTTCCGCCTTCCTGCCGGCGGGCGCTCTGGTCGGCCTGGGTAAAGGCGCTGAACAGGTCTTTCTGGGCTTCCGGATTCAGGCCGGGGCCGGTATCGGTGACGGTAATCTTGATGATTGCTTCTGCCCCCCGGTCTTCCTCCAGCATGGCACGCACTACCACGGACCCCTGGTCGGTAAACTTGATGGCATTGCTGACCAGATTGGTCAGGACCTGGCGAATGCGCAGCGGATCGCCCAGCAAGGCGACCGGGACGTCTGAGTAGATAATGGCCGCCTGCTCCAGGCCCCGCTCCTGCGCCATGGGGGCGAGCAAGGTCTGCACATCTTCGATCAGGTCATGGAGGTTGAGAGGGGTGTGATCGAGGGACAGTTTGCCGGCCTCGATTTTGGAGAAATCGAGTACGTCGTTGATGATTGCCAGCAGGGATTCGGCGCTCTTGTGAATGGTGGAGAGGTAATCCTCCTGGCGAGGAGTCATGGGAGAGCGGTCCAACAGTTTGGTGAAGCCGAGAATGCCGTTGAGCGGGGTGCGAATCTCGTGGCTCATGTTGGCCAGGAACTCGGATTTGATATGGCTGGCTTTCAGGGCTTCCTTGCGCGCCATGTCCAGTTCGATGTTCTGGATCTCGATGGTTTCCAGGGTTTCGCGCAGATCCTGGGTGGCCTGATCCACGTTCTGCTGCAGCTCGGTCTGGGCGTCGGCCAATGCCGCGACCATCTGTCGCAGGGCGGTTTCCAGTTCCGATAACTCACCTTTGGCCTGGGTGTGAATGGCCATACTGAGATCGCCATCGCGGATACGTTGCACCGCACTGACCATGTCGCTGATGGGCTGAGTCAGCTGGCGGGAAAAGCGCAGGGCGGGAACCATGGCGATCATGATCAGTGCCAGCATCACCAGAAACAGGGTGAGCAGATTTTCCAGCGTGGACAGATATTGCCCCTGCTGGGAAAACTCCACGGTGAGCTGGGCGGGCAGCACCCCGCTGAGATCCCGATCCAGCTGCCAGCTGGTATCGGTGGTGATCCGCCCCTGTGCATCAGGTGTCGCGCCGTCAGGGGCGGGGCGTAGCCGAGGCCCGGCGTGCAGGGTGGGCCGGCCATCGTTGAATACCAGGGTGGCGGCCCGGACATCCTGTTCCTCAAGCAACTGGCGTAACAGGTTCTGCTGTTTGCGCTGGCTGTTGTGGGGCAGGGTTTCCAGCTGGGCGGCATAGCTATCGGTGACCAGTTGCTGACGTTGCGCATTGGTCTCGCGGACATCCACGATCCGGTTGACCATGGAATAGCCACCAATGACCAGCGCCGCCAGCAGGGCGGGCAGGGCGGCCATGAACATCAGGCGTGAGCGAAGGCTTTGGTTGACCATGAATCCCCGATTGCTGTTGTTTTCCCCATTATGCCTGAAGAGCAGCAACATGCAGCACGCTCCGCGCCACCGCGTTGTTGCGTGAGGCGTGCAGCATAAAGCGGCTTTTTAGGTACAATACGCGCCATGAATCTTAAAACCATTGAACAGACCGTGGGTAATACGCCCCTTGTGCGTCTGCAGCGCATGCCCGGCAAGACCAGCAATACCATTCTGGTCAAGCTGGAGGGCAATAATCCGGCCGGCTCGGTAAAAGATCGCCCGGCATTGAACATGATCCTCAAGGCGGAACAGCGCGGGCAGATACAGCCTGGTGATACCCTGATTGAAGCCACCAGTGGCAACACGGGCATTGCCCTGGCCATGGCCGCTGCCATGCGCGGTTACCGCATGAAGTTGATCATGCCCGCCAACCAGAGTCAGGAGCGCCGTGATGCCATGGCCGCCTATGGCGCCGAGCTGATTTCGGTAAGCAAGGAAGAGGGCATGGAAGGTGCCCGCGACCTGGCCCAGGCCATGCAGGCCCGTGGCGAGGGTACGGTGCTGGATCAGTTCGCCAATCCGGATAACCCGCTGGCCCATTATGAAAGTACCGGCCCGGAAATCTGGCGCGATACGGATGGCGGCATTACCCATTTCGTTAGTTCCATGGGCACCACCGGTACGATCATGGGGTGCAGCATGTATCTGAAGGAGCAGAACCCGGCTATCCAGATTGTCGGCCTGCAGCCCACCGATGGTGCCTCCATTCCCGGCATTCGCCGCTGGCCGAAGGAATACCTGCCCTCCATCTATGATGATTCCCGCGTGGACCGTGTTGTGGATATGGATCAGGACCTGGCCGAGCGCACCATGCGCAGGCTGGCCCGTGAAGAAGGCATCAGCTGCGGTGTATCCTCCGGCGGCGCCGTGGCCGGTGCGCTACGGTTGAGTGAAGAGCTGGAAAACGCCGTGATCGTGGCCATTATTTGCGACCGGGGCGACCGTTATCTGTCTACCGGGGTCTTTAATGCCGTTGACAGTTGATAGTGGACAATTGACAGCGAAAACAGGGAGAGCATGTGAACGTATTGGTCTTTGATATCGAAACCATCCCCGATCTGGATGGCGGGCGCCGCATCTACGACCTGGATGGGCTTAGCGACAAGGACACTGCCAGCGCCTTGCTCAACCTGCGCCGTCAGGAGAATGGCACCGAGTTTCTGCGCCTGCACCTGCACCGTATTGTGGCCATTTCCGTGGTGCTGCGTTCTGCGCAAGGGGTGAAAGTGTGGTCCCTGGGCGATGAGAACAGCACGGAGAAAGAGCTGATCGAGCGCTTCTACGATGGCATCGATCGCTTTACCCCGAACCTGGTGAGCTGGAATGGCGGTGGTTTCGATCTGCCGGTGCTGCACTATCGCGCGCTCAAGCATGGTGTTGCCGCCCACCGTTACTGGGAAACCGGCAACGAAGACACCAGCTTCAAATGGAACAACTACCTGAGCCGTTACCATCAACGTCACCTGGATTTGATGGACGTGCTGGCCATGTATAACGGGCGCGCCAATGCGCCGCTGGACCAGATCGCCACCCTGTTGGGCTTCCCGGGCAAGATGGGCATGAGCGGTGGCAAAGTCTTCGATGCCTTCCAGGACGGTGACCTCAAGGGGATTCGTGATTATTGCGAAACCGACGTACTCAACACCTGGCTGGTGTATCTGCGTTTTCAGTTGATGCGCGGTGAGCTGGACGCTACCGGTTACGATCAGGAGCTGGCGTTGCTGCAGGACTACCTGAAGGAAGAAGGGCATCCGCACTTCCTGGCGTTCCTGGAGACCTGGCAGAAGGCATCGGCGAGCTGAGCTGATGCCGCTGGCGTCACAAATCTGACGCCAGCGGCCTGAAACGCTACAATCCGCACCACATTGGCAGCCTGCGTTGCATGGCTGCCCACTCCCGGATTTACCCCCAGAGTATTGAGATCTTCCATGGCACGACGTCGCAAGCAGTTACCGGAAACCCCGGAGCCCGCCAGCATTGAAACCCTGAGTCACGATGGCCGGGGCATCGCCCGCCGCGATGGCAAGACCACCTTCATTGATAATGCGCTGCCCGGTGAAGAGGTGATGTTCAAATTCACCTACATGCGCCGCAAGTTTGATGAAGGCAAAGCCGTGGAAATCGTCACCGCGTCCCCGGACCGGGTAACCCCACCTTGCGAGCACAGCACCCTGTGCGGTGGCTGCAGCCTGCAGCATATGAGTCCGGCAGTGCAGGTGGCGCGCAAGGAAGCGGTGTTGCGTGAACAGCTGCAGCATTTTGGTGGCCTGGAGCCGGAAGAGTGGCTGCCGCCGCTGACCGGCCCGGTGACGGGGTACCGCAGCAAGGCCCGTCTGGGTGTGAAGTACGTGGAAGCCAAAGGGGAAACGCTGGTGGGCTTCCGGGAAAAGCGNAACAGCTTNATTGCCCAGCTCCGCACCTGTGAAGTGCTGATCCCGGACGTGGGGCACCGCCTCTCTGAACTGCGTACCCTGATGCACAGCCTGGAAAGCNGCAGCCGCATTCCGCAGATTGAGCTGGCCGCCGGGGATGACGATGTGGCCCTCATTATCCGCCATCTGGACCCATTGCCTGAGNCAGATCAACAGGCCCTGGTGGGCTTCTGCCAGAATCTGGGCTGGCACTGTTATCTGCAACCGGGCAACGAAAGTACCGTGCANCGGGTCTGGCCGGAAGACGGTGAGCAGCGTCTGTATTACTCACACCCGTCTGCCGGGGTGGAGTTGGCCTTTCATCCCACCGATTTCACCCAGGTGAATGCAGAGATTAATCGCAAGATGGTGCCTTTGGCACTGGACTTGCTGGACATCTCACCAGAACACACGGTGTTGGACCTGTTCTGCGGCCTGGGGAATTTCACCATTCCCGCCGCCAAGCGGGCCGGCAAGGTGGTGGGTGTAGAGGTCAGCCAGGCCATGGTGGAGCGTGGTTACGAGAATGCTCGCCGCAACGGCCTGGAAAACCTGGAGTTTCACGCTTGGGACCTGAGCCAGGACGTTAGCGGCCAAGCCTGGGCCAGACAGGCGTATGATCGTATTCTGATCGACCCGCCACGCACCGGCGCACTGGAAATGGTGAAGCTGATGCCCCGCCTTGGTGCATCAAGGATTGTTTATGTGTCATGCAACCCCGCCACACTGGCCCGTGATGCCGGGGAACTGATGGCGCTGGGCTACCGTCTTAAAGCGGCAGGTGTGATGGATATGTTCCCTCACACCACCCACGTCGAGTCCATCGCTGTATTCGAAAAAGCGAAGAAGAAGTAGCAGGTTCTGCCATGGTAACGGTAAGGCGACAGCCCTCAGAAGGTTCCATAGTTCACTGGCGCGACTGGATCACGCAGTTGGAAGATCGCGCCCCGGTGCGTGACCGTGCCTTGCTGGAACAGGCCTGTGAGCGCGCCGAACAATGCCAGCTGGCCGGTGAGGCCGCGGGCCGGGTGTGGCCCTATGGCAAAGGCTGTCTGGATATCGGCCTGGAAATGGGCGAAGTGTTGGTGGATCTGGGAGCCGACAGTGACATTCTTCCCGCCGCTATCCTTTACCGGGCCGTGCGCGAAGGGCAGATCACGCTGCTGGAAGTGGAAAAGGAATTCGGGCCGGATGTGGCCAACCTGATCGAAGGCGTGCTGCGCATGGCAGCGATCAGTACTTCGCTCAACCCCACCCGCAAGGCCGTGCTGGGCCAGCAGGATGGGCAGCTGGATAACATGCGCAAGATGCTGGTGGCCATGGTCGACGACGTGCGCGTCGCCCTGGTCAAGCTTGCGGAACGAACGGTGATCATCCGTGCGGTCAAGGAGTCAGAGCCGGAGCGCCAGCGCAAGGTGGCCCAGGAAATCTTTGATATCTACGCGCCGCTGGCCCACCGGCTGGGCGTTGGCCAGTTGAAGTGGGAGCTGGAGGATCTGTCCTTCCGTTACCTGCAGCCGGGCGCCTACAAGAAAATTGCCAAGCTGCTGGATGAGAAGCGTCTGGTACGTGAAGAGTACATTGATAACGTGCTGGAGCACTTACGCGGCTATCTGGAAAAGAACGGTATCAGTGGCGCCGAGGTCAACGGGCGCGCCAAGCACATTTACAGCATCTGGCGGAAAATGCAGAAAAAGCACCTGGACTTCGGTGAAGTCTATGACGTGCGTGCGGTGCGTATTCTGGTACCGCAAGTACGCGACTGCTATGCGGCGCTGGGTGTTGTGCATTCCCTGTGGCAACACGTGCCCAAGGAATTCGACGATTACATCGCCAGCCCCAAAGGCAATGGTTACCAGAGTCTGCATACGGCGGTGGTCGGCCCGGAACGCAAGATGCTGGAGGTGCAGATTCGTACCTTCGATATGCATGAGGAGGCGGAGCTGGGAGTCTGTGCCCATTGGCGCTACAAGGAAGGCGCCAAAAAAGGCAAAAGTGGTGTTACCGATTACGAGCAACGGATTACCTGGCTGCGTCAGGTGCTGGAATGGCACGAAGAGCTGGGTGATGACAGCCCGGATGCCATGGTGGACGAGCTGCGTCACGGCCTGGTTAGCGACCGGGTGTATGTTTTCACCCCGGAAGGCCATGTGGTGGACCTGGAAGCGGGGGCCACGCCGGTGGATTTCGCCTATCACATCCATACCGAAGTAGGGCATCGCTGCCGGGGCGCCAAGGTGAACGGTCAAATCGTGCCGTTGAACTACAGCCTGAATACCGGTGAGCAGGTCACTATCCTCACCACCAAAGAAGGCGGCCCCAGCCGTGACTGGCTGACCCCGTCACTGGGCTATGTGGCGACGTCATCCGCCCGGGCGAGAATTCAGCAATGGTTCAAGCGTCAGGACCGTGATGTGCATATCGTTCAGGGTCGCACCATCCTGGAAAAGGAAATGTCGCGGTTGGCGCTGGAAAAAGTGGATCTGGATACCCTGGCGCCGCACCTCAATCTGAAAACCGGTGACGACGTATTGGCGTCGCTGGGTGCGGGCGACCTGCGTCCGGGGCATGTGGTCAATCAGGTGCAGGCCCTGCAGCCGGACCATAACCAGCAGGAAATGGAGTTTGTTCCGGCCAAGCCGAAAGCGTCCACCAGTGGTGATATCACCATTCATGGGGTGGGGAATCTGCTTACCCATATGGCCGGCTGCTGCCAGCCGGTGCCTGGCGATCAGGTCATGGGCTTTATTACCCAGGGGCGGGGCGTTACCGTTCACCGCGCCGACTGCGAGAAGCTTCTGGCCATGCAGGGTGATGACCCTAACCGGGTAATCGAAGTGACCTGGGGCGAAGCCGACCGAATTACCTACCCGGTGGATGTGTTTCTGCGCGCCTGGGATCGTCAGGGCCTGCTCAAGGATGTGATTGCCGTGCTGGCCAATGAAAAGGTCAACGTGACGGCCGTGCATACCCAGTCCCATCAGGATGACAACACCGCCACCATGCTGCTCACCCTGGAAATCGCCACCCTGGGGAACCTGGGCAAGGTGCTTGCCAAGATGGATCAGCTTAAAGGCGTGCTGGAAGTTCGGCGCTACAAGAAATAGCAATTAATAATGAATAGTTAATAACGAAAACAGAAGGGCATGCCTGCGCCAAGAATTTTGCCTTTCGTTATTAATTATTCATTCCGGTTCTGCATGATTCGCAAGCCATGCCACTATCAGCAGGGGAAAGCATGTCTACTACTCCCATCGACTCCCTCCTCTCCATCATGTCCCGCCTGCGCGACCCGGAAACCGGGTGCCCGTGGGATATCAAGCAGGACTTCGATTCCATTGCGCCTTATACCATTGAAGAAGCCTTCGAAGTGGCCGAGGCCATCGCCCAGCGGGATTATCCGGAATTGAAGGAAGAGTTGGGCGACCTGCTGTTGCAAGTGGTTTTCCATTCGCAAATGGCGCTAGAGCAGGGGCTGTTCGATTTCAATGAAGTGGTTCAGGTGCTGTGTGACAAGATGGTACGGCGCCACCCTCATGTCTTTGCGGATACCGAAGCGGGTGATGA
>JGI24525J20082_1001541_pt1 | contig 9817 bp, 9 predicted proteins | sample LinPmetageLP50_FD_20082 | JGI IMG/M metagenome (IMG submission 20082) | reverse complement strand
CGTCACAGTGCATCGACCTATTCCGCGTACTCACCACCTATCTTTCACCGGTATTGCCTGAACTAGCTAAGCAGGCCGAGCAATTTTTAAATATCCCGCTGACTTGGCGCGAAAAACTCAGGCTCAAGGCCAACTCATCTTCACCTTCCGCATTTTTATTGCGCTGGTAGCGGTATTGCGTCATATACGGCTCGGGGTCAGCAAGCGCCGCGGCCACCACTGAGTTGTCTCGCAGCTGCTGACGGCCAGAGACCCGAACAAATACCCGCTCCAGCGCAATTGCCGCGCCTTGTTTCAACGCACCTCGGGACTGAGACTCAACAATAAGTTGCTCGTCGTATAAGTTTCCCACGACTGCTGCGCTAAGCTGCCCAGACAAAGCTATAAAAATTGCAGAGGCTGACACCAGCACCCGAATAAATTGCATCACTATATTTACGTCCTTTTCCCTGCCGTGATTGGCTATTGTAGCAAGCCACTATGCGATCGTGGTGTCTAGTGGCAAAAAGTCACCTTTTTGCTGCTGAATTAAACTCCCAATCAAGCTAGAATAGCGCCCTCTTAGAGGACAGCCAAACGATTATGACTGACACCAGTAAGCCAAGCTTAAGTTACAAAGACGCCGGCGTAGACATTGATGCCGGTGACGCGCTAGTAGAACGCATTAAAGATGTTGCGAAACGCACCCGCCGCCCAGAAGTGATGAGCGGACTTGGTGGCTTTGGCGCATTATGCCAAATCCCTACTGGATATAAAGAACCCGTTCTTGTATCTGGCACTGACGGTGTCGGCACCAAATTAAAACTCGCGATGGAAGTTGGCATTCACGATACTATCGGCATCGATCTTGTCGCCATGTGCGTCAATGATCTGCTGGTGACCGGTGCCGAGCCCTTATTCTTCTTAGACTACTATGCTACCGGCGCGTTGAATGTCGATATTGCTGCCAGTGTTGTCGGCGGCATCGGCAATGGCTGCGAACAAGCAGGCTGCGCATTAGTCGGCGGCGAAACTGCCGAAATGCCAGGCATGTACGAAGGCGATGACTACGATCTAGCGGGATTCTGCGTTGGCGTCGTAGAAAAAGCCAATATCATCGACGGCAGTTCTGTGCGCATTGGCGACAAGTTGATTGGTGTCACTTCATCTGGCCCGCACTCCAATGGCTACTCTCTGGTTCGCAAAATTATCGAACACAGTGGCGCCAAGCTTGACCAGCCCTTCGGTGACAGCACCCTTGGCGAAACACTGCTCGCACCAACTAAAATTTACATCAAACCGATTCTCCGTGTGATCAAGCAGTACCGTGTTAACGCACTGGCCCACATCACCGGCGGCGGACTACTAGAGAATATTCCACGCGTATTACCGCGCAATACCAAGGCCGTGATCGACGGAAATAGCTGGGAACGCCCCGCTATCTTCGATTGGTTGCAGGAACAAGGTAATGTCGAATCACGGGAAATGTACCGCACCTTCAACTGTGGCATCGGCATGGTACTCGCCGTCGCGGCAGACGATGCAGAGCGCGTAATAGATATGCTGAATCAACAGGGCGAAACAGCCATGCTGATTGGCAGCATTGAAGCCGCAGGGGAAGACGAGCCAAAAGTCGTTATAGAAGGCCTGTAATTTCATGCCGTGCAAGCTGGTGATTTTGCTGTCTGGCAGCGGTTCTAATTTGCAGGCATTTATTGACGCCTGCAAAAATCAAGACCTCCTGCACAATACGGAAATAAGTGCGGTAATTAGCAACAAGGCCGATGCATTCGGCCTTGTCCGCGCGAAAGAAGCCGGTATCGCAACAGCCTGTATCGATCACAAGCAATTTGCCAGTCGCGAAGATTTCGACGAGGCCCTGCTGCAAAAAATTGATGAATTTGGCGCCGACCTTATAGTCCTCGCTGGATTTATGCGCATTCTCACCCCGCGCTTTGTTCGTCACTATTTAGGACGGCTAATCAACATCCACCCATCCCTGCTTCCCAAATATCCGGGGCTACACACCCACCAACGCGCCATAGACGCTGGCGACAAAGAAGCTGGCGCCACCGTGCACTTTGTTACTGAAGAATTAGACGGCGGGCCGCCAATAATACAGGCAAAAATACCGATATTTGACGGAGATGATGCTGCAACCCTCGCCGATCGCGTATTGTCCAAAGAGCACACGATCTACCCTTTGGCGGCACAGTGGTTTGCCGAAGGACGCTTGAAGTTGCAGAATTCAAAGGCGGTACTTGATGATAAAAACATTCCCGAAAGCGGCATCCTTTTTCAAACGGACTAGCCTAAGCTCACTGTTATTTGGCGTCTTAATTAACCAATCAATCGCAAGCGGCGGTATCGCTCTGTATCCCGCGAACACCTCCCCTACCGATGCAGCACCTCAAATTCAGTCACTGCAAGCCGTCACACAAAGCAACACAGCCACTGCACCACAAACAAAAGAAATACTTCCCTACAATGCGGAATACAAAATCAGCAGTAATAGCCTCACCACAACGGCAACTCGTACACTCAGCAAACAGGGAAATAACTGGCTGTTATCACAGCACGCAAAACTCATGTTTATTAAGATCGACGAGGAAAGCCTAATCGAAAACACCAAAGATGGCTTGCGACCACTGCACTACGAATACTCGAACAATATGAGCAGCAAGCAAGACCAACGCATTAATTTTGACTGGGCTAAAAACACCGCCAGCGATAAAAAATACCGCAAACCGTGGTCGTCTAAAGTAAGCACGGACACCTTTGATCAACTTGGCGCGCAGCTAAAAATGCGCGAAGCATTAATCGAAAATCGCCTCGGCAAAAAAATGACCCAAACCGTCGTCAGTCGAGGTAAGCACAAAACCTATACCATCGAAAAAATCGGCGAAGAAACCATAGACAGCCCCGCAGGAAAATTGCGCACCATCAAATTACTGCGCTCACGCCCCGGTAGCAGCAGCGAAACGACGATATGGATGGCCAAGGACTGGAATTACCTAATCGTAAGATTAGAGCAGCGCGAAGATGATGAGGTTTATTCCTTAGAACTAATCAATGCCAGCCTCAATGGTAAATCCGTAACGGGCTTAAGCCAGTAGTTTTTAACCTGACCTCTATGAGACTTATGACCTACTCGACAGATAGTAAGGCTATATAGATCTACATAATGCCAACCCCCACCCAGATCGGGGTCCATGACTCGAACCTTGATTTACAACACGCACCGCAACGTCAAAGGCATTCGCTTACGCTCACTCTGGATACTCGGTCGTCGCCGAGTATGACGGCGGGTTTTAATGGATATCTAAGCAATTCCAATTACCGTCATCCCCGACCCCGATCGGGGATCCATAAACCTCCGGTCTAGTAGTTGCTCAGCGCGCTGCAAACCCAAAGGCATTCGCTTATGCTCACATGGATACTCGGTCGTGGCCGAGTATGACGAAGGCTCCCAACCTCACGCACCTCCCAACCGTCATCCCCGACCCCGATCGGGGATCCATAAACCTCGAAATCTAAATTACTCTGCGCTTGGTAAAATTCAAAAGCATTCGCTTACGCTCACTCTGGATACCCGATCAAGTCGGGTATGGCAATAAATTTCAAAAGACACCCGAGCGAGCCAGGTATGACGGCGGGTTTTAATGGATATCTAAGCAATTCCAATTACCGTCATCCCCGACCCCGATCGGGGATCCATAAACCGCGGACTTTGAATTACGCCGCATTTCGCAAACCCCAAAGGCATTCGCTCACGCTCACACTGGATACCCGATCAAGCCGGGTATGACGATAGCTGCCTGAGTGCGCTAACAGCGCATCAGGTCTTAGGAAGGGTCACACCCGTCTGGCCCTGATACTTGCCACCGCGATCTTTGTAGCTGACTTCGCAAATTTCGTCAGATTCAAAGAACAGCATCTGCGCCACGCCTTCGTTAGCATATATCTTTGCTGGCAAGGTTGTGGTGTTTGAAAATTCCAAAGTCACATGCCCTTCCCACTCCGGCTCTAGCGGCGTGACATTCACGATAATGCCGCAGCGCGCATACGTAGACTTGCCCAAACACATGGTTAACACACTGCGAGGAATACGAAAGTATTCAACCGTGCGCGCCAGTGCAAACGAGTTTGGCGGAATAATGCAGTAGTCGGCGGTGATATCGACAAAGCTTTTTTCATCAAACGCTTTGGGATCTACCGTCGCAGAATAAGTATTTGTAAATACTTTAAACTCGTTTGAACAGCGCACATCGTAGCCGTAGCTAGACGTGCCGTAAGAGATAATTTTAGCGTCGTCGCGAGTACGAATCTGCCCCGGCTCAAAAGGCTCAATCATGCCCTCGCTCTCTGCCATGCGGCGAATCCACTTGTCAGCCTTAATACTCATTGCATCCCCTCTTGACGGTAGTTCATTTCAATTTTTAAATTGGCTATCGCGACGATATTAATCATCGCTGATCGAAATATTCGGAAAAGCATTACTCTGCACGCGCTGGCGCTTGGCCAACTCGGCGGTCATGCTGATGGCGACCTGCCGATATAACATCGCCGCATCACTATCTGGATGAGCGGCTAACACCGGCTTACCGCAATCTGCCTGTTCGCGAATTTGCATTGAAAGAGGCAGAGAGCCCAACATCGGCACATCATAAGATTGCGCCATACGCTCGCCGCCGCCTTGACCAAATACATGCTCGTGATGGCCGCACTGGCTGCAAATGTGCACTGCCATATTTTCAATAATACCCAACACCGGCACCGAGACCTTGCGAAACATTTCAATGCCTTTCTTGGCATCTAATAGCGCGATATCTTGCGGCGTCGTCACCACTACCGCGCCAGACACCGGTACTTTTTGCGAAAGCGTCAATTGAATATCGCCCGTGCCCGGCGGCATATCAATAATTAAATAATCCAAATCCTGCCAATACGTCTGATTCAACAACTGCTGCAGCGCGCCAGTCGCCATCGGCCCACGCCATACCATCGGTGTATCGGCCGTCACCAAATAGCCCATCGACATCGACTGCACGCCATAGGCTTCAATCGGCAATAAATAATGCGTGCCATACTGCTTTGGACGCTGCCCCTCAGGGATTCCCAACATCATTTGCACGCTGGGGCCATAAATATCAGCGTCCAACAAACCTACCCGCGCGCCTTCAGCAGCCAGAGCCAAGGCTAGATTCACAGACGTAGTAGACTTGCCGACTCCGCCCTTGCCAGACGCGACCGCGATAATATTACGGACATTTTCCATGCTCTTAATATTTTGCTGCGCCGCATAGGGCAAAATTTTCCATGTCACCCGAGCTGATACAGCATCTACGCCAGCGATAGATTTAAGACTTTCAGCAATCGCCGCTTCATATTGCTGCTGCGCACTTTTTGCGGGAAAGCCAAGCTCAATTACCACATCGACGCGGTCGTCGCTGACAAGCAAGGACACAATATCGGCAAGCTCAGCCAGTGGCGAAGCCAAACCGGGCAGCACAACCGCCATCAGTTGCTCGCGTACTCTGGATTCCAGCGCTGCCGTCATATCTTTCCCCTGCCTTTAATAAATAGTGAATCAGCCGGCGAGTATACGCCCCGCACCCATATCGAACAACGCCGAGACAGATGCGCCAAGCAGTCAAAAACGCTATAATCTCGCGCCTTTAAGTCCATTCAAGCCAGCGACTACATGCAGTCGCGGCTAGCACCACTAAACAAGGAAACCCATGTCGCGCAAGATTCTGGTCACCAGTGCCCTGCCCTACGCCAACGGCCCACTTCATCTCGGTCATTTACTGGAATCTATCCAGACCGATATTTGGGTGCGTTACCAGAAATTACGCGGCAATGACTGCATTTACTTATGCGCCGACGACGCCCACGGCACCGCCATCATGCTCACGGCAGAAAAACTCGGCATTAGCCCAGAAGAGCAAATTGCGCGGGTAAAAGCCGAGCACGAGCGCGATTTAGCGGGTTTTCATATCCGCTTCGACAATTACCACTCCACCCATTCACCTGAGTGCCAACATTACTCAGAAGAAATTTATCGCCGCCTCGATGCCAACGGCCATATTGAGCGCCGCGACGTCACCCAACTTTTCGACCCAGAAAAGAATTTATTTTTAGCCGACCGCTACATCAAAGGCACGTGCCCCAAGTGTAAAACCGACGACCAATACGGCGATAACTGCGAAGCCTGCGGCGCGACCTACACGCCAGCGGAATTAATAAACCCGCGTTCAGCAATCTCTGGCGCCACGCCAATCGAAAAAAGCTCCACGCACTTTTTCTTTAAACTCGGCGACTTTGAAAACCTCCTGCGCAACTGGACCGACAGCGACGCGCTGCAACCGCAAATTGCAAACAAGTTACGCGAGTGGTTAGACGCTGGCCTGCAAAGCTGGGATATATCCCGCGACGCACCCTACTTCGGTTTTGAAATTCCCGGCGCACCCGGTAAATTTTTCTACGTGTGGCTAGATGCCCCCATCGGCTATATGGCCAGCTGCGCCAACTGGTGCGAGAAAAACGGCCGCGACTTTAATGAATACTGGGGCACGGACTCCACCGCCGAGCTTTACCACTTTATTGGCAAAGACATTATCAATTTCCACGGCCTGTTTTGGCCCGCCATGCTGGATTCAGCCGGCTTCCGTCAGCCCACCGCGATTTACGCCCACGGCTTTTTAACCGTGAACGGCAAGAAAATGTCCAAATCTCGCGGCACATTCATAAAGGCGGAAACCTACCTAAAGCATTTACCCGCAGAATATTTGCGCTACTACTTTGCCGCCAAACTGTCTGGCGCCGTAGATGACATCGACCTTAATCTGGAAGATTTCATCAATCGCGTGAATTCTGACCTGGTCGGCAAACTCGTCAACATCGCCAGCCGCAGCGCCAAGTTTGTGCAAAAAGGCAATGACGGCAAACTCAGCACCACCCAGCACAATGCCGCGCTGTGGCAGCAAGTCACTGGCGCCAGTGAAACCATCGCCCAGCTTTATGAGCAGCGCGAGTACAGCAAAGCCGTGCGCGAAATCATGGCATTGGCAGACGCAACCAACGAATACTTTGACGCCTGCGAACCGTGGAAACTAGCCAAATCCGATGACACCGTCGGCCAAGCAGCCGACGTCGCGTCACAATGCATCGACCTATTCCGCGTACTCACCACCTATCTTTCACCGGTATTGCCTGAACTAGCTAAGCAAGCCGAGCAATTTTTAAATATCCCGCTGACTTGGCAGGGCGAGTTTGCGCCGCTGCACAATCACAGCATTGAGCCATTCAAAGCGATGATGAGTCGGGTCGACGCCGACAAGGTTGCCGCGATGGTGGACGAAAGCAGTGACAACTCACCTGCGCCGACACCTGTCGCCAAACCGAAAAAGGCGGCGAAAGACAAAGACACGGGTATAGCCGACACAATCGCCTACCCCGACTTTGCTAAAATTGATTTGCGTGTAGCGGAAATCGTCGCAGCAGAGGCCGTCGAAGGTGCAGACAAATTGCTAAAACTGACTCTCAGCTTAGGTGATTTGGGCACTCGCCAAGTCTTTGCCGGTATTAAAACCGCGTACAATGCCGAGCAGTTGGTGGGGAAACTTACCGTGATGGTCGCCAACCTGGAGGCGCGCAAGATGCGCTTTGGCATGTCTGAAGGCATGGTGCTAGCCGCCGGCCCTGGCGACCAAGAGATATGGTTGCTCAGCCCCGACAGCGGCGCCAAAGCGGGCATGAAAATTCAGTAAGCGCATACACCTGCCCACCAAAGGCAGGTGAAATGCATTACCGCTTTTTAAATTGAACGCTTGATCGAAATAAACTAAGATCGCCCGATAATGACGATCTGGCCCGCAATACTGCGTATTGCCCAGCCAGAGTAGATTTCGCATAAGCGATGCAAAGGTGAGGCTAAAAATTGTGTTAGCAGACTATTCACTATTGTTAATCAGCGCCATTCTGGTTAACAACTTCGTACTGGTGCAGTTTCTGGGCCTGTGCCCGTTCATGGGCGTGTCTAATAAACTCGAAACTGCCATCGGCATGTCTAGCGCCACCACCTTTGTACTCACCCTCGCGTCTATTTGCAGCTGGCTGACCTATGAGTGGCTACTCATTCCACTCGGCCTGGAATACCTGCGCACTATCACCTTTATTCTTGTCATCGCGGTAGTTGTGCAATTCACTGAAATGGTGGTGCGCAAAACCAGCCCCATGCTCTACAAGGTGCTGGGGGTATTTTTACCGCTGATCACCACCAACTGTGCGGTATTAGGTGTCGCTCTACTCAACATCAACAAAGACCACAGCTTTGTCGAATCAACCCTGTATGGCTTCGGCGCCGCTGCCGGCTTCTCAATGGTATTAGTGTTATTCGCCGCCATGCGCGAACGCATCACCGCTGCCGACGTACCCGCCCCATTTAAAGGCCCCGCCGTCGGTATGATTACCGCCGGTCTGATGTCACTCGCCTTTATGGGCTTTGCAGGATTGGTATAGGCTGCAAACATGATTGAACTGATTGCCCAAAACCCGTTTTTAGCCTCGCTGCTGGCCCTAGTCGGCCTCGGTTTGGTATTCGGCGCACTGCTAGGTTTTGCCGCGGTGAAATTTAAAACCGAAGGCAACCCCATCGCCGAACAAATCGAATCGCTGCTGCCGCAAACCCAGTGCGGACAGTGCGGCTACCCCGGCTGTCGTCCCTACGCGCAAGCTATCGCCGAGGGCGACGATATCAATAAATGCCCACCGGGCGGCGAAGCCACCATCGCCGCCCTCGCTGATTTACTCGGTGTAGAAGCCAAGCCACTAGACGCCGCTGAAGAAACCGTACCCTCGGTTGCCTTTATTCGGGAAGCGGAATGCATTGGCTGCACAAAATGTATTCAGGCCTGCCCCGTGGATGCCATTCTCGGCTCGGCCAAACATATGCACACGGTCATTGCCAGCGAATGCACCGGCTGTGATTTGTGCGTAGAACCTTGCCCAGTAGACTGTATCGACATGCTCCCCATCCAGACCAGCCTGCAAACTTGGCATTGGGACAAGCCCAAGCCCGCAGAGGATCTTATTGCTTCGGATCGCGGCACCACGAAACAAAGTGGAGCTGCGGTATGAGAAAAATATGGGATATTCACGGCGGCATTCACCCCGCAGAAAACAAACATCAGTCGCTACACAACCCAATTGAAAATGCCGGCATTCCGCCGCAACTCATTCTGCCCCTAGCGCAACATATCGGCGCGCCAGCCAGCCCGATAGTTAATGTCGGCGACCGCGTCCTTAAAGGCCAGATGATTGCTGAAGCCAAAGGCTTTGTCAGTGCGCCAGTTCACGCGCCAACATCCGGCACTATCGCCGCCATCGAATCACGCGTTATTCCGCATCCATCGGGCATGAGCGCTAGCTGCATTGTGATCGACACCGACGGCAAAGACGAATGGATCGCCCACCAAGGCCTTGAAGATTACACCCAGCTCAGCAAGATAGAATTAGTCGATCGCGTTCGCCAAGCCGGTATTGCCGGTATGGGCGGTGCGGGTTTTCCCGCTGCGGTTAAACTCAGCACCCGCGACGACAAGCCGATAGAAACGCTAATTCTGAACGGCACCGAGTGCGAACCCTACATCACCGCCGATGACATTCTGATGCGCGAACGCGCTGCGGAAATCATCGCCGGTGCCGAAATACTTCGGCACCTGATTAAGCCCAGTAAAGAAACCCTGATTGGCGTAGAAGACAATAAACCCGAAGGCATCGCCGCGCTTAAAAAAGCGGCTGAAGGCACGGGTATTGAGATCGTGGTATTCCCGAC
>JGI24525J20082_1001536_pt1 | contig 9837 bp, 10 predicted proteins | sample LinPmetageLP50_FD_20082 | JGI IMG/M metagenome (IMG submission 20082) | reverse complement strand
TGGCCAGCAGCCTGTGGACCATGCCGCTGTGGGGGTTCTGGCCTTTCATTTACCTGATCAACTTCCTGCGCAAACCGGACGTGCTGCCCAACGTGAAACCGGCTGAAGTCTGGCGTGAACTGGCCGTGGCCGGCGTCGCCCTGACCGCCCTGTTTCTCTGGGCGCCCTACGAAGCGCTGATGCTATGGCTGATCCCCTCCTACATTTCGTTCTACCTGATGTGCCTAGTGTTCATGGTGCTGCCACACTACCCGCATACGGGCCGTCAGGATGAGAATCCCAATACCACCGCACTGATGCGCATGGGCAAGGAGTGGCTGCTCACTCCCATTCTCATGTACCAGAACTATCATCTGGTTCATCACCTTTACCCCACCGTGCCGTTCTATCGTTACGGAAAGGTGTGGAAGGCCCGTGAGCAGTACCACCGGGAACACTCCGGCAGCATGATTATTTCGCCTTTTCAGCTCGGTCCAGACAACCCACCCGGCAACGCCTGACAGGAGAACAACAATGACAAAAACCGTTTTGATCACCGGCGGCGCTGGCGGCATTGGTCGGGAATTCTGCAAACGGTTCAATGCCGACGGTTACCGCATCGTGGTGTTCAGCCTGCTTCAAGAGGAACTGGATGCACTGGGGCAGCAGCTAAAAAGCCAACGAGCTGATGTGGATTACCGCCCGGTGCAGATGGATCTGTCACAACCCGGTGCCGCTGAAGAAATCATCCAGTGGCTGGATCGTGAAGACATCGAGCTAGACGTGCTGGTGAACAACGTGGGCTTCGGCATGATGGGTGAACATGTGGAACAGGACAGCCAGAAGCTGGAGCGCATGCTTACCCTGAACAACATCCTGCTCAGCAAGCTATGCATGTTGGTGGGTGCAAAAATGAAGGCCCGCGGCGAAGGCAAAATCATGAACATCGGCTCCCTAGCCGGATTCTGCCCCATGCCCTTCTTTGCCGCCTACAGCGCCAGCAAGGCCTTCGTGATTAACCTGAGCGCCTCGCTACAGGAAGAACTGAAACCCTACGGTGTGCAGGTCACCTGCTTCTGCCCCAGCACTACCAAAACGGCGTTTCTGGATACCGCCGAAAGCAAACACCAATCCTCCAGTGGCATCAGAGAGTTTGTGTCCGCACAAATCGCCACCCCGGAGGAGGTGGCTCAAGCGGGTTACGCCGCCCTGAACAAGGGCAAGCGTTACGCCCTGCCGGGCCTGTCTGTCACCCTGCAAAGCATCTGGATCCGCATGATGCCCCTGCGCGCCATGGCCAGTTTCGTTTATAAAAAATCGGTAAAAGAGATGAATGGCTGACCGACAAACCGCTAGAAACGAAGCTCCCCATGCCCTGCGGGTATGAGGCGCGAACAAGACCGTTGCGGGTCGCGGGAAACGAGTTTCGAAAGCCCTCCCAAAGATCCCGGTTTTGGTTTTTGCCTTTCGTAACTCGAGACTCGTCACTCGCTGCGCGGCTCAAGCGCCCCACCGGCGCCCGTTTCGCTCACCCCATGTCGCTTCCCTGCCGAATCCGTTATGTTGAGGATATCGCAGGAAAAGGAATGGCTCATGGCAGACACAAACAGTGACACGGACTCCCCACCGCTCAGCACCACATCGTTGGCGGTATTGATCGATGCAGACAATACACCCCCCAAAATCGTCGACGGGCTGTTCGAGGAAATTGCCAAATTTGGCACCGCCAGCGTCAAGCGAATCTACGGCGACTGGACCAAACCCAATCTGGGTGGCTGGAAAAGCGTGCTGCTGAAACATTCCGTACAGCCGATCCAGCAATTTGCCTACACCCAGGGCAAGAATGCTACCGATTGCAGCATGATCATCGACGCCATGGATCTGCTCTACACCAAACAGCTTTCCGGCTTCTGTCTGGTGTCCAGTGACAGTGATTTCACTCGCCTTGCGGCAAGGTTAAGGGAAGAAGGCCTGACCGTGTATGGTTTCGGTGAACGCAAGACACCGGGGCCTTTCGTGGCCGCCTGCGACAAGTTTATCTACACCGAAGTACTGCGCTCCGATCATGCCCCGGAAAGCACCTCAGACAAACCCGATTCCCCCGCCCAGGCAGAAACACCTGTCAGCAAGGAGCCGCCGCCGCTGCAACTGATCGCCAACGTGATCGATGATATTTCCGATGAGGACGACTGGGCCAATCTGGGCACGGTGGGCCAACACCTGAGCAAGCGCAAACCCGATTTTGACACCCGCCTGTTCGGCCACAAGAAACTCAGCGACATGATTCGTGCCTACCCAAAATGGTTCCAGATTCAGAAAGGGCAAGGCAAAAGCATTCAAGTAAAAACCCTACGAAAATAATGTTTTTCCTCTTCACCAACCAACTGAAACGCAAGAGGCCGCGTCCAGATAATGGACGCGGCCTCCTCGGTTCCAGCAATCAACAACCGCTGACCGCGCAACTATTCACTGTTAACTATTAACTGCCTTTTACCGCACCAACCAGAGACTGAGCTGCGGAATATAGGTAATCATCAACAAGGCAATGATCAATATCAGCATGAAAGGAATCGTCGCCGCGAACAGTTCGGTGACTTTCTTCTTGAAGCGGTAACTGGCNATAAACAGGTTCATGCCNACNGGCGGAGTGATGTAGCCGATCTGCATGTTCGCCACGAAGATAATCCCCAGATGCACCGGGTCAATCCCATACCGCAACGCCACCGGNAGGATCAGCGGCACCATAATCACCAGCGCCGCGAAGATATCCAGCAACGCGCCCAGNAACAGCAGCAGGATATTGAGCAGNATCAGAAAGGTAATCTTGCTCTCAACGTGNGTCTGGATCAGTTCNAACAATTTCTCCGGCACACCGGCATACACCAGGTAATCGGANAAGGCCTGCGCCACCGCCAGAATCAGCAGGATACCGCCCACCATGATCATGGAATCGCGCATGATTGTCGGTAGCTTGCGCAGCGAGATCTCCCGGTACAGGAACACCTCCGCCACCAACACATACAGCGCCGTCACCGCCGCCGCTTCACTGATCACCAGGAAACCGGAGAAGATCCCGCCGAGCACTACCAGCGGCAGCGGCAGCTCCCAGCGCGCTTCCCAGAGCGCATCCACCAATTCACGAAAATCAAACGCCTGCCGAGGCACATCGGTGCCCCGCGTGGCCCACACACAGTAGCCGTAAAGCAGCACGATCATCAGCAGCGCAGGCAACAGACCAGCCAGATACAGATCGACAATTTCTACCGTCGGCATTTCCAGCTGCTGGGACATTTGCTGGGCAATAATGCCGTAGATCAACAGGGGTACCGACGGCACCAGCAACAACCCCAGACTCCCCGAGGAAGTCACCAGACCGAGGCTGAATTTTTCCGGATAATTGCCTTTCACCAGCGCCGGTAGCAACAGCGCACCCAGTGCCACAATGGTGACACCGGAGCCGCCAGTCAGGGCGGTGAAGAACGCACAGGCAATCAGCGCAACAAAGGCCATGCCACCGGGCATCCAGCCGAACGCGGCCTGGCTGAGCCGCAACATGCGATCGGCGGTTTTCGATTCACTGAGCAAAAAGCCGGCGAAGGTAAACAGCGGTAACGCCATCAGCACGACGGAATTACTCAGCTGGTAGATGTCGATGTGCAGCACCGCCAGTTCGATTTCCAGGGTATAGAAACCCAGTGCGGCTGCGCCGAGAATAATGGCAAACAGAGGAGCGCCCATCAGCGCCAACACCACCAGCAGGACAATCGCCGCAATGATCATGGCGTCGGCTCCTGCATTTTCGGCCGCTTGCCAATCAATCCCAAGGCAAACAGCACCACGTAGCGCAGTGCCATGACCGAGAAACCCACCGGGATAATGGCTTGCAACAACCAACTCGGCACACTGGCAAATGCCGGCGAAGCGTACTCATACTCTTCGATTACGAAGTGCACGCTATACCAGGCCACCAGCAGACAGATAAAGGCGGTGAACAAATCCACGAAGGTGGTCAGGAAGGGATGGTACTTTTCCGGTAACAGTGACGAGGCCACATCAATGCGGATGTGCTCGTCATTACGTGAGGCAATCATCGCGCCCAGCAAGCCAATCCATAGCACCGCGTTCTGCAGCAGCGGCTCGATCCATACCAGGCTGGTGCCAAAGAAATTACGCAGCACAATCTGCGCCACCGCCAGCAGGATCATAAACAAAAGGACGGCCACGATAAGGCCGTCCTCGATATGATGAAGGGTGCGATGCACCCCACGTAATAGCGCTGCCATCATTGCCCGTCGCGTTGCTTGGCAAGAATGCCGTTAAGTCGATCCAACATGGCCTGGCTGATTTCACCTTCTTCCACCAGTTCTGCAGTAGCGCGCTCGGCGTAGCTGTGCCATTCCTCGCGTTGTTCGTCGCTGGGCTTGATCACTTCCAGCCCCTGCTGCTGGACAGCGGCAAAGGCACTCAGGTTTTCCTTGCGGCTTTGCGCATCCAGTTTGTCAAAGGTGGCTTCCATTACCGTACGGACCACCTGCTGATCTTCCGCGCTCATGCGCTTGAAATATTTTTCATGGATACCCAGCATGCCGAAGGTATAGAGCAGCGGCATGTCGGTCAGGTAGTTCACCCGGGAATACCATTGCAGGGTCAGGGCCGCCACCGGGGGGGCTGCGAAGGCATTCACTGCACCGGTCTGCAGGGAGGTGAGCACCGAACCGATGTTGAGCAAAATGGGGGACAGTTCGAACGCCTTGGCCGCCTTGGCAGAGGCTTCATCATTGGCCGGCAACCACAGTTTCTGTTCACGCAGATCGGATACGCTTTTCACTGGCTGCTCAGACATGACATACGCAAAGCCGCCATCAAGCAGACCAAAGCTGACCCAGCCGCCGTCTTCCAGGCCTTTCTGGATGACCGGGTCCAACTCGCTGCGCACCGCGTCTACTTCATCGTAGTTGTTGAAGGCCAGCGGCACGTTGAGAATCTGGCTGTCCTTGTAAGCGGAGGCAAAGGCACCGCCCTGGGCCACCAGGCCATGGAGCTGGCCGATACGGATTTTGCGCTCTACCGCCCGGTCATCCCCCATCACCCCACCAGGGTAGATTTTCAGCTTTACCCGGCCTTCAGTTTGCGCCGCAATGTCTTTGCCGGCTTTTTTCAGACCGGTGACGATGGTGGTGCCATCCGGATACAGAGTGGAAATTTTCAAGGTGGTCGCAGCGGTGGCTACCAGCGGCAACAGCGCGATCAGAACAGTGACAAGGCGCAGCATAAACACTCCTAGAAATAATCATCCGCGTCGGCAAGCAAGGCTTCAGCCTGCTGCTGCGCATAGGTATTTTGCAGGGTCAGGCCGTGGACATCCGGGTCCGCCGCCAGCACCTCATTGAGCAAGCTGTCGTGCAGCTCCCGATCGAACACCAGACGCGCGTACTTTTCTGCATACAGCACCTGGGCCAGCAGGTTCTTGCCGTCGGACAGCAATACCGCCTCTTCAAAATGCGCCTTGGCCTGTTCCGGCTTGCCACCCAGCGACGCCGGCAGGATGCTGTTCAGCACCCCCAGGTACATATGTGCCTGGCCGTACTGGTAGCCTTCATCCAGCGCCACGATGCGCGCCATGATGGCTTCCACCCGGCCCAGTTCCGCTACCGCATTCCAGTCGCTGGTGTTCTGCTGGATATAACCGGCCCAGGCGCTGCCCAGGGAAAACAGCACCGGCACATCGCCTTTACCGGCATCGTCCAGCAGGGATTCAAATTCGGGCACCGACAGGCTGCGCAAATCGCAGTAATCCTTGTGGTGGGCGCAGGCAGCGCGAAAACCGTATTCCAGCGCCTTGTTGCTGAGTTTGCGGGCCCGCTCCGGGTCTTCCACAAACAAGCCAGCGTAGGCACCGTAGAGGTCTGCACCGCTACTCAGCAGGGATTCACTTTCCGGCCAGTTCTCAATCAGGCCATCAACCATCAGCAAATAGGTGGGCAGGCCGTCTTCGACCAGCTGCAGGTCATTGTTGTTGAGGACACCATAGGGCAGGTTGTCGTCAACATGGGCCAGGGAGCAGCCTTGCAGGGTAACCACCGCTGCGAAAAAGAGAGAAGGTACCCAGTAAGGTACAGAGCGCCACTGCATAGGTCGCTGGCATCCTTTCATTATTGTGACTTCATTGTTTTGGCTGTCTTTATAGCAGCCCCCCGGGGGTAACTCAAACCGCCCTGCTCTTCTGGCTGCGCCGCACCATGCCGAAAATGCCACCCAGCAAACAACCGCTTACCAACCCGGCCAGATGCGCCGCATTCGCCACCACATCCGATAGCCCTACGAAACAAATTGCCATCCATGCCAGCATGAAGACCACAATCTGCCGGCGCAGAGCAAACCCGGCCCCGGGATTCAGCCGCCCGAAGATCCACAGGTAGCCCAACAGACCATACACCACGCCGGACAAGCCCCCGAACATGGGGCCGCTGTACAAGAACTGCGCCACATTGGACACCGCGGCCGTCACCAGCGTCACCAGCAGCAGCTGGGCGCTTGATTGATGGCGTTCAATCAAGCGCCCCAGATCCGCCCACCACAGCAAATTGAAGATGATATGGAGCAGGGAAAAGTGCAGCAGCATGGGGGTGATCAAGCGCCAGGGCTGGCTAGTCAATCCCTCCATGGACGCGGGGAACAGCAAGGCACGATAGACCCCGTCACCGAATAGATAAGGGGTCAGGAAGATGGCCACACACAGCACCAGCCCAATCCTGGTCACCCACCCCATGCTGGCTAGCCAGCCACCAGACAACAATGGCTGCGGCTGGCCGGTCAGGGGCTCCACAGCCTGTTGGCTTTGGCCCCGTTTCAAGTCGGCAATCAGCTCCGCGGTCAGCTGGCGCGCATGGGGGTATTGCTCCGCATCGGGGACCCCCAGCACGAATTGCCCCTCGTCCTCATGACGGTCCACCTGAAAACCATTGCGCTTCAGCGTGCGCTCAATCAGGTCCGCCAGCTCTGCCTGGGGGGTGCGAATCAGTTCCATGCGAGTGCCTCCAGGGCCTGTTTGCGTTGCGTATCCTTCATGGCCACCAGGTTATCCACCTGTTGCCAGAAGCAGCCCCAGTCCCGCCGACACTGGTCCAGCAGGCGGGCAAAGGCCGGCACATAATCGTTATAGTCACTGACGCCGTTAAGGCGGGCATTGTTCAATCGCCCGTCGAAAAACCCCGCGTAGGCTTTCAGGGCCGGTTGCGCCTGGCTATCGCGGGCAAAGCGGTCTCGGGCCTGCTGCAGGATACGGGTTTTCTCCCGCGCCAGCGCGTCTTCATCCTGCTGCGACGCATACAGTGTTTTCAGGGCCCCACGCGTCGCCTGCACAATGGCCATAAAGTCATCCTGCACCTGTTCGCGCTGCTCCCAGTAATCCGCCGCCAGCGGCTCACCGCTATGGGCAAAATAATCCACTGCGCCCTCCCGGCCGACCAGGGTCGCCAGGGATTCATTGAAACGGGTGTCATCCTTGATATACAGCTTGCGGTGCACCAGCTCGTGGATCAGCAATTGCGCCAGCGCCGGGCGGGATCGGTCGAGCATGGGCGTGGTCAGCGGGTCGGCAAACCAACCCAGGGTGGAGTAGGCAATGGCGCCACCCACGAAGGTGTCCATCCCGTCTTCAGCCAGGGCCTCCGCCTCGCGGGTAGCACGCCCCTTGTCAAAATACCCCCGGTAACTGACACAGCCAATCATCAGGTAGCACCAGGTTTTCGGTGCCAGGGAATATGCCGGTGCCGCCAACACATTCCACACCACCGCATCCTGCTCCAGCGCCACATACTGGTGGTAGACATCGTCGGCCGGCAACGACAGGTCCTCACCGGCAAACGCGATGACCTGCTGGCTGAAGCGCAACTTGCCGGCCAGTGCCGGCGACGTATTGGCATCCGCCAGCACCGTGCTCACCGGCTCGCGCTTGCCCATCAGCGACCAGTGGCCTTTCACCGCCTGGCCGTAATACCCCACCTGACACCCCGCCAAAACGCCGCACAGCAGCAACACAGCGACAACAGGCAACTTGCACAGGGGAGATAACCGCATCTGCTGGCAATCAGGCCCGGGACATGAATTTACGTTCGGCGGTATTCACCCGCACCTTTTCCCCTTCCACGATATATTCCGGCACCTGCACTACCAGGCCGGTATTCAGGGTGGCTGGCTTGGTGCGGGCGGATGCAGACGCAGCCTTCATGGCCGGGGTGGTTTCAGTCACTTCCAGTACCACTGACGCCGGCAGCTCCAGGCCGATGACCGATTCTTCCACTCTCAGGGCCAACACCCCTTCGGTTTCTTCCGTGATGAACGCCAGCTCATCGCTGATATCTTCCTGCTTGAGCAAGTATTGGGAGAAATCCTCATTATCCATGAAGATGTAGTCATCCCCGTCCACGTAGGAAAACTGCACCGGGCGGCGCTGCAGCTCCACCGTGGCCACGTCGTCATCCCCCTTGAAGCGCTCTTCAAACTTGGGGCCACCGCCAACCGCACTGGCCTTCACCCGATACAAGGTGGCCGCGCCCCGGGCAGAAGGCGACTGCACCTCAATCTGGCGGATGGCATACAGGGTGCCGTTGACTTCGATAACGTCGGATTTTTTCAGTTCACTGGCGCGGGTCATGGAAAGCGGTCCTGGGCAATTGATGCGCCAATGCTACAACAAAGCGAGACGACAGGCAGGGGAGAAGCGAGTTGAAAGTTGAAAAGCGCGAGAGAGATTGATGCTAACGGAAAAGCTGTGGCCGCGATTATTGTTTAAGGTGACTGCATGCGCGGCTTATGTGCAGCAACACGTTTCGCCATTTTGAACCTGGTTACAGCAAGCGGCGCGGCTATGACGTTCATCGTATGGCAGCATGCCTTGCCACGCTTTCAACTTTCAACTTGGAACTTTCAACTGCTCCTCAACCCGTCCATGCGCGTGCGCACACAGGGCCTTGCGATCCATCCCGGTTCCGTCTAGCGGCGCGCAGAAGTGCAGGCGTATGCGGATAGTCGAACGCAATAACATTGCCCACAGGTGATGGTGAAATTCGTCATCACCAATAAACGCCATACCCTGATCCGGCGCCCCGTGGCTGTCCAAATAGCGTACCGCTAACGGTTGCACCGGCACGTCCGCCAGCAAGGGGGCATCAAACAATTGCGGAAAAAAGCGGCGCAGGCTGGAGCCATCGGTGGTGGTGCCTTCCGGGAACACCAGCACCGTGTGCCCCTGCTGCAAGCGGCCGGCAATTTCCTGGGCCTTGCGCACCGACTCACCACTGCCGCGCTTGATAAACAGGGTCCCCATGGCCCGGGCCAGTGTGCCGATCAACGGCCAGTCACCCACCTCCGCCTTGGAGAGAAAATACAGATGCCGCTGGCTGGCAATCACAGGAATATCCAGCCACGACACATGGTTGCTGACCAGAAACACGGGGGCCTCCACCCGGCTCCCCGTGACCGTCAACTCCACCCCGAGGATACGCAGAAAATGCCGGCACCAACGCTGTTTCGCCGCCAGCACCACAGGCCGATACGGAGACCAGAACGCCCCCAGCAAGAACGCCAGCACAAAACCCCACAACAGATAGAGTACAACGCGGCTCACCCGCCCCACTCGGCGCAGTTGCGGCCAGAGCCCGCCCTCGGAATACGCGCAAACGCTGGCGCTATGATTCATCTCGCTCATCTATCCCGCCCGTTAGCCGTCAACTGCCCACGATGCATTGCCAACCGGCTTTACACCGCCTGGGCCGGCTGCATGAAGTGCTGCACATAACGGGCGGGCAAGTCCTCCACCGCCATCAACACAAAGAAATCCAGGCAGTTAAAATCCGG
>JGI24525J20082_1001534_pt1 | contig 9850 bp, 15 predicted proteins | sample LinPmetageLP50_FD_20082 | JGI IMG/M metagenome (IMG submission 20082) | reverse complement strand
GAAGGTCACCTGGAAGAAATCCGGGACATCTTTTGCCGCGGCCCGGACGAAGAGACTGGCCAATGTTCGGCAGTCCCAATCTTCACATTGGCCCCGGATCGCGCGGTTCCACACAGTCCTGAAGTCGGTGTCATGCCCTAGGTCATCGATCTCCTGGATCTGGCCTTGCGCACCCAGCTCCCTGAAGAGGGGCTCGATAACCTCTTTCTGAATGGCCCTGTCATAGACCTCAAGATGGTTTGCACAGCCGCGGACGTTCTTGCCTGGTCGGTTCTCTTTGAGAATCTGCAGAAGCTTCTCTTCGATATCGGCTGCGTTGGGGGTCATGTCATCTCCGGCAAAAGTTCAGGCTCATCGAGAAAGTTAAGGCTTCCCGGCGAAAATGCCGCCGGTGTTCTCGTGGTGGTCATTCCCTTTCGGTGCTGGGTCACAACGCCGATGGTCATATTTTCCGCGCCACCCATTACACATCCAGCATTTGGCAAAGCTGAGCGGCGCGCCGGACTTCAAGTGAAAGCCGGATCCGTGGCAGGCGCCGCAGCGCTCTGTCACCATGCGTCCATCGGGGTAAACTAAGGGCATTATACTTCCAGCAATTCTGAGTTTTGTTGAGAGTTAATCTGCTGCGCCATAGACAGCCCGGCAAACCGCTTCGCATTTGTCCAGATCGAGATAGTCGTTTTCGTTCCGCACACCTGTCTCCATATCGATCCAGTAGTTGCGTGCTTTGATGCGGCTGCAGGCATCGGCGACATTCAACGGGTTCAACCCGCCTGCATATCCGACGAGGTTTTCATCAGGAGCTTCAGGGTAGGCGTCCGGGCATGTGCCGCGTCCACCGCTTTGATCGAAAAGGTACTGCAGCCAGGAACCCGCCTCTCGCTTAGGAAAGGCATCACGGACCTGAACAATTACAGGCGTGAGTGTTTGCGCCGCGATATTCCCAAGCGCCTTCAGGTCGTATACATGGGAAAGGAGATTTACCTGCAGGCGATTATGGCCATAGGTCTCACTGGGAAAGACCCCGACGTTCGCATAATTCGCAAAATCCTTGCAGCAATGCAGAGCCGTGCGGAGTTGCTTTCCCGCATCTTGGATTACGGCGGCATCGGGATACCGGTTTTTACCGAGCTTGCCGCCGATAAGGCACCCCCATTCGACAGGCCAACGCATTGAAATCTCGCGGCACCGCTTGAAATCGGTACGGGCATCAATTCCGGTGAATGTGATGAATTGTGGAGGCATGACGATGTGATCCGTTCTCAAAAATGTTTTGCCGCAAAGCGGGGGCCTGAATTGGCCTCAATCATTAATTATGCGCATCTCTACTTTTCGCAATGGCAAAAAAACCCTATCTAAGGGGCTGAGGCGAAGCCGCGTCGACCACGCTGCTGGCAAGTAACAAGGAATAGACATGGTAAATGATCGATATCTGGTAGCACGTGGTGGACGCGCGAAAGAGGTAATGGAGAAGTGGCGTCAGGACTACCTATCTTCTCATAGACGTCTTGTCGGCTACATGGATGAGATTGGCGCCATTGGTTGCTTCCTGGAGACGTTCGAAAAGCCCTATGCCTTCAAGTTCCCCGGCGATGTGGCTCCGAAGGGTTGGACGAAGCCCGGCGTGCAGGGCGCGAGCCGCCCGAAGAAGACCAATACGGAAGATAGTCAGCGGCTCGAAAATCTCTCTTGGTGTGAGCCGCTTGAAATCATCGTGCCGCGCGAGCTGGGCTTGCCGGAAATGGTCAATGTAAACCGCGCGGGCGGGCAGGGGGCTGGCGAGAATTACTATGTGTTGCGGAGCGGTAATCAGAAGGCCTTCACGGCACTCTGGACAGAGAATGCCGATGGAACCCTTGGCGACATGATCCTCGTTACCCCGGAGTATGCCCGTCGCAAGGCAGAGTTTGAACGCCAGAGTGACGTTATCGTCACCTGGCGGCCGGAAGGGACTGATCCGGGTATCGAGCTTGGCTTTGAAGAAGTTTCGAAAGCCGAGGTCGATCTGATGTTCTCTCGGGTAAAGGCTGCTCGAAATGACGCCGAGAGTGACCCATATCGCCGGAGCGACCTGGTAGAGTTCTATGGTTTCCGCGCGGGCGATCGTGGCACATTTGAGACCGAGGCGCCGGTAAAACTCAAAGAGCGCGCCGCACCGCTCCTTGCGGCTGGTCATGGCTTCGTTTTGTGGGACCCTGAAGATGATGAAGAGGGACTTCTACTCATCGGAGACAGCGAAGAGGAGCTCCGCGCCCAGTTCGAGGCTCATGCCCAGGTACATTTCGATCCACCGAAGCCTGCAGAGGAAACGGTGCCAGGCTTCTCTTGCCCGTGAGCACCGAACCCAGCCCTTATCTGGAACGCGTTGCGCGTGGCTCGGAGGTCGTGGACACCACAGCTGTGCCGAACCTGGCGGAGTTCATTGATCCTCAGCTCTTCTACCCCCCTGAGGCGCCCTACGTCGTGGAGACGATGCTGCCGATCGTGGCGCTCTATGGTCCTGAAGACATGGATGAAGCGTATCTTGTCTCCGCTGGATGCTCTCTCGAAGAGGAAAGGGCGCGCTTTGAGCGTATCCGGCAGTGGATGCAGGAGATCGGCCCAGAGGCGGCTCTCCGGACCGCTCCGATCATAGCTGCAGTCGATGATGGTCCAACCTTGGTGTCGGCGGATGGCTGGCACAGATGCCTTGTGGCTCAGCGTGATTTCGGTCTCGAGGAGGTTCCGGCCGTTATTGTCTGCCCGGGCAATACGATCAACCAGGTCTGGCATCTTTTTCCTGAGCGTTCGATGGAACCCGGATCAGTATGAAGCTTCGCTGACCTGTTACCGTTGGTCCTTATCAAATCTCTCAGAGTATCTTTTATCTTATCCGGGTTTCAGAGCTTTCAATTTTCAGACAGGCGACACCATTATAGGAGTACGTAATTCGCAAGTGGCACCAGGAGATCCGTGATGACAGGCACCATCCCCAATCAGGACAACGTGACAAAGATCGTCGACGATCATGCCCTGGACGGCGATACGCCCAAGGAGCTCTTCAAGCAGGTCCACAGCTGTCTTGTCGAACTTGACCGGGATGTGCTGATCAACTTCGACACCGGTTATCACGGGGTGGCAATCGATGCGACGTTCCCAGGTGAGGCAGCGGATCTACCAAGGCCTTTGTTTAATGCAATCCACAAGCTCACATCGCCGCTGCTCGGCTGCGAAATCGAAGACTGGTATGATCAAAAACAGACCTCGGGACGGTTGATGATAGGTCGCAGTGATGGGGTATTCCTCGACTGCGAGGACATTGACGGTGACTGGGATTACCAGCGTTTTATTGATCTCGATGCATTGGTCGACATTCAGTTCCCAGAGCCTAAAGCCGACGCCGAGCTATCGCTGGTTCCAGAATAATTCAACCACACCACCAGGAATCGTAAGCCCGGTATAAATACCCATAAGGAAACATAATGGATTTTCGCAAGGTCATCTCACCCAAATCTCAGGCAGCTTCCGCGCGCCGGCGTGCAGCTGTCATGGCATTTCAAAATGACACGCCTGAAGGTCAGGCGGCGACGCTACTGAATGCTGTACGCAGCCTGCGCGAGAGCGGCGCATTCTCCGACGATCCGCGCTACAGCTATGACGAGTGGGCGCTTTTCCGGGTCGTACCCGAGCTGGCCATGAAGCTTGATCCCGACATTGAACTTCAGGACGTCGAGAACCCGAGTGAAGACGAGCGCGTAGATCAAGTCACCTGGCTGCGCGGTGCGCCGGCGGAACGTCTCGAAAGCTCTGTGAAATCCATCATGGCAAACGCGTCCTTTTCACGGATTCGAGAAAGCGGCGACGATTTGAACGAACTCGCGGATGCCATGTTCGGGTACAACACCTGTTACTTTTCGGTCGCAGCGGACACGGTCTTCCCGGGCAGCGCACCGTCGCGCGAAGATCTCGACACCCGTGATCCTTTGCCGGGACAATATGTGCTTTGCTGCCATAAGAGTGGCTATGAGCGGGTCATGAGCTACAGCGAAGACGCTGCCGAGATTGACAAGGTCTACGACGCCCTTGTGCGCATCACGTCCGGTGAAGAGCCCCGCGACGAGGATGCCTGGGTCAAGGAAAAGCTTTCCTGGTACCCGATGCTGAAGCAGGACGGGAAGAACGGACGCGAGCGCCTCTCCTCGATCGAGGTTCAAGTGGCCTCTGGCACAGTCCTTCGCAAGCACTCCTTTGAGCGCGAAGTTGATGAGACACCTCAGATGGCTTAATGCCACCCCCGAATACAGACAAGGTCCACAACAATGGCCAAGGAAATCTACATCATCGCTGAAGCCAAGGTGGCGCGCGATGCGGCCAAAAAGGACCTGAACGTAGAAGAGAGCCCGGCGCCCTGATTTACTGAACGGTAATGGGTTTCCCAAGCGCAAATTTGGCGAGGGCGGGATAGCGCGAGAAAACGCCCTGTTCAGCATTGGCAACTTTGGCCAGGCGTGTGCGGGCGTCGACTACCGATCTGTGATCCCTGGGGTTCAACTTGCGGAATATCTCGAGGACCGGCATGGCCACTTCGACAGTCGTAGCGAGTGTCCCGCGCTCGCTGAACTCGTTGTTGAATGCGCCTTTGCCGATATCGTCGACGAGGGCGAAGGCCTCCCGGCAAACCTCTGGATAATCCATCATTAATCTGTACCTCTGCTTTGAATGAGTGGAAACTGGCACAGGGAGGGTTATAGGCCAAGCAATGATCGAGCTCTCGACCAGGTGATTACGATCAGCCTGTCATGGATGTCTCTTCTGCGCGACATCCATAACAAGCTAGATCGATGAGGATAGACGATGATGACGAAGCCAGATTTTTCAAAGGACACCGGCCCAGGAACACCGGGCGTGAACAACGAGCATACACCCGGCACCTACTATATGAGCTGTCAGGTTGAGGATACCGGCTGCGGGATTTGCCGGACGAATGTGGGTTACTGGGAGCATGATGGCACCCAGCTTTACGGAACCGAGGGGCAGCAACGATCCTATATTTGGACACTGTCCCCTCAAGAGATCCCTGCAAAATGCACCATCTGTGACGAATGTCTTGAGCCATTTATCGCACGTGGTGATCTCGAGCTGTTCACTGATGGAAACAGCAAAGTCCAAGACCTTAGCAACATCGCAAAGAAGGCGGTCTTCACGTCAGGTGCGCGGACCATCATCAATATTTTCGCTGAGGTTAATCCGATGCCCGATACGCCCAGCGACTTTATTCTGCCGCTCACAGCTGAAGAGATTAATCAGATCATGACTTTTGCAAATGAAACCCAGGGGATGGAGACCGTGCTGCACGCAGGCAGTCACTACGCCATGGCAGCTCTGGCCTTTGGAAAGGTACTGGGGGACCCGTCCTTCGAGGCTGCGGCAAACTATTATGTTGATGTGTGGATTCCCGCGCAAGAGCCGGATGTGAACGACCTGGAAAGCTACACCGAAGAAGAACTTTTACGTCAGTTGCTCGAAGCGACTAATGGCGGGGATCAGCCTCCGACACTATAAGAAAGCGGCCGGGTAGGGCCCGGCCATCATAATTACATCGCCAGGTCCATCTCGTCTTCTTTGATCTTGCTAAGTTCGATGCCAGGCTCGATCGTGTTCGCCGTGATCATCTCGAGCGGGCCATTCGCAATCTCGACATGGATATTGCTCATTGGGGAAAACGACCCCAAAAGCTCAAAAGGACGGCCTTTTGGCATCCCCCTGGTCCGTATGTCTGAAGCGAAGCTCTACCTTCATGTGTCTACGTTTCCTTTGGAGGTAACTTTATGGTTGGCTCTTGGAAATAACCGAACCAAACCAATCATATGTCAAATTTCGTGCAATTGACATTCCCTAATGATCGCAACACGATCCATGGAGGGAGGCGAAGTTCATTTTTGAAACAATGCACACTATTCGCGCTTCATTGGGAAAATTTATAAAGGTAGAATACGTGGCCACACCAAATTCCGCAGCACCAAAGCTTAGATCAAAACCACGACAGAGATCTTCTTCAGGCTGGAAGTCAGCTGGATCGCTTCTTGGCATCCTTTCCCTTTTTTGCATCCTGGCTCTCGTGATGACTGTGGCCAGCCACTTGTTTGGTCAAAATTACCTGCAAGGGGATGAGTTCACCGGTGATAAGGCACGTTGGGGATCGGTATCCGACTGGTTTTCGGGCGTGGTCGGTGTATCAATCGGTCTTGCTGGTTCCGCGATCGCAATCTGGCTTGCCTATCGTGTCGAAAAGCTGACCGTGGCTCAAAACCAGATGGCAAATGTCCAGTCCTGGCGTGAAACCTATATTGATTCCGGTGACATCACCGCCCGGGCAGAGTTGGCCGCGCGCGCCTATGAGCTTATCCAGCAGATCTACCGGAATGTCGTAGAGATCGAAAAGCTGGATAAGAATTTCGATCAAGGAAAAGAGGAACTCGAAAATGCCTCCCGTGAGGAGGGTAAAAATGCATCTCCGGAGATCAGAGCCCTCCTCAATGAAACGCATCAGAAAGTTGAACCTTACCGTGAGAAGGTAATCGGTTCTCTGACAGATATTGCCGCTCTACTGCCGAAGCTGCTTCGAAAGGGTCTGGCGACAGAGGACGTCTTGGGACTGACATCCAAGCAGGTCGAAGATTTTGCTGAAGCATGCATGGTCAGCAATGATATTGGAGGTCATCATTCCCATCAGCTTGCGGAGCGGATCTATGTGAAAGCTCCATCCCGGGTTCATGTGGCGGATGCCATCAATCTCATGCTGACCTACTCAAAGAAGTCTCCAGTAAAGCTGGAAACGGCAGCATATCGAAGTGCAGATTATCATTCGGATGACTTCTCCGAGTTCTATTGGCGACATGATTCAAAAAGCCCCGGTGATGCGTTGAAACGCTTTGAGAACTATCTACCCTTGGCGCGCGCCAACACTGACAGTGGGGCACGACCAATTTCATGGGTGCGCGCCTACTGTGATTTCGTAATGAATGAGGTCAATCCTTACCGCTACGCTCATGAGGCCATTATCAACGATCTACAGATCGGAGATGTGAGCCCACGGCAGGAAAAGCGGCTGGAGCTCCTTTCGAACCTGGCGATTAATAAGGTGCTGGATTCGAACCCCTATATCCGAGATATTTTCCCGTCCTCTGGGTACGAACAGAAGGTCAAGGCGATTAAGGTTAAGGACCCTATTGAGCCTCCTGTTGACCCTGATGATGTTCCCATTAGACCGAAAGTTAAGCTACAAAGAAACCGTAATTCTTTGCAGTGAAGTCCTTTTGACTAACCGCAACTGTGATGAATCTTCGATACTGGATGTTATGGATGCTTGTATGGTTCGACGTGCATAACAAGCCAGATCGAAGAGGGCAGGTGATGAACAATATGCCAGATTTTTCCATAGACACCGGGGTCGGGCATACCGGACGTGGACAACAATCACTTTCCGAGCAAGAGCTATAGCAGCCATCAAGTCAAGGATGTCGACTGCGGCCAGAGAAGACCCTCCTGCGCCATTTGATGGAGGCCACCATAAACAGTGCGAAAGCATTAGAACCGGAATAAGGCCGAGATAAACCAAGCATAGTCCTGAGAGTTGGATGATCTCTCAGCAAAGTCGCACCTACCCATAACGCTCAACCCGAACGGGACGGTCGAGGGTCCGGCATCCACCTGATCCGAAACCCCCTCCACTCAACAGATTGGTTGCGGATATTTATTAGACCTCGCGTGCGCAAAGTTTTGCAGCAAAGTCTCCAATACCCAGAGACCACGTCCTGTCTGAGTAGCTATATCCTGTGCCGTTCGTCCACTTTCCATCCTTGCGTATGATCGTCTTGCTGCCCCAAGTGAAATCGATGACTTAACTGGGGTTCCCGGAGATCAATTCATTCGATCGAACTGCGCGTAGTGCCGTATCGTTCATTGATGTGTTCGATGAACCAGTCTTCGGTGCCGGGACATCCGGAGGAGTAGAAGATCCAGAGTTTGATGAAGGATTGACTGTCGAGGGTAAGCTGGATGAGTTGCTGCGGTAAAGCATCGGCAAGGCGCTAAAAGAAGTGTAAGCGATGTGGCGCCCCCACCTTCCTTGTGAGCCTCTGATCTGAGATTCAGCCCTGACGGATGGATTATCAGGGAGTTTCTCCATGGAGCGCTCAACGGAGTTTCTCAGTAACATTGATTTGGTTGTGGGCCCGCGTGGTCACCGCCGGTGGCCGGATGCGGTGAAGGCGCAAATTGTCGCCGAGACGCTGGTGGCGGGTGCCTCGGTGGACGCAGTTGCGCGGCGGTATGACATGCGGGCCAATCATTTGTCCTTCGCCCGGCAGGGTCTTGCGCAGCAAGGTCCCGAGAGGGGGAATGGCGGCGCATGGCCCGGGAGGGTAAGCTGGTTCTGCCTGCTTTGGCTGAAGAACCGAGCTTTGCAGCGCTGATTGTGCGCGAGGATGTCGATGTGGCACCTGAACCTGCGCAGCTGTCGCCGTTGGATCTGATCTGTGGTGCTGTCACCGTGCGATTGGATGCAAGAACATCAGCGGCGCGCATTGCCGAGATTGCTCGCGCCTTGAATGCGCCCTCATGATGTTCCCTTCAAACCGGGTGCGGATCGTTGTGGCGACCAAGCCCCCCTCTCGTGCATTGCTGCGCAATACCCTGTCGGGCAATGGTAGACTTCCGCAAAGGTCATGATGGTCTGGCAGCGCTTGTCAAAAACGAGTTACGCAAAGACCCCTTCACGGGGACCGTATTTGTGTTCCGCTCGAAACGGGCAGATCGGCTGAAGCTGTTGTATTGGGACGGCACCGGGCTGGTCATGGCTTACAAGAGGCTGGAGGAGCATATCTTCACCTGGCCTGCCATCAAAGATGGCTTGATGGCGCTGAACCACGCCCAGTTTGAAGCGCTATTCTCAGGATTGGACTGGCGGAAAGTAAGGGCTTTGTCCGCGCGTCCGCCAACTGCGGCAGAATGAATCAGGCCGTCTTTTGCAGGGTTATTGAGGTGCAGGAAATGGTAGTCATTCCCCATGTCAAAACCTGCCGATCTCCCTAATGATATTGAGGCCCTGAAGGCGCTGCTTGCCGCCTCAGAGGACCGCAATCTGCGCAAGCAGGATCGTATCGATCAGTTGGAGAAACTGGTTGCTGACTTCAAGCGTGCGCTGTTTGGCGCACGCTCTGAGAAGGCCGATCCCGAGCAGTTTGAGCTGGCGCTGGAAGACATCGAAACGGCCCTCTCGGTGATGCAAGCATCACCTGCCGGCAAGGGATGGCGGCGGTCCACGCTGAAGATGACGCGGTGGATCCACCTGCATCGCGCCTGACAAAACCGCGCAATACCAACCGTGGCTCACTCCCCAAACATTTACTGCGTATTGAAGAAGTGATTATGCCCGATAGCATGACCTGCGGCTGCGGTGCTAAACGCCATATGATTGGTGAGGATACGTCTGAACGATTGGACATCGTCCCCGCCCAGTTCCGTGTGATCGTTACCCGCCGCCCAAAGTATGCATGTCGGTCCTGCACCAATGGGGTTGTTCAGGCACCCGCACCCGCCCGGCTTATCCCTGGTGGTATGCCGACAGAGGCAACGGTGGCGCATGTTCTTGTCAGCAAATACGCGGATCACTTGCCGTTGTATCGCCAAGCACAGATTTACAGCCGCCAAGGCATCGATCTGGATCGCTCCACCCTTGCAGGATGGGTCGGCAAGGCAGCCTATGAACTCCGTCCTGTCTTCGATGCGTTAATGGCTGATCTGAAAAGCTCAACCAAATTGTTCATGGATGAAACAAGAGCACCAGTGCTTGATCCTGGCAAACGTAAAA
>JGI24525J20082_1001523_pt1 | contig 9925 bp, 6 predicted proteins | sample LinPmetageLP50_FD_20082 | JGI IMG/M metagenome (IMG submission 20082) | reverse complement strand
TTAATATTTAATGTTCCATCATCATTAACTGGTAGTGCTAATAATTTTGCGCCTGTTTGCTCACTAAGTACTTGCCAAGGCACAATGTTAGCATGATGTTCTAATACTGAGATAATAATAGTATCGTTTTGGTTAAATCGGCTTCGTAAACCATTACTTACTAAATTTATTGCCTCTGTAGCACCCTTAGTCCAAACAATTTCTTTACTTGATACATTAAAATACTTGGCTGTTTTGTCACGAGCTTGCTCGTATAAGCTTGTTGCACGCTCGCTCAATGTGTGACGGCCGCGATGTACATTTGCATTTTGGCTAGTATAAAATTCGTTTATAGCGTCTATGACTGATTGCGGTTTTTGAGTGGTTGCTGCAGAGTCTAAATAAACAAGTGGGTTAGCATTTATCTGCTGCTTTAAAGTAGGAAAGTCACTTCTAATTTTATTAATATTAAATTCTAAAGCAGGCATAGCTCTTCAACATGGTCATTTTGAGGCGCAAATTGTAATGGGTTTATAATAATTCTCAAGTATTGAACACAAAAAAGGCCGCAAAAGCGGCCTTTTATAGCTAAATAATATTAGCGCTTGTCGGCAGATACGTAGTCACGGGCAGTGTAACCAGTATACATTTGACGAGGGCGGCTGATCTTATGACCAGGCTGAGAAAGCATTTCGTCCCAGTGAGTGATCCAACCAACAGTACGTGCCATTGCAAAAATTACAGTGAACATGCTTGTTGGAATACCAATCGCTTTTAAGATAATACCTGAGTAGAAATCTACGTTAGGGTATAGTTTCTTCTCAACAAAGTATGGGTCTTCAAGGGCAATTTGCTCAAGCTTCATTGCAATATCAAGAAGAGGATCTTGAATGTTTAGCTCTTCTAATACTTCGTGACACGTTTGACGCATTACTGTTGCACGTGGGTCGAAGTTTTTGTAAACACGGTGTCCAAAGCCCATTAGACGGAACGGGTCTGACTTATCTTTTGCTTTGGCTACGTATTCATCGATACGATCAACTGAGCCAATTTCTTCTAACATGTTTAAACATGCTTCGTTAGCACCGCCGTGAGCAGGGCCCCATAAAGAAGCGATACCAGCTGAAATACATGCATATGGGTTCGCACCTGAAGAACCAGCAAGGCGAACTGTAGATGTAGAAGCATTTTGTTCGTGGTCTGCGTGAAGCATGAATATTTTGTCCATTGCTTTAGCAGTAATTGGGTTTACTTTGTACTCTTCAGCTGGAACAGAGAACATCATGTGTAAGAAGTTTTCTGCATAGCTTAGGTCATTTCGTGGGTAAACAAAAGGCTGGCCAATGTTTGTTTTATAAGCCATTGCAGCAATTGTAGGTAATTTAGCAACTAATCTAATAGCACTTGTTTTGCGTTGTTCAGCATCAGTAATATCTAAATCTTCATGATAAAAAGAAGATAGAGCACCCACAACACCACAAAGCATTGCCATTGGATGTGCATCAAAGCGGAAACCTTGGAAGAAATTTGCAATTTTTTCATCTAGCATTGTGCTGCGAGTAATTTTCTCTGCAAATGCATCGTATTGCTCTTTAGATGGTAACTCACCGTTAAGAAGTAAGTAGCAAAGTTCAATATAGTCTGATTCTTCAGCAAGTTGCTCAATTGGGTAACCGCGGTGAAGTAAAACACCTTTACCACCATCAATGTAGGTGATTGCAGATTCACAAGAACCAGTCGACATGAAACCTGGGTCATAGGTAAAGTGGCCATGTGAACCTAACGTACGTACGTCGATTACATCTTGGCCAGCAGTGCCTTGATAAATTGGAAGTTCGATTGGATCAAGTCCATCAATATGAACTGTGGCTTTTTTATCTGCCATCGCTATGTATCTCCTATTAAGATATCTATTCTGATTTTTAGATTTTTAAAGTTCTGAAATCTGTTTTAAGCACATCTACGCATTTTAACGTGAAAGAGGGGGTTAAAGTCAATTTTTATAAACATTATGCACATTTGTATAATAAATATTCTGTATCATATATGTATTATACTATTGGCTAATTCGCAAACATCTCTAAATAAACAAGAATTGTAAAAAGCCTTATGGGTATATATACTAACGGAGGTTTTAAAACCGTATTGTATTTGGGTAAAGATATTTTTACATTCAAAAAATTTACATTAATGTGAACTTTTAATGTTTTAATTCGTTTATCTTGATAGTTCCACCAGAAACATTTGGTGGGTTTTTAGAAAAGCAAGTAGATGAGCTCCAATGTGAGCAAGATGGGCAAGTAACTGTGAAAAAGCAAAGACCTGTAAATCTAGATCTAACAACTATATCTATGCCGGCAACGGCTAAAGCATCAATTTTTCACCGCGTCACCGGTGTTGCATTATTTTTTGCTTTAACGTTTGTCATTTGGGCTTGGTCTGAGTCTCTCTCGTCAGCTGAAAGTTTTGAATTCGTCAAGGGTCTGTTTAACGGATTCATTGCCAAATTTATAGCTTGGGGCACCATTTCAGTACTAGGCTATCACCTTATTGGTGGTATCCGTCACATGGTAATGGATATGGGACACTGGGAAGAACTTGAATCAGGTAACCTAAGCGCTAAAATTGCAATGGCTCTTGGCGTTGTATTCGCTGTATTAGCGGGAGTGTGGATATGGTCTTAAATCAAGCAACTCTTAAACGTGATGGTGTACAAGATTACGTATCTTTACGTACCACGGCATTAATAATTAGCGCATATGCTATTTTTATTATCGGCTATTTTTTAGCGACGCCAGAAGTCACTTTCGAAGCCTGGACAGGCCTCTTCTCTAACCTAGCTATGAAAGGGTTTACGTTAGTAACCCTAGTATGCATTATGGTTCATACCCGCATTGGCCTTTGGCAGGTTTTAACAGACTATGTTAAAAACTCAAAGTTACGCGCATTTTTAGGGTTTGTTCTAAACCTAATGGCCGTTGCTTACGTAGCTATTGGTCTAATTGTATTATGGGGTGTTTAAGTGAAATATTCTGTTCGTGAATTTGACGCCGTAGTAATCGGTGCAGGTGGTGCAGGTATGCGCGCTGCCTTGGCTATTACTGAATCTGGCAAAACGTGTGCACTAATATCGAAAGTATTCCCAACGCGTTCACATACCGTATCCGCTCAAGGTGGTATTACAGTAGCGCTTGGTAATTCACACGAAGATAACTGGGAATGGCATATGTACGATACCGTTAAAGGTTCCGATTTTATCGGTGACCAAGACGCTATCGAGTATATGTGTCAAACTGGGCCAGAAGCAATTACTGAATTAGAAAACATGGGTTTACCATTTTCACGTTTTGAAAATGGCCGTGTATACCAGCGTCCTTTTGGTGGCCAATCAAAGAACTTTGGTGGCGAACAAGCAGCACGTACTGCAGCAGCAGCTGACCGTACTGGCCATGCTTTATTACATCTTCTTTATCAACAAAACGTTAAAAATAAAACAAATGTATTCTCTGAGTGGTATGCACTTGATTTAGTTAAAAATGATAACGGCGATGTTGTTGGTTGTACTGCAATTGAGATTGAAACAGGTGAAATCACTTACTTCAAATCAAAGGCGGTTGTACTAGCTACTGGTGGTGCTGGTCGTATATACGCTTCAACCACAAATGCTCACATTAACACTGGTGACGGTGTTGGTATGGCTACACGTGCTGGTATTTCTATGCAAGACATGGAAATGTGGCAGTTCCACCCGACAGGTATTGCAGGAGCAGGTACGCTTGTAACTGAAGGTTGTCGTGGTGAAGGTGGTTATCTTTTAAATAAAGATGGCGAGCGTTTCATGGAACGTTATGCACCTAACGCAAAAGACTTAGCTTCTCGAGATGTTGTTGCACGTTCAATGATGACAGAAATTCGTGAAGGCCGTGGTTGTGATGGTCCTTGGGGTCCTCATATCAAGCTTAAGCTTGACCACTTAGGTGAAGAGACACTTAACCTACGCCTTCCTGGTGTTTGTGACCTTGCAAAAACATTTGCCCACGTAGACCCAGCTAAAGAACCAATTCCAGTTATACCAACATGTCATTATATGATGGGTGGTGTACCTACTAACGTGAATGGTCAAGTGCTTCAAATCAACGCTCAAGGCGATGAAAAAGTAGTTGAAGGTTTATTTGCTGTAGGCGAAATTGCATGTGTATCTGTGCACGGTGCAAACCGTCTTGGTGGTAACTCATTACTAGATTTAGTAGTGTTTGGTCGTGCTGCAGGTAATTTCTTAGGTACATACCTAAGAGATGTTGAAGTATCAAAAGCTGCCTCTGAATCAGACTTAGAAGCGTCTCTTGCACGTTATAATCGTTGGGAAAACTCAACAGCTGGTCAAGGTGAAGATCCTGTTCAAATTAAGAAAGATCTTCAACAATGTATGCAGCTTAACTTCTCGGTATTCCGTGAAGGTGATTCAATGGCGACTGGTCTTCAAGAACTTAAAGAAATTCGCGAGCGTTTACAACATGCTCGTCTTGACGATAAATCGTCAGACTTCAACACGCAGCGTATCGAATGTCTTGAACTTGATAACTTAATGGAAACAGCTTACTCAACAGCAGTAGCTGCAAACTTCCGAACAGAAAGCCGTGGTGCACACTCTCGTTTTGACTTCCCAGATCGTGATGACACGAATTGGTTATGTCACTCAGTATACAATCCTGTTACGGATGAAATGAGTAAACGTGACGTAAACTACGCGCCTAAGACGCGTGAAGCATTTCCACCTAAAGCACGTACATACTAGGAGCGAGACGATGGCACAAGTACAATTTTCAGTTTATCGTTACAATCCAGATGTTGACAACGCACCGCGTATGCAAGATTACACCTTGCAAATTGACGATGGTCACGACATGATGGTTCTGGATGCACTTTTATTATTAAAAGAGCAAGATCCTTCACTTTCATTCCGTCGTTCATGCCGTGAAGGCGTGTGTGGTTCTGACGGTGTTAACATGAATGGTAAGAATGGTTTAGCATGTATTACTCCTTTATCTACGTTACAAAATAACGGTAAAGGTACAATAGTAGTTCGTCCTCTTCCAGGATTACCTGTGGTACGTGACCTTGTTATTGACATGAGTCAGTTCTACACTCAATACGAAAAAGTTAAACCTTATCTAATTAATGACACGCCTGCTGCAGGTGAACGTCTTCAGTCTATTGAAGAACGTGATAAATTAGACGGCTTATATGAGTGTATTTTATGTGCATGTTGTTCAACATCGTGTCCTTCGTTCTGGTGGAATCCAGACAAGTTCATTGGTCCAGCAGGCCTTCTTCATGCTTACCGTTTCTTAGCTGATAGCCGAGATACAGCAACAGAAGAGCGTTTAGCAGACCTAGACGATGCGTTCAGTGTGTTCCGTTGTCACAGTATCATGAACTGTGTTAGCGTTTGTCCTAAAGGTCTTAATCCGACCAAAGCGATTGGGCAAATCAAATCTATGTTATTAAACCGTTCGGTTTAACTACATAGAAACGTAAGATGGCTAGTTTTCATTACTAGCCATCTTGTTATTATAACTATTAATTTCTGCGCTAAAGAAAAGGGCTTATAAATGCACGAAGGTGTGATGAAGGCATGGTTAGAATCTTCACATTTAAACGGCGGTAACGTTGCTTATGTAGAAGAGCTTTATGAAGCGTATTTAGATGATGCGACTTCTGTGCCAGATGAATGGCGAGAAGTGTTCGAACAATTACCAAAAGTTAATGGTGTGGATGTTGAAGTTAAGCATTCAGAAGTTCGTGCACAGTTTGCACAGCTTGCAAAAAACAAGCATAGAGAAGTAGTGGTAGCAGAGGGTAGCGGCGGTGACCTTAAACAGGTTAAAGTTCTGCAACTTATTAATGCTTTCCGTTTTCGTGGACACCAAAATGCAAACCTAGATCCATTAGGTATTTGGGAACGAGAGCGTGTTCGAGATTTAGAGCTAGATTACCACGACTTGTCAGAAGCTGATTTTGAGCGAGAGTTTAATGTAGGGTCTTTTGCAGTTGGTTCAGACTCAATGCCTTTAGGTGAATTATACCAAGCACTTAAAACTACATATTGTGGTTCTATCGGTGCAGAGTATATGCACATCACATCTACAGAAGAAAAGCGTTGGTTACAACAACGTTTAGAATCTGTTCAATCTAGGCCTAAATTCGAAAAAGAAGAAAAGCTACGTATCCTCAAGGGGTTAACTGCAGCTGATGGTCTTGAAAAATATTTGGGTGCTAAGTTCCCTGGTGCAAAACGGTTCTCACTAGAAGGTGGGGATGCATTAGTACCTATGCTTAAAGAGCTAATTCACCGAGCTGGTGAAAGTGGCCAACAAGAAGCCGTAATTGGTATGGCTCACCGCGGACGCTTGAACGTTTTAGTGAACGTTTTAGGTAAAAATCCATCAGAGCTTTTTGATGAATTCGCTGGCAAGCATAAAGATACATTAAGTTCTGGTGATGTTAAGTACCACATGGGTTATTCATCGGACTTTGCCACTAAAGGCGGCAACGTTCATATGGCACTTGCTTTTAATCCTTCTCACCTTGAGATAGTTAACCCTGTAGTTATGGGTTCTGTACGCGCTCGTTTAGATCGTTTAGGTGACACTACGGGAATAAAAGCATTACCGATCACAATTCATGGTGATTCTGCTGTAACAGGTCAAGGTGTAGTACAAGAAACGTTTAACTTGTCTCAAACTAATGCGTTTAGTTGTGGTGGGAGTATTCGAATTGTTGTTAATAACCAAGTTGGTTTTACTACCTCTAAACAAGACGATGTTCGTTCTACAGATTACTGTACTGATATCGCCAAAATGGTTCAGTCACCAATTTTCCACGTTAACTCTGATGATCCTGAAGCGGTTGCATTTGTTACACAAATAGCACTTGATTTTAGAAACAAATTTAAGCGTGACGTAGTTATTGACTTAGTTTGTTATCGTCGACATGGCCACAATGAAGCTGATGAGCCAAATGCTACTCAGCCTTTGATGTACCAAAAAATCAAAAAACACCCAGTTCCGCGACTTATTTATGCAGATCAACTAATCGCTGAAGGCTCTTTTTCAGAACAAGAAATTAAAGCACTTGCCGATGAATACCGTAATGGGTTAGATGACGGTAATTGCGTTGTATCTGAAATTCAACCAGAAACCTCTCATTCTTCAGATTGGGCTAAATACGTGGGCCACGATTGGGATGTTGATTACGACGCAAGTGTTTCGGTTGAAAAGCTCAAAGAACTTGGCGAAAAGGTAGCGAGCTACCCTGAAGAATATAAAGCTCAGTCGCGCGTTAAAAAGATTTACGATGATCGTAAGTTAATGGCCACTGGTGAAAAACCGCTTGATTGGGGAATGGCAGAAACACTTGCTTATGCAACTATCGCAAGCGAAGGCACTGACATTAGAATGACAGGCCAAGATTCTGGTCGCGGTACCTTCTTCCATAGACATGCCGTTGTTCACAGTCAAAAAGATGGTGCGACTTATCTTCCTTTACAACACTTAAGTGAAAATCAAGGCGCTTTCCAGGTTTTCGACTCTGTACTCTCTGAAGAAGCAGTAGTTGCATTTGAGTATGGTTATGCGACTGCCGAACCAACTTCTCTTGTACTTTGGGAAGCTCAGTTTGGTGACTTTGCAAATGGTGCGCAAGTTGTATTTGACCAATTTTTGAGTTCAGGTGAGCAAAAGTGGGGTCGCTTATGTGGTCTTACTATTTTGTTACCACACGGTTATGAAGGCCAAGGTCCAGAGCATAGCTCTGCACGTTTAGAGCGTTTTTTACAGCTTTGTGCTGATCACAACATGCAAGTTTGTGTTCCGTCTACACCTGCGCAAGTATATGCAATGTTACGTCGTCAGTCAGTAAGACCTCTACGTCGTCCATTGATTGTTATGACGCCTAAATCGTTATTACGTCATCCTCTTGCAGTTTCATCACTTGAAGAACTTTCAAACGGTGTATTCCATAATATGATCGACGAAGTTGATGATATTAAACCTGAGAACGTTGAACGCGTTGTTTTCTGTAGTGGTAAAGTTTATTACGAGTTACTACAAGAGCGTCGTAAGCTGGAACAAAATAATATTGCCATCGTTCGTGTAGAGCAATTATACCCGTTCCCACATGACGAAATGAAAACTATTATGGAACGTTACCAACACGTTACTGATTTTGTATGGTGTCAAGAAGAGCCACAAAACCAAGGTGCATGGTACTGTTCTCAACACCATTTTGTTGACGCAATTCCACAAGGTGCTAAGTTGAAATACGCTGGGCGTAAAGCATCTGCATCACCAGCGTGTGGTTACATGTCAGTACATACTAAAGAACAACAAGCGCTCGTTGCTGACGCGCTTACTATAGAAAATAAAGGATAAGCGATGAGCACAGAAATTAAAGTTCCTGTTCTTCCTGAGTCGGTTGCAGATGCTACAGTTGCTACATGGCATGTAAGTGTTGGCGACAAGGTAACTCGTGATCAGAACTTAGTAGATATTGAGACAGACAAAGTAGTGTTAGAAGTAGTTGCACAACATGACGGTGTAATTACAGAAATCTCTCAAGAAGAGGGTGCTACCGTACTTGGTGACCAAGTTATGGGTTTACTTGGCGATGCTGATGCAGCGCCTTCAAGCGAAAGCACATCTTCAAGTGAAGCAGAAAAATCAGAAGACGCGCCATCGGCGCCATCAGCACCAGCATCAGAAGGTAAAGAAGTGGACATCAAAGTACCTGTACTCCCAGAATCAGTTGCAGACGCAACAATTGCTACATGGCATGTTCAACCAGGAGACGCAGTAACGCGCGATCAAAACCTGGTAGATATCGAAACAGATAAAGTTGTTCTTGAAGTAGTAGCTCAAGAAGACGGTATCATGGGCGACATCATTAACGCTGAAGGCGATACTGTTCTTGGTGAGCAAGTAATCGGTTCAGTAAAAGCAGGTGGTGCACCTGCAGCTCCTGCTGCTAAAGAAGAGGCGGCTCCTGCTGCAGATTCAACTGATAGCTCAGATGTATTAACTCCATCTGTTCGTCGTCTAATTGCTGAAAAAGGACTAGATGCTTCTAAAATCAAAGGAACTGGCAAAAATGGTCGTGTAACTAAAGAAGACGTTGATACGTTCTTGAAAGCACCGGCACCATCAGCGAAGAAAGCAGAAGCTGCTGCTCCAGTTGCGCCAATGGGTGATCGTACTCAAAAGCGTGTTCCTATGACACGTTTACGTAAAACAATTGCTAACCGTCTTCTAGAAGCTAAAAACTCTACTGCAATGTTAACTACGTTTAACGAAGTTAACATGAAGCCAATCATGGACCTTCGCAAGCAGTACCAAGAAGTATTCGAAAAACGTCACGGTATTCGCTTAGGCTTTATGTCTTTCTACGTGAAGGCAGTTACTGAAGCACTTAAACGTTTCCCTGATGTAAATGCGTCAATTGATGGGGACGACATTGTCTACCACAATTACTTTGATATCAGCATTGCTGTTTCTACACCTCGTGGTCTAGTAACACCAGTTCTTAAAGACTGTGATAAGCTATCAGTTGCTGAAATTGAAAAAGGCATTCGTGAATTAGCACTTAAAGGCCGTGACGGAAAGCTAACGCTTGACGACATGACAGGTGGTAACTTCACTATTACAAATGGTGGTGTATTCGGTTCATTACTATCTACACCTATCATTAACTTGCCACAGTCTTCAATTTTGGGAATGCACAAAATTCAAGACCGTCCAATGGCAGTAAATGGTAAAGTTGAAATTCTTCCTATGATGTATTTGGCACTTTCTTACGATCACCGCCAAATAGATGGTAAAGAATCTGTTGGTTTCTTAGTAACTATTAAAGAGTTACTTGAAGATCCAACTCGCTTATTACTGGATGTTTA
>JGI24525J20082_1001521_pt1 | contig 9945 bp, 10 predicted proteins | sample LinPmetageLP50_FD_20082 | JGI IMG/M metagenome (IMG submission 20082) | reverse complement strand
AGATAACCGCCATGACGGCGCTGCTGATGGGGCTTATGTATTCCATTTGCTCTCCTGGTTCAGCCGACATATGCGCTTACACGTTCTGTCGATACACCAGGATTTCAACCCCATCTCCGAAACAGATCACCCCTCGCTACTTAACCGCGCCACCACAGCCGCCAGATCCGTCATACCCTTCTCCACCTGCTGAATGCCGGTAGCAATACCCGAGATTTCATCCGAACTGCGACGTGACAGCGTCGATACCCCGTCCATGTTCGCGCGCAGGGACTCGATCAAGTGGCTGTTCTTGCCCACTACCGTGGAAATTTCTTCCAGGGATTCAGCGGTCTTTGCAGCCAGTTTACGTACCTCGTCGGCTACCACTGCGAACCCCCGCCCCATTTCGCCGGCACGGGCGGCTTCGATGGCAGCGTTCAGGGCCAACAGGTTGGTCTGCTCAGCCACAGAGCGAATGGTGCTGACAATACTGCCAATCTGCTCGGCCTGGGTTTCCAGATCCCGGCTTACCTCCGTGGCGCTGGCCACCTCAGCCAGAGCCGACGCCGAGGTTTCCACCGCAAGGTTGAGGGCACGGGTAGCTTCAGCCGCAATCTGTGAGGTCTCCTCGGAAGTGGCGGCAGCCACGTCGGCTGCCTCGCGGGCGTTGTTCACCCGCGCGGTAATGTCCGAGGCGAATTTGATCACCTTGTATACCTGCCCGCCAGCATCCAGCACAGGGCTGTAGGTGGCTTCCAGCCAGATACTCTTGCCGTTCCTGTCCCTGCGCTCAAACTGCCCTGAAAAACTCTCACCACGGGCCAACCGCTTCCAGAAGTCAGGGTTATCGCGATAGAAATCATCAAAGCAGAACATCCTGTGGTGCTGATGGATGATCTCGTCCTTGGCGTAGCCGGTGGTGGCCAGGAAGTTCTCGTTGGCCTCCAGTATCGTGCCGTCGGGCGTGAACTTGATGACGGCCATGTAGCGGTCGAGGGCATCAAGCATGGCGGTATCATCCGCCACTTTGTCCTGGGCAGCAGTCGCGTCTGTTGCCAGTTTGATGACCTTGAAGACTTTCCCGTCCTCATCGGTGACGGGGAAATAGGTGGCCTCCAGCCAGACACGCCGACCATCCTTGGCAAAGCGGGGGAATGTGCCCTGTTTCTTGATACCGCGCCCGAGATCCTCCCAGAAGTGCTGGTATTCCAACGACGCCGTATAGCTTGAGTCACACAGCGCCCGGTGGTGCTTGCCAATGACCTCCTGGCGCTCGTACCCGACAATGGATAGCAGGATATCATTGGCAGACTCTACAATTCCCGAAGGGCTGAACTCGATATACCCGATCTGGGAGGCAATGGCATTCAGGGTTTGCTGAATCCTCTCCTGTTCGCCCCTGGAGACCGTTAACTGATCCGTCAATTCCGCAATACGATGGCGCCCAAACATGACATTCTCTCCCTGATGGATGAAGCAGCACATTGCTCAATATATGATCAACCCATCGGGGAAATAAGTAGCTTAAGGTACAGTTAAGGCAACGAACTGTAAGAAACAATTACATTACATGTTTAGCGATATGACCATCTTGAGACCAAGAGATCTCCGGAGATCACCTCCAATCCAGAAACGCATCCTTCACATGCCCGGCCAGCGCATCGTTGACCGGGTTGCTGCCACTTCGCACCAGTGCAATCTGATACTCCGACAGCGGCGGCAGCCCTTCCCGGTCCAGTTTTCGTAGCGGCGGGCGCACTAGGCTAACAGGGAACGGTGCAACCGCCAGGTCCGACAACATCGCCGCTTCCTGGCCGAAGCAATTATCGCAGGTGTAGGCAACCCGATAGGAAATATGGGCGTCATCCAGGGCCGTCAGCGCGGCCCGGCGCCATACGCAACCATGGCTGGCAAGCGCCACCGGCAGGGGTGACCGGTTGGCAGCGACACCCCCTTCGCGGCCGGCCCACACCAACGGTTCGGTGTGTACAACTTCACCGCGTCGCTCCTGCCCCTCATTGCCAATGGTGACCAGCACCATATCCAGCTCTCCCGCATCGAGCCGGTCCAGGTTCTGCTGACTGGAGCCAACCACCACATCCACCTGAACCGCCGGATACGAGCGCGCGAACTGCGCCAGTACGCCCGGCAGGATACGGCTGCCCACATCGTCTGAAGTGCCCAAACTGACCCGGCCTTCCAAAACGGGAGAGAGGAACTGCCGGATAGCCTCCTCGTTCAATCGCAGCAGTCGCCGGCCATACCCCAGTAGTACTTCTCCCTCGGGCGTCAGCCGGACGCGACGGGCTTCGCGCACAAAGAGGACATGACCGAGAATTTCCTCAAGCCGTTTGATCTGCATGCTCAGGGCCGAAGGAGTGCGAAAAACCTGCTTCGCGGCCCGGGTGAAACTTCCACTCTCGGCAATGGCCACGAAGGTTCTCAATACGTCGGTATCCAGTAGCGGGCCAACCTCGCGGTTGGGCGCAAGTTCGGTACTGTTCATAAGCCACCTTTCAATTTTTCTTAACTCAGATGTTAAATCTTTTCGTTTGTTTGATCAAAGGTGACGTTGCATGCTGATAACCATGCCCCCGCAAACACGCGAGGGCACCCATACTGATGACTGAACTGGAGATTGAAACGATGAGCCATTATCAGGATTTTCGCCGCCCCCAGCTTCGTCCAGACGCCCCCGCCAAGCCCCCGGAGCTGGAGCTTTACATGCCGGCCACCCCGCCACTGGCGTTCATGGCAACGGTTGAGTTCTGGGTCAGAATCTTCCGGCGCAGGCACCATCTTCGTCGCCTGTTCCTGCCTTTGCTGAAGGAAGATGACGAGATGCTGGCGGACATCGGCTTCGAGAGGACGGATATTCAGTGGGCGCTCAATCTCCCACTGAAAATCGACGCCCTCAAGGCGCTGGAGGCATGTCGCAGAGCGCGGGTTTGTTCAAACGTAAAGTGACTCGATCACATCCGTATACTTCTCATAGATGTTGCTTCTGCGCACCTTCATGGTGGCTGTCACTTCATCGTCGTCATGGTCGAGCTCTTTGGTGAGCAGGTGGAAACGCTTGATCTGTGCCACTTGGGGTAACTGATCATTACCCCTGCTCACCTCGGCCTGGATCAGTTCGTTCACCCGCTGCTGTTCTGTCAGGCTGCGGAAGGTGGTATAGGCAATCCGTTGCTGTTCGGCCCACTTGGCCACCGTGTCAAAATCGATCTGTATCAGGGCGGAAACGTATTTCCGGGCCTCACCGATCACAATGCATTCCTTGATATAGGGGCTGGCCTTGATGGTGTTCTCAATCTCCGTCGGCGACAGGTTCTTGCCGCCGGCGGTGATCATGATGTCTTTCAGCCGGTCGACAATCTTGAGCTGGCCATTCCGCCACTCGCCTACGTCGCCGGTATGCAGCCAGCCGTCTTTCAGGGTAGAAGCAGTCGCCGCGTCGCTCTTGTAGTAGCCCTTGAACATGCTGCCACCGCGCATAATGATCTCGTTCTGATCACCGAGTTTGACCTCAACGCCGGCGATCGCGACACCCACGGTTCCCAGCTTCACGTCATCCACCGGCTGTGCGGTTGCCACGCCGGTACTTTCCGTCTGGCCATAGACTTCCAGCAGCGGAACACCAATGGTCCGGAAGAATTCCAGAATCCCGGTGGAAATGGGGGCCGCTCCGGTCATCGCGATGGTACATCGGCGCAGGCCAATGAAATTCTGCAGGGCCCGGAACACCAGCCAGTAACTGAGGCTGTACAGGCCTTTTTCTTTCAGGCTCCACTGCGCCCGGGATTTGGTCGCCATAGGCGAACACGCGCGGATGGCCCAATCGAACAATGCCCGGCGGAAACGCCCTGTTTCCTGGACCTTGATATAGATGGCGGAGTGCAGCTTCTCCCAGATTCTGGGCACGCCCAGGAAAAAGGTCGGCGCAATTTCCCGCAAATCCTCCTGAACGGTCCGCAGGCTCTCGCCAAAGCTGACGGAGCTGCCTGCGTAAACCGGCGCAATGTTGGTTACCGCCTGCTCCGCCACATGGCACAGAGGCAGGTAGGAAAGGCTAGAACCGCGATCGTCCGCCTGCAGCAATTCAATAAGACCGGGAGCGGCAGCGTGAAGATTGCCCCAACTGATCATCGCGCCCTTCGGCCGTCCGGTGGAACCGGAGGTGTAGATCATCAGTGCGGTGTCATCCATCCGCTGGCCATCCAGCAATTCATCCACCAGTCCGGGATGGTCTTTTTCATACTCCCGGCCTCTGGCCTCAATGTCCTCGAACGCCGCCGGGGGCTCTGGATAGTAGCGAAGGCCTTTCATATCAATGGCAATGGTGTGCTTCAATTGGGGCAGTTGGGGCCAGGCTTCCAGCACCTTGTCGGTCTGCTCCTGATCCTCACACACCACAATGCTTGCATCGCTGTGTTCGAGAACGTAGGCCACTTCATTCCAGGGACTGGTCGGGTACACCCCAACACAGATGCCCCGAACCATGCCAATACCCATCTGGGCAATCACCCACTCCACCCGATTTTCCGAGATGATGGCCACATGGCCGCCCTCCTCCAACCCCATGGCGCGGAGGCCAAGACCAAAATGCCGGGCGCGATTGTAGTAGTCCCGCCAGGAATAAGCCTGCCAGATACCGAAGTCTTTCTGACGCAGGGCCAGGGCATCCGGCCGCTCTTGAGCATGGGCCCGCAGCATCTGGGTCAGGGTCAGATCAGGTAGGGAAGGTGTTGTCATGACAGCCACCGTTTACGGCGTTTATAGTGCTTGATATCACGGTAACTGCGGGCTTCACCTTCCTTGCCACCCACACCCAGGTAGAACTCCTGAACGTCCTCGTTCGCCGTGAGCTTGTCTGCCGGCCCGTCGATCACGATTTTGCCGTTCTCCATGATGTAACCGTATGAGGCAATCGCCAGAGACACGGCCGCATTCTGCTCCACCAGAAGAATCGCGGTGCCCTGTTCACGGTTGATCCGCGCCACGATGGTAAAAATCTCTTCCACCAGCAGCGGTGCCAGGCCCAGGGAGGGCTCATCAAGCATGATCAGGTCCGGCTGGGCAATCAGCGCCCGGCCCAGAGCCAGCATCTGCTGTTCGCCACCGGAGAGGTAACCCGCCAACTGCTTGCGGCGTTCCCTCAGGCGCGGGAAATAGTCATAGACCAACTCGTAGCTGTCACTCAACGAGGGCTTGCTGCCACTGAGTGCGTAGGTGGCGGCAACCAGGTTCTCCTCCACCGTGAGGTCTTCAAAGACACGGCGGCCTTCCATGACATGGAAGAGTCCGTTACGCACCAGTTTTTCGGGAGGCGTACCCTTTACATCCCTGCCCCGGAAACGTACTTCCCCGGCGGTCACCTCCCCGTCTTCCAGGGTCAGCAGGCCGGAGACACTCTTCAGCGTGGTGGATTTGCCAGCACCGTTGGAACCGAGGAGCGCCACAATGGCGCCCTCCGGCACCCGCAGCGACAGGCCCCGAAGAACCTGCACCGACTTGTTGTAGACCACCTCGATATTATCGATTTCCAGTAAGGCTTCCATACAGCCCCTCAGTCGAGGTGAATCCAGTCCGATACCGGCTCATAACGACCTTCTTCAGCATTCACCCGCCAGATCCGGCCGACCGGGAAGGACATGTTTCGCACGGTGACCGGAATGCCGATAATGCCGCCAGTATCCCAGTCCTCAATCGAGGCAAGAGATTCCGCCATGTTGTCTCCGGTCAGTTCTTTCCCCGCATCGAGCGAGCGTGCGCTTGACCACTTCTGTCCAGACCATGGCATTGAACCACCCCTGCATGTAGCCGGTAGGACGGTAGCCCGCTTCCGGATCGCTCTTCTCCGCCTGGGCACGGAGGGCATCAAGCATGGGCCCGCTTTCCTCGCTGTCGTAATAGTTGTAGGGCATTACGCCCATGTAGCCATCGGCATCCGCTCCCATCTTGTCGATGATCAGTTTGTCCGAGGACCAGAAGGTGCCCATGAACTGGGTATCGAGACCCATCTGGCGCATCTGCACCATGAACTCGTTGATCGGCGACAGTACGTAGCCATGAAACACCACAAAGTCCGGTCGCACCCGGCGAAGCTTCAAAACCTCGGCGGACACATCCACACTGCCGGGCTTGGTCACAATTTCCTCGACAACCTCGATGCCCAGCTCGCCCGCGCGGGCTTTGCCGTTTTCGATGGGGTCCTTACCGAATTCGGTATCACTGTAGACAAAGGCCACGGTAGGCATATCACCGCCTTCACCCTGGGTGGCGATGTACTCCAGAATGATGCCGAACATCTGACTATAGTTCGGGCCGGGAATGAACTGGTAAGGGTATTGCTCGTTATCCGTCAGCGCGGTCGCGAACGACGCCCCGCTCATCAGAGTATTGCCCTGGCTATTGAGCTCAGAGGCGATGGCTTTCATGAAACCGGTGCTGTCGCCGTAATAGGTAGCCGGGGAACTGCTACCGGAAATTTTCTTGAAGGCCGCCACCGAACGATCCACCTCATAGGCGGTGTCTTCCATCACATACTCGACCGGGTGGCCATTGATGCCCCCCTGGCTGTTGATCCAGTTGGTGTAGTCGGTCAGACCGGCGTGGATGTGAATACCGGCAAACGCGAACACGCCGGAGAGCGGTATGGAGCCGCCAAACACGACGGGCTCCTTGTCCTGTGACATCACCGGCGCGGCGACTGTCAGCGCAGCAACCAGGCTACCAAGCCCGGCAAGCCGGCGACCTTTTTTGAGGATGTTTCTGAACATGTTCATTCTCCTTGCGGCTTCTTGTTGTTGGTGTTGCACGGGTTCCCGTGAGAGAACCATTAATTCCGGAACGGCCAGAGGCGGAAAAAGCGACGGATACGGTGCCAGATTTCCGCAAGCCCATGAGGTTCAAAAATCAGGAAGCCCACGATCAGGGCGCCAAAGATGATTTCCAGCATCGGCGACATGAACACGGGCGCGTTGGGGTAGAACGGAGTCAGGGCCGCCGTCAGCAGTTTCAGCGCTTCCGGCACCAGGGTCATGAAAGCAGCACCGAGGATGCCCCCCAACAGATTGCCCATGCCCCCCACGATCACCGCCGCCAGATAGAAAATGGACATGGAAAGCGGAAAGCTCTCCGGGGTAACCACACGGTAGAAATAGGCAAACAGGCCACCGGCCACGCCGGCGTAGAACGAGCTGAGCGCGAACGACATCAGTTTGTAGCGCAGAAGGTTAATGCCGAGAATCTCGGCGGAAATATCCCGGTCTCGAATGGCAATAAAGGCCCTGCCGATTCGTGTCCGGAACACATTCCGGGCCGCCAGCACCATCAGCACCGCCAGCGGCACGATGATGAAATACATCATGAAGGCCAGGGTGGCGATGGCCAGATACAGGCCTTTGACCCGCAGTGAGGGCAGGCCCACCAGAATCCCGACGGCAGCAGCCATAAGCCCGGCCAGCACCAGAGTGACCGGGAACGGCAGGCCGGTGTTGATGGACAGCCAGGCCACCGTGTAGGCGCCAACGCCCATGAACCCCGCCTGCCCCAGGGAAATCAGCCCGGTAAAGCCGGTCAGGATGTTCAGGCCGGTGGTGCTGATTACGGCAATGCCAACCAGGCAGCCCAGGTACAGCAGGTAAGAGTCGACGGCAAACGGGAACACCACAAGAATCAGCAGGAAAAGACCCAGCCACAGCTTCTGGGTCTGGCTGGTCCAGATTGCCTCATCGGCCTCGTAACTCTGTTTCGCGTCACCGATGCGCATCTTACACTCGCTCTATTTCGTGGGTGCCAAAAAGGCCNTAGGGNCGGATNACCAGGATCACCGCCAGCACCAGGAATGTTGCCGGCATACGGTACTCGCCNCCGAGNTANGCACCNGCAACCGTTTCCAGCCAGCCNATGAACACGCCAGCCACCAGGGCACCNAGAATGCTGTCCAGGCCGCCAACGATCACCACCACCAGCACACTCAGACCAATGATCCCGAACTGCGGACTGAGTCCGCCGGTGGCGGCCACCAACACACCGGCCAACGATGCCGCAAGAGAGCCAAACACCCAGGCCATGTTGAATACCCGGCGCACGTTAATGCCCATGGAATAGGCCGCCGCCTGATCCGAGGCCGTTGCCCTCAGGGCCACGCCACCCCGGGAGAAGCGGAAATAAAGCAGATAAATAATGAGCAGGACCGAACCGATCAGAAAGCCGTAGGCAATTTTTGGAGCGAGGTAGAGTGGGCCGATAAACACCGGCTCCCGTGGCAGAAAACGGGGCAACAACTGCGGGTCGGCGGTCCAGATGAACTCCACCAGGCCCACCAGGATACTGCCAATGCCGATGGTGACCATCACCACCGAGATGGGGGACTCGCCCAGCATGGGCCGGATCATGGTCTTCTCGATCACACCGCCCAGAATACTGCCGCCGATCACCGCCAGCGGCAGGGCAATCCATGGTGATAACTCCATGCCGCCAGCAAAGGCCAGGAACAGATAGGCGGCAAACATCATGATCTCGCCAATGGCAAAATTGATCACCCGGGTGGCCTTGTAGATGATCACAAACCCCAGCGCGATAAGGGCGTAAAGCCCGCCCATGGCCAAACCGGCGAGGCTGATTTCACCAAAGAACAACCAATCCATCAGGCAACCTCCCCTTCTGGATTGAGCTTTCTTCGCAAACTGTCGATGTCACTGTTGCCCAGATAAGCCTTGATCACCTCGGGGTTGTTCTGAACATCCGCCGGCACGCCTTCGGTAATAACCTGGCCGAAATTCAGCACCGCGATATGGTCGGATATGTCCATCACCATGCCCATGTCGTGCTCTACCATCAGCACGGTAATGCCCCACTCTTCCCGGATATCCAGAATAAATCGGGCCATGTCCTCTTTCTCTTCCCGGTTCATGCCGGCCACCGGTTCATCCAGCATCAGCACCTTTGGTTGCATGGCTAGGGCCCGGGCAAGCTCAACCCGTTTTTGAAGCCCGTAAGAGAGGCTGGCCACCGGCTGGCGTCGTATATGATCGATTTCCAGGAAGTCGATAATCCGCTCTTCCACTTCCCTGCGAACAGCCATTTCCTCCCGGCGGGCCGGCCCGAAATAAACCAGCGCACTGAGCAGTCCGCTCTTCATGTGCACATGGGCGCCAAGCTTGATGTTGTCGAGTACGGTCATACCCCGAAACAGGGCTATGTTCTGGAAGGTTCGGGCAAGGCCAAGTGCGGCTCGCCTCGGCGGCTTGATACTGCCTGGCAACTCTTGGCCATGGTAGCGAATGGTGCCCTGCTGCGGTTTGTAAAAGCCGGAGATGCAGTTAAAAAGCGAGGTCTTGCCCGCACCGTTCGGGCCGATAATGGTCGTGACGGTGTTTTCAGGCACCTGGAAACTGACATCCTGCAGCGCCTTGACGCCACCAAATGAGAGAGACAGGTTACTGATCTCAAGGATGCTCACATTACCTCCCGGCACCCCTGGCGCCGGGCAGACAGGCTCGCGAACACGCCCTGCTGGTACCCATCTCACGCCCGAAGATGATTGTCGTTGTTGTTTTTTCTTGTCATCGGGAGATCCCCGATCCAGATTAAAAGTAGTCCATTCAGGCAACATTGGGCAAACCCTTCTACCCTGTTACCTGTCAGACACCGAAGGGCGCTGAACAAATAATGAAACCATGGCCCACTACGATGAGAGAAACATCCACCATGTCAGACTCATTGGTAACCACCGAATTCGACGCCGATACGGGCATTGCAACGATGACTTTCAACCGGCCAGCAGCCCTGAACGCAATCAGTGTGCCCATGGCAGAAGCCTTTCTCGCGGAGGCTCAGGCACTGAAAGACCGGTCAGGCCTTCGATGCATCGTTCTGACCGGCTCCGGGCGCGCTTTTATGGCGGGCGGGGATATCGCCAGTATGACCGGCTCTCCCGAACAGGCGGGCAAAGCC
>JGI24525J20082_1001520_pt1 | contig 9947 bp, 8 predicted proteins | sample LinPmetageLP50_FD_20082 | JGI IMG/M metagenome (IMG submission 20082) | reverse complement strand
CACAGCTGCGCCCCTCGCAAACGTCATAAACTGCGGCGCGCGGGGCTGTCCCCGCGCGCCCAATCTTAAGGGACCGCAACCACGCCGTTGCGGTTGTCACGCCAGATCACCGCGACAAGCACCGCCGAGGCGACCCCCGCGACCAGCGTCGTCGTCAGCCCCGGAAAGCTGAAGGCAAAGCCCGCGATCCCCAGAGGCAGACGCAACCAGGGCCGCACCATACCGACGCCCAGCAGATAGCCCTCAAGCCCGCCGGACAGCAGCGTGATGCCGATGATGATCGACGGCAGCACATAGATCAGCGGCGTCAGATCGCCCTGCAGCACCAGCGCAGGCTGGAACAGGAAGAAGAGCGGCACAAAGTAGATCACCACCCCCAACCGCATCGCGGTGAAAGAGGTCAGCATCGGCTTGGCCCCCGCAATCGTCGCCGCCAGAAACGCCGCAGCCCCCACCGGAGGCGTGATCACCGACAGCATCGCGTAGTAGACGATGAAAAAGTGCACCGCGACCGTGTTCAACCCGCCGATTTCGATGATCGCGGGCGCCAGCGTCACCGCAAGGAAGATGTAGGCCACAATCGCAAGCCCCGCCATGCCCATGATAAAGCAGGCCAAAACCCCAAGCGCGATCACGAGATAGACGTTATCCCCGCCCAAAGCGACCAACCCAGAGGTCATCGACCCTGTCACACCCGTAATGGTCAAGGCGCTGACCACAAAGGCGATCGGCAGGATGATCGCTGCGGTCTGTGTGACCAGCGTACCCACCTGACGCAGGGTTTCAAAGATGCGCGCAGGCGTCATCATGGTCTCGCGTTGCAGGAAGCTCAGCGCGATCATCAGCGCACTGGCGTACCACGGGGCGTAATACTCCCACCGCATATACAGCAGGCCCCAGACCAGAAAGATCATGACCAGCAGGAAGGGCCAGCCGCGCTTCATCACCTCGCGGGCCGAGGGCAGGTTTTCGGGTTTCATCCCCACCAGCCCCTTGCGCGCGGCATAGGCGTCGACTTGCAGGATCAGGCCAAAGTAGAACAACGCCGACGGCAGGATCGCGGCCACCATCACGGTCGCGTAATCCACACCGATGGTGATCGCCATGACAAAGGCAATCGCCCCCATCACCGGCGGCATCACCACCCCGCCGGTCGAGGCACAGGCCTCGATCGCGCCAGCGTAATGGGGCGGGTAGCCGACCTTTTTCATGGTCGGAATGGTGATCGACCCGGTGCCCGCGATGTTCGAGAAAATCGACCCCGACAGCGACCCGAAAAAGGCGCTGGCCACGATCGATACTTTTGCTGGACCGCCGCGGTACTTGCCAAAGCCCGCATTGGCCAGATCGATAAAGAACTGCCCCGCCCCCGTGGCGATCAGCACGCCCGCAAAGACCAGAAAGCCCAGCACGATCTCGGCGACGATCTTGGTGGTGATGCCCATCAACCCTTCGGTACGGAAGACATGCGCCTCGATCATGCGTTCAAACGTATAGGGGATGCCCATCAGCAAACCGGGGAAGTAATCGGCCACCAGCGGGTAAAGCCCCAGCACCAGCACCACGAGCAAGAAGGGGATGCCCCCCGACCGGCGCGCGATTTCAAGCATCAGCAGCCAAAGCACGACGCCCGCGTAGAAATTGGTCCAGCCCGCCTGCACGATCTCCCATGCATACATGGAAAACCACATGCAGATGCCAAAGCCCACGGCGGCCGCCACGATGTCATAGATCGGCACATGGGTGTGCGATTTCACCGCTGGCAGCGCGATGAACGCCGCCGCAAGGAAGGTGCCGATGAAGACCCAGTAATACTGCCCCTCGATCAGACGCCGCCCGCCGATGGGAACGCCGAATACATAGGCCAGCCCCATCCCGAGGCCAAAGGTACACAGCAACACGAAAGCGATGCTGGTGAACGAGAATAATCCCCCCAGTCGCGTCGTCTCGGACGAGGGTTCGACAGCCGTTTCAGCCGCCGGAGGGTGTTGTGTTGCTGACATGGATGATCCTGAGAATAAGGGCGCTGTGGCAGTGTCTTAGGAGGACGGAGCACGCTGTGCTCCGCCCTGTCTTATGCCGTCGATGACGGTCCGGCGCGGCGTTACAGACGCGAGCGGAACGGCTCCAGCCCGTCGGTGTGCTTGGCCAGAATGTCGAGATACTCCGGGTTCTCGAAATTCATCTCTACGCCCTGCTCCATCGCTTCTTTCATGCCGGCGTTGCGTGCCGCGATCCACGCGTCCATCTTCTCGATGGCCTCGTTGTTCCAGGCATCGTCTTCTTCGGTCCACGCCCCGATTTCACGCAGGTATTTCACCGTGCCTTCGTGAACCGGAATCGGGTTGGCATCCAGGAAGTTGCGGAAATGCTCCAGCGACATGCGGGTCGCCAGCGCGTGCGATCCTTTGTAGTTGTCGTGGGATTCATTCATCCACTTCGCCATGTTATAGACGAAATCCTCTTCTGCGGTGACCGGCACGGCATAGACGAAGTTCGACGTCATGGACTCGACACCCTTGGCGGTGCTCACCCCCATAGAGATGGTCGAGGGGATGGTCATGGGGCGGTAGCTCAGGTAGCCGTCCCAGCCTTCTTTGTTGGCGGGGTCCATTGGCAGCCAGCGGATGCTGCCCGGTGCGCCCTCCATTTCGGACAGGACGGAAGAGATCGGCGAGCAATAGGCCACATCGGACTTCCCCTCGACGACGGAACGACAGTTTTCACCGTAGCTGGAGGCCGGGACGAATTCGATCTTTTCCTGTGCTTCCTCGGGCGTCATGCCGATAAAGGCAGGCAGGGCCTGGGTGATCGCCGCGACGATTGCGGGCGAGAACACGCCAGAGGTCACACGCACGCCGCCTTTGCCGATGTCTTCAAGGCTTTGCAGATCGGAATCGCCAGCCACCACAAAGCCCCAAGGGGTGTCGTTGTGGTGCCACAAGATCCGCTGCGGCAAAGGTTTCGCCGAGGCGTAGCCGCCGACCCCTTCCGCTTGCAACGCCATTTCCGACGCGGAAACCGACGCGATCGCGATATCTTCGCGGTCGGTCAGACGTTTGTAGCGCATGGGTTCGCTGTCTTCGGGAACGATCCGCACGGTGGTGCCGGTTTCCTTTTGCAACGCGGGCCCCCAACCGTTGGTCGAGGCAAAGCTGCCTGTCGACGTGCCCGGCGTGGCAATCACGAGCATGCGCGGCCACTCATACTCCTGCGCCATCGCGACGCCCGAAAGCGCCATGGATACCGCAAAGGACCCGACAGCGGCCTTGGCAAAACGTGTCATATTCTTCATGTGGTCTCTCTCCCTGTTGTACATCTTTGGATTGTTCGGGATCGCAGGATCACAGGCACCGCAAAAGCTGCGGATGCCCATGCGCAGGACGCAGATGTGATCTTTGCAGATGTCACGCAGCACCTCCCAATGCTTGTCGCGACGCGTCCGGTATGACCCGTAAAACGGGCCAGAAAACGCATCCCCCCGAGTGTCGGCCCCCTCCTCCCGAGGGTATCCGACTCAATCTGTCAATCAGCCTAGGGGCAAGATATTTCGATGCCAATACCGCAGAACAGAACTTGATACCGCAGCCACGCGGGGTCTTTGCGCGATCGCCCCTAGTTTGCTGATGCCAAAGGGTTAACGCCCCAGAATATGGGAAATGTGACGTTACGTTGCTTTGGGTTACGAGGCGTTGTGTCGGCTGACAAGCGTCAGGAGGGCTGTCCAAACCGCACCCGTTTTGCCCAGAATATCGCCACCTTTGGTTGAATATTTTGCGGCTTGCACCGTTTGCCGAACTTGGCTACGCCTAAGGTAACGACGCTGCACGCCCCCACGGGGGCGGCAGTTCCAACATCTATCCGTCGGGGTGCCCTAGGGGGCTGAGAGGTGCGTGCACCGACCCGTCGAACCTGATCCGGGCAATACCGGCGTAGGGAACGGGTATCTTTGTGCAACGGCCTTGGGTCCACGCCACAAAGCTCATTCTTGCGTCCGCTTGCCCACCACCGAAAGGCGAGCATGTGACCAAGACGACCCCCATTTCCCTGACCATCGCGGGATCCGACAGCGGCGGCGGTGCCGGTATTCAGGCCGATATCAAGGCGATGTCGGCCAATGGTGTCTATGCCGCCAGCGTGATCACCGCCGTGACCGCGCAGAACACACGCAGCGTCAGCGCCGTGCACGAGATCCCCGCCCCCATCGTCGCGGCCCAGATCGATGCGGTGCTGTCCGATCTTTCGGTGCAATCGATCAAACTGGGCATGTTGTTTTCTCCGCAGATTATTCAGGCGGTGGCCGCTGCGCTCTGCGCGTTTCGGGGGGCCGTCGTGGTTGATCCGGTGATGATCGCAAAATCCGGCGATGCGCTGTTGCAAGAAGACGCCGTCGCAGCGTTGGTCGCGGATATCCTGCCGCGCGCCGATCTGCTGACCCCCAACCTGCCCGAAGCCGCCCGCCTGTTGAACCAGCCCGAGGCCGACAGCGCCGACCAGATGGTCACGCAGGCCCGCGCGCTGCTAAAGATGGGGCCGAAGGCGGTGCTGATGAAGGGCGGCCATAGCGCGGGCAATATCTGTAGCGACGCGCTGGTCACCGCAGAGCGTGTCACATGGCTTAGCGCGCCACGGATCGACACGCGCAATACCCACGGGACGGGATGCACCTACGCCGCGGCCATCGCTGCGGGGCTGGCCCACGGCAACCCCCTTGGCGCGGCGGTACAGGCCGCCCATGACTATCTGCACCGCGCCATCATCGCCGCGGATCAACTTGAGATCGGCACGGGCCACGGGCCGGTGCATCACTTCCACGCGGTCTGGTCATGACGCAGGTCACCATCATCGGCGCGGGCGTCGCGGGGCTGTGTACCGCGCGTGTCTTGCTGGACCGCGGGATGCGCGTGCATCTGATCGACCGTGCCCGCCAGCCCGGCCCGCAAGGGTGTTCTTGGTGGGCTGGCGGCATGCTCGCCCCGTTTTGCGAAGGCGAAAGCGCCGAGGAACCCGTGATCCGGCTGGGCCAAAGCGCCGCAGATTGGTGGGGGCAGCATACCACATCGCTGCACCGACGCGGGTCGCTTGTGATCTCTCCGGCGCGGGACAACAGCGATCTGACCCGCTTTGCGCGCCGCACGACAAGCCACCAAACCCTGACCGGCGCAGAGATCGCGGCGTTTGAACCCGACTTGGGCGACCGCTTTGCCAAAGGGCTCTATTTCCAGACCGAGGCCCACCTGTCGCCCCGCATTGCACTGGCAGAGCTATGGCGCGGGCTGGTGGCCGATGGGGCCAGTTTCGAACAGGGCGAGGCCGCCCCCGAAGCGCTGGCGCAAGACGGCATCGTCGTTGATTGCCGCGGCTATCACGCGCGCGCCGATCTGCCTGAGTTGCGCGGGGTGAAAGGGGAAATGGCGCTGCTGTCCTGCCCCGATATCGAGATTACCCGCCCCATCCGCGTGCTGCACCCACGTGTGCCGATCTACCTCTTGCCGCGCGGTGACGGGATCTACATGCTCGGGGCCACGATGGTCGAAGGCCGCGCCGGTGCTCATGCCAGCGTGCGGTCCGTGCTTGAACTGCTGAGCGCGGCCTACGCACTGTCCCCCGCCTTTGGCGAGGCCGAGATCCTAGAGATCGGCGTCGACAGCCGCCCCGCCTTCCCCGACAACCTGCCGCGCATCGAACGGCAGGGCAATCTGATCCGCGCCAACGGTCTGTATCGCCACGGTTTCCTGCTCGCCCCTGCGCTGGCGACCATGGTGGCGGACCTGATCCTTGAAGCCAAAACACCGGAGATTTTCCATGAAACTACAGCTTAACGGTGCCCCGCTTGATAGCGACGCGCCCACGCTTGCCGCCCTGCTAGAGGCGAAGGATTTGGCGGCGCGAAAGTCGCTACCGCCGTCAATGGCAGCTTTATCCCCGCCAGCCTGCGGGCCAGCCACCACTTGTCCTCCGGCGACAGCATCGAAGTGCTCGCCCCCATGCAAGGAGGCTAAGATGCGCCCATTTTACGGAGAAACCCTTGCCAATGGTCTGATGCTGGGCACCGCGCAATACCCCTCGCCCAAGGTGCTGTCAGACGCCTTTGCGCGCAGCGGGGCGGCGGTGGCGACGGTATCGCTGCGGCGCGAAAGCGGACGGGATCGCGCCGGTCAGGACTTCTGGGAACTGATCCGCGCGCTAGACGTCCATGTACTGCCCAACACCGCCGGATGTCACAGCGTGAAAGAGGCCGTCACCACCGCCCATATGGCCCGCGAGGTGTTCGACACGCGCTGGATCAAGCTCGAGGTCATCGGCGAGGAGGACACGTTGCAGCCCGATGTCTTCGGTCTGGTCGAGGCCGCCCGCATCCTGAGCGAGGACGGGTTTCAGGTCTTTCCCTACACCACCGAAGACCTTGTGGTGGCGGATAGATTGCTGCGCGCGGGCTGCGAGGTGCTGATGCCCTGGGGCGCGCCCATCGGGTCGGGGATGGGGCTGAACAACCTTTTCGGGCTGCGCGCCATGCGGGCGCATTTTCCCGACGTGCCGCTGGTGATCGACGCGGGCATCGGCCTGCCCTCGCACGCCGCACAGGCGATGGAGCTGGGGTTTGACGCGGTGCTGCTGAACACCGCTGTCGCCAAAGCCGGTGATCCCGCCGCCATGGCCGAGGCCTTTGCCACCGCGATCCGCGCCGGACAGCTTGCGGCCGATGCGGACCCGATGCCGCCGCGCGATATGGCCGCGCCCTCTACCCCCTTGATCGGAAAGGCCTTTCTGGAATGACCCTTGACCGTTTCTACCCGATCTTCGACAGCGCCGCCTGGCTGGAACGGCTGGTGCCCCTTGGCATCAAACTGGTGCAACTGCGGATCAAGGACACGCCCGCCCCTGCCCTCCGGCGCGACATCCGGCAGGCCAAGGCGATCTGCGCCAAGCACGACTGTACCCCCGTCATCAACGATCACTGGCGCTTAGCGCTCGACGAAGGGTGTGATTTTATCCATCTGGGACAAGAGGATCTGGACAGCGCCGACCTGACCGCCATCCGCGATGCGGGCGTACGTCTGGGCATCAGCACCCACGACAAGGCCGAGCTGACCCGCGCCCTGGACCTGCGCCCCGATTATATCGCCCTCGGCCCGATCTACCCGACGATCCTGAAGCAGATGAAGTGGCACGCGCAGGGGTTGGACCGTCTGCGCGACTGGCGTGAACGGGTGGGCCAGACCCCGCTTGTGGCCATCGGTGGCATGTCCGTCGACCGCGCGGCGGGAGCCTTTGACGCCGGTGCCGATTGCGTCGCGGCGGTGACCGACATCACCCTGAACCCCTCGCCCGAGGATCGCATCACCGCATGGCTGGGGGCAACCCGATGACCCGCTACGCCCGCCAGATGATCCTGCCGCAGGTCGGCCCATCGGGCCAAGAGGCGCTGGCGGCGGCGCGGGTGGTGGTGGTCGGCGCGGGCGGGCTGGCGGCGCCTGTTCTGCCCCTGCTGGCAGGGGCCGGTGTGGGGCATATCACGCTGGTGGACGGTGATGACGTGGCCCTATCGAACCTGCACCGCCAGACGCTCTTTACCGAGGCCGATATCGGCACGCCCAAGGTCACCGCCGCCGCCCGCGCCCTGGCCGCGCGCAACAGCGCGTGTACCGTGGTGGCCCACCCCGTGACCCTTGGGCCGGATACCGTGGCAAAGCTGTGCCATGATGCGACGCTCGTGCTGGATTGCGCCGACAGCTTCGCAGCAAGCTATGTGCTGTCGGATCATTGCCTGAACGCGGGCCTGCCGTTGATCAGCGCCTCGGCCCTTGAGTTTGGCGGCTATGTCGGCGGGTTCTGCGGCGGCGCGCCGTCGCTGCGGGCGGTCTTCCCCGATCTGCCGGACCGCGCGGCGAGCTGTGACACGGCGGGGGTGATGGGGCCGGTTGTCGCCACGATCGGTGCCGCACAAGCACAGATGGCGCTGGCCTGCCTCCTTGGACTGTCGCCGTCCCCTTTGGGGCAGTTGATCAGCTTTGATCTCGCCTCCTATCGTTCTGGCGGCTTCCGCTTTGATACCGCGCCGGAGCCTGACCATGGTTTCGGCTTTGTCGCGCCCTCGCAGATTCGCGCAAGCGATTGGGTCGTCGATCTGCGAGGGCCGGATGAGGCCCCCACAGCCGCGACACCCACAGCGCAGCGCATCACCCTGCCCGATTTCCTCCGCAACGCTCCCCGCCCGACACATCAACCCCGTGCGGTGATCGCCTGCCGTTCGGGACTGCGCGCGTGGCAGGCGGCGACCCATCTGGCCAGCTATTGGCATGGCCCCATTACCCTGCTCGCCATGGGCGAGCCTTCCCCGTTGAAAGGACAAACCGATGAAACTTCGTAACATTCTGGCCGCACTGGCGCTGACCTCTGGCCCGGCGCTGGCGCAGGACGACATGGTCTTGCTGCTGGACTGGTTCGTGAACCCCGACCACGGGCCGATCATCTTGGCGCAGGAAAAAGGGTATTTCGCCGAACAGGACCTGAGCGTAGAGGTCATCGCCCCCGCCGATCCTTCTGACCCGCCCAAGCTGGTCGCCGCAGGCAAGGCGGATCTTGCGATTTCCTATCAGCCGCAGTTGCATCTGCAAATCCACGAAGGTCTGCCCCTGCAACGGGTCGGCACGCTGGTGGCCACGCCGCTGAACTGCCTGCTGGCGCTGACCGATGGTCCCATCGCCTCTCCTGCGGATCTGGCGGGCAAAAAGGTCGGATTCTCGGTAGGCGGTGTCGAAGAGGCCGTGCTTGGCGCGATCCTGACCCATCACGGGCTGTCGCTGGATGATGTGGAGCTGGTAAACGTCAACTGGTCGCTTTCGCCTTCGTTGATGTCCGGTCAGGTGGATGCGGTGATCGGGGCCTTCCGCAATTTCGAGCTGAACCAGATGGATATCGAAGGCGTCGATGGCACCTGTTTCTACGTCGAGGAAGAGGGCCTGCCGCCCTATGACGAGCTGATCTACGTCGCGAACCGCGACACGATGGACAAGGACATGATCGCGCGGTTTCTGGCCGCGACCGAGAAAGCGACGCAATATATCGTCAACCACCCCGAGGAAAGCTGGGAGGTTTTCGCCGCCACCTCTGCCGATCTGCAGGACGAGCTGAACGCCCGCGCATGGAAAGACACGCTGCCCCGTTTCGCCCTGCGCCCCACGGCGATGGATGCCGGACGCTACGCCACATTCGAGACGTTCTTGCATGACGCGGGTCTGATCCCCGACATCTCGCCCGTGTCGACCATCGCCATCGATGTGACTGCCCGATGACCGCGCCGGACTATGGCCGCAGCTTCGCGATTTGGCGCGCTGCTGCGGCGGAGGATTGGCAGGACTACACCCACCATGCCTTTGTCGAAGGGCTGCGCGACGGCAGCCTGCCGCGCCGTTGCTTTGTGAACTATCTGATCCAAGATTATGTTTTCCTTGTTCATTTCTCTCGCGCTTGGTCGATGGCGGTGGTCAAATCGGAAACGATGGAAGAAATGAAGACCTGCGCCGCCACGGTGGATGCGCTGGTCAATCACGAGATGGCGCTGCATATCCGCACCTGCGCTGCGGCGGGTATCGACGAAGCGGCGCTTTTCACCGCGACGGAAGCCCCCGCCAACCTCGCCTATACGCGCTATGTGCTGGATGCCGGGATGCAGGGGGATTTCCTTGATTTGATGGCGGCACTGCTGCCTTGCGTCATGGGCTATGGGGAGATCGGGCAGCGCTTGGCCCAGACCCGCAGCGCCGACACGCCCTATGCCGAGTGGATCGAGACCTACGCCGACCCCGACTATCAGGCGCTGTGCCAGACGGTGGGCGCGATGGTCGACGCGGCGGTTGCGCGGCGGATCGGTGACCTTGAAACCGCCCCCCGTCGCGCGGCACTGCAAAACCGCTTTTCCACCGCCACACGGCTAGAGGTCGGCT
>JGI24525J20082_1001502_pt1 | contig 10046 bp, 8 predicted proteins | sample LinPmetageLP50_FD_20082 | JGI IMG/M metagenome (IMG submission 20082) | reverse complement strand
GATGGCTTTATTTGTTATGGCCGCCCTCGTAATAACGCGTTAGTTGAGCAGTTAAAAACAGTGTCTAAACATGTAGTGACAATTGATTTTGATATTGCTCGCAATGCCTCTGTAAATATTAATAACGAGCAAGCAAGTTACGAAATAGCTAAACACGTACTGCATAATCAAAACGATAAAGTGGCTATATTAGGCCTTAGATTACTTGATGAAAACGTATTGTGCCGGGTGTATGAGCATCACGAATTTGAAACCGGACAATCTATTTCGCATCAACGTTTACGTGGTTATCAACGTGCTTTAAGCGAGGCAAATATTACGGTAGCTGACGATCGTATTTGGAACATTCCTGAAAGTAGCGAACGTTTTGCCAATATTGCTGCAAAAGAAGTACTTAGTGCATCACCGCGTCCTAACGTTATAATTTGTATGAGTGATTTAATTGCCCTTGCCACAATGCGAGAAGCAATAAAACAAGGCATAAAAATAGGTAAAGAACTGCGTATTGTAGGCTTTGATGGTATTGATGAAGCAGCCCGGTTTGTACCTCGCCTCACCACCATTCATCAAAACAGCCAAGAAAAAGGCGTTATAGCCGCTGAATTATTTATTTCTAAAGAAGAAAAAACTCAGGAAGTCAGTTACGAATTAGAGATTGGTGCCAGTAGTTAGCTTACAAGCCTTGTAATTGTTTTATGTGTTAAAAAGCCAAGCTTAAGTAGCTTGGCTTTTGCTTTACATGGCGTTTGTAAATTACTTTTATAGCATTAAGCTAAAAATGAATTTAAGTTAATCGTTGTTTCTTCATCACCGTTTACCTGCGTAATCAGTGCATGGCGTAATTTAAAATCAACAGTAAGTGAAATAGTTTGCTCACCTAGTTGCCACGATAAACAACACATACTGCCTTCACCTTGCGCACTAAACTCACCTGCAAATGCAGGGTGTGAATTGCGAATTTTAATTAATTCAATTAAACCTTTTACTACAGGCTTATTTAAGGCTTTGTCGATTATATTTGCATCTAAATATGGGCGGTTAATATCACGGCCTACATTTGTATTAGCTAATAGCTCCATGTCGTTTTCGCAAGCAAATAAGCCGCCGTAATATACTTGTGGTACACCTGGAGCAAAAAATTGAATTGCACGCGACAGTAAGTAATCAAAGTCTTTCGCGCCTAATGCGTTGTAGTACGTACAGTTAACTTGATATAAGTCGACATTACTCGCCGCAGCGCCCGTAGCTTGGCGGCTTTGGTTGTTGCTGTTGGCGTGCATTGTTTCTACGAGGTTATCAATCTGCTGTGCATTTAATAGCCCTGGTTTGTCGCCCATTGGACCTGCGTCAATAATGCCAATACCGTCGTGTGTATCAAGTACAGTTAAGCAATTACGTGGCGAAATTTGTAACCATTTGAGCAGTGCATCTACATCGTTGTTAAATAAGCTGTGTAAAATAAGCGGTGGTAACGCAAAGTCGTAAACCATATTTACGCGTTTTGCCACTTCTACCTGAGTTTGATAATGGCTATGAATTTCTGCAATGGTTTCCATGCCTAAATCGTTTGCTTGCTTAGATAAGTTATCTAGGTAGCCAAACGTTTCATCAAGCATAAAGCAGTTAGTGCCAGCTTGCTTAATGGCGTAACCCGCTGCATCTAAACGAATAATATTTACATTGTTAGCCGAAAATTTAGTAAGTACATTATTTAAATACGCAACACCGGCTTCTACTTTTACGTTTATGTCAATTTGGTTATCGGTAAAAGTGGTCCAAAAGTCATACGTTTTACCATCACCACATTTCATAGGGGTAAAGCAACTACCAGGACGTGGGCGGTAAATTGCTTTTTGCTCAGCTTCACTCATACCATTTGGAAATACATCATCTTTGGTTAAAAACAAATCCCAAAATTCTGATTGCTTACCCTTTGCTAGTAAATCTTGAAACTGAAAAGACTGCGCCGATACATGGTTAACAATTAGGTCTGCCATTAAATCGAGATCTTTACCTAATACTTGTATGTCTTCCCAAGTGCCTATTCTAGAATCAACTTCACTATGATCAATAGGGTCAAAGCCAGCATCGCTGCCATCAATAGGATTGTAAAATGGCAATAAGTGCACACCACCAAATACGCCTTTTAAAGGGCCGTTTAAAAGTGTAGATAGCGCGCCTATATTTTGGCCAGTGATTCGATCAGCATATGTGATCAATTGAACTTTATTCTTCATCATTGTGTGATTACCATGTTGAAACTTAATCGATTAAGATATATCTTTAACTAGCGAGTAAGAATTTACAAGTAATTTTTAATAATTTTACATACAAATTTCGTGGCTAACGTAATACTACAGTAAGCAACTGACTGACTTACGAAGTGTTAATAGAGAATTTAACGAGGAATAAACACATGACAAAATCACACACACACGTAAGCAGCGACCCACTGCAACAAATACGCTGGCTTACATACATGATGTTTTTTATGTTTGCCATGACCTCTGACGCAGTCGGCATGATAATCCCCGAACTTATAAAGGATTTCGGTTTGAGCATGACTCAAGCTAGTGCATTTCATTACGCTCCCATGGCACTAATAGCCTTTAGTGGATTATTTTTAGGCTTTTTAGCTGACAGCCTTGGTCGTAAAAAAACCATTATGCTAGGTCTATTAATATTTTCCGCGAGTTGTTTTTTATTTGCATTTAGCACCAGTTTTACTTTCTTTTTAGTATTGCTTTGCTGCATAGGCCTGGCCATTGGTTTATTTAAAACCGGCGCACTGGCATTGCTTGGCGATATTTCACATAGTAACGACGACCATACTAAAACTATGAACAAGGTTGAGGGCTTTTTTGGCATTGGCGCTATTGTAGGCCCTGCCCTAGTTGGTGTTTTATTAGTGCAAAACGTTAGTTGGACATACCTGTACATTACTGCGGGCGTAATGTGTTTAATCCTTGCTTTATTAGCATGGCGCGCAGACTACCCTGACGTAGTTAAAACAACTGAAAAGCCAGCCTCTTTGGCCACGACCATGAAAATGGTAAAAAACCCTTATGCACTTGGCTTTTCTTTAGCTATTGCACTTTATGTAGCGACTGAAGTGGCTATTTATGTATGGATGCCAACGCTATTAAAGGACTACACAGGCTCTTGGCCACTCCTTGCCACTTATGCACTTACTATATTTTTTATACTACGTGCTGCAGGTCGTTTTATTGCTGTATGGTTACTAAATCGTTATAGCTGGCAAGGTGTTATGGCTTATTTAAGCTTAGGTATTGCGCTTTGTTATGTGGGTACACTTATTGGTGGCGTTGACTGGGCTGTAGGGTTACTACCTCTTTCAGGTTTATTTATGTCTATGGTTTATCCAACTTTAAACTCTAAAGGTATATCGTGTTTTCCTGCTGAGCGCCATGGAGCCGTAGCCGGCGTTATATTATTTTTTACCGCATTATCGGCTGCTTTAGCTCCTTTATTTATGGGTATGATCAGCGATTACTTTGGCCATGTGCGCTATGGCTTTTACTTAGCAACAGGGTTTGCCGTGATTTTATTTGTAGCTATGTTGTTCAATTATTTACGCGACCCATCAATGAGTGCTTTACAAGAAAATAACCCAACAGCTTAATAAATTTGTATCTCAATACAATAAAAAATACTTTTAAAATCAACATATGAATAATAAAAGAGCAAATTAAACACAAAATAATTTGCTTATTGTAAAATATTTGTTATTTTTACTTAATCGATTAAGTGAAAATAACAAATCCTACTGGGTTCAACACAACGAGGCGTTCACATGACAACACACAATACACCTTTATATTTAATCAGCGCTTTAGCACTTGCCGTAAGTCAAGGCGTTAACGCACAAGAAACAGACCAAGCAACACCTGAAGCATCACAAAACAAAGGTCTTGAAACAATTGTTGTAACCGGCGTACCACGTCGAACAACAATCATGGCTTCAAGCGTTTCAGTTAGTAGCGTATCACTTGAACAAGTTCAGGTGTCTACTCCTCGCTCAACAGCCGAGGCTTTTAGAATCATTCCTGGTATCCGTGCAGAATCGACAGGTGGCGAAGGTAATGCAAATATTGCTGTTCGTGGCCTGCCAGTTGCTTCAGGCGGTGCAAAATTTTTACAATTACAAGAAGATGGTTTACCTGTACTGCAATACGGTGATATCGCTTTTGGTAATTCAGATATTTTTATGCGATTAGATAACACTGTGCAAACTATCGAATCGATTCGTGGTGGCTCAGCATCTACTGCCGCAAGTAATGCACCTGGTGGCATTATTAACTTTATCTCTAAAAATGGCGAAAACGAATCTGGCAGTGTATCTACAACACTTGGCTTAGATTACGACAGCGTTCGTACAGACTTTGAATACGGCACTTACTTAACCGATAGCGTGCGTTTTCATGTTGGTGGTTTTGTTCGACAAGGCGAAGGCCCGCGCGAAACAGGTTACACGTCTAATAAAGGTGGCCAAATAAAAGCTAATCTTACTAAAGATTTCGACAACGGTTACGTTCGCCTTTATTACAAACACTTAGACGATAAGAGTGTTGGCTACCTTCCTATGCCAATGTACTCAAATGGTGACTCTATTGCTGGCTTTGATGCGCAATCAGACACACCTCACTCAGCGTTATTTACTAAAACAGTACGTTTAAATGGTGAAAACCAAATCAGTAGCGGCGATATTCGCGATGGTATGAATCCAAAGGTTGACTCTGTTGGTTTTGAAGCTGTATTTGATTTAGATAACGATTGGCGTATCGAAAACCGTTTTCGTAAATCATCAATAAGCGGCAACTTTAACTCGCTTATTCCTGCAGAGGTTGGCAGCGCATCATCTATTGCACAGAGCATTGGTGGTGTAGGCGCAACACTCAGTAACGCAAACACGGGCGCTGCATTTAACGACGACCTTGCTATGCGAATTCATACGTTTGACGTAACAATGAACGACTTCGATTCATTAGTTAACGACTTTAAACTAACTAAATCGTTTGATGATGACACCAGCATTACCTTTGGTTATTACGCGTCAACACAAAACATTGCTATGTCGTGGTTATGGAATTCATACCTTATGGAGCTTAAAGGCGACAATGCTGCATTATTAAATGTTACTGCAGCTGACGGTACTGAATTTTCAGAAAATGGTTTATATGCATATGGCACACCTTACTGGGGAAACTGTTGCCAACGTGATTACGACACAGAGTACGACACCCGTGCACCATACGTTGCATTCTCTACTAAATTAGGCGACGTAAGCATTGATGCAAGTGCCCGTTACGACAGTGGCGAAGCTCGCGGTAACTATGCAGGTGCCGTAACATCAACTGTAGATATGAACCGCGACGGTGAAATATCAATCCCTGAGCAAAACGTTGCAGGTATTGATACAGCAAACGCAAGTCCAGTAAACTATGACTGGAACTATTCTTCTTATTCAATTGGTGCTAATTATCAAATTGACCCAAGCCTTGCTACGTTTGCACGTATTAGTAAAGGTGGGCGTGCAAATGCTGACCGTCTTTTATTTGGTAAAGTACGCGCCGACGGCTCTGTTGCAAAGGAAGACGCTGTTGATGAAGTAAACCAGTTTGAGTTTGGTGTTAAAAAGCGCTTTGATTCATTATCAGTGTTTGCTACTGCGTTTTTTGCCGAAACTGAAGAGCAAAATTTTGAAGCAACATCACAAACGTTTTTTGACCGTGAATACGAAGCAAAAGGGATTGAAATAGAATCTACTTACTTTATTGATGCATGGGATTTTCGCGGTAATTTAACTTGGACCGATGCAGAAATAGCAAAAGATGCGCTTAACCCAGATGTTGTAGGTAATACACCACGTCGTCAAGCCGATTTAATTTACTCATTAATGGCACGTTACAACTATGAAAAAGGCGCTGCAGGGGTAAGTTTCATTGGTACTACCGATGCATACGCTCAAGATAATAACGATCTACAATTTGACGGCTACACACAGGTAAATGGCTTTGTAAGCTATGACTTATCTGAAAACCTTAATATTGCGCTTAATGTGAATAACCTCTTCGATACAGTAGGTATTACAGAAGCAGAAGAAGGTTCAGTACCTGAAAATAACATTATTCGTGCCCGTACTATTAACGGCCGCACAACGTCGGTAACTTTAAAATACGCTTTTAACTAAATGTGTGTATTGCGCTGCGGTGAGTAGTCACTGTAGCGCCTTTTAAAGTATGAATAAATAACACCCTTCACGTTTTTTAGCCTAGCCTTGCTAGGCTTTTTAGGATATTCCAAATGACTAAACTCCTGTGCTTAGGCGAGCTATTAATTGATATGCTGCCACAAGATGCTAATAACTCAGCCTATTTACCTATACCAGGTGGCGCGCCTGCCAATGTAGCTGTTGGCTACGCAAAACTCGGCGCAGAGGCTGCATTTTGTGGTGGTAAAGGGGACGATCATTTTGCCAATCAATTAAGTAATGCATTAGCGCAATACAATGTAAATACAGACTATTTATTTACCATTGCAGGCTCACAAACCGCCATGGTTATAGTAAGCCTTGATGAAACCGGCGAGCGTAGTTTTGGCTTTTATCGCCATAACACAGCCGATGTACTATTAACGCAGGCGCATTTAGCGCATATAAATTGGCAAGAAATAAGCACACTACACTTTTGTTCAAACACATTAACCGAATCAGCAATTGCCAACACAACGGTTAAAGCGCTAGAACTTGCAAAAGCGAATAATAAGCTCGTCAGTTTTGATGTGAATTTACGCTACAGCTTGTGGGAAAACACAAACGATATAGCAAGCAATGTAAAAGCCTGTTACACCTATTGTGACATAGTAAAACTCTCGCGTGACGAACTTAATTTTTTAGCTCAGCATAGCGATACAACGAGCGATGATTACATTCAAATGCTATTAAATACCGGAGTAAAACTGGTGTTTTTAACCGATGGACCAGAGCCTGCCACGGTTTACCACAGCGCATTTACACTTAACGAATCGGCACCAAAAATAAACGCCGTAGATACAACAAGCGCAGGTGATGCATTTATAGCGGGGGTTTTATACTACTTAAATAACTTAGGAAGTGATTTACCACTAGCAGATAAACTAAATGATAAAGCGAGCGTAAAAGGCGCCCTGCACTTTGCTCTTAAATGTGGCTCTAAAGCGTGTTTAGCTAAAGGGGCATTTCCGGCATTACCTGTGCTGGCTGATGTACTTTAATAGACCTAATGTTTTTTAAGTTCAAATATATGCAGTAACGCGTAGTTACTGCATAGCATCAAACACCATTTTACTATCCACTATTTGTTCAAAGTGCGTTATTTTTTGATTTTTAAGCTGCCAAATATGCGCGACCCTAGCTTGCATTTTTTTACCCGTTTTAATATAAGTACCAGAGTACGTGCCATACACTACAACAGTATCATCTTGGGATAAGTAGTTTTGTGGCGTAAACGTGTAGTTATACCACTCGCTTGCAAGCTTTTGAAAAACATGTTCAGTAATGTCATTCATACCATGGTATGTATCAGCATAAGCAAAACCGTCAGCCTCTTTCCAAGTAATAGTATCACTTGCATGAGCAACTAAATTTTGCCCATTCTCTTGTGATGTTTTGCCTTCATACGTACTTTTAATTATGTCTATGTTGTTCATTTTTGCACACCCTTGCACTATAAAAAGGAAGCTCAATAAAGCTGTAATATAAACAGCTTTATTATTTAGAAATTTCATCACACTATACTAGCGCAACTGATTGCTGTAAGTAGGTAACCCACTGCTCAGTTTTTCCATAATAATGGGCTATATCGGCTTTTTGCCACTTACCTGTGTTAAATTCAAATGCTGCACTAGGAAAGCCTTGCCCATGAATATCGTGCAATAAGCCTCGGCTTTGTGCTATATGTTGATCTGTTGCACCGCCTTCTAGCGCATTAAAGTGGGTTTCAAATAAGGCCTTGTTTAAACCCAGCTCCAATGCAATATCAGTCAGTACATGCAGCTGCATAATGTTTTTACCCTGAGCATAATAAGCATGTTGAATACTATTAAGCATTTCCCCACCTGATATACCAAGCGCTTTTGCGCTGCCAATATAGCGGTAATAGCCGGAGCCGAGTTGAGTATAATATCGTTGGTTTTTAAAAGCCCATCAGTATAGTTACTACCAAATACCTGACCGGTTTTCTTCGCTATGACACTGTCGTTTTTAAGTGCAAATTCACGCCATGCAGGAGTCACAGGTTTGACATTATCACCTGTTAGCATACCTCCACTGTGTACTTTTACAATTAAACCATCAATATTTTCAGCAGCGGTGATCAAGGGCACGCTGCCGTAAGTCCAACCACATAAAGGGTCAACAATTATATGTAACGTTACGTTTTTCATTAATATTTCCTATCTAAATAATTGCTTAACGCAAGGGCACTTAGTGCCATTGCATCTCACCCATAACCACTTTTGAGCCCAACTCTAAAATGCTTCTTGCACCTAAATCAGGGTAAGCTTGAGTCATTATCTCTACAAATTCAGTTGAGTTTTTTGCATTTTTTGCAGCGCTATCCGCTTTATTTAAGTATCCTTTCATGAATGACACACCAGAAAGGTCTTGTTTACTGCCCTGTAAAAAGTGACCTGGAATAACAGTCTGTGGTTTTAAATTCTCGATGTTATCTAATGTTGACTGCCAAGTTTGACGCTCTGCAGCAGTGCTCGAATCGGCCAACCACACATGCATTTGATCAAATACTACAACCCCACCCAGCACTGTTTTTATAGAAGGGATCCAAAGGTAAGTATGCTTTGGATCATGCTGTAAATTTTTAATAATAATTTCTTTCCCATCTATAGTTAGGCTATTAGATAGCATTACTTCTGGCAAAATAAGTTCTTTAGGTGCATTGCTCTTTAAAATAGGCCCCCAATAATTTAACTTTCCTTGCATTGAGCGCTTAATATTCTCTACTGTTGATTTAGTCGCTAATAACTTTGCTTTTGGAAAAGCAGCTTTAATTACATCTAAACCAAAGTAAAAATCAGGGTCGCTGTGACTAATATAAACAGCTGTTAATGTTTTACCGCTCGCTTTTATTTTTTCAACCAATGCTTGTGCATCATTACGCTGAAATTGGGCATCCACTAATAACACTTCGTTATCACCACTTATAATGCTTGATGAAACAGCAAAAATACTTTTGTCTTGTGGGTTATATACATCAACAACTAATTCACTTTGCGCTAATACCGGTTGCATTAATGTGCTTGCTAATAAAGCTGTTGCTGCTAATACGTGTTTAACTTTTTTCATTCTCAGTAGCCTGTTTGTTATTTCGTTAAGATGAGGCTATTGTATGTTGCAATTTAAGAATGAAAAACTAGGCAGAATGCAACTATCTGTTGCATAAATCGAACATATAGGCAAAGTGAATGGATAGAATTATTGCAGCTGATGTATTTATAAAAATTGTAGAGCAGAAAAGTCTAGCCGGTGCTGCCCGTGCTTTAGATATGTCTAGATCTATGGTTACACGGTATTTGAATCAAATGGAAAAGTGGGCAAATACCCAACTACTCCATCGGTCAACAAGAAAAATAACACTCACGTCAGAGGGTGAAAAAGTACTTAATCATAGCCGAGAGCTCATTGCCATCGCCCAAAACATCAGTGCGCCAATAGAAAGTAATAACAGATTAAACGGGCAAATTAGGTTGTCGTGCTCGCCTTTTTTAGCACATGATGTACTACCAGATATGTTGCAACAATTCTTACACGCTCATCCCGAAGTCAGTATTGATGTACAAATTAGTAATCACGTTACAAATTTGGTAGAAGAGCGAATAGATTTAGCAATTAGAATTACCAATGACTTAGATCCTAATATAATTGCTCGCCCACTTGGGAAATGCCATTCAGTATTATGTGCAAGCCCAGAATATTTAGAAAAAAACTCTAAGCCTATAACTACGGATGATTTGAGTCGCCATAACTGTTT
>JGI24525J20082_1001500_pt1 | contig 10056 bp, 8 predicted proteins | sample LinPmetageLP50_FD_20082 | JGI IMG/M metagenome (IMG submission 20082) | reverse complement strand
CAGCCCAGCGGTAACCGGTTGAGAGGTTATCGAATACAACAATATCGTGCCCGGCCTCTGCCAACTGGCGCACCACATGGCTGCCGATGTACCCGGCCCCGCCGGTTACTAGTACTTTCATGCAGAACTACTCCTTCCCTGAACTCTGTTTGCGCCGCTGCCGAATTTCTACCCGCCGGCGGCTGAAAAAATCACTGATAATCTGGCTACAATCATCCGGCAGGATGCCACCCACCACGTCTACTTGCCAATTAAGGTGGGGTTCATCCAGTGTGCGCCGGGCCGATTCAACGGCGCCCGCCTTGGGCTCACGGGCACCGTATACAAGCCGGCTGATACGGCTGTGCACAATGGCGCCAACGCACATGGTGCAGGGTTCAAGAGTAACGTAGAGGGTAGCTCCGGTAAGCCGGTAATTCCCTGCCCTCGCCGCCGCATCACGCAGTGCGCATATCTCAGCGTGGGCAGTGGGGTCACACCCGGTAATTGGTACATTAAAGCCTGTACCCAGCTCTTTGCCATCACGGACGACAACTGCGCCGACAGGGACCTCGCCCTGGGAAGCCCCACGAGCTGCCAGTGTCAGTGCCCGGGCCATCCAGTATTCGTCAATGTTCTGTATATCCGGCATAAACGCAACTCTGCTGATAGCGCCCTATACAAATACGACACTGGGTACACCAAGAAGCGCCACGAAAATACCATTGTTCGCTTTTTTTACCAAGCAGTCGACACGGACGCCGATCTGGATATTCCATTGCGTGTTTTAGAGCGCCCATATAAGATAGTAATTGATTACTATCTTATATGGGCGTGAGGACTGTCGCTATGCCCGGAAACGCCGAAGATCTCGATCGTGTTGCACACATCTTCGTGAGCTTGGCGCTAGCGTGCACAATGCTGTGCCCCGCCCCCAGCCGCGCAGAACAGCGGCTGGACCATCAAGGACGGTGTACACCTGAGCGAGAATTACACTGGCGCGGTGGTACGTTACGGCTGGAAAATGACCTTTTTGCCGGCACTGATAGCAATTATACGAATGGCGTGGCGCTGACCCTGGTATCTCATGACATGGAGGGCCGACTTGACCCTGGTTGCCAGCCTTGGGCGCTTGGTCTTTACACCCGGCTTCTTGGCTGGGCTGACCCCGGATTCTGGCGTAGCGCCGGCGCGGAATCGGCCTCGCAGAACGTTGTGATGCGTGCAGGGCAATCCATGTATACGCCTGAAGATAAGGCTCGCATTGACTTAATTCACGATGATCGTCCCTATGCCGGGCTGCTATATCTCAGCCTGGCGTGGAACCGCCGGGTGCATCCTGAAAGAGCTGGTTACGAGATGCTCGACGTACGCGAGTTGTCACTCGGTGTTATCGGCCCATGGTCGTTAGCTGAGCAGTCACAAAATTTCGTTCACAGTATGCGTGGCATTGAGCGCTTCAATGGTTGGGATAATCAACTGCACAACGAGCCGGCTTTTCAGCTTGCTCTGGAACGCAAATACAAAGCCTTTACCAGAGGCGCCGTCCAGCCAGGCTGGGGCAGTGACCTGATTGGCAACTATGGCCTGCGCCTTGGCAATATCGAGACTGCCGTCAGTACCGGGGTAGAGCTGCGTGCGGGCTGGAATATACCCAATGATTTCGGCAGTTATGCAATCCGTCCCGGGGTTGAAAACAGACCGCCATCCGCTGCGGCGAACCTTCGTAGTGCGCAATCGCCATCCGTTACTGCCCCACGTCCCGGAGTGCACGCCTTCGCCAACCTGGAAGGAAAAGCCGTGGCCTGGGATTTCTCACTCGACGGCAATATGTTTCGCAGTAGCCACCGTGTCAGCCGGCGGCCATGGGTCGCTCAGGCGGCAATCGGTATCAGTAGCCAGTGGCTTGTTTCCGGGCATGGCGTCCGGCTGGCACTGATGCGGGTCTGGCGAACCCGCGAGTTTGACGAACAACTCGGTCATCACGCCTTTGGTTCGATCGCACTGAGTTTTGAAATTTGAACAAAGCAACCACGCTTGTTCAGCAAATACCACTCACTTACCAGTTAAAGGAGTACTAATGAATAAATCACAATCTCTTTCAGTTTTCGTTATGGCAATAATTTCACTTACCTCTGCTGCAACCTTGTACGCTGAGACTGAGGAAACCATCAAACCTTTAGTTTTGCAGGGCGTGATGCAACAGCTTGGGCGTGATATGCAAGCCGTCACCGGGGCAATCGCCACAGAAGACTGGAGTACTGTGGCAGAACTCTCACCCCAAATTGCTCGTCATGCCCAGCCACCAATGATGGAAAAACTACGGATCCTTAGCTGGCTTGGTAGTGATGCCGGCAAGTTTCGTGAATTCGATGGTGAGGTGCACGATGCGGCAACTGCAATGGAAGAAGCAGCAATGCGCGGCGAAGGCCAAGCGGTTATTAGTGCATTTTCCGAGGTGCAGCTAAGCTGTCTGGGATGTCACCAGAATTTCCGTGAACCGTTCATCAAGCATTTTTATGAGCGACGTTGAAGAAGGCAACGCAACCGTAAAGCGAGGAGTACAAACATGAGTAAACGTGCGATAGCGAGCAGCAACACCCTGATGAGCGCCCCGTTACGAAGCCATGGAAGACAATTTCGGACCGTCGCAGCGGCTGCTCTGCTGGGGAGTCTGGCACTTAACGGAGCCGTCGTTGCTGCGGAGCCCGTGGGCCCCGATCTGACTGAGAAACTACGCGGACTGTTGGCAAAGGAGATGATCGAGATTGAGACAGCGATGAAGGCGACCTACAGCGCCATCATCCAGGGCAGGCATGATGAGGTAGCGCAGAAAGGACAAGCCATCCACGACAGCTTCATCCTCAAACAGTCGCTGACCAAGCAAGATCAGCAGGATCTGAAGGCCGCAGTGCCCGAGGAATTCCTGAAGATGGACAAGTACTTCCACCAGCTGGCAGCTGAGCTGGCTGAGGCGGGGAAGCAACAGGATACCCAGGCCCAGGCCGAAACCTTCAACCGTATGACCGAATCCTGCGTAGCCTGTCACAGCCGTTACGTGACGGATCGATTCGCCGGACTGGAAGAGCAGTCGATTCCTCAGGGGTGGGGGCACACCACTGAATAGTTTTCCTGGACGCCGGGCGAGGCTCCAGCTAGCCAGAAAGACTCATGGACCTGCGGAACAGCGCCAGACTCGCTGCGAAAAATCCGATGCCCAACCCGGCCATCATTGATAACTCGAACCATACGTTGTCGGGACCAGCACCGCGGAACACCACGGCCTTGGCAAACGCAAGAAAGTGTCGCGAAGGCAGTGCCAGCGTTAAACGCTGGACAATATCAGGCTGGCTTTCGATCGCCCCCATACCACCGGAAAGCATGATAATGGGGATGATCACCATGATCACCAACAGTGCAAACTGAGCCATGCTGCGTGCCATGGTGCCAAGGAACATCCCGATGGCTGCGGCGGCGGCCAGATACACCATCGTACCTGCCAACAACAACGGCACAGATCCGGCAACAGGCACTTGCAGAATCTCTTGCACGACGAAAACAAGCGACAAGGTGAATGCTCCCAGCACCACAACAACGTTGGCCAGAACTTTGGAAAGTGCAATTTCGAGCGGCGTGAGTGGCATGACCATCAGATGCTCGATGGTGCCCTGCTCGCGCTCGCGCAGCATCGCCGCGCCCGTCAATGCGATGGTGAGGAGCGACAATTGATTGAGCAACGAAGACACTGCCTTGAACCAGACAGGGTTTCCATTGGGATTGAAAGCCCGGCGCAACTCAAGCTGCAGTGCAGGCTCAGGAGCCTCAGGAGTACCCGACAGAAATGCACGGCTTTCGGAAATCAGAATATTGGAAATGTAATCCGTGCCGAGCTGTGCCTGTGACACGGCCGTTGCGTCCACCTCAAGCTGCGCGGCGGGCGCCAGGCCAGCAATTACGTCGGCTTCAAATTGCGGCGGAAAGCTGAGCACAAACATGATACGCCCGGCATCCATCTCCGCTGCCACCTGATCCGCTGAAATAGTAACGGGAGGCTGAAACCAGGGTGGCCCCAAAGCATCCGTTACTTGCCGGCTAAGCGACGATTGATCTTCATCGACAATGGCAATCGCCGCATTGTAGACGGTATCACCCGCCCCACTGGCCTCAAGAATGACAGCGACCACAAAAGACCACAGAATCAGGATAACCATCACAGGGTCACCAAGAACGCTTTTCAGTTCCTTACCTGCAAGCCAGAAGGTATTGGCAAGACGCTTCATGCTTACCTCTCCTGCTTGCGCAAAGCGAGCACGGCCAGCCCGGTCAGAACCGGACCGAAAGCGGCGAGACGCCAGAGATGCCCGGACAGCTCCGGCAGGCCCAGCCCCTTGGTAAAGGTGCCCACACTGATCCCCATGTACCAGGTTGTTGGCCAGAAGGTCCCAACAACCTGCGCCGCCCCCTCCAGCGAGGAAACCGGGGTTATCATTCCGGAAAACTGCAGGGTCGGCATAACCGAAAGAATGGCTGCAGCAAAGACGGCCGTCACCTGGGTTTTGGCAATCATTGATACGATCAGGCCGTACCCTGTTGCGGCAACCGCGTAAAGCAAGGCTCCAAGCACCAATGCAAGCGGCGCGCCCTTGAGCGGAATGCCCAGAACCGTGACCAGCAACGCCGTCAGGATCACAAAGTTCAAAAGCGTGATGACGATATAAACCAGTTGTTTTCCGATCAGGAATTCGGCGCGACTGGTGGGTGTAACGTAAAAATTGGTGATCGTGCCGATTTCTTTTTCCCGTGCCACGCTGACCGCCATCAGGATCGCCGGGAAAAGTAACAACAAAAGCGGTGGGATTGACGGGCCGATTGAAGGCAGGCTTTCCATCGCCGGGTTGTAGTGAAATCGCGGAACCAGGGTCGCTGGCGAGGCCGCATCCGGTGATCGGGGTGTCATCAGGTCTTCCAACGCCAGTGCAGATTGCGCGTCAATACCCATTATGTGGGCGTGAGCGCCCTTCACGTAGCTTTCCACGGTGCCAGCCCGGTTGGTATCTGCGCCGTCAATCAGCGCGGCTATTTCGTTTATTCCGGTTCCACGCACTGATCTTCCAAAATCTGGCGGTATCTGGATTGCCAACGCCAGCTCACCGCTTTTAAGACGTTGCTCAAGTTCTTCAACACTGCTGATAGCCGGTCGTTTCAGAAACCATTGAGAATCCTCAAACCCTGAAAGATAGGCCCGGCTTTCCGGGCTTTGGTCCAGATCCAACACGGCGAACGGAATATTGCGCACTTCCTGTGAAATCCCAAAAGACATGATGAGCAAAAGCAGAGCGCTGCCGACGAACGAGAATACCAGCCGAACAGGGTCGCGCCTTACCTGCATCGCCTCTCGTGTGGTGAAGGCCAACATGCGTTGCAAGCTGAAGCGTGGCGCGATTGGGTCCGGCTCATCCGCGTCATTCCCGCCAAGCAAGTGTTCGTCTTCCGCTACCGCCTGTAGCTGAGACGGCTGTGACTGCGCTGGCGATGAGGCATCAAGCATATACGCTATGAAGGCTTCTTCCAGTGTCCCGACACCCCGCGCCTTAATGAGCTCGGCGGGTACATCCGACACCAGCACTTTACCTGCGTGCATCAGCGAAATCCGGTCGCAGCGCATCCCCTCATCCATAAAGTGCGTCGAGATAAAGATAGTGACTCCATCCCGATGCGCAAGCTCCAGCAACATGTCCCAGAACACATCCCGTGCCTGCGGATCAACGCCGGAGGTTGGTTCGTCCAGAATCAGAAGGGCGGGGGCATGAATAACCGCCACCGCCAGCGAAAGGCGTTGACGCACCCCCAAAGGCAAAGACGCGGCCCCCTGATCAAGATAGGGTTCGAGCCCGAAACGTGGAACCAGCTCTGACATCCGTTCAGCGGTAAGAACTCGGCCCAGGTGAAACAGACGCGCGTGCAACCGCAAGTTCTCTCGTACCGTGAGTTCGCCATAAAGGGAAAACGACTGGGACATAAAGCCGACCTGCCGACGCGCGTCGAGATTCTGCGCATCCACCGGCTCACCGAAAATCCAGGCCTCACCTTCGGTTGCGGGCGTAAGCCCGGTCAGCATTTTCATGGTGGTGGTTTTGCCGCAACCGTTCGACCCGAGAAAACCGAAAATCTCACCCCGCGCAATCTCGAAACTCACCGAGTCCACAGCCGTAAAATCGCCGAATCGTTTGGTCAGGTTATGGGCCCTGATGGCAGGCTGTTCTGCCTCCCGCTCTGTCTCTCCTTGTAGCACAATTGGCGCATCTGGAGCCTGATGTGCCTCGGAAATCGATGCAGGCTTGCCGCCCAGAAGTGTCACGTAGGCCGCTTCGATCGTCTCCATTCCAGTCTGGGTCAGCAGTTCTTCAGGGCTTCCAGCCGCCAGGATACGCCCGTCGTTCATCGCCACCAGATGCTCAAAACGGGCGGCCTCTTCCATATAGGCGGTTGAGACAAGAACACTCATCTGCGGACGATCGGCACGGATGGTATCGATCAGATCCCAGAACTGGCTCCGTGACAGCGGATCTACCCCGGTTGTCGGTTCGTCGAGCAGCAGGAAATCCGGATCGTGAATCAGCGCCGCGCAGAGTCCCAGCTTCTGCTTCATACCACCCGAGAGCTTACCTGCGGGACGATTCATAAATGCGTCCAGGCCTGTTGCCCGGGTCAGCTGGGCAATCCGCGCCTTGCGCTCGGATTTGTTCAGTCCGAACAGTTTGCCGAAGAAATCGAGATTCTCCTGCAAGGTAAGATCGTGATACAGATTGCGCCCGAGTCCTTGAGGCATAAAAGCTATCCGACTCCCGGCATCGGCCCGATGGCGTTTTTTCGACATATCGCCGCCCAGTGCTTCAATGTGCCCAGCCTGCAAGCGTTTGGCGCCGGCGATCAATCCCATCAGAGTGGATTTACCCACACCATCCGGCCCGATCAAACCGACCATGCGCCCGGCGGGCAAATCCAGGGTTACGTCGTTGAGCGCACATACTTTGCCATAGCGATGACTCACGCCAGCCACGCTTGCAACCGGCGCATCAAAAAGGGCGGCGACAGTCATTTTTCAGCGTCCTCTGGCACCTCGCCGGTTGTGCCCACTGGGCTGCTTGGCGCAGGCAGAACTTTAGCGACGGGTGGCGTCAACCCTTCGGGCCAGTCAGACAAGGTTCCATCTGCTCGCACTAACCGAACCCAGGCTTCGCCGCGCACGCCGGTTTTTACCAGTGCAAGTCTTGTTGCAACCATCTCCGGAGGAATGCGCACACGAACTCGGAACATCAGGCTCTCGCGCTCATCCAGCGTCTCAACCTGTTTTGGTGTGAACTGCGCCTGTGGCGCGACGAAGCTCACAACCGCTGGTATCGCCATATCCGGCATGATATCAGCCACAATCCGCGCCTCATCACCTAACCGTACTTTTGGTGCTGCATTGGCCGGCAAGAAAAACTCCATGTACACGTCACCAAGGCTGACCAGCGTCAGCACCTTGCCACCACTGCCCAGAACTTCACCAGGCTGGGCAAGACGGTAGAGCACCCGCCCCGCTTGCGTTGCATAGAGTGTGCTGTCGGCAATGCGAGCCTCAATTTCCTGCAAAGCAGCTTCTTCTGCATCAACTACCCGCTGTTTCGCAACCGCTTCCGCATGCCCTGCAACCAGTACAGAATCGGCAACTTTGGCTTCCATCCGCCGGATATCCAGTTCCTCGCGGGTTACGACGCCCCGTTTGCTCAAGGTTTCCGCACGGGCCAGATTGCTCTGCGACAAAGCAAGCCTGGCTTCGGCCTGAGTAATGCCGGCGTTCGCCACAGCGACAGCTGCCTCGGCGCTTGCGACCGCTGCCTGCGCACGCCGTTGTTGTGCCACCAGCTCGGTCGTATCCATCGTTGCCAGAACGTCGCCAGGCCGAACCAGATCACCTTCGCGTACTGCAATGTTCGAAACCCGGGCTGCCAGGCGGGTTGAGACGTCAACCAGGTCGGCTTCAATTCGTCCGTTACCACGAGCAAAGCCATCGGGCGGCAGATTGTCCGGCGCCAGCAGCACCTTCCAGAGGGCGTAGCCCAGAAATAAGGCCAGAACAACCAGAACAAGAGCAGTGGAAATTTTACGCGACACGATTATTCTCCTCGCTTTTCCGGAACTGTGCCGGCAATTCCGCGCCGGTATATGGCAAACACACCCGGTGCGGCCCGGCGCATTTGCTCCATGTCGCCGGAAATCAATGACTGCATGATCAACCCTTGAATGGTGCCTATAAACAGTGTGGCAGCAGCCTGATTATCAAGCTCACGCGGAAGTTCACCGCGCGACTTGGCGGTCTCGATCAGCTCGTTCAGGCGTTCTGCGTACTGTTTGAGCAACGCATGGGCCAGGCGTTTCGCCGGTGTTGCCTTGGCGCCCTGAAGCTCACCGAACAGCATACGTGGCGCCCCTGGGTGCTCGGAAACAAACGCGATGTGGGCCATGAACATGGCTTGCATTGCCTCAAGGGGCGACTCCATTCCGTCCGCAGCTTTCTCGATCCGCGACATCAGGCGTTCGGCAACCCATTTCATGACCGCCTGCCAGATGGCTTCTTTATTCGGGAAATGCCGGAACAGAGCTCCCTGAGTCAGTTTCATGTGTTTGGCGATTGCCGCCGTCGTTATGTCACCCGGGTTGGTCGTCGCGGCAAGATCAATTACCGCCTCAACGGTAACGTTGCGGCGCTCATTGGCTGGAAGATTCTTTTGTCTTGTCTTTTCCATCACACCCTCTCATAAACGTTACAGACTATTCGGCTTCTGCAGGCTCGCCGGCCGTCCAGCCCCAATCATCAAACAACACATAAACCGCCGGAATCATCACAAGTACCAACACGGTAGTGGCCAACAGGCCAAACACTACCGAAATCACCAGAGGTTTGATGGCCGCTGACTGCACGCTGGTTTCTGCCAGCAAGGGCAACAACCCGGCGATGGTGGTGGTGGAGGTAATGAGGATGGCGCGTAGCCTGTCGCGACTGGCCTGCCCTGCCGCGACAATTGCAGTTATGCCCTTTCTGCGGTGTTCCTTGATGAACTGAACCAGCAGTATAGAATCGTTTACCACTATGCCGGCCAGAGACGCGGCACCGATCATCGATGGCATGGAGATGTACCAGCCCAGCAAAACATGCCCCCAAAGCGCGCCGACAAAAGCCAGCGGAATCGCCAGCATAACAATAAGCGGCTCGGCGTAGCTGCGAAACTGGAAGGACAGAATCAAAAATACACCCAGCAAACCAACCATCAGCCCACGGGCAATGGAACCGCCTGTTTCTGCGGAACGAGCCACCTGGCCTTCAAAGCTGACTGTCACATTTGGATGGCGCTGCTCAAACTCCATCAGCCATTGGCTGCGCATATCATTAACAACGGCCTGAGCGCTCGCCTTGCGCGCATCCACATTAGCCTGAACCGTAACGGTGCGCTGTCCGCCAACACGTGTGATCATGCCCCAATTGCGCTGATCGTGGATATCGGCAACAACTTCCAGCGGCATCTGACGCCCATCGGGCATCAGAATGGTCTGTTGCGCCAGGTCATCAAGGCTGGACCTGTCAGGCTCGGCTTGGCGTACCAGTATTTCCACATCGCGCTGGTCTATGCGCTGCGTATCAGCAATCTCCCCAAGGAAGGCGGCACGCAACTGGGATGCGACCATTTCCGCGGTTAATCCGGATGCCAGTGCACCGTCCGTCAGGGTAAAGGTTCGCTGCGGTTTACCGGGGCGCAGATCATCAATAATGTTGTAGACGGCCTCATAACCGGTCAGATGATCGCTCACCTCCAGCGAGGCCGCCTTCAGTTCTTTGAGGTTCATCCCCTGCAACCGCACTTCGATGGGTATGCCGGCAGGGCCGAAACCCGGTTCCTGAATAATCAGGCTCGAAAGCCCGGGAATATCGCCAATCTGTTTGCGCCAGGCAACCGTCAGCTCATCCAGCGTCAGCGTTCGGAGTTCGGCACTCAACAGATCGACCATCACCGTCGCGACGTGTGCGCCCGCCTCTTG
>JGI24525J20082_1001497_pt1 | contig 10077 bp, 9 predicted proteins | sample LinPmetageLP50_FD_20082 | JGI IMG/M metagenome (IMG submission 20082) | reverse complement strand
TACCTGCTCCGTAGTTAATTATTATTATTTTCATGAAAATAAAGTAGAGATTAGAAAAATGAAAGTAGAAATTATTGTTTTCATCATTTTTTAGCGTTTAGTTTTTTCTTTGCTGTATTAATAGAAGCCACAGTAATTCGAAGGATCTCATCGCATTCTTTCCAAAGCCGTTTCGCCTCTTCGTGCTCATTCGGCCAGACTTCAATGAGTATTTCTAACCAAAAACAAGTTTCATCTGCTTCTTCCTCCACAATTTTTAACTTGTTTATAAAATCAGCATCAGACTTAGGGCGTTGGGAAGCTCGCCAATTCGCTCCAACTGAACTACTACTTTTGAACAATTGATACACCATATTGTTATATTCTCTAGTTTTAGGCAAACTAGCACAAAGTTTCCAACAGTCGATCGTAAATTTCTTAGTTCTTGCCTTTAAGTCTTGCATTAGAAAATAGAGATTATAAAAATGAAATTAAAAATACCGTTATTAATCATTATCAAGTTTTTAGTTTTTTTGTGGGTTGGCATTTAAATGTTCAATTTATAGTTTCTCCGATCTCGTTTTTCTAATCTCTATTCTCAAACATCTAATAAAATAGAAATGAATAATATTAAAGTAGGAATAAAGCAATTCTTTCTCTCCGATCTCGTTTTTCTACTCGCTACTCTTTTAAAACTTTGGCTTAACACCCCTAAAGTCTCATCAAGGGGACAATATTATAATCTCATGGTTATACTCTCTACTTTAAAGCATCCCTTTTGTGCTCGGCAAAATCATCTTCTCGGCGTCTCTTTTTACCGCAACTTTAATCGCTTTAGCAAAAGCTTTAAAAATGGCTTCAATTTTATGGTGTTCGTTTGTGCCTTCTGCTTTGATATTCAGGTTTGCTTTTGCGCCATCGGTAAAGCTTTTAAAGAAGTGGTAAAACATTTCGGTGGGCATTTTACCTATCATCTCACGCTGAAAATCTGCTTCCCAGACGAGCCAATTTCTACCGCCAAAATCAATCGCTACTTGCGCCAAGCAATCATCCATGGGCAAACAAAAACCGTATCGTTCTATTCCAAGTTTAGCGCCCAAAGCCTTTGCAAAGACCTCACCTAAGGCAATGGCCGTATCTTCTATGGTATGGTGTTCATCCACTTCTAGATCACCTGTAACAGCTACTTCTAAGTCCATCTGACCGTGGCGTGCGATTTGATCTAACATATGATCAAAGAAAGCAATGCCCGTATCTATTTTGCTTTTTCCTGTTCCGTCCAGATTAACTTTTATCGAAATATCGGTTTCATTCGTTTTTCTTGAAATTTCAGCCACACGGTCTTTCAGTTTTAAAAACTCGTATATTTTTTGCCAATCGTTTGTTTCTATTGCAATGGTAGCATCTAATGCTTCCCGTTTTACCGTGATTTCTGAAGTTCCCAAATTCGTTTCATCATTTATAAAAATACCTTTGGCGCCTAGGTTTTTGGCCAATTCGATATCTGTTAATCGGTCACCAATCACAAAGGAGTTTTCTAAATCGTAATCTCTGGTCATGTATTCTTTAAGCAGTCCAGTGCCTGGCTTCCGTGTGTCTGCATTTTCATGCGGAAATGTCCTATCAAGAAACACATTATCAAAAACAACCCCTTCATTTTCAAAGGATTTCAGAATAAAATTATGGACAGGCCAAAAGGTGTCTTCAGGAAAAACATCGGTTCCCAATCCATCTTGGTTCGTGATCATGACCAGCTCGTAGTCTAATTCTTTTGCGATTTTACCCAAGTAGGTAAATGTCTTCGGATAAAATATCATTTTTTCAAAGGCATCAATCTGTTCATCTACGGTTTCCTTAATGATGGTGCCGTCACGGTCTATAAAAAGTACTTTTTTCATGTTCTTATTTTAATGTCATTAATGCTTCGATTAATTGCTCGTTTTCTTCCGTAGTACCGATGGTTAATCGCAAGGTATTTTCGCATAAAGGCTGATTGCTTCGGTTTCTTACGACAATTCCTTTTTTAAGAAGTTCGGTATAGCGTTTCGCTGCATCATCTACTTTAACGAGTATAAAATTAGCTTCGGAAGGGTATGTTTTTTCAATAACTTCAACTTGAAGTAATGCTTTAGATAATCGTTCCTTTTCGCTTAAAATCAGGTCTAATTCCTCTAAAACATCTTCAATATTTACTAATCTTTCAAAAGCCCGTTGTTGCGTCAATTCGTTTACGTTATAGGGTGGCTTAATTTTATTTAAAACCGCAATAATTTCGTCTGAAGCATAGCATATTCCCAACCGGATACCTGCCATCCCATATGCCTTAGAAAGGGTTTGTGTAATGACCAGATTTTTAAACTCTTTTAACCTGTTTAACCAACTTTCCGTTTCCGAAAAATCAATGTAGGCTTCATCGATAACCACCAGTCCATTAAATTCGTTCAATAGCTGAAGGATGTTTTCTTCTGAAAAAGTATTTCCTGTGGGGTTATTTGGGGAACATAAAAATAGCAGCTTTGAGTTTTTATCCTGAATTTTCAAAATTTCTGAAACATTCGGCTCGAAGTTACTATTTAACAACACTTCTCTATTCTCAACGGCATTGATGCCCGCCAGTACGTTATACATTCCGTAGGTTGGCGGTAATGTGATGATATTATCGATCTTTGGTTCACAAAAAGCTCTAAACAAAAGGTCTAACACTTCGTCGCTACCATTTCCTAAAAGGATTGCGGATGCCGTTACTCCCTTTTGAGCAGCTAGTAATGCTTTTACATCACGCTGTTGCGGGTCTGGATACCGATTTACATCACTAGCAAATGGATTTTCATTCGCATCCAAGAATATCATGTCCTCATCAAAATCTTTGAATTCGTCTCGAGCACTGCTGTAAGGCATTAGCTTCAATACATTAGCTCGTATGAGCGACTTTATGGTAAAGCTTTCTTTTTTCATTTTAAATTATTTAAACGTAAAGTCACAGCATTTTTGTGTGCCTGCAAGCCTTCTGCTTCTGCCATGAGCTCTATTGCGCTGCCAATATTTTTAATGCCTTCTGCAGATATTTTCTGAAAGGTCATACTTTTAAGGAAACTATCTAAATTAACGCCGCTGTATTGTTTTGCATAGCCGTTTGTAGGCAATGTATGGTTGGTGCCCGAAGCATAATCTCCTGCGCTTTCTGGGGTGTTGTTTCCTATAAATACCGAACCTGCGTTTGCAATATGATCCACAAAGAAGGCTTCATTTTTAGAAACTACTATAAAATGTTCTGGGCCGTATTCGTTTATAAGATCCAAAGCTTCATCTTCCGAAGCAACTAAAATCAGTTTTGAATTGGCTATCGCTTTTTCAGCAATCGCCTTTCTGGGAAGCTCTTCCAGTTGTTTTGCCAATTCGGTTTCAACTTCACTTACCAATTGGGAGGATGTGGTTACCAAAATCACTTGGCTATCCGCACCGTGCTCTGCTTGACTTAAAAGATCAATTGCTACAAAAGCCGCGTTTGCTGTATCGTCTGCATACACGAGCAATTCGCTAGGTCCTGCGGGCATATCTATCGCTACACCGTATTTTGTCGCTATTTGTTTTGCGACCGTCACAAATTGATTACCTGGACCAAAAATTTTATACACCTGCGGAATACTTTCAGTACCAAAAGTCATTGCTGCAATGGCTTGAATCCCCCCTACTTTATGAATTTTAGTAATACCACAAAGAGCGGCGGTATAAAGAATGGCTGGATGAACAGCGCCGTTTTTGTCGGGTGGCGTGCATAACACAACTTCTTTACAACCTGCAATTTGTGCGGGCACCGCAAGCATTAAAATAGTTGAAAACAAAGGGGCGGAACCACCTGGTATATAAAAACCCACTTTTTGAATCGGGCGTTTTTCTTGCCAACATTGCACACCTGGCATCGTCTCCACTGTTATCTTTTCGGTCTTTTGTGCACTGTGGAATTTCTCAATATTGCTTTTAGCAAGTTGAATCGCCGCTTTTAAGTCTTCAGAAATTTGTGCGCTGTTTATTTCTGTTTCGGAAACCAGTTGGTTCTTTACCGTGATTCCGTCGAAAAGATTCGTGTATTTTGCAACGGCACGATCCCCTTTCTGTTTTACTTCAGAAAAAATCTCATTTACCGTCAGTTCAATATCCGCAACCGTTTGTGTGGGGCGTTGTAATAGTTCACCCCAAGTATTTCTTTCAGGATAGTTTATTTTATTCATAGGGAGTATACTTTTTTCAACTTCTTCACTGTTTTTAAAACTTTAGAGCACCATTTTCTCGATAGGACAGACTAAAATCCCTTCGGCTCCTGCTTCTTTTAATTGGTCTATGATATCCCAAAATGCTTCTTGGTTGATCACGGAGTGCACACTGCTCCAGCCTTCTTCGGCCAACGGCAAAATGGTTGGGCTTTTCATTCCGGGAAGGATGTTCGTGATTTCTTCTAATTTATTATTTGGCGCATTTAATAAGACATACCGAGAATCCCTTCCTTTAAGCACCGATTGGATTCTAAATTGAAGCTTTTTCAACACTTTATCATTTTCTGCTGAAATAGTAGGAGAAACAGCCAATACCGCTTCACTTTTCATCATGACTTCTACCTCCTTTAAATTATTTTTAAACAAAGTACTACCACTGCTCACGATGTCACAAATAGCATCTGCCAGGCCAATATTGGGAGCAATCTCAACACTACCATTAATAATGTGCAGCTCTGCTGTGATGTTCTTTTTTGCCAGATATTGTTTGGTTGTTTCGGGATAGGATGTTGCGATCCGTTTTCCTTGAAGGTCGGTTAAATCGGTATACTTTTCAGCTTTAGGGATTGCCAATGAAACCCTACATTTTGAAAAACCGAGTTTTTCGGCTATTGCAATCCCTTCCCCTTTTTCAACCAATACGTTTTCACCTATAATCGCGCAGTCTACCACGCCATCTTTTAAATATTGTGGAATGTCCCCATTGCGTAAATAATAAATCTCCAAGGGAAAATTTTTAGCGGAAGCTTTTAATTGATCACGGCCGTTATCTATAGAGATTCCACAGTCTTTAAGCAACTGTAAGGAGTCTTCATTGAGTCTTCCCGATTTCTGTACTGCTATTTTTAATTTGTTCATGTTTACTTTCTTTAGTTTGATTAAATAAAAAAACCCGTTTGATAGCTCAAACGGGTTTTAGATATATTGTAAATACACAATACCAAAATCACCTCGCAGGAGCGTGGATGAAAATATGATGGTGATGTGTGTAATTAAAGTTCATAATTTTGAATATTCAAATTTAAATAAAATTTTGTTGATAGGTACGTGCAAAACATATTAAATATATGTTAACTAAAACCAATATATTTTATAGCTTTGACAATATCCTCTAAAACAAATTAACCCTTGAATCTATAAGGAAGTATCGTATTAATGAAGAATTTTTTAATCGTTTTTGGTGTTTTCTTGCGTGGTCATTTTTTGCACTATGGCTATATTCTTGGCTAGATCCAAAAGAAGCGACTGCTATAAATGAAAAAAGTGTAGTTTCGGAGGTTGAAAATGCTGAAGTAAACCAGGAAACCTTATTGTTAGACTATAAGGACGAAATCAATACTGAAGAAACCACACCTTCCGCTTCATTACTCACTGAAAACAATGACGAAAACATCCCATTTAAGGGACTTAAGGCTATGATAAAGACGGAAAAGAACTCTTTAATTTTTCTGAAGGTATAAAAATCCACCAGAACAACTCGATCGTTTCGATGCCAATCGCCAAGGATGCTTTTTTAAATAAGTTGAAAAATTATATGAGCGAAAATCCTACGCAAGAAGTTCATATAAATGTGCTATATAGCCCAAGTGAGGATTTTAATACTCCCAATCTGGGGGTACAACGAGGTGAAAAATTAAAAGAGATGCTTGTTGCACTAGCTATCCCACACGAAAAGATAATCATAAAGCCAACCATTCAAGAAGTAACTTTTGAACCTGATGGTTCGTACCCTAATGGTATCTATTTTTCTTTTAAGGACTTTGATCCCAATAGAAAGATTGATAATACTTTTGCGAATACATTACCCGAGAAAATCATTGTATATCCTAATTTTGCCGAAGGCGGTATTCTTGTTAATAAACAATTGAGAGAAGCTTCTGAAACAGTACGCACTGTTTTAAAAGAAAACACTAATTTGAGGGTTTTAGTTGTTGGGCATACAGACAATGTAGGGAACGCTACCGATAATTACAAGGCCGGCTTAGACTATGCAAGACAGATACGGTGGTATTTACTTAATAATGGCGAGGTCGCAAATAACAGAATACGTGCGACTTCTCAAGGTGAATCGCAGTCCATTGCAACCAATGGCAGTGAAAGAGGACGCTTATTGAACAAACGAATTGAAGTAATCTTTGAACCCATAAACTAAATGGCATCTATTTTAGATTTCATACAAGAAAACACACATTACATAGAAATCTTTCTATTGATGCTGAGTGCCTTTATAATAGGCTATACTGGCGCTTGGTATTTTACAAAAAACAGCAGTCGGGAACTAATAAAGCGATTGAAGAAAGAAGTCAATAATCTCAGGATGCAACAACAAGCAAATAATATTGACACTATTTTTACTGAAATAAAGCCTAAGATTGCTGAAATGGTAAAGCAATCACAACAGGAAATCATAAAAAGACCAGCCAATAAAATTCCTGAAGAAAACAAAACTACCTTTATAAATTACTCTTCAGCTACCGAAAAACCTGAGTTGGATTTTGATAACATTGGCTATGCTGATAGTAGCGATAAAGATGATCTTACTCAAATAAGTGGTATAGGTCCTTATATTGAGAATAAGCTAAATGAAATAGGGATTTATAACTTCGATCAAATTAGCAGGTTAAAACGGGAGGACATTCTTATTGTAACAGAATTGATCGATTTTTTTCCAGGTCGTATAGAACGTGATGATTGGGTAGGCCAAGCCGAAAACCTAAAGGTATTTTAACACTCATTTTATGATATTAGCTACGCTAGATTGGATTCTCATACTTTCATTCTTTTTAATTTTTTTGATTATTGGCTTGTTGGTCGCCAAAAAATCTGGTAAGAACACACAAGAGTTCTTTCTATCTGGGCGAAATATGCCTTGGTGGCTTTTAGGAATCTCCATGGTGGCCACTACCTTTTCTGCAGACACTCCTAACCTAGTGACCGATATTGTGCGTCAAAACGGTATTTCGGGGAATTGGGTCTGGTGGACGTTTTTAATTACTGGTATGCTCACCGTATTTGTGTATGCAAAATTGTGGCGCAGATCTAAAGTTTTAACAGACCTTCAATTTTATGAATTACGCTACAGCGGTAAGGAAGCAGCTTTTTTAAGAGGCTTTAGAGCCATTTATCTTGGAGTTTTTTTTAATGTAATGATCATGGCTTCGGTCTGTTTGGCGGCTATTAAAATAGGCGGAATTATGTTCGATTTGGCGCCATGGGAATGTGTACTATATGCTTCGCTTATAACAGTGGCGTATAGTTCGCTCGGTGGTCTTAGAGGTGTTATTTTTACAGATTTTCTTCAGTTTATTGTAGCTATGATTGGGTCTGTTTGGGCCGCGTATTATATAGTTTCTATGCCAGAAATTGGCGGATTGGAAAATTTATTGACACATGAAAACGTAGCGGATAAGTTGAACTTTTTACCCGACTTTAATGATACAAAATCGCTATTGGTTTTGTTGATTATACCTATTGCAGTGCAATGGTGGAGCGTTTGGTATCCTGGCGCCGAACCCGGTGGTGGTGGTTATATCGCCCAACGGATGCTGAGTGCTAAAGATGAAAAAAATGCCATAGGAGCCACACTACTATTTAATGTGGCCCACTATGCGCTACGCCCTTGGCCATGGATTATTATCGCATTAGCATCTTTAGTTTTATATCCCACACTTGCCGATATTGGTGCTGAATTTCCAAACGCCGTATTAGGACATGATTTGGGCTATTCTGCCATGCTGACTAATTTACCTCCAGGACTTCTAGGTTTAGTGGTTGCTTCTTTAATAGCCGCTTTTATGAGTACCATCTCAACGCATTTAAATTGGGGTTCTTCATATATCTCTTTAGACTTCTATAAAAGGTTTGTAAAACCGGAGGCTTCAGAAAAAGAATTGGTTTCTGTAGGTAGGATTTCTACTATCGTGCTAATGGCTTTATCGGCCTTGTTAGCATTAGCATTAAGCAGCGCTTTAAGCACCTTTGCTATCTTATTACAAATAGGTGCTGGTACTGGATTGATTTTTATTCTACGTTGGTTCTGGTGGCGTGTGAACGCTTACAGTGAAATTACTGGAATGGTTGTTTCTTTTGTTATGGCGCTGTTCTTTGAATTTGTTGCGCTTGGCCTTGAGGATTATGAAAAACTTATATATGGTGTAGCAATCACCACCCTTAGTTGGATTGCCGTGACTTTCTTAACGCGCCCCACCGCCACAAAGACATTAGCCGATTTTTACAATGCAGTAACACCTTATGGTGTTGGCTGGAGTTCGTTTAAGAAGCAGGCAAAAGCAAAGGATATTACCTTAAAAACGACACACGATAAATTTACAATTGATTTTGCATCCATGTTGTTGGGGATTGTGTTTGTATACACATCTCTCTTTGCTACAGGTTATATTATCTACGGAAATGTCTTAGGGGCAAGTATTTTAATAACAATCGCTGTAGTTTCGGCTATTGTTATATTTATGCTGTGGGATAAAAAGAAAACGAAAGGTATCTGATACCCGCATAAAAAAAACCGCCCCAAAAATTGAGGCGGTTTTTNATACATTGAAAATTAATTCAATTTAATTATTTCCAAGGATCAACGGTAAACCACTATCACCAGAACCAACAATCACCACTTTTGTATTAGGCGATTCGCTCAGTCTTACGGTTGCATCTATCCCTTTATCCTGAAGGATTTTATCGGTTAACGACGCACTTAGAATTCGGTTAGATTCTGCTTTACCCTGTGCTTCAATAATTACTTTTTCTGCTTCTTTTGAAGCTGTTACCAATCTAAACTCGTACTCTAACGATTCTTGCTCCTGTCTTAATTTACGCTCAATTGCCTCTTTAATGGTGTTTGGCAAGGTTACATCGCGTACTAAAACTTCATTAAGTTGTACATATTGCTTTTCTAGGATTATTTTAGTTTCTGCAAAAATTTCATCTTGAATGGCATCCCTTTTACTACTGTATAATTGTTCTGGGGTATAACGCCCTACTACACTACGTGCTGCACTGCGTATCGCTGGTTGAATAACACGTTGTAAGTAATCCTTCCCTAATGATTGGTGAAGATTACCCAAGTCTTTATAGACAGGTTCGTACCAAGCCGAAGCATCAATTTGAATTTCTAGTCCATTTGATGACAATACTTTCATTTTTTCAAATAACTCTTGTTGACGTACTTCGTATACAAAAACTTTGTTCCAAGGTGCTACAAGGTGAAAACCTTCACCCATAGGAGGTGCATCTGTAACCACACCATTATCAAACGTTTTGTACAGTACTCCCGCTTCACCAGAGTCAATTGTTACAGCCGATTTTGCTAGTAGAATGATTAATATGATTATAACGATTATAATCGGTATTCCAATTTTAGGTAATTTATCCATAGTTGATTTTTTAAATGATTATTTATATAAGTCCGTTGTATTTTCTAATGAACCACTCAGTAGCGAGTGTAATAACGATAAGGGCAAGAAGGTATTTCCAATCGACCAAAGGTACGACTTTTTGTTCGCTTTTTTGAATCTGTTTGTAGTTGTCATTTTCGACCAAACTGTCTATTAAGTCTTCTGTTTGTGTTATAAAGTATGCTTTCCCATTTGTATTTGTCGCCAAGCTGCCAAGCTTAGTTACATTGGCATTACCAAATTGTTGTTCTACGTTAAAATCTAAAATACTGAAATTACCACTCCGCGTTATATTTTCTCCTTGTACTGAAACGGTAAATCTATATTCCCCTGCTGGTAAACTATTGAGGTCTACTTCATAAAAATTATTTTTAAGCAACATCGGGAAAACCGTAGAACGCTCAGTTTCCTCATTCAGT
>JGI24525J20082_1001480_pt1 | contig 10210 bp, 8 predicted proteins | sample LinPmetageLP50_FD_20082 | JGI IMG/M metagenome (IMG submission 20082) | reverse complement strand
TACTTGACTAAATTACTCGGATACTGCATATCATACTCCGCTCATCGTGTTGCGGCTAGTGTTGAGCGTAAAAAGTTGGCATCTATTTTAAGCAATGGTAGCGTGCAATTAACAAACATTTTTAGAGTTATTTATATGCGGTTTATATTTACAGTAATGGTGATACTAGCCAGTTTTTCAAGTGCGGCAAAGCCCCTGTCGTATTATTTTGAGCAACAGGTTGAATTTGATCCCAGCATTCCAACACCTGAAAAAGTACTTGGTTATCAAGTGGGTGAATGGCATGTAAGGCATGATCAGCTTGTACGCTATATGGAAATTTTAGCTCAAAAAAGCGATCGAGTTAATTTTGAAGTAATAGGTCGTACCCACGAGCAGCGCCCACTAGTTATGCTCACTATTACCGCAGCTAACAAACTAAAAAATATAGAACAAACTCGCCAAGCACACTTAGCTCGTCTAAATAACTCAAACAATAAATTAGCAGAGCAGCCAAGCGTTGTGTGGATGGGTTACAGTGTTCATGGGAACGAATCGTCAGGGAGTAATGCTGCCTTGCTAGTGGCTTATTATTTAGCAGCCGCGCAAGGTGATGAAATAAATGAGCTACTTAACAACACGGTGATTTTACTCGACCCGGCACTTAACCCAGACGGCTTAGCACGTTTTGCTAATTGGGCTAATAGTAATCGTGGAATGAACTTATCGTCAGATCCGCAAACGCGTGAGCATGTAGAGAGCTGGCCAAGTAGCCGTACCAATCATTACTGGTTTGATTTAAATCGTGATTGGCTTTTACTGCAGCACCCTGAGTCGCGAGCGCGTATAGCCAAGTTTCATTATTGGAAACCTAATATTTTAACTGACTTTCATGAAATGGGACCAAACAATAGCTATTTTTTCCAGCCAGGGATCCCTAGTCGTAAACACCCCATTACCCCTGAAGAAAATGTGAGCCTAACCAAAGCAATTGCAAATTATCATGCAAAAACTTTAGATGAAAACAACGCACTGTATTTTACAGAAGAAAGCTTTGATGACTTTTATTATGGCAAAGGTTCAACTTACCCTGATGTAAATGGTGGTGTCGGTATTTTATTTGAACAAGCAAGTTCTCGCGGTCATATTCAAGACACTATTAATGGCCCATTGACGTTTGCATTCACTATTAAGAATCAGTTATTAACCAGCTTATCTACGTTTAAAGCAGCGATTGATAACCGCCAAGCTTTACTTGAGTATCAGGCTAACTTTTATAACAAAGCGGTTGAGCTTGCCAAAGATGAAGACTATCAAGGCTATATTGTTCAAGGTGGTGAAGACAAAACACGTACTAACGACTTTTTAAGCATACTTAAACAGCACCAAATTAATGCTTATCCAGTTAAAGAGGGACTAAAAGCTGAAGGTAAAAACTTTACCGCTAATAGCTATTTTGTGCCGCTTGCGCAACCACAATACCGATTAGTTAAAGCTATTTTTAGTGAACAACAAAACTTTGCCGATAACACTTTTTACGATGTATCAGGTTGGACATTAGCGCATGCGTTTAATTTACCATTTGCTAAAGTAAAAAGCCGCTGGGGATTAGAGGTTGATACTACGGCTTGGCAAAAAGCAAAAAAGCCTGTTTTAACGCCGCTAACTAAAAACTATGCCTACGGATTTGCTTGGGACGACATGCTTGCCCCAAAAATGCTCAATAGTTTATTACAGCAAGGCATTAAAGCGCGTGTTGCATTAAAGCCATTAACCGCAACATCAACGAGTAATGAGATAAATTTTGATGCTGGCAGTATTATTATCCCTGCAGGACTGCAAACAGAGACTGATTGGGTGGCAAAGCTAAATCAAGCACAAAGCCAATTTGATATTGAAATTAAGCCAATTACCACAGGCTTAACCAGTAAAGGTGCCGACTTAGGCTCGCGCTCTATGGCGGTTGTTTCTGCGCCTAAGGTGTTATTAGTTGGCGGTAAAGGGGTTAGCCAATATGAAGCAGGTGAAGTGTGGTATTACCTAGATCGCTTTGTAGGCGTAGCGCCTACCATTGTTGAAATGAACCGTTTAGCGTCTTTAGAGCTCAGTAATTACAGCCATATTGTTTTGGCGCATGGCGATTATTCGACGTTATCTGATACCGACAAAGTGGCAATTAAAAGCTGGGTGAGAAAAGGCGGCGTTATTTGGGGTCATAAAGGCGGGGCAAAGTTCTTAGCTGATCAGCAGTTATTAAAAGCAAACTACTTATCACGTAAAGATGTTGCCAGCGCATTTGATACTCAAGGTTTAAAATATGCAGACAAAGACCATCTAGCGGGTCGCCAGCGTATTGCAGGCGCTATATTTAATACTGATGTAGATACTACGCACCCACTGACGTTTTCATTTAAGCGTGACACTCTGCCAGTATTTAAAAACAGTACCTGGTTACTTGAAGCCTCGCAAGCGCCGTTTGTAAATATACTCACCTATACACAACAGCCGTTACTTGCTGGTTTTACTGATGCAGTTAATGTAGAGCAAGTGGCCGGCGGTGCTGCGCTAATGGCTCACTCTTATGGTCGAGGTAGTGTGATTGCGATGACAGACAACCCTGTATTTAGAGGTTACTGGTATGGCACCAGCCGATTATTAAGTAACGCTTTATTTTTCGGGCATACCTTTCGCGTCAGTGGTAACTAAATCTAAAGTGGCGTTAAACAGGTCGTAAATGCCCAGACTTGTTTAGCGCCCGCTTCTTTTAGCGACAAGGTGGCTGCATTGAGTGTTGCACCTGTGGTCATAATATCATCAATAATGACCACCGTTTTACCCTCTAAATTGGCAGTACATGAAAAAGCCTGCTGTAAATTTTTTATCCGCTTTGTTTTGCTCAGTTGTGACTGTGCCGAGGTGTTTTTATTGCGTATTAAAACATTATTCAAGACCTTAAAGGATGACAAACAAGGCTGCCATACTTGGGTAACCTGATTAAATCCTCGACTAAAAAAACGCGACTTGTGCAAAGGTAAAATAATAAATACAGCAGCAGCTAAATGCTGTTTATTAGTAAAAATAGTAAGTTGTTTTTTGATGACTTGCTGCAGTGCTTTTTTGTAATGAATTTGATTATTAAATTTGAGTTGTTTTAGCCATAAATCAAAAGGGGGTTGATAAAAAGCGCAGGCAAATAGTTTCTCAAAGCTGCAGTTAGGAAACATTTCTACAATATCTGGGCGGTAAAATAAATTGTCATACTCAGACAAATCTAGCAAAGGCAGGTCATCTAAACAAAACTGACATAGTCCCAGTGAGCTGTGTATCTGATTCTGGCACAACACGCAATACGAGGGAAAAAGCCAATCAGTTAGGCTAAGTTTCATTCGCTGATTCTCCTCATTACAAACTCCCCCTAAAACGCTATCATAGATTTAAGTTTGGTTAAGGTTAGGCAAATATGCAAAATGAATTTGTGTTGTTGCATGGTTGGGGAATGAACCAAGGCGTGTGGCAGTTAATAAAACCAGAATTAGAATTTTTATATTCTGGTAAGGTACGTAGTTTAGACTTACCTGGTTACGGTGCTCATGATGTCTCTTTGGAACCGTATACTTTACATGATGCAGCTCAGCTGGTGAGTCAGCAATTAAAACCACAATCTGTTTTGATGGGATGGTCTTTAGGCGGTTTGTTTGCCATTTATATTGCCAAACATTGGCCAGAAAAAGTGTCAAAAGTTATTTTAGTTGCCTCCACTCCTTTTTTTGTAGAGCAATTGCCCTGGGAAGGTATTAAACCTAAAGTGCTCACACAGTTTAAAGAACAGCTATTGCAAGAGCGTTCAAAAACGATAGAGCGCTTTTTGGCGATTCAAGCGATGGGCAGTGAGTCGGCGCGAGATGATGTAAAACAGCTAAAACAACTATTGAGTCAGTCACCGCCGCCGAGTAATCAAGCATTAAGTGTGGGGTTAGATATACTGCAAAGTGAAGACTTACGTGAATTATTTTCTCACTGTCCCGTCGCGATTAGTGGAATTTTTGGGCGTTTAGACTCTCTCGTTCCTTATCGAGCAATTGAAAAAATGGTCGCACTTAATTCTGACTTTGAGTACGAAGTAATAGACAAAGCATCACATGCGCCATTTATTTCTCATAAAAACGAATTTTTATCTGCCGTTAAATCAATGCTTTGAAGCAAAGCCATGAATACAGCGGTTTAAAGCTTTATTTTGCGTGATTTTTGAGCGATAATTAAACAATATTTATTTGCTGGAGGTTTATTATTATGCCGATTGGATCTGTATTTAATAGCGGTGTTGAAGGGTTTAATAGAGCCAGCCAAGGTATTGAAAAGGCCAGCGCTGAGATTAACCGTGCCAGCATAGAGCAGCAAGATGATTCTCAATTAGCGCAGCAACGTCAATTAACGGCTGCTCGCCCTGAAGAAGCCGTAACCGCGCCGGTATCCCAACCTGCACGAATTGATGATGCATTAGTAAACTTAAAAGTTGAAGAGTTTAATGCCAAGGCTAACACGCAATCAATTCAAACTGCAGATGATGTACTAGGCACTTTAGTTGATATTAAAGTGTAATTCCTCATGAATATCGTCACGCCGTTTCCGTCTATCAATATAAACACTGCAAATGTTTATACGGAGACTGCTCGGCGTGACAATCAGTTACGTGAAGTCATTCCCCCAGCCGCTGCAAACACCGCCGGTAGTACTGAAAACAAAGCTCAAAGTGATGCAGAAAAAGCCAAACTACCTGGTAACAGCGATAGTTCAACTTATACTGCAAGCGGCAAAATTGCAGACAACAAAATTATTGAACAACGCGAAGGCAATGCTGATAGTGATCAAGATGATGCCGAGCAAGAAAAACAGCAAGCTGCCGAAGAAGTTAGTGAGCAAGAAGAGCTTCAACTTGAGCAAGAACAGCAACAAATTAAAGAGCTCAAAGCTCGCGATACCGAAGTGCGAACCCACGAGCAAGCGCATGCGGCTGTTGGTGGACAATATGCCGGTTCACCCAGTTACGAATACCAAAGAGGCCCCGATGGCACTAATTATGCCGTAGGTGGTGAAGTACCGATTGATGTTGGGGTTATCAATGGCGATCCGCAAGCAACCATCGATAAAATGCAAACGGTACGTGCTGCTGCACTAGCGCCAGCAGAACCCTCAGGTGCCGACAGAGCGATTGCGGCAGACGCCACACAGAAAATGGCTGCCGCACAAGCTGAGTTAGCTTCAGCTGATGACGAAGACAGCAGCGAAGATAAAAGTAGAGTCAGTGCGTCGTTTTCTAATAGTGAAAGTTCAGAAGTAAAAACCGCTAAAAGCGAAGAACAATCGCGTGATATTGAAGTTGAAGCGCGTGCAGGACGCATTGCTAGCTTTTATCAACTGGCGACATCACCCGCGATTCAGAGCGAATTTTCAGCGCAAATTTAGCTTATTTTAAATGCATAAAAAAACCGCCTAGGCGGTTTTTTTATTTTTAAATATATCGTTTAAATTACTTTTTCACTTTTGCGTTAGCAAAGGCGTCAGCAAAGGCATTCCCCATCATCGCATTGCCTGTATCGCGTTTAGGCTTAGGCGCTCGTGCTTGGTTTGTACTATTGCTGCGAGGCTTTTGCGGTGCCGCAGCTGCTGCTTTATTGCTGGTGTCTATGTCGTCATCTAGGCGCATAGTAAAACTAATGCGTTTACGGGCAGCATCGACTTCAACCACTTTTACTTTAACAATGTCACCTGCTTTAACCACTTCGCGTGGGTCTGAAATAAACTTGTTAGTAATAGCTGAAATATGTACGAGTCCATCTTGATGAACACCCACATCAACAAATGCACCAAAATTAGCAACGTTAGAAACCACACCTTCTAAAATCATACCAGGCTTAAGGTCACTAATTTTTTCAACACCGGCTTTAAACTCCGCGGTTTTGAATTCAGGACGTGGATCGCGACCTGGTTTATCAAGCTCGCTAATAATGTCAGTCACGGTTGGTAAGCCAAATTTATCGTCAATATAGTCGTTTGCAGCGAGTTTACTTAAAAATTCACTGTTACCAATTAAGTTATTTACGTCTACCTGATTATGTTCACAAATACGCTTAACGATTGGGTATGCTTCAGGGTGAACTGATGAGTTATCTAGCGGATCGCTGCCATTATTAATGCGTAAAAACCCGGCCGCTTGTTCGAATGCTTTTGGCCCTAAGCGTTCTACTTTTTTCAATTGACTACGTTTTGTAAATGACCCATTCGTGTCACGGTAGTTTACAATGTTTTGAGCCAACGTTTTGTTTAAGCCAGAAACACGTGCAAGCAAAGGCACTGAGGCCATATTTAAATCAACCCCAACACTGTTTACACAGTCTTCTACTACAGAAATTAGGCTTTGCCCAAGTTGGCTTTGTGATACATCGTGTTGATATTGGCCTACACCGATAGACTTAGGCTCTATTTTAACTAGTTCAGCTAATGGATCTTGGAGGCGACGTGCAATAGATACTGCACCGCGTAAAGATACATCTAAATCTGGGAACTCATTAGCGGCAAATTCAGACGCAGAATACACCGAAGCGCCGGCTTCACTGACCATAATTTTATTCAGTTTAAGCTCGGCATTGGCTTTGATAAGTTCGCCAACCAGTTTATCTGATTCGCGAGAAGCAGTGCCGTTACCAATCGCAATAAGCTCAACTTTATGTTGGCGGCATAATTGCTCGAGCGTACGCAGTGATTTATCCCAATGATTTTGCGGTGCATGTGGGAAGATTGTTTGTGTAGCGAGCAGTTTTCCTGTGCTATCGACTACCGCAATTTTACAACCAGTACGCAAGCCAGGATCTAAACCAAGTGTTGTGCGAGGGCCTGCAGGCGCTGCCATTAATAAATCTTTTAAATTTTTAGCAAATACGTCAATGGCACCGGTTTCGGCTTTTTCACGCATTGCGGCTAAAAACTCGTTTTCTAAGTGTAGCCCAAGCTTAATTTTCCATGCCCACTGCACCACAGTTAATAACCATGCACTAGCAGGTTTGTTTTTAATATCTAGGCGGTAATGATCACTGATCATTTGGGCACATAACTGGGCTGGATTTTCAGCACTTGGCTCAGGGTTAATCGTTAACTGTAAAATGCCTTCATTACGTGCTCTTAGCATGGCTAATGCACGGTGCGAGGGCACTTTTTTTAACGGCTCTTGATGTTCAAAGTAGTCTCTGTATTTAGCACCTGCTTGTTCTTGCCCGTCAATTAACTTACTCTCAATCGCCCCATTTTGACTAATATGGCTTCTAAACTTAGCGAGTAATTTAGCGTCTTCAGCAAAACGCTCCATTAGAATAAATTTGGCACCATCAAGGGCTGATTTTGTATCAATAATGGCTTTATCGGCATTAATATAGTGAGCAGCTTCAGCTTCTGGGTCGAGCATTGGGTCGTTAAATAACGCATTAGCAAGAGGTTCTAAACCGGCCTCAATAGCGATTTGACCTTTAGTGCGACGCTTTGCCTTATAAGGCAAGTATAAATCTTCAAGCTCGGTTTTACTTTGCGCTGCTTTTATATCAGCTGCTAATTCCCCGGTAAGCTTATTTTGAGATTCTATCGTCGATAGAATAAAGCCACGACGCTCTTCAAGTTCACGTAAATAAGATAAACGTTGTTCTAGAAGGCGTAGTTGGGTGTCATCTAATCCACCGGTCACTTCTTTTCTGTAACGGGCAATAAAGGGGACGGTTGCGCCTTCATCAAGTAACTTTGTTGCTGCAACCACTTGTTGCTGCTGTGCATTTAGCTCAGTTGCTAAACGTGCAGAGATATCGCTCATGCAAAAACCTTTTAATACAAAAAATAAGACCAGCTAAGAAGTTAACTGATGCGTCAATGTCTTGAATAATATCACAGGGGAAGGTAATAAAAAGCTCTTAAAGCAAGCTATTTTACTTGCTTTAAGATGCCATTACTGGGGTTGGAACTATACTAATAAAAAGCTGATTTAGTGAGGGTGCTCTATACTTTCGAGTACTTCACTAAATGTGTGCGCTATTGGACTAATATGAACAGGAATTTGCAGCTTACGTGCTATATCGCGTGCTGAAATTAAACCACTTATTTCATTATTAGCCGCAGTGACTAATAAAAACATAGCGCCATGATGTTCCATAGTTTGCAGTGCATCACCAATGCATGAGTAGCTTAAGCTTTTCATACTTACACCCATTAAATTACTTAGCGGTGTCATTAAATAGCGCAAGCTAATTTCACTACGAGGCAAGCCTAAACGCTGTGCTAAAATCATGATTTTTGAGCTTTGTAAATCAGCACTCGCCACTATACCTACTAGCTTTTGCTGCTCATCAGTTACCAAAATAAAATCAGAGCGTTGAGTCGTTAACTGTTTTGACGCTTGTTCAATTGTTGTATCAAACGATGCACGCATCGGGCTTGTATCAGTAAAACTAGTCACCACTTGTGTAGCAGGTGAAGTTAAATCAATGACAGCTTCATTAGTAAATGTATTCGCAATAGTGCCATGCGAAATATCTTGGGTACGGAGTTCTTTAAAGTTAGACATAATATCCACCTAATTAGTTATAAAATTTAATAATGTTTAAAAGCAAGTTATTAAACTAAATAACGGGTGGCGCTCGCGGGTGTGCATGGCTGTAAGGTGTGACTAAAAGGCTGCTTTCATAATGAAAGTAAAACGCTAAAGGAAGTGGTTGAATTTCTCTAAGCGCAATAACACCGACATGAGAATCTATATCGGTGTCGAGGTTTGCTTGGTCAGGAGAGTCGCAAACAATAAATTCTGCAGGTGTAAAACCAGCATCAATTTGCGTATTTTTGGGTGTTGCATGCAATGTCAAACTTACACTCATAAAGAGTGTAAACAATAGGGCATGTTGTAATATGCGCGCTGTAATGTTTGACATAGTGACGACCTTAATTAACTACTCTCAAATTAATACATCATAACTTGAGTTACTTTAGTTATAGCTTACTCAGATAATATAAACAATAAAAAGTTAATATGATCTGAATCAAAACTAAGCCGTTTTATTTTTGGTAGGAAATATTATTTACATACCATTGCTTAGCACCTTGAGGGGTCATGACCTCAAAATCATCGTCTACTTGTTTTTTTAATAATGCTCGCGCCATCGGTGAGTCAATAGAAATGTAATCGTTGCGATCATAAATTTCATCGGGACCGACAATTCTAAACTTCTTACACTCCCCAGCCTCGTTTTCTATTTCAACCCAAGCACCAAAAAAAACTTTGCCGTCTTGCACGGGTGAGTAATCAACAATTTTTAAATCGGGGATGCGCTTACGTAGATAGCGCACTCGGCGGTCTATTTGGCGTAATAGACGCTTGTTATACTGATATTAGTACTACTGTGTTTCGCATACTAATTATCATTAAGTAAGTAATATAATTTGCTAAATCAATATAAATACTCTAAACCTAGTTATCTTAGTGTCACTAACTATATACTTAATAGTACAACTTATTGGATTAGTATTTTGGCTTATATTCTAAAACGGCGTGTCGATTATAAAGCAAATCAATCTGTCTTGGCTGTTAGCTTGCCAGTACTCATAACAGATAAAGGTATATTAGTTTCACATCTTAGATTTCTTTATACAAAACGTAATAAATCTCAGTCTTGGCTTGAACGAAATGTGTTTGCGGTTGAGCAACTGCTTAAGTTTATGAATGCTCATACAAGTACATTCACATCAGCAACTGAGCTATTACGTTCGTTTGTTGATGTTCTCTGCTTTGGCTCAATAGATGATTCACAGAATGATCCCTCGAATTTGTATTGGTCCCCGCGAAAGGTTGAAGATGTTAATGTGTTATTGAGTCATATCAATTGTTATTGTGACTATCTTGATGAAATCTATGGATATGATCTTCCTAACCTAAATCCGTTAAGAAAAGCTACTAGAGCTGAAGAACGAATGCGCTGGTGTGCTTACTATAAACGTGAATCTAATTGCTTTTTAAATCATCTGAGTAACCCATCTAAAAATAGATTCGCAATGATACGAAGCATTCAAGGGCCAATGAATCATTTACTATCTATTGAGTCTGTAAATCGATTTCCAGAAGAGTACTTTCAACGCTTCTTGAAATATGGATTTCTCAATCATCGAACAAGAGAAGTTGATTTCGGATGCGTCCTAATAGTTATGT
>JGI24525J20082_1001461_pt1 | contig 10263 bp, 10 predicted proteins | sample LinPmetageLP50_FD_20082 | JGI IMG/M metagenome (IMG submission 20082) | reverse complement strand
CCATGCAGTTGCCAGTGGCCCTGCCAATCCGGCAACAGCGCGCTTAGCGCCCCTTCACTGTTGATTGTCCATTGCCCCTCGGCGCGTTGGTATTGCGCCTGGAGCGCCACCTGCGGTGCAGACGCTTGCAGCTGCCAGCGCTGCTCCTGTTGATTAAGCTGCATCGCCATGACGGGAAGGGGGGTATCAATCAATGCAGACAGGTCCAGCTCGGCAACCTGCAGATCAAAGGGCGGCGTCCAGGGAAGCCCGTCGGGGAACCCCCCACTGGAAGCCCCCGGGGCGCTCCCGGCACTGCAATCGTAGACGGCAAGCACCCGCTGCTTGATCTTGAGCGGCCAGGCGCCCTCAAGCGTCAGGTCGGTGCCACGGGCGGCCACACAGTCGTCGCGTATCAGGCGCCACTGCCCCAGTGTCAGGCCTTGCTGCCAACCCGGTTCACTGACGCGCACGCCTGCACCATAGGCCCAGCCCACCGCCACCAGAATCAGTAGCAGCACGGTGGCCAGCAGTAACAACAAGCCATATGCCCAGCGGCGAAGCATGCGCGAGGAGAATCGAACCATAAACGTTAGAGGGTCGGCAGCGTCAATGGTTCGATAGTGAGACGTCAGGGCGGGTTTGGAAAGGCCGGGGTTCAGTCTGTGGCCGGTTCTGCCTGTGAGGCTATGACGTGTTGATGGAGCAGCAGGGCCATGGCCGCCACGCGGCTGACGGCATCCACCGACAGGGTGGCGCCGGTAATACCATCCACCTCACGGGACAGGCTCAGGTCATCCTGCAGGGTCATCCCGACAAATTGCTGACGGAAAAATGCCTGGTGCACTTCCCCGCCCCGGGGTTCGCGGTATACCAACACGTTCAGGTAAGTAATGCCGGCCGGCCCCACGGCCACGGCCAGGGTCATCGGCATGTCCTTGCTTTTCTCGTCGATGATCCAGGTCGTCACGTTCCCCTGCTGCCAGTAACGCAATCGCAGGCCGCGATACCGGTGCCCCAGTGCCGTCTCTACCTGGCACGCAGGTCGCCACGTAACGGCAACAGAGACATCCCCGGCAATGGCTCGCCATAGACTTGGGACAAAAACGCATCCACCGTCATAAACTCGGTTTCATCATAGCCGCTGATCGCCAATGTCTGCGCACTCATGACAAGCCACAGCGCCGTCATCACCAGATTGATGCCGCGCCTCTTCAATTGACCAGCCGCTCCTTATCGAAGAAGGCTTCAATCAACCACTGGTTATAACCGCCCAGCCGCTCACCTTCCAGACGCGCCTGTGCCTCATGATAAATCGGGTGATGCTCCATGCTCTTCGGCATCAACACCTGGGCGGTCCAGGTGGCGCCACGAATCCAGCCATAGTTGAATTTCTGCCACCAGCCAGCCATACTTCATGTCGTACTGATCCCGAATACGCGGTGGCAATTCAGCAGCGGTGATGATTTTCTGCCCCCAGAGTGGCGCGATCATCCAGATGGACTTGGCGTCAAACAGGTCTTCCTTCAATTGCATGGCATTGGGCGTTACCGTCAGCTGCGAGCTTGCCCACATGGCACGGTTATAATCCATGAATGCATCCCAGTCTTTAGGCAAGCGCGCTTTCCGGAATCCCGAACAACATGGCAAACAGTTTGGTTTCTTCGTAGAACTGGTTTTTTTCTTCCGGGGTCAGATCATCTTCCAGCTTTTCGTACATGTGGACGATGGTTTCCCACAGTGTTGCATGCACCCAGATCATGGCGTTGATTTCGTTGGCCCGGTATTCGGAACCCCGGTGGAAAGCACCGGCCTCTTCAGTCATTTCACCGTCAATTTCCTCATGGATATCCCGCACCTGGTTCGCCGAGGCCATCGCCTGGGGCATGCTGCCAAACACCATGCTGGAGATATGATAGAAAGTACGACGAGCCCGCCCCATGGGGTCATTACGCACTTCCGAGTGCTGATCAATACCTGCGGTTACCCAGGGGTGTGCTACCTGCAACAACAGTGCACGACCGGCACCAAAGGCGGGTGGCGCGCTCAAACCATCCAGTTTCCACATCATGGAATCCGGGCCAAAAAGCCCCTCGCGGGGATTGGGCATTTTGTTGTTATGGACCTTGGCCAGCTGTTTACAGAAGTTGGCTTCATCAATCCACAGCGGCAACGGCGCGCTGCCATCTTCGGGCACCAACCGCTTCACCGCATCATCGCTGGCATAGTCATAAGCACCGTCAGGGTTGTCCGTTTTCTGATCATCGGCTATGCCCTGATCACAGGGGCTGGTGAGAAACCCGGTTTCCGCTCGCACCAGTTCCAGATCCAGAGACGCGCCCTCAGATTTCATTTCCATATCTGCAGGCAAGCGATAGCCCCCCTGCACGGACATGTAATCCTGGTAAGCAATCTTCCACCCGTTTTCTTCGATGGACTCCGGCAGGTATAGATTCTCCTGATAGATCACCGCATTGGCGGTGGCAGGCAGCCCCCGCACCCAATAGGACAGATCTCCCGCCTGGAGCTGGGCATGCAGGTGCTCAGCCACTTTCTTGGCGCTCGCCCCACCGATCACATCCAGCGTTTCCTCTTGCGGCGCATAGACATTGCCGCTGATCACCGCCTTGGGGGCACCCACTGGATCATCCATCAACACGGCCAGCTGGTAATTTTCTCCCAGCTGCTTGAAGTAAAAATAGCTTTTGCTTTTTATGCCATCCGCACGCAGCACAAACTGACCTTCCACCATCCACTCATTCAGTGTTTCCGGAGAGGTAGGCACATAGCTCGACTCTTGTAGGGAAGAGCAGCCCTGCAGGCCAAGCAGCAGGACCAACAGCATTTTTTTACCCTGTTGAGGCAGCAAGGAGATCATCATCATTCACCTGATTGTTGTTGGTATTCGGGATGCTTTTATGCGGTTTTTCGCAAGGCTTTCTTGTCGATCTTGCCCACGGAGGTAAGAGGGATGGCATCAATGAAGAAAACCTCTCTGGGTACCTTGTAAGGCGACATATTGGCTTTGCAGAACGTGGACAACTCGGCTTTAAGGTCTGACTCGGACGCCTGATTGTTCGGCATGCGCTGGATATAGAGCTGCACCACATCGTTACCCGGCCGGTCATGATCCGGGCGACCGACAACTGCGCACATGGCAACCCATGGCAGACTCTGCACCTTGCTTTCCACTTCCACGGAAAACACCTTGTAGCCGCCGACGATCAACATGTCCTTGCTGCGGTCACAGACGCGAATAAAACCGTCTTCATCCATGACGCCAATGTCACCGGTGTGCATCCACGTCTGACCATCCATCACCCGCAGTGCTTTTTCAGAGGCTTCCGGCATGGCCAGATAGCCCTGCATGATCTGTGGACCCGCTGCGATGATTTCTCCGGCTTCGCCCAGGGGCATCGGGATATTGCCGTTTTCAGCATCCACGATGCGCACATCCGTGCCCGGCAGCGGAATCCCCACGTGGGCTTCCTTGAAGTGTGATGCCGGATTCAGCGTGATCACCGGGCTGGTCTCCGTCATGCCGTACACTTCGCAAAACTTGCCGGCACCGACCACGCTTTCCAGTTTCTGTACTTCTTCCTTGGCAAACGGTGCGGCACCGGAAATGGCCATGCGCAAGCCGCTGAAATCCAGTGATTTGAAGGTGTCGTTAGCGCACAGCATTTGGTACAACGCCGGCACCGCCGCCAGCACCGTCGGTGTCCGCTTCTGCATTTCGCCAACAAAATGATCAATGTCCCGGGGATCCGGGATCAGCAGGAACGTGGACGCTGTACGCAGGGCATTGAACAACACGGCCGCCCCGCCGATATGAAGCAGCGGGAACGCCGAGGCGACGGTTTCTTCACCGGTGCGGTAGCCATAGAACACGTTGGCTTGCAGGTTATTCATGAACAGGTTGAACGAACTGAGCCGGGCCCCTTTCGGCATACCAGTGGTGCCACCGGTGTACTGCAGATACAGCACGTCATCCATGGCTACCTTCGTGTTGACCGGATCCGCGTTGGCCGGCAGGTGGTCATGCAACGACATAACATTCACACCGTCCCGGGATTCCTTCACGCTTTCTCCCTGGCCAGTAACCAGATCCATGGGCCCGGACACGATTACCGTGCTCAGGCTCTCCACCTTGCCCAATACCAGTGGAATGGAGGTCTGCCAGAACGGCATCAGCGTCATCAGGATTTTTACTCTGGCATCGCTGGCCTGGTGAATAATTTCCGGCGGAGTCATTAAAGGCGAGATGCTGGTACTGACCATGCCCAGACGCGCCGCCGCAATAAAGGCCACCACATATTGCGGGGTGTTTGGCATCTGCAGGCCCAGCACGTCGCCCGCTTTGGCGCCCTGCGCGACAAACAACGCCGCCATGCGATCAGCCATCTCATCCAGTTGCCGGTAGCTCATGGCATGCCCCAGAAACACCAGCGCTTCGCGATCCGGAAACTGCTCCGCATACCCTCGCACATAGTCCGACAGGGTTTTCTCGGGCAGCTCTGGCAGGGTGTGCCAGTCATAGCCCATCGATTCATAGGTAGACAACCAGGGGCGAGTATCCGACTTCATAAAAAGCACCTTCAGTTATTGCTGTTATAGGCTTCAGGATGGCGCTGCGCATCCGTGTAGGCTTTGCGGGCCAGTGGAATCAATCGCCACTTTTTCGGTGTCAGGGCATGCATGGTGCGATAAGTGCCACACCACAGACGGAAAAGGCGCTCGTCATTAGTCGTCCAGGGAATATGGAAGGTTTCGCGGAACGCATCGGGCAGCGTTGCGCGCAAATTGAATCGCATAAAGCGCCCCATCACGGCGAGGATCATGCGCCAGGCGGTATCGGGTATCTTGCTGTTTGGGGGCTTGGGGATTTCCAGATAATGCTCGGGGCGCATGAGATCCTGCACCACCGCTCCCCACTCAAGCTTGTCGCGGATCATGCCGTGGAAGTAATCCCAGTATTCGCTCTCCGTGGCGGGCAGGTCCTTGTCACGGATGCCCATCAGTTTTCCCAGTTGCCGCCATTCGGCAAACATCGCATGGCGCTGCCGGGTGGTGGGCGACGTGCCGTAAAGCTCATGCATGCGAAGGGTGGCGTCGTAACCGGTGATGTGCACCCAGCTGTAGGCCTCCGGGTCCAGCGCAAAGTACTTTTTGCCGTGCTTGTCGACGCCCTTGATGGAGCGATGCAGGTCGTACAGTTTCACACCCATCTCGATCGCACGCTGGGGGCGCGCATACACGATGGGCCACAACAATTCCGTGGACCGTTTGGCGCGGCCCCAGGGGTCCGTTTTATAGACGGAGTGTTCCCCCACACCCGCATCAATAATCGGGTGCGCCACCTGCAACACAAAAGCCTGTGGCAGCATCAAATGAAAACGCCAGGAACCGAAATCCTGCCAGGTCAGGGAATCAGGCCCTAAAGGTTGAAGGTCCAGGCGTCGTTCTGTTTGTTCGGCGGTCTGTGTCATGAAACATTCGATCACTGGCTNTGAGACAAATTAAAAAATACGTCTCACNCAGACCGAAAAGCAACCCATGCATACAGCTTTCCGCATTATGTTTAGAACAAAAGGATCAATTACCCGTTACTTTGAGTCAGGAAGAATTGGGTTAGTAAGAGGGTCAGGAAAGCTATCAAGGAGCCAGAAGCGGGCGCAGGTAGTCTTCTGCTACCTGACGAACGCTGGCCGCATCGGCCGGGTTCAATATGCCATCAGGGGACAGCACCATGGATTGCATAAGCCGTAGCATCAGCTCAGCCATGGGCTCCATGGGCTGCTGCCGTATGGCGCCGTTGTCTTGCTCCACTTGCAACAGCCCGGCCAGATAGATGCGAAAGAATCCCATCATTTGCCACAGCCGTTGCGTCAGTAACGGCAAAATGGTTTCCGGTTCCGAGGTCAGCAACCGCTTCAGCAACGGGTGCCGATGGGCTCGGGTTACCGCCAGTACAAAGGACTCTAGAACGCGTTCAAGACCATCGTCCACTTTCTCCAGGTCGCTCTCTATCATCGCCAGTTGCTGCTGGCATTCGCGCAAAATCACCACCTGAATCAACTGGTCCTTGTCCGCAAAGCGGCGATAGGCCGTCGCCCGACCAATGCCCGCCCGGGTCGCCACATCCTCCATGGTGGTACGCCGCAGGCCGAATTCCACAAACAGCGCCAACCCGGCATCGAGAATTTTCTCGTAGGTTTTGTCGCCCTGGGGAACCTGAATATTCTTGAGCAGTGCCTCCGATGCGATATGTTTACGCGACATTCCAACTCCCTGTGATTCAAACCGGATACACGAGCACCCCAAGCGAACGCCCTCATCAGGGGTATATACCTTATGGCTTCCCGGCCCGCAATCATCACACACGACGGAGGCCGCCAGGCCCCCGCCACGGCATCGATTCAGGCAGGCTTTACCATCCCCCTTAAATGCACATCGGCGTTACCAAACAGCCCATCCGCTGCGGTCAGACGCTTCACGAAATGGCCCACACCCAGTTCATCGGTCATGCCCATACCCCCATGGATCTGGATCGCTTCCTGACCAATCTTGCGCCCGGCGCGGCCCAACTGGGCCTTCATGGCATGCACGGCCTTATCCGCATCAGCGTGACCTTCCACGTATTTCAGTGTCGACGCCAGCAACAGGGAGCGGGTCTGCTCCATGGCGATGAACATATCCGTCATACGGAACTGCAATACCTGAAACTTACTGATCGGCACGCCGAACTGTTTGCGGGTCTTGGTGTATTCCACCGTATCATCAAGTAATACCGACATGCTGCCCACGCTCTCCGCCGACAAGGCCAGCAAGCCTTCCTGCAGAACCGCCTTTGCCACGTCGTAGCCCTTGTTCAATTCACCAATGCATGCGTCTTGAGACACGCTCACGTCAGCGAAGCGGATTTCCGCACCCTGACGACCATCCACCATGCGATGCGGCGCACGCTCAATCCCTTCGGCATTGGCATCCACCAGGAACAGGGACAAGCCCTCCTTGTCACCCAGCTGCCCCGCGGTGCGGACCAGTACCACCAACAAATCGGCCTGATCACCATTCATGACCGATGCCTTGGTGCCATTCAGCACTACATCATTGCCTTTCACTGCGCCCTGAAGAGTCGTGTTTTCCAGGCTAAAAACCCGTTCGTATTCTTCAGCGGCAAACGCCAACTGCAAACGGCCTTCGATCAAGGCGGGAATGGTTTTCGCTTGCGTCGCAGCATCCGCCCGGCGCAGAAACCCGCCGCCCAACACCACGGTTGCGATATACGGCGACATAATCAAACCTTCGCCCAAGGCTTCTAACAGCACCATGGTTTCCAACGGCCCCATGCCCATGCCGCCGTGTTCTTCCTCAAACGGCACCGCCAGCCAGCCCAGCTCTGCAAGCTGCTGCCAGGTGGCTTCATTCAGGGGCATCAGTTTTTTATTCTGCCGATGGCTTTCCACATTACTGTTGTCACGGACAAAACGTTTGGCACTGTCCGCCAACATCTGCTGCTCTTCACTCAATTGAAAATTCATGACGATCTCTCCTTTATTGGCGGACGTTTACAAACCCAGCACAGCTTTGGCGATGATGCCGCGCTGGACTTCGTTGGAGCCGCCGTAAATGGAGCAGGCCCGAGAATTGAGATAATGAGGCATCGCCGTGAGCGCATATTCCGGCCCGATAATCGGCTGCTCGTCACCGGGCACCAGCGCCTGGGGCTGCCAGATCGTCGCCTGTGCCCCCAGGGTTTCAATTCGCAGCTCCGTGATGGCCTGCAGCAATTCCGTGCCCAGGATCTTGGTCATGGATGACAGTGCGCCAGGGTCCTTGCCGGCTGACAGTGCCGACTTGATACGCATTTCCGTAAATTCCAGAGCCAGCACATCCGCTTCCAGCTGAGCCAGCTTGTACTGCCACACCGGGTCATCCTGCAACGAACCGAACACTGTCTGTTGTCTGGAGGCCATCATCTTGATCTTCTCCAGCTGCACATGAAGGCTAGGAGCATACTCCTGACCTCCACGCTCGAACGTCAGCAGATATTTAGCCACCGTCCAGCCATCGTTTTCTTCACCGACCCGGTTCTTCTGCGGGACGCGGACATTGTCGAAGAAGACCTGGCACTGCTCCGGGACTTCATCCAGCCCCACGATGGGCTCAATGGAAATGCCCGGCAGATCCATATCCAGCAACAGAAACGTGATGCCCTGTTGCGGTTTGCCGTCTTTGCGGGTGCGCACCAGCGCGAACATCTTGTTGGCATGGTGCGCGTAGGTAGTCCAGATCTTGGTGCCATTGATGATGTAGTCCTCACCGTCTTTCTCGGCAAAGGTTTTCAGTGATGCCAGATCGGAACCGGCTCCGGGCTCGGAGTACCCCTGACACCAGAAATGTTCGCCACTGAGGATCTTTGGCAGGTATTCCTTCTGCTGCTCTTCGGTGCCGCAGCCAATCAGGCAGGGCCCGCACATGTGCAGCCCCATGGGTACCAGCGGGGGCGTTTCCGCACGCACCAACTCTTCGGCGAAAATGGCCCGCTGGGTCACACTCCAGCCGGTGCCTCCAAACTCTTTTGGCCAATGCGGTGCCGCCCAGCCCTTGTCATTCAGGATCGTCTGCCAGGCCATGGCCTCTTTCACCGGTGAAAACACCGATGTCACCATCTTGCCTGCCTCGCGAATTTCATCGGTGAGGTTTTCCTCCAGAAACGTTCTCACCTCATCCCGAAATGATGCTTCCTGTTCCGGCACCTGCAGATCCATGACGCACTCCACTGTTTATTGACTCAATCAGGTCAGTGTACGGGAGGCCATATGAGACACTAATGACGATTCGTGTCACCGGGCTGGCCAAAACCGTCAAAACCTGGGAAATCTGTTTCCGATATGCCCCCAGCCAACCCTCAACATTCTCCCGCCCACCTGGTTTATACTCCCTCCACATTCAATGAACACGATACGGCGCCCATGAGCATCAACTGGTTCCCCGGCCACATGAACAAGGCCATCCGCGAAATCCGCGACATTCTTCCCAAGGTGGACCTGATCATCGAAGTGGTAGACGCCCGCCTGCCCTATAGCAGCGCCAACCCGGTAATCGAGCAATTCCGGGCCGACAAGCCCTGTCTCAAACTGCTTAGCAAAAGCGACCTGGCCGACCCCGCCGTCACCGAACAATGGCTCGCCCATCTGGAACAGGATCCAAGCGTACGCGCCCTGGCCATCACCACCGAAAAGCCGGAACAAATCCGCAAGCTGGTGGATACCGCCCTGAAAATGGCCGGCAAACGCACGGATCGCGCCACCAGCGTCACAGCCCTGATCACCGGCATTCCCAACGTGGGCAAATCCACCCTGATCAACAATCTGGCCAGCCGCATCATCGCCAAAGCGGGGAATGAACCGGCAGTGACCCAACGCCAACAACGTATCGACCTGCGCAACGGCCTGGTGCTCATCGACACCCCAGGCATCCTCTGGCCGAAAATCGATACCCGGAGTTAATGAAGGAGCGCTTCAAACTGGAGGCTCTCCCGGATGAAGGCGTACCTTTCCTGGAAACCATCGGCAAGCAACGCGGTTGTATCGGCAAAGGCGGCCACGTGGACTTCGACCGCACCGCCGCCCTGCTGATAAACGAATACCGCAGCGCCAAACTCGGCCCCATCACCCTTGAGACCCCGGCCATGGCAGAGAAAGAGCATGTAAAGGTGGCGGAAATCCGGCGTAAAAAAGAAGAAGAAAAAGAGGCAAAGAAGAAGGCACGCAAAGCGGCGTATAAAGCGAAGGGAAAACCCTGATCGGGTGCCCCTCAAGCGACGCACCGCGTACCCCTCTGGAAAAACACTCCGCCCTCAAACGCCAGGCACAAAAAAGCCCGACTGTTTCCAGCCGGGCTTTTTTGTATCTCGATTGGTCGGGACGGGAGGATTCGAACCTCCTACCCCTTGCACCCCATAAAGGTTACAGATTGTCCGTCGCCGTCCAACAGAATCTACAAACCATTAAATATCAGTAAGTTAGTTAAAAATACATCTTTGCATTGTCCAACAACGTCCACTAGAATCCACCGAAAGCGATTGAGAAACGGTGACGGAACGGTGACGGAACGGTGACGAGATTTCGGAGCATACATGGGCATCATCACAGATAGACACCTCACTCCAAAAGAGCCCAAAGATGCCTGGCTAACCGAAGACGGCCCACGTGGGCATGGTCGATTCATGGTCAGACTTCAGCCAAACGGGAAGCATCTCTTCTACTTCCGTTACAG
>JGI24525J20082_1001457_pt1 | contig 10274 bp, 7 predicted proteins | sample LinPmetageLP50_FD_20082 | JGI IMG/M metagenome (IMG submission 20082) | reverse complement strand
GCGGCGGTGGGCGTGGCGATCTTCGTGGTCGGCTTGCTCGCCTCGCTGTATTTGCGGGAACGCTATCGGCGGGAGGCTGAACTGGCACACAGGGGAGAGCAGCTTGAGCTCAGCGTCGCCAGCAGAACGGCGGAGCTTGAGCGTTCCAACCAGCAACTTCTGGATGAAATCCGCGAGCGGGAGAAAACCCGCGATGAGCTCCGGGAAACCCAGCATGAGTTGATCCAGGCAGCCAAGCTTGCCGTGCTTGGTCAGATGTCTGCGGGCCTGAACCATGAAATTAACCAGCCGCTCACGGCGATTCAGACCTATGCCCGCAACAGTCGTCGGTTCCTTGAGAAAGGGGCGACGGAGACGGTGGATGCCAACCTTTCAGAGATCATCACCCTGTGTGACAAAATGGCGGAGCTTACCCGCCAGTTCAAGGTGTTTGCCCGCAAATCGGAAGGGCCACCGGCACTGGTTGATTTGCGGCAATCGGTCGACGGTGCCCTAAAGATAATGGCGGCGCAGGAGAGCCGATCCGATATCTCCATTCAATGGCACCGCCCGGAACAACCGGTACAGTGCCATGGAGATCTGATCCGGATCGAACAGGTTATGGTGAACCTGGTGGCGAACGCCATTCAGGCAGTCGAAAGCAGCGAACGGCCGGAGATCACCATTGATGTGGAAGAAGATGACGGGCATTGGTATTGCCTTGTGCGGGATAATGGTTCCGGCCTGCCGGGCAGTACGGAGCGGATCTTCGAGCCTTTTTTCACCACCAAATCGGTGAAGCAGGGGCTCGGGCTGGGCCTTTCGATATCCCGGCAGATCGTGGACGCGCTGGGCGGCAGCCTGACGGGGCGTAACCGGAGCGACGGACCGGGCGCGGAGTTCGTATTGACACTCAGAAAGCGGGAGGCCACCGAATGACAGACGCATCGGTAATTTTTGTGGACGATGACCCGCACATCCGCCAGGCCATCGCGCAAACCCTTACCCTGGAAGACCTTTCCATTGCGTGTTTCGAGGATGCGCGGTCTGGTCTTGAGAGCATCTCACAGGACTATGAGGGCGTCGTGCTATGTGACTACAACATGCCGGGAATGGATGGCCTGGAAATGCTCGACAGGATTCGCGCCATGGATGAAACCATCCCGGTGATCATCCTGACCGGGCAGGGCGATATCAGCACGGCCGTCACCGCGATGCAGCAGGGCGCCTATGATTTCATCGAAAAACCCTTTGATCACGACGAGCTCCTGGAGCTGCTTCGCCATGCATTGGAAAAGCGCCACCTCGCGCTGGAAAACCGGCGGCTGAAGGCTCAGCTGAAGCATCTGGCCCGGCCAGGCCCCCGAATCCTGGGGGATTCAGCCGGTATGCAGAAAGTGATGGCGACCATCGACCCGGTACTGGATATCTCCGCCAATATCCTGTTGCACGGTGAGACCGGTTCGGGGAAGGATGCCTTGGCCCGCTATATCCACGAGAACAGCCCCCGAAGCGCTCACAACTTCGTTGCTATCAACTGTGGTGCTGTGCCCGAGAATCTGATCGAGAGCGAGCTTTTCGGTCACGAAGCCGGTGCCTTTACCGGTGCGGAAAAGCGCCGCATCGGAAAAATCGAGTATGCGCACAAGGGCACTCTGTTCCTGGATGAGCTGGAAAGCATGCCCATGGCCCTGCAGGTAAAGCTGCTGAGGGTGCTCGAAGAACAGCGTGTGGAGCGCCTGGGCAGCAATCAGGTGCAGAATGTGGATGTTCGCATTATCGCCGCCACCAAGGCTGACTTGAAGCAGCTCAGCGACGAAGGCGAGTTCCGTGCTGACCTGTACTACCGGCTGAACGTGGTGAAGCTGGATATTCCGCCACTGCGCGAACGCAAGGACGACATCCCCGTTCTGTTTCACCATTTTGTGCTGATTGCGGCAGCCCGTTACGACCGGGAAAGCATCCCGCTGGATGCCAGCCAGGCCGCGCGTCTGATGCAGCATAGCTGGCCGGGGAATGTGCGGGAGTTAAGGAACCTGGCCGAGCGCTACGTTCTGCTGGGGCCAGCGGCGTTGGACGAAAACGATTCCTCCGTCACCGCCAATGTGTCCGGGCGCCAGACTCTGTCCGAGATGATGGACGACTTTGAACGTTCCGCCGTCGTCAGTGCGCTCAATGCCTGCCATGGCAGCATTAAGGACACCATGGTCCAGCTAGGCATTGCCCGTAAGACGCTGTACGACAAAATGAAGAAGTACGGGCTGGACAAGTCTCAGTTCCGGGATTGACCCTAAAGGCAGGGGTTCAGACGCGATACCGCCGTTCCGGTCGACCGACGCTGCCGTAGGTAACTTCCGCGGTTAACTCCCCCCGGCCAACGAGGAATTCCAGGTAGCGTCGCGCTGTCGTTCGTGACGCGCCCATGGCCTGGCCGACTTCCTCGGCACTCCACTGGCCGGATGAAACCACCTCGCGAATTTTATCCAATGTGATGCTATCGATGCCCTTGGGCAGTCTGTCTGTGGGTGCGGGCTGACTGGCTTCGCTTGACCCTCTGGGCAGCAGGGCATCGACTTCTTTCTGGGCGATTTGCACCAGGCCAGACAGTTGCCGCAAGTGGTCGCGGTAACGGTTGACGGCTTCCTCAAGGCGTTCGAAAACCAGGGGCTTGAGGATGTAGTCGAAGACGCCGCCGCGCAGGGCGCTCTTGAGCGGTTCCACTTCCTTGGCGGCGGTAATAAGAATAACGTCACTGCTGCTATCCCGCGCCCGGAGTTCCCGCAGCAGATCCAGACCATTGCCGTCGGGAAAATAGATATCCAGCAGGATCAGGTGTGGGGCCATAACGTCGATAAGGTCGCGGGCATCCCCCAGACTGTGGGCAATGCCGCAAAGCTCCACATTCTCGAGTCGCTCAACAAACCGGCGCTGGATTTCGGCGATCTGCCGGTCGTCCTCAACAATCAGGATCCGAAGGGTATTCAATGACTGTCACTCCCCTGACTGGTTTTCGGAAGGTAAAGGGTAAATCGCGAGCCCACACCCGGTAGGTTCTCCACCGTGATGGAGCCGCCCCAGCGATTCAGGAACTGACGCACCAGGTGCAGGCCATAACCGTGTTCTTCAGCGCCCGCCTTGGTGGTTACGCCTTTTTCGAAGATCTTCTGTTGAGATTGTTCCGGGATACCGGGCCCCTGGTCTTCAACCTCAAAGATCAGTTCATGCCCCAAGTCTGTCATGGATAGCTGAACCCGTCCTCCTTCGCCCGTTTGATGAAGGGTGGCCTCGAGGGCGTTGTCGATGAGGTTGCCGAGGACACTCACCAGTTGATCCCGTGGCATGTCGGCGGGTATATCCACCATGCGGCTTTCGGCATCGATCTGTAAGCCCAGCCCCATCTCCCGGGCGCGATTGTACTTGCCCATAAGGCAACCGGCGATAACCGGATCGGGGACGGCTTCCAGAAGCAGGTGAATCAGTGCCTGATGGTCGCTGACTTCGCTGCCGATCAGATTCAACGCGTCGTCATAGGCTTCAATCTGGATCAGGCCCGCGATGGTGTGGAGCTTATTCGAGTATTCGTGAGTCTGGCTTCGCAAGGTATCTGCGTATTGTTGTATGCGAGTCAGTTGCCGGCTGACCTGATCCACCTCGTCCTTCAGCCTGAAACTGGCCACAACACCGGTAATCTCAGCGCCCTGGCGAACAGGTAACCGGTTGACGATCATCTGTCGGTTTCTCAGCCAGACCTCGCGGTCGAAGTCCGGCGTGCCGGATTCTAGTACCGACAGCAGGTCACTTTCGGGCAGAACATCGAGAATGGGACGGCCTGACAGCGGCGTGTCGGGGTCGATACCCAGGGTTTCCAGGGCGGTGCGGTTGAAGGTCGTGATCACACCGTCGCGGTTGATGGCGATGATGCCCTCCCGAACGGACTGCAAGGTGGCGTCCCGCTCCTGGAACAGGCGTGCGATTTCTTCCGGTTCCAGGCCGAAAATGGCGCGCTTGAAGCGCCCGGCGATCACCATCGCGATAAGTATGCTGACCAGCAGGGTAAGGCCAACCACGGTATACAGTACGAAGCTGTAGCGTTTGATGGTGGCATCCACCTGGTCAACTCCGTATCCCACGGAGACAATGCCGATGATCTCGCCAGTTTCTGGCTCGATCACCGGGGCCTTGCCACGCATGGATTCGCCGAGGCTGCCCGTGGCCCTTGCCACATAGGCCTTGCCATCAACCAGGGCACGCCGGCCCAGGTCACCGTCATCGTCGGCCATGGAGTGGCCAATGCGATCAGGGGAGGGGTGTGCCAGGCGTATGCCCTGGTGGTCACCAATGACGATGAACAAAGCTTCGTTGGTGCGGGTCAGTCGATTTGCCAGCCGGTTCAGCCCTTCAATATCACGCTCGCGTACTCCCTCGATCACCGAGGGGGCTGCCGCGACGGTCTTCGACACCATGAGAGCCCGTTGTCCGATTTCATCAAACAGGGAGTTGCTGAGGTAATAGCCGGCGAACACGCCTATGAGGATCGTCTGCGCTGCGCTGACGAATCCGAGCGTGAGGATCATTCGGGTTTTCAGTTTGGTTTTTCGGAACACAATATCACTAAAGCGCGGTTTGTTATCATTATAGAATACGACAAGGCTAAAACACTCATCGTGCGATTACCCGTAAATTTAATGACCATAACGTCCTGTTACGATGATTTGCTCGAATTGGCGGGTTCAAGCGGAGTAGTGGTAAACATGCTGGTTCACAAGAGAGCCGCCTGTTCGGCCAGTCAATAGCTTCACTGAAAATCGGCGCAGATCCCCCGGATTTGTGGCTGCATACATCGACTATGCGCCTCAAAGTCCGGGGAGTTACGCTCAACTTCTAAATTGCCGGAAACAACCGCTGGAGTCCGACAGGCTGCTGTGAACCTCATGCAACTAGGGATGCCCGTTTTGTCGCAGGCCGATGGTAGCTACTGATCGCTTCCTTAGAACAAGTATTGGATACGTCCTGTAAAACCCAGACCGTTGTCTTCATTGCCTACCAAGGACGCGGCACCTGGGCCACTCACCTCCGAATAAATGGCATTTGCCATAAATTTCACCTTTGACGAGTAATAGTAGTTGGTGCCCAGGGTATAGCTTGTTGTTTCTGTCCCCTGCGTATCAGAAGTCGCATCCATATTACTTAAACGAGCAACCAGTTCCCATGCATCTCTAACGCCCTTGGGTTGTTTGAACACTGCAGAGCCTTTAGAGTATTGCTTTCGAAGTCCTGCCGGGAAATAACTGGCGGTAACGGTGTAGCCATCGTAAACTTCACCATCCAGCGGTGAGGCCGGGTCTACGGCGTTTAATTCACGGGCTGCATACTCTGCCTCTACGGTCAGCCCTTTTAGCTGATATGCAGCCTCTAAGCCGGCCTGTTGCAGGCTGTTCAGTGCTACCGGGCTCCCTCCCGCGACATAGTCCACCAAACGGGTATTGGTGTTGCGTACTTCTCCACGTGCGAAGCGTGCTCCTAAATCCCGGCCTCCCATATCACGATTTGAATACCAGCCACCGAGGTGCAGAACGCCGTCTTGCAAATCTTTTTGCCAAGTGAGGCGGCCTGTTAATGCGAGCGCCAAAACGCCATTGTCAACGCCATTGGCATCAACATTCTGGCCAACGGCACCGAAAGCTTCGTTTCTGTAAACTCCAACTGCATAACGAATGCCTGAGTCTTCGAAGTATTGGTTGGCTGATGCGCCCCATGAGAAATATGGCGCCATGGTATTTGCCAACGAGCTACGTGATATAGTGGCAATATGTTTGCTGCTGGTTCGTCCGTTTAGTGAAATTTCTTCCCAAAGCTTACCAGCCTGTACTTTCAGACCATTGCCAAAACCTTTGTAGCGTACTCGCGCCAGAACAATCTCGCCGCCACCATCCGCGAAGTCGAGTAATAATTTGTGGTCCCAGTCACCATGCACACTCTCTACATAAGTACGAATGCGGCGAGGGAAAAAATCACTGCCTGGATCGCCAGCCTTGCCGGCATTGTAAGCGCCTTGAAAGTAGTTGAAATCTGCCTGGATTCGCCCGCCAAACTCGAGATCAAAAATTTTTGATTTTTTCAGGTCGTCGAGTTCTTGTTTAAGGTCATACATTTGTTTTTCTAGTTTTTGCTCATCAGGAGCTGCAAGTACAGTAGTGCTGGTTAATGCTGCGAAAAGAGTGAATGCAGCTCCGGTTATGGTTTTTTTCATAGTCGTAAAGCCTCTTTTGTAATTATTCGGAGTATCAGTTGCTGTCGCGACAACGCTGTCAGACTAACCCATGACGTCATATTCAATTAATCTTTAAAAGATAAGGTTCTTTTTTTCTATTTAGGGCTTTTTGGTCATAAAAACCACGATCAGGGAAGTATTCCCAGGCAGAAAGCGTTTTATGTGAATATTATGATCAGAACGTGTTTTAAGATGTAAAAAAGCTTTACGCCCACAAACTTCGGGAAAGCTATTTATTTACTTACACTGCCAATCGAGTCCTCCGTTATCGCTATTAGTGGCAACGTAAAATGCCATCTCGGAACGCGATCGTCGTCGAGGGACACAACAACAAATCAGAGGTTATAAGATGCTTGCTAAACGATGTTTTTTATTGGTGGCTATAGCCACACTCAGTTTTTCGGCCCTCGCATGGCAACCCTCCGGAAAAGTGGAATGCATCGCCCCGTCAGACCCGGGTGGCGGCTGGGACTTTACCTGTCGCAGCGCTGGTAATGTAATGAGGGACCTTGGCCTGGTTGAAGGCACCGTACAGACCATCAATATGGCCGGTGCTGGCGGTGGTGTTGCCTATGCTCACACGGTCAGCAAACGAGCGGAAGATGACAAGCTGATCGTCGCCGCATCAACGGCAACCACTACCCGTCTCGCCCAGAAACAGTTCCCCGGGCTGGATGCCGATATGGTGACCTGGATTGGCGCGCTGGGCGCGGATTACGGCGTCATTGCCGTAGGCAAGGACTCACAGTATGAGAACCTGAATCAACTGCTCGATGCCATCAAGCAGAACCCGAAATCCGTCAAGTTCGCGGGCGGCAGTGCCCGGGGTGGCTGGGATCATCTGAAGGTGCTGATCACCGCGAAGGCCGCCGGCGCCGATCGACTGCCCGCCATTCCGTACCTTTCCTACAATAACGGTGGTGAGGCCATGACCCAGGTGGTCGGTGGCCAGGTCGACGCCTTCACCGGTGATATCTCCGAAGTCACCGGTTTCCTGTCGTCGGGCGACCTTCGTGTTCTGGCCGTGCTGGCCGACGAGCGCCTGCCGGGTGAATTTTCCGATATTCCGACCGCAAAAGAGCAGGGCGTTGACGCCGTTGGCCCGAACTGGCGCGGTTTTTACATGCCCAAGGGTGCTTCCAGTGAGTCCAAGGCGTTTTGGGTCGAGGCCGTCGATACCCTGTATGCCAGTGAGCAGTGGAAAAAGGTGATGAAGGCCAATGGTCTCATCCCGTTCCATCCGCCTGCAGATGAGTTCGACAGCTTTGTCGAGCAACAGGTAAAGGACATCGAGAACCTGTCCCGCGAAATAGGACTGCTGAAATGACAGGCCTGGGTGATCGGCTTCTTGGCCTGGGCCTGATGGTTCTGGCAGTGGCTTACGGCTGGGTTGCACAGCAGTGGCCCGAGCCGTTTGGCGGCGCCGAAACCGTTGGGCCGGAAACCTTTCCAACCATCCTTGCGGTGGTTCTGGTTGCCGGCAGCATCTANCTGATGGTCAAGCCGGACCCCGACGCCCAGTGGCCGCTGGGCCGGTCCGCAGTTGAGCTGGTGGTGTCGCTGGTTGTGCTGGTGGTCTACGCGATGCTGCTTGAGCCCCTGGGGTTTGTCATCTCGACAACCCTGGCGGTTGGCACCCTTAGCTGGCGCATGGGCGCGCCCGCCAGGAATGCCTTTTTAACGGGCCTGATCAGCGCCGTGGTGGTGTTCGTCCTGTTCAACTATGGCCTGGCGTTGAGCTTGCCTGCTGGCATCCTGGAGGTGAACTGATGGAAACGCTCGGTTTTCTGATGGAGGGGTTTGCGGTTGCCCTGACACCGTACAACCTGATGTTTGCGCTCTTCGGTGCTTTCGTGGGCACCCTGATTGGTTGTTTGCCCGGCCTGGGGCCGGCAAACGGTGTGGCGATCCTCATCCCGTTGGCGTTTACCCTTGGCTTGCCGCCGGAAACTGCCATGATCCTGCTGACATCGGTTTACGCCGGCGCGATGTATGGCGGCCGTATTTCCTCCATCCTGCTCAACATTCCCGGTGACGAACCGGCGATGATGACCTGCCTCGATGGCTACCCCATGGCCCAAAAGGGGCGGGCGGCCGATGCGCTGGCGATCTCTGCTATTGCGTCCTTTGCCGGTGGGCTGATCGGCACCATCGGGTTGATCATGCTTGCCCCGGTGCTGGCGAGGTTTGCCTTGAGTTTCGGCCCGGCGGAGTATTTCGCGCTGTTCCTGCTGGCCTTCGCCACCCTGGGTGGTATTACCGGCAAGAACCCGATGAAGACGGTGATTGCCGCGACCCTGGGGATCATGATCTCCACCGTGGGCATCGATATCTCCACCGGCACCCAGCGCTACACCTTCGGTGTGCTGGAGCTGTACGAGGGTATCGATTTCATCCTGGCGATTGTTGGCCTTTTCGCCATTTCGGAGTTGTTGTTCTTCGTCGAGTCGCGCATGGGCGGTGGGCGTAAGAAAATGAACGTGGGCAAGCTGACCCTTACCTTCAAGGAGTTGGTCTCCACGGTTCCCACCCAGCTTCGTGGCGGCGTGCTTGGATTCATTTCCGGCGTGCTGCCGGGTGCCGGTGCGTCCCTGGGCAGTTTTATCAGCTACACCCTCGAAAAGAGCGTGATAGGCAAGAAGGGCACGTTCGGCGAGGGCGATATCCGGGGTGTGGTGGCGCCTGAGGCGGGCAACAACGGTGCCTCATCAGGCGCGCTCGTACCCATGTTGACCCTGGGCGTGCCAGGTAGCGGTACCACCGCGGTGCTGTTGGCGATGCTGATTTCATTGAACATCACTCCGGGCCCGCTGATGTTTACCCAGAACGCCGATATTGTCTGGGGCGTCATTGCCGCCCTGCTGATTGGCAATGTGCTGCTGCTGGTGCTTAACATCCCGTTGGTTGGCTTCTTTGTGCGCCTGCTGTCGGTGCCGCCCATGTACTTGCTGCCGATTGTGACCATGGTTGCCTTCGTGGGCATCTATTCCATCAGCAACAGCGCCTTCGACCTGTATTTCATGGTGGCGTTTGGCGTGGCGGGTTATTTCCTGCGCAAACTGGAAATTCCGGTGGTGCCGATTATTCTCGGGCTATTGCTCGGACCGGAGATGGAGAAGAACCTGGGGCATGCCCTGGTGTTGTCAGACGGCGACTGGAGCATTCTGTGGGAAAGCACCCTGGCCAAGAGCTTCTGGCTGGTTGCCGCTCTGAGCCTGGTGTTGCCTTATGTGGTGGGTCCGGTGCTGCGTCGCCGCATGAACGCAGCGATGAAGGAAAGCCCGGCCAGCGATTGATTCGGTTCCTGGTCGCTAACCTCCGCTTTGCCGCACCGGATGACCGGTGCGGCTTTTTTGTGCGCGCTGGTTAGAGATTCGCTTCGGCGTACTCCGCCAGAACAGAGCGCGGGACGCCCTGCAGGTGGATGTGCCCGCCATGGCGGAAACTCTTGAAGCGCTCGGTCATGTAGGTGAGTCCCGAGCTCAGGGCGCTCAGATAAGGGGTGTCGATCTGAGCCAGGTTACCCAGGCAGATCACTTTGGAGCCGTTGCCGGCACGGGTGATGATGGTCTTGATCTGATGCGGCGTCAGGTTCTGGGATTCGTCGATGATGATCAGGCTGTGTTGGAAGCTGCGGCCACGAATGTAGTTCATCGACTTGAAGTGCAGTGGCACCTTGCTGAGGATGTAGTCCACGCTGGCGGTCATATTTTCATCGTCTTCGTGGAGAGCTTCGAGGTTGTCCACGATGGCCCCCAGCCAGGGCTCCATTTTCTCCGCCTCGGTGCCGGGGAGGAAGCCAATGTCCTCGTCCAGACCCTGGGTGCTACGGGTGGCGATGATGCGTTTGTACAGCTTGCTGGCAACCGTCATTTCGATACAGGCCGCGAGGGCGAGGATGGTTTTACCGGAGCCGGCGGAACCGGTCAGGTTTACCAGGTGGATATCCGGGTCCAGCAGCAGGTTCAGGGCAATGGCCTGGTATATATCCCGCGGTACGAGGCCCCAGACTTCCTCGTGCATC
>JGI24525J20082_1001450_pt1 | contig 10298 bp, 8 predicted proteins | sample LinPmetageLP50_FD_20082 | JGI IMG/M metagenome (IMG submission 20082) | reverse complement strand
GCATCTGTCCGATGGTCAGGAACCTTGCGCCGTGGGTGTGTGCGCACATTTGCGCCCCGACGATAGCGTTACCGCCACCCACAGGCCCCACCATATCGCGATCGCCAAGGGCGTCGACCTCAATGCCATGGCCGCCGAGATTTTCGGCAAGAAAGACGGGCTGGCTGGCGGACGCGGCGGCCATATGCATCTGTTCGATCCGGCAGTGAATTTTTCCTGTTCGGGTATCATCGCCCAGGGCATGGGGCCAGCCGTCGGCGCGGCCATCGCAGCCAAGATGCGCGGCAGTGATGCCATTGCGGTTGCTTTTCTGGGCGAAGGTGCCGCCAACCAGGGGGCATTCCACGAAAGCCTCAATCTCGCGTCAGTGTGGAAAGCGCCAGTGGTCTTCATCATCGAGGATAACAGCTATGGCATTTCGGTTCCGAAAAATGCCTGTACGGCCGTCGCCAGCAATGCCGACCGCGCAGCAGGCTATGCCATGCCAGGCCACCATGTCGGCGGCAATGATCCGGATGCTGTCTATGAGGCCGCGCGCATCGCGATAGAGAGGGCAAGATCAGGCCTCGGCCCCAGCCTGATCGAGATCGAAACCAGCCGGCTGGAGGGCCATTTCATGGGCGATCCGGAAGGCTATCGCCCCAAGGATGAGGTCAGGCGATTGAAGGAAGCCGATCCGATCCCCGCCTATCGGGGCCGATTGGTCGAAGACGGGTTTGAAGAACAAGCACTTGATCGCGCTGAACGCGAGGCGCGCGAGATTGTCGACCAGGCATTTTCCTTCGCCCGCAACAATGATTATCCCGAACCGAAGGAGGCCTTTGACCATGTCTTTGCCTGATGCAACTATCGAGAAACCGGCTGCAGAACGCCGGCTGACTATCGCCAAGGCGATGAGCGAAGCCATCGGTCAGGAGATGGAACGCGATCCGACCGTGCTGGTGATTGGCGAGGATATCGGGAAAATGGGTGGCGTGTTTGGCACGACAACCGGACTGTTCGAAAAATTCGGTGAAGATCGCGTGCGGGACACGCCGATTTCCGAAACCGCTTTCATCGGCGCCGCTGTCGGTATGGCTGCCTCGGGCCTGCGACCGGTTGTGGAATTAATGTTCGTCGATTTCTTCGGCGTCTGCATGGACGCGATCTATAATCTGGCCGCCAAGCAAAGCTATTTTTCCGGCGGAAAGGTTTCCTGTCCGATGGTGCTGATGACATCGGTGGGCGGCGGATATGGCGATGCCGGGCAACACAGCCAGTGCCTCTATGCGACATTCGGACATCTCCCGGGCATGAAAGTGGTGATCCCGTCCAATGCCCATGATGCCAAAGGTCTGATGCTCTCCGCAATCCGTGACGACAATCCGGTTATCTTCATGTTCCACAAGGCGCTGCAGGGCATGGGTTGGCTCGGCACCGTGGCCGGCTCGATCAACGACACGCCGGAGAGTGACTATCTCGTGCCGATCGGAAAAGCCTCAATCGTTCGCGAGGGAGGTGATATCACCATTGTCGGGCTCGGAGCTACGGTTCACCAGGCGCTCGCCGCCGCCAAAAATCTGGCCAAAACCGGAATTGATGCAGAAGTCATAGATTTACGGACCATAGCGCCACTTGACCGGGGGACCATCCTCGCTTCGGTTTCCAAAACCGGGCGACTGTTGGTGGTGGACGATGATTATCTCAGTTTCGGTATCGGAGCAGAAATCATCGCCACGGTTTGTGAAGCGCTGCCAAATCCCCTGCGATGTCCGCCGCAACGCATAGCCCATCCCGACATCCCGATCCCGTTCACACCGGTGATGGAACATTTCCTGTTGCCCGATGCCGGGAAGATCGAAAGCCGGGTCATCGCCATGCTGGGAGAGAAGAAATGAGCGACATAATCGTGCCTCAGGGGCAGTGGGAGCCGGATCAGGAAGCTGCGCTTGCAACCTGGCTCTATGGCGAAGGTGAAACCGTGCAGGAAGGCGTGACGGTCGCCGAAATAATGGTCGAGAAAACCAGTTTCGAAATCCCCGCGCCGGCCAGCGGAACGCTATCCATTTCGGTAGCGGAGGATGAAATCGTGCTTCCGGGACAGGTGGTTGGTTTGGTAAAATAATGGCCTCGACACTGGAACGAGATCTCGTCCGGCGCCTTGCCCGCGCGATCTCGGCTGAAACTGCGGTTGAAGTCTGTTCAGGTCAGCAAGCGATAGACGATGATGACGCGCTTCTCGAAAAAGCCGTCGCCTTGCCGTCCGGATCGTCCTGCCTCAGAATATGGGAAAACCGGAACTGCCTTGTGACGACCCGTCCTGTTGCCAAGCGAAAAGAGTTTGCCGAAGCGGCAAAGCTGAGCGAGCAATCAGGGTGGCCCGTCCATATCCGGTCGTCAGGCGGTTCGACCGTGATCCACCGTCCCGGGATAATGAATATATCGCTCGCCGTTGCCGCTGGCAAACGCCGCGTGCAACCCAATGCCAGCTACGCAGACTTGACCGCATTGCTGCAAGCTGCATTTCGCAAATTATATGTTGAAGCTTTTGTTGGTCCGATCGCCGGCGCTTATTGTGACGGCAATTACAATCTGTGCCTGAATGGCAAGAAAATCGCCGGAACGGCATCGCGCATCGTGCGCCGTAACAACCAAACCGCCTATATCTGTCACGCGTCGATAGCAATCTATGGCTCGCCCGAGAGAGATATTTCCCGAATAAGTAAGTTCGAACGAAGTGTGGGGCTGGAACATGTATATGCAACATCCAGCCACACAACTCTTATGGACACAATGGGTCTTATGGACACAATGGGCTCGAGCCTGACATGAACAGGCTTCGATGTTACGGCTATCAACTAGCGGAATTGCTCAACATGAGATCGGATGAGACCCGATCGCTGCCAGCCTAGTTCGATACCAGATAATAGGTTACCGGCCGGCTCTCGCTGGTCCGGATATTTATCTTATATCTCTCGGTAAAAAGCGGCAGCCATTCGCAATTTGCCGGCTTCGATGAAGTACGCCGGGCGCAAATATTCTTGCCCTGGCCATCGCTTATCTCGATCGACATCGGTTTGGGTGAAGCTGGCACCAGAGCCACCGATGCCTTTCTGCCTGCGAGAAAAATCTGGTCGATACTGACCCGCGATCCTGCCGAGACAATCCCCTTTTTATAGGATGGCCCAAGCGCCCGGCCGCGGTAGACCGGTGGTGTGGTCGACGGATCGATCAGGCTCGCCTGTTCGCTCCAGCTTTTCGAGAGGTTGCTTTCCTGATCCCCGTCAGGCCTGGCTCCGAGGCTTTCGAGCGTTTGTGCAGCAGAGCGGAGCGCGCCTGCATCGGAATTTTTCGCGCCCACCTGCCCTGCAACAATTGCATCGGCCGTCCGCATCACCGCGCTAGCATCAACCGCAGGCCTGGCGACATCGGCCTGACCGGGAGATGTTTGCGCAGCCGCGCCCGAAGCGACGCCGGTGCAGGCAGACAGGATCGAAACCGACCCGGCAAGTGCAATTATCGAACAATATCGGTACATCAAATCAATCACTCCCTTCCGGCCTGATCTCGAACAACGCTCCGGGTTGCGCATCCCGGCAGTCAATGACCAACCCGTTTCGCTCGGCCAGTGCCTGTGACAGAGCAAGGCCAAGGCCATGCCCCCTCGCCCCGCTGGCATCAACGCGGACAAAGCGTTCGAAAACCTTCTCTCTCATATTCTCCGGAATGCCGGGACCATTATCTCGCACCGTGATGACAGGCCCTGGCCGCAGGACGAGTTCCACCTCGCCGCCTTTGGGGGTATATTTCAGAGCATTGTCGAGCAGGTTGGACAATATCCGCTGAATATGGGCGGGATTGGCCATCATATTGACCCCGGGGCTGATGTCAGTACTGAACCTTATCCCCAAATCCTCGGCGCTTTCGGCAAACAGCTCCGTGATTTCGGTTGCAATCTCCGAGATATCGCATTGTGACAAGCCGCTCCGGTCGCCTTTTTGTGCGCGGCTGGATGCTATGTCGAGCAGGGAGTCCAGCATGGTGATAATATCGCGAATATCCTGTCGTGCCCGGCCGAGCGTTTCGCCGTGCAGAGGGTCTTTGCTCTGGCCCATCGCCGCTACCAGGCGGTTATCCAGATGCATGAGCGGCGTTCGCAATTCATGCGCCGTGTGGTCTGAAATATCCCGGTGCGCGGCGAGCAGGGAAGCCAGACGCCCGGTCATGGCATTGCTGTGTTGCGACAGCTGGTCAAGCTCGTCACCCCGTCTGTCGACCGGGATAGTGACGGCCAGATTCCCCGCACCAATTTCGCGAAACGCATCATTTATGGTTCCCAGCCGGTTCTTCAGCCGGCGGGTAGAATAATAACCGATTATAAAAAAGATAAGGACCAGCAACAGGCCCGCGATGAGAAAAGCGGTTCTGACCCGCCCGAGCAAAGCCGACTGGGCCGATGTGTCCCGGCCAACAAGCAGCTTTAGATCCGGGTTCAACTGCGTGGCACGAGCGAAGATTTGCGTGCCGTCTTCCAGTTGAACAAACCCGGCCTCGGAATTTTCCGACGACAGTTCCGGCCAGGATCCGACATTGCCGATAATTGCGCGGCCGCTTGGCGAAGCCAGCAGATAATAGCGTTTGTCATCAGACGATTGCAATTGCAGCCGGTCCATGATCCGCTCTCGCAGCTCAGCCGGACCGCTGGTTATGTAAATGTCAGCGAGACCGGCGATATCCGTGTCGACGCTGCGCGCAATCTGCTCTTGGGATTCCGTTCGCACGATCCATTCGGTCATCACAAACAAGGCCGCCGACGACAAGATCGAGACGGTGATGACGATCAAACTCAAGCGCCCGAACAAGGAAGAGAAAATGCCCATGTTCAAACCGCGTGGAGCCGATAGCCTGCACCCCAGATCGTCTCCAGTACCGGTTTGTCAAAATCCTCTTCCAGCTTGCGCCGAAGCCGACCGACGTTGACGTCTATGACATTGGTCTGCGGATCGAATTTCAGGTTCCAGACATTGAGCAGCAGCATTTCGCGGGTTACAATTTCCCCGGCATTCTGCATGAAATATCTGAACAGCTCGAACTCTTTCGGACTGAGCGCGACATGCCTGCCCTGCCGGTGCGCGGTGCGCGCCTTGATATGGCATTCCATGTCACCGAAAATGATCACAGCGCTATGGGATTGGCCGCTGGCCCGCCGGTGCAGAGCGCGGACCCGTGCGATCAGCTCTTCCTGTTCAAAGGGTTTAGCAAGATAGTCATCAACCCCGGCGTCCAGCCCCTCGATCCGGTTTTCCGTCCGGCCCAGAGCCGACAGCATCAACACCGGAACGTCAACGCCCGCCTCTCGCAGTTTACCAATGATATCAATGCCACTCATATCCGGCAGCATCCGGTCGAGAATCACAAGATCGAATTTCGATCCGGCAGCAAGGCGCAGGCCATCGCTCCCGTCGGCTGCCCAAATGACTTTCGCACCGGTCTTGGCCAACGCGACAGAAACCATCTCCGCCGTCTGTGCGTCATCCTCGATATGCAGAATGTTAAGACCCGGCATGAATTTGGCTCATTCTCAGATAATGTTGAATCATAGCTAGGCTCTTAGCATTATCATCTCAAGATAATGCAGTGACAAATGCTGTTAGAAAACCGGAAGCAACAGTTTGCAAACATGTAATTTCTTTCATAGGATTGGTATGGGCGCTAATAGGTTTGCACTTTGCCAGCAATGGCTAGGCGATAATCAGCAATACTGGGATAGGCTGCACAAAATGGCATCTAGATTTTTGGGGTTCGCTTTTTTGCTCTTCACCGGGTTTTCTCCCGTCCATGCGCAAGCCGAGAATGGCGAGACGTTAAACAACAGAATGATCGCATTGGCGGATCGCGATGTCTCCCGGGAACCGAAAGTTGCCATTGCAGAAATCCAGACCATGCTCGAAGAAGCAACATCGGATGATGCGGTTGGTGCACTCGGCAAAGCCACGGCATTGGGGGCACTCGGCGGCGCCTATTTTTATCTTCAGGACTTTGATCAAAGCCTCGCAAATTTCCGTGCAGCAGAGACTGCATTGGACGCAGCAAACTTAAATAACCACAAGCAGATGATCTCGACACTGAACAACATCAGTGTTGTTCTGAGCATGACCGGAAAAGCGGAAGAGGCACTCGCAATCCAGCAGAAAGTTCTGGATATCCGGCGGGAAACCGATGGCACAGAAAGCTCAGGCTATGCGGCGGCATTGTTCAATATCGGCAGCACCAAGTTCCGGCTCGGCGATTATGAATCAGCAGTGGTTGAAATCCGGCAGGCGGTCGACATTGCCAGGGCCATTCAGGATCCCACCGATGCGGATAATACGCTGGCCGTGACCTATTGGATGTCTCTCGCCGCCGTGGTCAATACCACAGGCAATACCGAACTGGCACTCAAGGAAAACCGGCTGGCCACCCAATATGCCGAAGATCGACTGGGAGACCAGCATTCGGTTTATGCCGGTGCCTTGAATAATCTCGGCTCGGCCCTGAGCAGCGCTGGACGCTGCGGCGAGGCGATACCGCTGCTCCGCCGCGCGCTGGACCTGCGAACCGAAATCCTGGGTCGCGACAAGCGTGATACGGCGATAACGCTGACCAACCTTGCCGACTGCCTGTCAAAGTCCGAGCCCAGTCTGGACCAGGTTGCGATGTTTGATGAAGCGGCCCGTATTTTTGGCAACAGCCCCGGCAACAGTCAAAGCCGCTTTACCGGCACTAGCCTTGCCAAGGCCGGACTGCTCAGTACCCGTCTGGGACAGTTGAAAGAAGGCCAGGCCTATCTTGAAAAAGCGCTGGAACTGACTCTGTCCGCGCTCCCGGACAATCACCCGGCGGTCGCCGAATTGCGCCTGGAACTTGTAAACAACTATCTGTTGAATGAAAATTACGATTCAGCCCAAAATATAATGACCGCGATCGAAGCACAGGCAGATGTGGTTGCCAAATTTCCGGTAGCGGAGAAATTCAAATTCGCAGTTATGAGAACCGAACTGGCAAATGCGTTCGAGCGTCCGGAAAACAAATCATCCGAGGCAATTGCCGCATATCGGGAAGTCCGCCGGAAAATACTGGATCGCGCAGTATCGATTGAAGAATATTTTGCGGATGACACAGGACTGACGGATCAATTTGCGAGATTTGCCGGCATCATGGCCCGCCAGGATAATATGGCGGAGAGTTTCGACGCCATGCAACTCGCCCAGTTTGCCGATCTGAGCAGCGTCTCGGGCAGTTTGACAGCAAGATCTGTGGCGGAGAAAGCCGGTTTCGGGGACGAGGTCCGAATGCTTCAGGATCTGGTGCAGAACGGCAAGAAAATCGATGCCAGCTTCACCAGGGCAACGACAGAAGGCGATCAACCGAAGCAAGCCGCTCTTCTTCTCGAACGGGAGAAAAACAGCAAAGCAATTGCCGAGCTGTCAGCCAGGATCGAGACCGCCCTCCCCCAATATTGGGCCTTGGTAAAGCCTGAACCCGTCGCTCTGGAGACGGTACAATCCGCGCTCAAATCTGCGCCGCTGGTGATGGTGACGCCCGCATTGGACGGGGTCTATGTCGCAGCTGTCACGCAGAATGATTATGTGTGGCAGAAAACGTCAGCCACTCCCGGGCAACTGAACCAGTGGGTGCAGGATATCCGGAAAAGCGTCTCGCAAGATGCCGGGCAAGCAACGCCATTTGCGATGGACAGCGCGCACGCGCTATATCGATATTATTTTCCTCCCAAAGTCGAAGAACTTTTGCAGGACAAGAACGAGATACATCTGATCAGCGCGGGTATTCTGGCGGCGCTTCCTGCATCGCTGTTGATCATGGAGCCGGTATCCGAGCAGACGGCCGATACCGATATCGCATGGCTGATAAAGCGTTTCGCCGTCAGCAATCCGATGAGTGTGAATGACCTCGTCCAGCCCCCGGTTTCCCGGCAACGGGAAATCCGTTTTGCAGGATTTGGCGCGCCGTCGCTTTCTGGCGCCAAAGACGGTCCGGTGGTCTTCGCCAGTCTGTTGCGGAGCGGAAATGTCGATGTCAGCGAAGTGCGCGATCTTCCCAGCTTGCCCTCCGCATCGCTTGAACTATCAAATATCAGTGAAGCTCTCGGCAGGGGCTTGTCTCGAGTCATTACCGGTGATGAAGCGACCGAAAAGCTGATTAAGTCGATGGACCTGCGTCCTTATTCTGTTCTCGCCTTTGCTACCCACGGGCTGGTGAACGGAGAGTTGCGGGGACTGGGTGAGCCCGCTCTGGTATTCACGCCACCGCAAACGGATGAAGGCGCGGATGATGGTCTGCTGACGGCATCGGAAATAGGGCAATTGAGGCTGGACGCCGATTGGGTGATATTGTCGGCCTGCAACTCGGCTTCCGGTTCCGGTGTCGGAACGCCGACTTATTCAGGACTTGCCAAATCATTCGCCTATGCCGGGGCGAGATCCTTGCTTCTTTCACACTGGCGCGTTCGTGATGATGCCGCGGCCAGGCTAACGGTCGACACTGTGAAAAATGCTGCCGGAGGCCTAGACCGCGCCCAAGCCCTGCGACAGGCGCAACTGGATTTGATGGATGATCCGAGCGTACCGGGGGCATCCCATCCCGCCGTCTGGGCACCGTTCATTCTGATCGGCGATTAGAGCCATAGCAAAAGGGCGCCCTCCGGGGTGGAGGACGCCCTTCCCAATCAGCGACGTTCCTGCGCTCGGGTCGCTTTAGCGCAGGTCTTCGACTGAAACCCATCCCTTGGTGCCGTAATTGTCGGTAACTTCGACGAACAGCCCCGCTTTATTGCCGGTGGGAACCAGCTCTGTATCCGCGCGCAGGGCGCGGACCTCAGCGGCAGATTCCGAAGCGCTAGCAAGCATCTTTGTCTCGACGGCTACTGTGTAGCTGGTGCTGGCGGTCGCGGCTGGAGTAGCGGTTTGCTGTACCGCAGCAAGGGCTCCGGCCTGCGATGCCAGGCCATTGAACGCCTCGATAAAAGCACTGGTGACCATCTTGCCATCCTTCGAGCTGCCATATTGTCCGAACTGCCCCTGGCTGGCTGACACCCAGTCGCTTCGGCCCAAAACCTTGATGGTCGATTTCTTGCTTTGCCCGCTTCCGGCAATCAATGTCTGGCCATTGGCCGGATTCATCAGTCGCAGGCCGGCTGTGATAGTTTTCTTCTTGCCGCCAAGACCACCGAACATCCCCATCAGCGCGCCGCCCATCGGAACCTTGCTGAGGACCGTGCTCGCTGCTCCAGACCGGACCAGACCTTCGGTCAGCGCAGTTTTTGCAACATTCATTGTCTGGTCCACTTCTTCCTGGGAACCGGCAATAGCAGACATCAGATAATTGGTGGGTTGGCCGTCAGCTCCGGTATGGAGAGTGAAACATCCTGACTCCTGAACGATTGCGCCCAACATGCCGCGCGGACTGGACAGGCCGAATTTGCTCCAGCCCTGGGTGTCGCCATCGGTGATTGCAATCGTTCCATAGGATGCATCGCATTTCACAACCTCGACGCTTTGTTCTTTCGCGGCGGCAGGCGCTGCCGAAACGGCAATGGATGCCATGGCAATTGCAGTCAGTGCTGTGGAAAATATTGGTTTCGTGGTCATAATGATAATCCCCTTCGCATTCTATCAAGAGAGTGAGCGGTGGTCCGCTCGATGCCCGATCAAAAATACGCAGAAGCGCTGGATGTGCCAGTTACACCTCCTGTTAGAGAGATGACAAAAGCTGTTAAGGGCGCTTGGAAATTGAACCGGCCCGTCGAATGATCTCGCAATCTTTATCGACGGGCCGGTATCCGGGTCGCTGACCAACCGACTATTTGAACGAGAAGTGCGAACCGAGATTTTTCTTGAGGTCGGAAATATCGTTTAATCTCGCTGTGACCGGGTCGCCGAAATTGAAGTTGCGATCGATATCAGCGGCAAGATTTGCCCAGCCAGCCCAGTCTACCTTGGTGCTGTTGACGGTCGCTGCTGCACCGGGGGCCGCGAAAGCCGCCACACCATCCACTTGCGAAAATGCGCCTCCGGAGCCGAAAGTATAGCTGAAGCCCGCGTGCTTGCCGCCCTCACCGGCCAAGAACCCGGTGATGACCGCATTGCATTCACCATTGCAGATCGAACCCGAACCGTTTGCCTTCAGATTATAGGATGAGAAGCGGCCGATGGCGTCCGCATCCATGCCGACCACCATGCCGCCGTTGGTCGGATCCGCGCTTCCACCCGCCGTACCGAAGGTGTAGCTGTTGCCATGCATATCCACTTGCGCGCTGACCC
>JGI24525J20082_1001449_pt1 | contig 10307 bp, 7 predicted proteins | sample LinPmetageLP50_FD_20082 | JGI IMG/M metagenome (IMG submission 20082) | reverse complement strand
TAATAATGAATAAGGGCTTGGCCAACAGGATTCATATTCTAGGAGTACGATCAGATGTGTACGCTTTAATGGCTGCGGCAGACCTTAATGTTTTATCCACCAATGGTGAAGGCCTATCAGGAGTGACAGTAGAAGCCTTAGCTTCTGGAAAACCATTTATTGGTAGTGACGTTGCAGGAGTTAATGATGTAGTGCCAGATCGTTCGTTCTTGTTCCCTAAGAGCAATCCAGAGGCGCTCGCAAAAAAAATCATGCTTATTAAAGAGAATCCGGAATTGTCAAAAAAAATGGTAGAAAAGTCATTAATTCACGTAAAAAAATATGACATATCAAATATGGTTGATGGGTATTTAAAAGTTTATAATGAGCTTCTGTCCTAATGGAAAAACTATATAAATCAGCGCCAGTTTTCATTCAGAATGCAATGATTAGTGTGTTTAATATTCTTGCGTATAGAAAGAGATACCGTGGTGCTTACAAAACGTATCGAAAAGAATTTGCAGAACGCAACAACTGGAGCTTAGAGCAACTTAAAAAAAACCAAGAAGAGCGATTTGCAGCGCTAGTAAATCACGCTCAAGCGCATAGTACTTTCTATAAAAATTTATATCAAAATCTTACAACACCAGAGAACCTTAAAAACGTTGAACAACTACCTATCGTTATTAAAGATACTATTAGGAAAAACATAGATGCGATCAATACCATTAACAAAAACAACGCTATTATTTCAAAGACGGGTGGAACCACAGGCAAGTCGTTAGAGGTTTTGTTTACACTAGATAATTTTCAGGAGCGGTTCGCTTTACTAGATAATTTCAGAAATAGTTATGGGTATGAGCTGGGAAAAAAAACGGCATGGTTTTCTGGTAAAAGTTTATTAGGCCAAAAAGACGTTAAAAAGAGAAGGTTTTGGAGGACAGATTATTATCATAAAGTTCGCTATTATTCGACTTTCCATATAAAAAAAGAATATTTAAGTTATTACATTGAGAACCTAATAAAGTTTAAACCCCAATTTATGGTGGGCTTTCCATCGAGTATTTTTGAAATAGCCAATCACGGCAATAGGATGGGTATCGACTTTCCTGTCGGTATGGTACAGGGTATTTTTCCCACTGCCGAGTCGCTAACCACTCATAAAAGAACAGTTATTGAAACGTTCTTTAAAACAAAAATGTATGATCAATACGCTTCTTCTGAAGGAGCCCCCTTTATATTTGAATGTCAGAATGGAAATTTACACCTAGAGCTTCAAAGTGGCGTATTCGAAGTCTTGGATGAAAATAATTGTCCTGCAAAAAGCGGTCGGTTGGTAACAACATCTTTCACTACCTATGGAACACCGCTTATACGTTATGATATTGGCGACAGCCTTGTTTTGAGCGACAAAAAATGCAGCTGTGGAAACAATAATCCGCTTGTAGATCAGATATTGGGTAGGATTGATGATTATGTCTATTCGCCTGATACTGGAAAGATTAACTTAGGCAATATATCTAATACCCTTAAAGGGACTAAAGGAATAATTAAATTACAGGTCATCCAAAATGAAATTCATGGTTTGGAAATATTTTTAGTTGTTGACGAAACCATCTTTAATAAAAGTATAGAGAAAAAATTTATTCAAAATTGGCGAGAGCGTATTGGTCAGGGCATGAAGTTGGAAATCAAATATGTAAAAGAAATCCCTGTTGCAAAGAGCGGAAAATATAGAATGGTCATAAATAATATCAAAGATCTTTTATGAGCATGACAAAACCTAAACTCATCCGCATCACTACCGTGCCGCTCTCCTTAGAAAAGCTTTTAGAAGGGCAGCTTCCTTATATGCAGCAGTTTTATGAAGTTACGGCAATTTCTTCAGATAAAGAACGGTTAGACGCTTTTGGTGAAGCAAATAAAGTAGCCACGTTTTGGCTTCAGCTTACCAGGAAAATTACGCCTATTCAAGATGTCAGGGCATTGATCAAACTATATCATTTTCTTCGGAAGGAAAAACCGCTCATCGTACATACCCACACACCTAAAGCAGGAATTGTTGGAATGACAGCCGCATTTTTTGCAGGTGTCCCTTTGCGTTTGCATACCGTGGCGGGCCTTCCATTGATGGAATCGAGCGGATTTAAAAAATGGCTTTTGAATGCTGTGGAAAGAGTAACCTACAGGTTTGCCACAAATGTGTACCCTAATTCTCGTGGCTTGTACGATTTTATACTTTCTAAAAAATTAACATCGGAATCAAAACTGAAAATCATCGCCAACGGAAGTAGTAATGGCATCAACACTTCCCATTTTTCAAAAGCACATTTTTCAAAAACCGAAATACAGGAAAAACGAAATGAACTTTCTATTTCTGAAACCGATTTTGTATTCCTGTTTGTAGGACGGATTGTAAAAGACAAAGGTATCGTCGAACTTGTAAATGCTTTTGTTGCACTTCAGAAAGATAATCAGAACAATAAATTATTGCTTGTGGGTCCGTATGAAGAAGACCTGGATCCACTGCCGCTAAATAGCAAGGAAACTATCTTACAACATCCCAATATCATTACAACCGGCTATCAAGAAGACGTGCGTGTGTATTTTGCTTTGAGCAATGCACTGGTGTTTCCTAGTTATCGTGAGGGTTTTCCTAATGTGGTTTTACAGGCTGGTGCCATGGAGCTCCCAGCTATTGTAACAAACATCAATGGTTGTAATGAAATTATTACCAATGGCCACAACGGATTACTAATCCCTGCAAAAAACACCGAAGTCTTGTTAGAAAAAATGAAATTACTCCAATCGGATACTCAATTATACGCTCAACTTAAAGCGAATAGCAGAGCAGAAGTGGTTAAAAAACACCAACAACAAGAAGTATGGGATGCCTTATTAGAAGAATATCGTAGGTTAGAAGCAAATCTTTAGTAATTTTAAATCGTGTATACTACCTTTTTTAAACCCATATTAGATTTCATCGTATCACTGAGCTTATTTCTAGTGCTCGCTCCGATTTTTTTCCTGTTAGCCATACTTTTAGCCATCAGCTTAAAGGGAAATCCATTTTTTTTTCAGAAACGACCCGGGAAGCAGGAACGGTTATTTACCATTATTAAGTTTAAAACAATGAGTGATGCCACAGATGATAAAGGTGCATTGTTACCTGATGAAAAAAGAATTACAAAATTTGGTAAATTTATTAGAACCACCTCTTTAGATGAGCTTCCTCAATTGCTCAACGTGCTTAAAGGAGATATGAGTTTTGTGGGACCCAGGCCTTTATTACCAGAATACCTCCCGCTATATTCCGAAACACAAAAAAAGCGACACTTGGTAAAACCTGGAATTACAGGCTATGCACAGGTAAATGGCAGAAATGCAATCTCTTGGGAGCAAAAATTTGAGTATGATCTTTTTTATGTAAAAAATCAAAGTTTTTTATTGGACCTCAAAATCTTGCTCAAAACAGTAAAAAAGGTATTTTTACGTAGTGGTATCAATACCGAAAAATCCACTACTATGTCACGATTTAAAGGCACAGATCGAAAATGAAAGAACTTATACTTTATGGAGCGGGTGGGCATTGTTACGCTGTGGTTGAGCTTATTAGAAGTTTACAGCACTTTCAGCCCAAGGCGATTGTAGATCCCAATCCGAAGGAAAATTCAATTTTAGACATTCCTGTTTATAGTTCAGAAAAGGATATAAATTCGAATGCCGTTGTCTGTATTGCTATTGGAGATAATTCAATTCGTAAAAAACTAGCAGGAAGGCTACATCAAGATTACCCGACTTTTGTTCATGAATCCGTCGTTCGATATCCTTCGGTTACTATTGGAAAAGGGACTGTAGTCTTGCCAAATGTAGTGCTCGACGCCGCCGTAAAAGTGGGAGATTTCTGCATTATAAATAATAGCGCTGTTGTTTCGCATAACGTCACAATACAAGATTATGCACATATTTCCATTAATGCCTCTTTGGCTGGAGGCGTAACCATTGGGGAAGGCACTTTAGTAGGCGCCGGAAGCATCATTAACCCAGGGCTAACCATTGGCAAATGGGTCATTATTGGCTCGGGAGCTGTGGTTACTAAAAATGTTCCAGACTTTGCAGTGGTGTATGGCAATCCTGCCAGAATAATTAGACATACAAATAATGAATCCTAAGATATTTCTTTCCTCACCACATATGGGTGGAACAGAGCAAAACTACATTAAGGAAGCTTTTGACGCCAATTGGATCGCTCCCTTGGGAACCAATGTAAACGAATTTGAAATCGCGATCGAAAGCTATTTGGGTGCAAATAATTATGCCGCTGCAGTATCGTCAGGTACCGCAGCCATACATTTAGCCCTTATTCTGCTTGGTGTAACAAGAGATGATGAAGTACTGTGCCAATCGATGACGTTTTCGGCGTCAGCCAATCCAATAGTATATCAAGGCGCAACTCCAATTTTTATTGATAGTGAACCCGAAACATGGAATATGTGCCCCCAAACGCTAGAAGTGGCTATTAAGGATCGATTAGCAAAGGGAAAAAAGCCAAAAGCCATCATCATGGTGCACCTCTATGGAATGCCGTGTAAGGTGGATGAAATAGTAGCTGTTTCAGAAAAATACGACATCCCGATCATAGAAGATAGTGCAGAAGCCTTCGGAAGTAGTTACAATGGTAAAAAATGTGGCACTTTTGGAGCTATTTCAATTCTTTCGTTTAACGGAAATAAAATTATTACAACATCAGGCGGAGGGGCATTAGTCGCGAGAAAGAACGCCTTAAAACAAAAAGCAATTTTTTTGGCAACCCAGGCGCGTGACGTGGCACCACATTACCAACATAGCGAGATTGGTTATAATTATCGATTAAGCAATATATGTGCAGGTATCGGTCGCGGGCAGATGGAAGTGCTCGACGCGCATGTAAGATTAAGGCGTAGCATGAATTCGTTTTACATGGATCTCTTTAAGAATGCTGAAGGTATTTCAGTTTTTAAAGAGCCCTCCACCGAGTTTTATTCCAATCACTGGCTTTCATGTATCATTCTTGATCCTAAAAATACAACGCACACTCCTTCAGAAATTATTGAAGCACTTGCCGAGGATAATATAGAATCACGACCCTTATGGAAACCCATGCATTTACAACCTGTATTTAAAAATGCACCCTATTATGGTACCAATGTAGCCGAAGCTATTTTTAATAACGGACTGTGTTTACCGTCAGGTTCTAATCTTTCCGAAGTTGAAAAAAATCGAATTTCCAAAGCATTAGGACCTTTTCTATAATGATTACGTATCTTTAAGTTATAATTTTTACAAGTGGGTCCCATAAAACAAAACTTCAACAAACTGTACACGGGAAATAATAAACTGAAGATCCTAGATCATCGATATCTGCCCAGGTGGCTTGTTGTGATATTAGATACATTTTTGGCTGCGTTCGCTATGGTGGTCGTCTATGTTATTCTGAAAAATACGCCGTTAAAATTTCATGATACCCTTACAGTGCCCGAACAAGGGATTGTGATATTATCGATTACGGTGATTCTATTTGTTGTTTTTAAAACCTATTCGGGTATCATTCGGCATTCTACCTTTACAGATCTTATAAAAGTTGCACTTGCCACATTTTCAATGGCCTTAGTACTATTTCTTATAAATATTGTGCATGTATCAATAATCGGTGAGAAGATTTTTTTAAATACCTCCATAGTACTCTATGTGTTGCTCACGTTTACGTTGATGCTATTGTTTAGGGTGGCTGTAAAGGAAAGTTATATGTTTCTTCGCAAGACCTCCTCGATCAACACAAATAAAAGAGTGGCGATTTACGGTATAGATGACAATACTATTTCTTTGGCAGAGGCGCTTACTCATGAATCTAATTTTAAGTTTCATCTCGTTGGTTTTTTTGCTGATAAAGTTTCATCAAATCAATACAGAATACTTGGCAAGCCCGTTATCCCAGTGAATGGTAATATTAAAAATGCCATAAGTAAATTACAAATTGAGTCGGTTCTTATTATGAACGACACCTGTAGCATCGAAAAAAAACGGCAGCTTACCGAAGCTTTCTTAGCAACTGGAATAAAGGTTTATAACGTTCCTGCTTTAACAGATTGGGATAAAAGGGAACAATTAGAGCATGAAATTAAACCCATTCAGATTGAAGATTTACTGGATAGGGCAACTATTATAGTGGATACGGCTTTAATAAAAAAGGATCTTGAGCATAAAACTATTTTAGTAACTGGTGGGGCGGGATCTATAGGGAGTGAAATTGTACGACAAGTGGCCGACTTTAAACCAAAAAAAGTGGTGGTCTTAGATCAATCTGAACTATCGCTATACTATTTAGAAATAGAACTAAAAAAGGATTTCCCTGAATTGGATTTCGTGACAGAGCTAGCAGATATTAGCAATATGTATCGTCTCGAGTTGTTATTTGAAAAATATGCGTTCGATATCGTCTATCATGCAGCTGCCTATAAACACGTGCCTTTAATTGAAAGGAATCCGCATGAGGCCATTTATGTGAATATTATGGGAACCGTTAATCTCAGTATTATTTCCGCTAAAAAAAAGGTAAGAAAGTTTGTGATGATCTCTACAGACAAAGCTGTAAATCCTACAAACGTAATGGGAGCCTCAAAACGAGCTGCCGAAATGTACGTACAGGCACTGCAACAAGAACACGGGATTGTAACACGCTTTATTACGACTCGTTTTGGAAATGTATTAGGATCAAGTGGATCTGTCATCCCGCTTTTTAGAAAACAGATTGCTGCTGGAGGTCCTGTTACCGTGACACATCCTGATATCATTAGGTATTTAATGACGATTCCTGAAGCGTGCCAATTGGTACTCCAAGCTGGTACCATGGGTAATGGAGGAGAAATTTTTGCTTTTGATATGGGCAAACCCGTTAAAATTTATGAACTAGCAGAAAGAATGATTCGGCTCTCTGGTTTTGAACCAAATGCTGAAATAAAAATAGAAATTATTGGACTGCGCCCAGGCGAAAAATTATTTGAGGAATTATTGAATAACACCAGTAAGACCCAGCCTACCCACCATCCTAAAATTTTAATAGCCAAAGATAAAACAGGTAATTTTACGGAAGTAAAAGAGCTGATTAAACAGATAATTACCGCTGCTACAACAGAGCAAGATCTTAAATTTATAGGTCTGTTAAAACAATTGGTCCCCGAATATAAGAGCGAAAATTCTCGGTTTGAGCAACTTGATCATACGATACGCCATAGAAATGTTAATAAAACCGATTAATCTTTGAATAAGTATCTGTTTTCTAATGGGAACACGTTTAATAGAAATTATATATTTACTCCAATTATAACCCAATGAAAAAACTACCCTTTCTCTTATTGAGTCTTTTTATTTTCTCTTGTGCCACAAAAAAGGAAATTTTATATTTCCAGGATCTTGAAAACTTAGATGGCAAAGAGACCAATAACACTTTTGAACCCATTATAGAAAATAACGATATTCTTCATGTGGCGCTGTCATCGCAAAGTGAAGCAGCGCTGAGCCCTTTTTTAAAAGATACTGGAGTAGCTTCGGTGAATGCAGCAAATTCAAATCCTGGGTTACGGGGTTATTTGGTGGATAGTGAGGGTACTATTCAATTTCAGGTAATAGGTGATGTAACAGTTGCGGGTAAGACCAGGACAGAAGTGGAAAAGGAATTAAAATCAAGACTTTCTGCCTATGTAAAAGATGTTGTGGTCGATGTACGAATTCTCAATTTTAAAATTACAGTGCTTGGAGAAGTAAACAGGCCAGGGGTATTTTCTATTGAAGATGAACGTGTGACGCTTCCACAGGCAATCGGGCTAGCAGGCGATCTCAATAAGGATGGAAAACGCCAGAATATTACCGTTATTAGAGAGGAAAATGGCGTACAAAAAGTGACCCGTATCGATTTAACTAAAACCAATCTTTTTTCAAGCCCTTTTTATTATTTGAAACAAAATGATGTAGTTTATATAGAACCGTCACTTAAAGGGGTCAAAAAGGCTGGTTTTATTCCAGATGTACCGGCTTTATTATCACTTTTTACAATTGTGTTGAGTACCGTAATTATTTTAACTAGATAACGTTTTTGTGAATGCAAAATGTAAGAGAAGAACATAAAGAAACACCCATACGTGAACTTGTGAACCAATATACGCGCTACTGGTTTTGGTTTTTTTTAGCAATTTTTTTAGCAATCGCTGTTGCTTTTATCTATCTGAGGTACACAACGCCTTCCTACCAGAGTCAAGCTACGGTAATAATTAAAAATGATAAAAGCAGTGGTCCAGCAGAACTTTCTGCTTTTGCCGAATTAAGTTTCTTTTCAAAATACAACAATAAGATTGAAAACGAATTGGCCATTTTTAGGTCAAAACGTATCATAGCGCAGGCTGTAGAAGCACTAAACTTAAATGTTAATTACGAGTCCATAGGTACTATTAAAACGACCGAGATGTACGCCTACAAGCCTTTTATTGTACAGTACCAGTCATTTCAGGATAGTACAAAAAATAAAAAAGTTCCTAAATTATTTTTTAAAGTAAAATCTGAACTCGAATATCAAGTTGAAACAGAATCACAAACGATAAACAATACCTATAAATTTGGGGAGCGTGTTTCCTTTCCTTTCGGTGATATCACAGTGCTGCCCGTTTTGGATGACAAAGAAAAGTTTAACAATTTTATAAACAGATCAATTTCGGTTTCGTATCGACCGGTTGCTTTGGCGGCACTTCAGTATCAAAAACGATTGAAGGTTGCAAATGAAATTTCAAATAGTAATGTCGTTGCCATTACTATGCAGGCTACCGTACCGGAAAAAGCCGAAGATTTTATTAACGAACTTATATTTCAGTATAATAAAGACGCTATTAGTGATCAAAATCAGGTGGCACAAAAAACGGCTAATTTTATCGATTCAAGATTAGAGATCATTACCCGAGAACTGGATAGCGTTGAAAAAGGGAAAGAGAACTTTAAAAGCTCAAATAGGTTAACCAATATTGAAGCCGAAGCGCAACTTATATTGAACAATGCGAGCGAATTCAATAAACGACAATTTGATGTTGCTACCCAATTGGAACTGGCAAACACGATGATTGATTACATGGAGACCTCGTCTAGCAATGATCTTTTACCAGCTAACATAGGCCTTAATGCTGAGAATGTAAACGAATCGGTGAACAACTATAACCAACTCATTTTACAGCGTAACAACCTGCTTAAAACGTCAACGGCTATCAACCCTGTTGTAATTAATGTAAACAATCAGATTGATCAAGTACGAGCAGGTATCTTGGCAAGCCTTAAAAATAGTAGCAATGCTTTAAAAGTGGCAATGCGCGATCTTAATTATCAGGAGTCAACTTTAAACTCAAGAATTTCGGAAGTCCCCACCAAAGAAAAGATTTTTAGAGGCATAGAAAGGCAGCAGGGTATTAAAGAGCAGCTATATATTTTCTTGCTGCAACAGCGAGAAGAAGCATCCATATCGCTTGCTGTTACAGCACCAAAGGCAAAAGTGGTAGATCCTGCTTATAGTAGTGTGACACCCGTAGCGCCTAATTCATTATTGGTTTTCTTGTCTGCGTTACTGGCAGGTGTATTAATCCCTTTTTTAATTATTTATGTTCAAAATTTACTGAATACAAAGGTTAGAAACCGAAAGGATATCGAATATCCATTGCCTAATACAGCTTTAGTGGGAGAAATTCCTAAAATTAAAAATGGATCGCTTCAGTTAGTTCAGCAAAATGACCTTAGTATTTTAGCTGAATCATTCCGTATTTTACGTACCAATCTTCAATATTTATTGATAAACAAACTCAATAATCCTGAAGATTCAAAAACTATATTTGTAACCTCTACCATTAAAGGAGAAGGAAAGACATTTGTAGCCTTTAACCTTGCACTCACCATCGCCCTTACAGGTAAAAAGGTAGTGCTCGTTGGTGGAGACATTAGGAATCCACAGTTGCAGCGTTATTTACCTTCTGAAAGGAGAAATATGAAAGGGTTGACAGAATTTATCATAGATGATTCTATTACCGCTAGTGATATTGCTTCCACCAGCGAAGGTAATAGCGATCTTGATATTGTGCTCTCGGGAGCCATTCCTCCCAATCCTGCTGAACTTTTAATGGAAAAAAGGACGGCCACCCTTTTTGAAGAACTTTCACAAACATATGATTATATCATCGTGGATACCGCACCTTCCATGCTTGTGGCAGACACGCTCTTACTAAACAAATTTGCAGATGTCACGCTTTATGTAGTGCGCGCAGGAT
>JGI24525J20082_1001437_pt1 | contig 10374 bp, 10 predicted proteins | sample LinPmetageLP50_FD_20082 | JGI IMG/M metagenome (IMG submission 20082) | reverse complement strand
GACGACCGACTGTTCAAGGCGATCCATGCAGCGCAAACGGGCGAATTGCCGTTTCCAGAGCCGGGGGGAGGGGGGCCGCAGGGTACGCTGCCGCTGAGTGTGCGCGCCATGCCGATGACTCCGCCGTCGGATGGGCCAGGGGGAACAGAAGCCGATGTGGAGAGGGCAAGCCAGGATACAGATGGCCAACCGTTAGGCCAAGCCGACGCCGCTCCAAAGAAGACCGCGCCTGTCGTTCAAGCCGTCATCGCCGAGGAACAGCGCCAGATGGAGATGGATTTTGGCAGCGGCGTCGTGGATTCTGAAGCTGCGAGCGTAGCTGATGAGGCGCAGATGCGCTCTGCAGTCGATGGTTTGGACGAAATGGAAGCGATGCTGCGAGAGGAGGATGGTGAAAGGCTGGTTGCGCGATAGGGTGGCGGACGTCGCCTGTTTGTCGGGGAGGGCGGAGAGCGGACATGCGGCGCGGCAGCATTGCAACTGCGGAAAACTAGGTTAGCCGATGTTCATGCCTGATGCTGATTTTTCGCCGCATGCCGAAAAGGGGCGCTTTCCTGATTCGCGCGGCGAAAGCATCCTGCATGGCCGCAACTCGCGGAAGTTGTTTCCCGCCGCTCAGGGAGGCGCATCTCTAGTGCGATTTGACATGCCGAGACATAATACATCTTCCTGCGGAGTCGGCTGCTTGAGGAAATCCGTTATGACGCAACCGATCCCAGCTACGAAATGGCCGGTCCCCTTTAATCGCTGCTGCGGCAGTATCTCGAAGTAGGACTCATTCGCCGCTACGACCGTGGCATCGTTTCGTTCGGCGTGTGCACCACATGTCCATCGATGTGGAGCCACTATTGCTATCAGCACCACGGAATATGTGCTGGCTACTCCATTCTAGCTGGAGTGGAAGCCGACCTGCATAAGATCAGCTATGGAGGCAGTCGCAAGGTGTTGGCTTGCGATGTGGCCAAAATGGAGAACGACAACGCTGCGCGAAGTCGCGTTGACGAAGCCGTCTTGCCACGCAAGGCCGCGAGTTGGCGTTATGAGCGAGAATGGTGCCTAATCGGAAAACGCTGCGCAAATTAATCACCGTTGGAACTCGAAGAAGTCGTCTTCGGCATTCGCTGCAAATCTCTGTCAAATTCACAGTCTGTCAGGCCCTAGAAAATCGGAGCCGTCCCGTCCACTACTTCGAGATGCGTGAAGTGCCGGGCACATTTCACCTCCGAAAGTACGCGCTCAAGACAGATGAACTCGGGGCTCACTCACCCCGGCGATCTCGTGCAATTTTTGAGGCTTTCGATACTCTCCACCAAGAGCACCAGAAGGCTGCATGTAAATAGTTGGCAAAAACAACTTGAGGATGCCAAGTATCCATCAGATACAATAATTTGGACACATTTTAGACATCTATTTTAGTCGTCGCATGCGGAGGGGTAATGATCAGCAGAGGTTCACAGTGGCAGCGTTGGGAGCCGCACATCCATGCACCCGGAACAATCCTGAACAATCAGTTCGGCGGGGGCGATCCCTGGGAGGCCTATCTAAAATCCCTGGAAAGCTGCACGCCCGCAATCGGAGCCATAGCTGTCACCGACTACTATGTTACAGATACCTATGAGGAGGTGTTGCGACGCAAGCAGGCAGGGAGCTTGCCCAACGTCCAGCTCATCTTTCCAAATGTCGAACTGCGGCTCGACATTGCCGCCAAGACCGGATTCGTCAATGTCCACCTGCTGGTCAGTCCGGAAGATCCCAATCATTTGGCCGAACTGCATCGCATCCTCCAAAGATTGCAGTTCCAGGCGCATGGCGACACCTATAACTGTACTCGCAACGACCTGATTTCTCTTGGCAAACGCGCCGACACCGCCATCGTAGACGATGGCGCTGCACTGCGCCACGGAGCCACGCAGTTTAAGGTCAATTTTGCGCAACTGCGCCAGGTGTTACGAGACAGCGACTGGGCCAAGGGCAACATTCTGGTCGCTGTGGCCGGCGCTGCGGGAGACGGAACTTCTGGGATACGGCAGGCGGCCGACGCGACGATGCGCCAAGAGATCGAGCGGTTCGCCCATATCATCTTCTCAAGTAGCCCCGCACAACGTGAATTTTGGTTCGGCAAAAGGGGCGTCAGTGTTGAGAAACTACGCGAGGACTATGACGGTTGTAAGCCATGCCTGCATGGCAGTGACGCACATGACCAGAAAACCGTCGGGCAGCCGGCGGAAGAGCGCTTCTCTTGGATCAAAGGCGGCCTCGAGTTCGATGCACTGCGCCAAGCCTGCATAGATCCGGAAGGCCGCGCTTACGTTGGAACGGAGCCGCCGCGAACCGCAATGCCCTCGCAGGTCATTTCGCACATCTCCATCGCCGATGCAGACTGGGCTGCGACTCCCGAAATCCCGCTAAACCCTGGCCTGGTAGCGATCATCGGGGCTCGCGGTTCTGGAAAAACGGCCCTCGCCGATATGATTGCTGCTGGATGCGATGCCATCACGCTATCTGGATGGAGCGCCAAAGAGAATGCTAGTCCCTCCTTCCTTGTCCGCGCCCGCAAGCTGGTCGGCGATGCGACAGCTACATTGACTTGGGGTGGTGGCGCCACCATCACGCGCGCGCTCGATGGTCGGGACGCCAACAATCATCTATCCTTTCCGCGCGCCAGATATTTGTCGCAGCAATTTGTGGAAGAGCTCTGCTCTTCCGGCGGTTTCTCTGACGGTCTGATCGCCGAGATCGAACGGGTGATTTTCGAATCCCACTCCGACGATCAGCGAGACGGTGCGATCGACTTCGCCGAGTTGCGCAGCCAGAGCACAAGTCGCTTCCAGCAAGCCCGTGAGCGAGAAGCCGAAGCTATTGCCGACATTTCCGATCGCATCGCCACGGAACTGGAAAAGGAAAGTTCTGTCGCGACTCTGACTGCGCAGGTGACCCAGAAAACCGAACAGATCAAAAGCTACAATGAAGATCTCGCCAAACTCGTCGTCAAGGGCACCGAAGCTCAGGCACAACGGCACACGCAACTCAGTCAGGCGGTGCAGGCGGTACGCGGCAAGATCCAAGGATTCGGCAATCAGCGGCGGACCTTCCTCGCCCTCCAGGATGAGGTGAAAAGCACCCGAGCTACCAAGGCGCCCGAATTGTTGCGGCAGGCCAGGGAACGCCATCAACAGGGCCATATGAACGATCAACAGTGGGACGAATTCCTGCTGGTGTATAAAGGTGATGTCGACAAAAGTCTGGCGGGCTACGTGACATGGGCCGATCAGCAGATTGCTGCTCTCAATGGTCCTCCCGTGCCACCGGGCATCCCCACGCCACCCATAGCTGACAGCGCGGATCTTTCCACGCTCACCCTCAACGTCCTTCAAGCCGAGATGACCCGGCTCGAAGCCCTGGTCAGCGCGGACAAGTTAGTCCGGGACCAGTATTCGGCGCTTTCACTCCGCATTGGGCAGGAAAACACCGCCCTCCAGAACCTGCAAATGCGTTTCACCGATGCGCAGGGCGCCGCGACCCGCAAGAAAGACCTGCAAACCGAACGTGATGCGGCCTATGGCCGTGTGTTCGAAGCCATCATAAATGAGCAGACGGCGCTCGCCAGTCTCTACGCGCCACTCATGAGCCGTCTGGCAGCCTCATCGGGAACTTTGCAAAAACTCGGCTTTTCCGTGCGCCGTGTCGTTGATGTCGACACCTGGGGAACGATCGCGGAAGAACAACTTCTGGACCGAAGAAAGGCCGGTCCCTTCAATGGCCGTGGATCACTGATCCAGTTGGCCAATACTGCGCTCAAGCCTGCTTGGGAACATGGGACGGCAGCGGAAGTACAAGCCGCGATGGCCGCGTTCATCTCAACGTACCTGCGAGACTTGATCGGACACGCGCCCATTGCTCAAACGCAGCAGGTTGAGTTTCGTGCCTGGCTCAAAAAGTTTGCCCACTGGCTGTTTGCGACTGACCATATCTCGGTACGCTATGAGATTGTCTATGACGGCATCGACATCCGTAAACTCTCGCCTGGCACGAGGGGCATTGTGCTTTTACTTCTGTACCTCGCTCTGGACGACGCAGACGACCGGCCACTTATCATTGACCAGCCAGAGGAAAATCTCGATCCTAAGTCTGTCTTCGATGAGCTCGTCTCACTGTTCATCGCCGCCAAATCCAAGCGGCAGGTTATCATGGTCACCCACAACGCAAATCTCGTGATCAATACCGACGCGGATCAGATCATTGTCGCGGAGGTTGGCCCACATCAGATCGGGGGGTTGCCGCCTATCACTTACAAGGCGGGCGGCCTCGAAAACGCAGATATCCGCAGAACGGTATGCGATATTCTCGAGGGCGGTGAAGAAGCTTTTCGTGAACGGGCGCGGCGCCTGCGTGTCAGGTTGGAACGTTGATGCCTAGTAAAGATCTCGAAAAGATGGTGAGCAGATTTGACAGCTCTTCCGAAATCCTGTCTGGCCTGAAAGACGACATTCTTTGGCTTATGATACTGATCTACAGCTTCAAGGTGAGGGCTAGGCTGGAGGGACTTGGGCAATGGTCGCGAGAGCATATGTCGATCGAGTTCATGCTGCTGGATAGCGCTGTTCGCGATATCGTGATGCGACTGACCGCGCTGGACGATGACTCGAAAAATAACCGGTCATTCCAAACGCTTCTCAGTGCCTTAAATCGGGAAAACCTACTCGAACAAAAGCGCTCTAGGGCGCTTAAAGAGAAGGTAAAAAAATACCGAGACGCGGTCAACAAGTTGAAGGTAGAGCACAGAAACCAATACATATCCCACGTGAATACCGACGCGTCTGTTGTACCTCGTGTCATTGATCGACCGGTCAGGTTTCATGAAGTTGCATCATTGGCTGTAAACCTCATGGATGATTTGGCAGGCACAACGCTTCAATACCATTTCAAGATGGGTAGTAACGAGTCAATCAATCTCCGCAATGCGCTCCAGGCGGAGTGATCAGGGCGCCCTGGTGCGAACCATCGCCTGCAAGCGGCGCGTCGATTTGCAGGACGTTGGCTTCGTCGAGGCTGGCGGAAAGGTGCCAGTGACGTCCACTTGGCCCCGCTGAACGATCCAACTGCAATAGAAGCCAACGTACATTCTGCATGCGCAAACGGCAGCGCGTCGTCCGCACAGCCGAGCTCCATCCTCCGAAAATGCTGCGCGATGGACGAGTGGCCGGTCTGGCGAGCCTGCGCCGCAGCAAGGCCGAACCTCTCGAAAGTCCGGAGTGGGCCGTCCGTGAGGACGGCCCATGCCCTTAGATTTCGATAGCTTCGGCGATAGCCAGCGCATCTTCAAGCTCAACGCCAAGGTATCTGACAGTGCTGTCCATCTTGGTATGCCCCAAAAGCAGCTGGACCGCCCGCAAATTGCCGGTCTTTTTGTAGATTTGCGTCACCTTGGTGCGCCGCATCGAATGCGTACCATAGGCGCTGGCCTCCAATCCAATGGATGTCACCCAGTCTCGAACAATCCGAGCATACTGCCGGGTCGAGATATGGAGCCGTTCGTGAAAGCGCCCGGGCCAAAGGTATTCGGATCCGACCATCAGCGGCTCTCGCATCCACCGTGCCAGTGATGCCCGTGTGCCTTCAGAAATTTCAAAACGCACGGGCTTCTGCGTCTTGCTCTGCAGAACCGACGCGCGTTCCTTGATTTGGCCTGACGCCATGACATCGACCACCTTCATCTTCACCAGATCGCAGCCGCGCAGCTTGCTGTCGATCGCAAGATTGAAAAGGGCTAGATCACGATGGTTCTCGGCCAGCTCCAGCCGCACCCTGATCGCCCAGACGTGTTTGGGCTTGAGCGGCCTCTTCTGGCCAACGATCCGGCCTTTGTTCCAGGCTGGACGCAGTGCGCGAATGGCGGGTAAGTTTGGTGTTTGCATGATGGATCCTCCGATCCACCACGCCCTCCCACAACGACAACCCGACGTTGACAGACATCATATCACATGATGCTGCGTTGCCTCCGAGGTCGGCTAGGAGCCCACTTTGACCGATGCTCCACGAAGCGCCAATGTCCGCTCTTTACAAAGCTCAGTTCCGCGAAAACTCCCGCACCAGTTCGTTTGTTTCTGAGCGAGAAGCCTGATGGCGGAAACGAAGCGCTGCCACATCTCTTGCAATTTCCATGTCGGCTACCGGAAGTGAGACGAGATTGTCATGGTCAGGGATCGACGTTTCGGGAAGGATAACGGCCCCCGAGCCTCGCCGCGCGAGCTCGACCAACCAGTCCACGCGGTTTGACCGGTATGCCGCATAGAGCGTATGACCATGATCCGTGCACGCCCCATGCAATGCCTCTCGCATTTCACAATTTGGGCGATCCAACATGGTTGTATCTGCCAAATCAGCAAGCGATACGGCCGGCAACTCAGACAGGGGATGACCTTTCGCCACAACCACACGATAGGCCTCTTGATAGAGTGGGTCTATGCGATAAAGCTCCTCACTGACCTCTACTGTTGATATCACGAGATCAAATTCTCCCTCGCGAAGTCCCGCCAACAAAGTGTCGTTTGCGTCGACGATCAGTTCTATCTCGGCTTGCGGCACGCGTTGACGAAACCGTTCGACGGCCTCCGAGACTTTGGCATGGCCTATCGTTTCACCTATTCCGATGCTAATCGGGACTCTTTCTAGCCGCGTATGTCGGACAGCCTCGGCTTTTGCCTCCCTTGCCTCAGACTGCATACGTTCCAATCTTGGCTGCATAAGCTTACCAAGCGCTGTCAGGCGGCAGCCAGCACGATCTCGGATGAACAATGCATCGCCCAATTCGTCCTCAAGTTTTTTGATCGCCGCCGTAAGCGAGGGTTGCGATACGTTGGAAGCACTCGCGGCATGGGTGAAATTGCGATGCTCGCAAACCGCCAAAAAGTAGCGGACCTGATTCATTTCCATGACGTCCTCCTCATACGCAACCTCAACCGCGCATCACTCATAGTCAATGCCTATCGAAGTATAGGACTTCAAGATTGGAATCATGAGGGTGGCGCATGGGACAAGGGCTCATCGAAAACGAACGATGAACCCAAACTCAGGAGAAGACCAATGAAATCCATAATCCTTCACACCATCTCAGCACTCGCTTTGATTTCTGCAACAACTTCCGCAAACGCACAGGAAAACGTCATGAACGATCACACTGCCAGCTTTATCGAAATGCCCGCCGCATCCGGCCAGACCGACGCATTTGCCGAGTTTCTTGCAGGTGCTGCCCCACTGGTCGCAGAAACCGAGCCCGGCACCAAACTCTGGTTTGCTTTGCAAGCAGGCGACAGCCTAGCGATCTTCGATGTCTTTGAGGATGAAGCTGCCCGCAATGCCCATTTTTCAGGTGCTGTCGCAGGCGCACTGAATGGAAACGCAGACACATTAGTAGACGGCGGTTGGGATGCTGGAGTTGTCGCCAACATCAACAACTCGGACGTTCTGTCAGCCAAAGCACCGGTTGATCTCTACAGTGCCACAACTGCAACATATATCCGGCTCGAAGCGGCTCCAGGACAGGCCGATAATCTGGCTGCATTGTTGACGGCGGCTGGCCCGATCGTGGCCGATACAGAGCCAAAGACGCTGTTCTGGGCGGCTTTGCAGATTGACGAAAACAACTTCGCAATCTTTGACATCTTCGCCGACAACTCAGGTCGCGAGGCACACTTTGCTGGGCAGGTTGCCGGGCTTCTGAACGAAAAAGCGTCGGTTCTGGTCGAGGGCGGTTGGGACGACGGCGTGGTCGCCAACGTCAGTAACTTCGACATTCTGGCAATCAAGTAAGTAACGAGTGCCTTTATCGAGTGCCCGGCGGCCAATGGTCGCCGGGCATTTGTTGCCTCAGATACAAATTCTATTTTGCCGCGAAGAGGACATTCATTGGTGCCGTCCGGTTGGCGGTTTTGTCCGCAGCGCTGACTTCTGTGGATCGCGCGGCGAAGGTCTGGAAAGAGCCCACTTTGCCGCTTTTCGACAGCGCAGCTAAAGTCTGTTACCGTGGTGAGAGGCGACGATGATCAAAAGCGCCTTGGATATTAAACAGGGTTTATTGAAGCGCCAAACGAAGAATTTGTGAGCTCTCCAATGTTTTTTTCGGGAGGCGTGCGAAAATCTACTTGGTTCATGCATTTCATAACTCATGCGAGAATTTCGTAATTCTATAGATTATTTATCCAGACTTTTCCGCGCCAACGCGCTGATCAGATCCGTGCGTGTGACGATCCCTATTAGTTGACCGCGCTCTAAGACGGGGACGGCGTCAACAGCTCCGTCAGCCATCTGGGGAAGCAGCGCCGACAAGGGGGTGTCTGCGGTTGCACGTGGTCCGCCGACGCTCATGATATCAGTTGCTTGCACAGGTATTTCACGGCGGCGGTCAAGCAGTCGGTGTAATGCCTTCCCGAAGCCGCGCTTGAGGCGCAAACTATCCTCACGAGCCCGGTCGATGAGATGTATTTGAAAGATAACCCCCAGAAATCGGTCTGCACCCCCTACGACCGGCAATGCTGTAAACCGGTAACGCCGGAACAAATCTGCTATCTCTGTTAAAGGCGTTTCCGGCTGAACCGTAATCAGATTGTGCGACATGATATCAGCGGCGACCGTTGGCCCCGACCTTTGGGCTGCCACCTGCATTTCCGCAGCACCAAGCAAGCGCGCCAGATCCTCGACTCCAAGATTGAAAGATTGTTTATAGCGGCCCAAAATGTCGGTCAGTTCTGCCTCAGTTAATCCAAGACGCTTCATTGGCTCAAGGTCTTGCGTCCCATAACGGTTAGGATCATCGAACTGGCGGAATGGATAGTGTCGCCCTGTCATGCGTCCGTATACCATGGCAATGAGGACCAAAACGACCGTGCCGATCCCAATCGGCATAAGGGCAAAATAAAACCCTAACTCCTGCACCGCGTCAGGGCTCATTGCTACTGTCATCGCGACGGCACCAGCCGGTGGGTGTAACGCACGACACAGTATAGTCACGGTAATTGCCAAGCCCACAGCTAAAGCAATACGTAGAACGGGGTCCTGCACGACCAGACATACCGCAACACCGACCAAGGCGGCGGTAACGTTGCCGATAATCGCCGACCACGGTTGAGCCAGCGGGCTGTTCGGAACGGCAAAAAGAAGAACCGAACTCGCTCCGAACGGCGCGACCAAATATAAGCCAAGCGTCAAATCAATCGTTGGTGCGAGAACAAAGGCTCCAGCCAAAGCAAGCCCGACGAATGCACCAAGGCCCGCTCGAAGGGCTTCGACAGGCGAACTTTTCGCGACGGCAGGACCAAATGAACCAAGATGAGACAGAGCAAGAACTTTCAGTTTGCGGTAGGCTCGCTCTTTCAGAAATTAAGAAAATTGGCAACGCCTGCTAAGTCTGCACTACGAACCTAAAACCCCTATGACGTCTGATCCTCTATTTGCAGCTGTGGCGAAGGTCAGCTGTGAGCCCAAAGTTCCGGACTCGCTGCGCAGTGGCGAATGTCGGTTTCCGGTTCGCACGTCAGCTTTTCCGCCAGATCACTCGGTTTCTGACAGATCACTCCGCGCATCCCGGATGATCATCCATGACGAATGCAGGAACAGCCCTGCGATGGCGAAAGCAACGATGAGGTCAGGCCAGGCACTGCCGAGCCAGGCGACCAGTCCGGCAGCGATCACCACGGCGAGGTTGCCGATGGCGTCGTTCCGGGAGAACAGCCATACGGCCCGCATGTTGGCGTCGCCCTTGCGGTGTTTTAGCAGCGGCAGCACCGCAAGAATGTTTACGATCAGCGCGCCCACGGCGAAGGCTCCCATTAACCCGGCCTCTGGTGTCGTCTGATTCAGGACACGCCAGATTGTGCTGCCGACAACGCCAAGCCCCAGAAATCCCAAGAACACGCCCTGGATCATCGCCGACCGCGCCCGCCATGTCAGACTCCAACCGATAGCGAGCAGGCCCAGAAAGGTGATTGCGCCGTCGCCCAAAAAATCCAGGGCATCTGCTTTCAAAGCTTGCGATCCGGACAGGAACCCGCCGAACATCTCGATCACCCCGTAGCCGAGATTGAGCAGGACCACGATCCAGAGCGCGCGGCGATAGCTCGGGTCTTTGTAAGCCGGATCGGACGATGTATCCCCGCTCTTGATCAGCTCAAAGCCATAGCCGGTTGCGTCCAGTGCTGGACGCACTTTCGGCAAGTCGTCTTCGGCGATCCGCAATGTCATGACATGGGTTGCGGCAGACACCTTCACATCGCCTTCAGCCACGCCCGCAGACCGAGCGGCCCGTTCGATCTCGGCGGCATCCTTGGCGCAGTCCATGCCATGCACCCGCATCCGGATCGGCAAAGACGTTGTAGGCAA
>JGI24525J20082_1001395_pt1 | contig 10561 bp, 9 predicted proteins | sample LinPmetageLP50_FD_20082 | JGI IMG/M metagenome (IMG submission 20082) | reverse complement strand
TGTGAAAGTGTTATGGCAAGGATGGCTTAAGTTACAAGCCATCCTGGAAGGCTACGATTTAGCAAAATCTCTTGAGTCAGACTTGTGATCAAGAGACAGCTTAATGCGCCTTTTTAATATGTGCGCTCACTTAAGTCATAAGCAAAGTAGCCATAGGCAATAACTAACATCAAACCTAAAAATGATATGTGCATTATACGAGCTAAAATTAAGTCTATAGGCCGCGCGTGTCGCAAAATCGCTTCATCATTAACTATCGTAGCTTTTACTGGCTTTTGCCGTCTAATAACTTTGCCATACATGCTTACTCTTATGCCTATTCCTTTGTCCCAAAGCGGCTCATGTACCCCTTCTTCGCGCAATTTTCTCTCAATGTGTTTCATTGTAATGCGAGTGAAGCATAAGGTTGAAATAAGATAGCTCATTATTATTGGTAAAGAGATAAATAAAAATATTTTTTCAGGCATTACATACATAATTTAAAACCAGTCAATGCTTGAGCTTAAATCATATAATTCGCCAGAAATAAACTTACCAACTTCATCACCCGCTTTACCGACCATTAATCCAGCCCCGAGGCCGGCTCCAATTAAGATAACCCAACCAACTGGCCCCATGGCAATTGCTATACCTACACCAGCTGTAACTGTTGCACTTCCGGCGCCAATGCCTGCGGCTGTCCCTAAACCAAGCCCTGTTGTTTCAACAATGGCACGTCGCTGCCAATCTTTACCTGCTTTGTAATCTTTATAAACGCTATCAGCCCTAAGACCAGCATCAACAGCAATGATAAACTTTCCTGCAAAATTAGAATTTTGTTCTAGTCTACGTAAGTGCTGTATGTAAGCTAAAGAAGTTAATTTGAGGGGAGTAGAAGTTCTTGCGCTTCTTGCTGTATCAATGCCTCGCTGTGCACTAGACCATATATTACCTTTCGCAGATGCTTTCACCTTGCCTTTGAATTTGACCATTTCCCTTTTAAATACAGTATTAAGCTCTAGGTGAGCTTGCTTAGCTCTGTTACCTAGCTTGATTAGTTCTAACTTAGGTTGCTTGTTTTGCGATGCTTTTCTTATTTCAATCAAGCTAGTTTGGTATTTTAGAATTGCTTTTCCAAATGAGCTCAATCTTACTTGGCTTGACTCTAGGGAAGTAAATGCCGCACCAGTAGCGGCAATAGCGTCAAAATTTCTACCTAAAAATTTTAGTTCTGTCAGTTTTCTCACTTTGTCCACGTATGGGGAGATTTCTGCGTCATATAGTGCGGCAATAGCCAAGGCATCTTCATCACCGAAGCTGTTTACTATAGTACTGACATTTCTTTTTGTATGCTGAGGCCAAGACACAGTACTGTCAAGTGCGCAAGCTATGTCAGGACGAGAACGCCTAAAGTCACTCATATCCCCAGACTGTGGAGATCTTAAAATAAAGGGAGTTCCTTGAGGTATAAAATTACCTATAATATGAGGGTTATCTTCTCTAAATCGCTTTAGTTGCTCTAAATCACTAGTGTTAAATGGTAGGCTTGCTCTGCTTTTTGTATTAAAGCATAAATCAAATGAGACATGATATTTCCTTGTATCTAAAATTAATCCATCAGATATCAAAAAATAACACACTTGAAATGTTGAAATCAAGAATACAGCGTGTTCATGCGATTTTCGTAATGATTGAACTATATGAGAAATAGTATTAATACAAGGCAATATCCAGAGGATTATCGTTGAATAAAACAAGGTTCATTTTATTTAGATCACTAATCCCTACTTAATAAGCGCTAAATACGCTAAAATTACAGGCTACTTTTTTAGCAATGAGCCCGTAATATTCATGACCTCAGCAACAAGCCCTAGTACTTTTAACGATCTTGGCCTTATTCCAGAGCTACAAGCTCGTTTAACCGATTTGGAATATACCCAGCCTACACCTATTCAAGCTAAGGCCATTCCAAGTGTACTTGCAGGTAGCGATTTAATTGCGGGGGCAAATACCGGCTCAGGTAAAACTGCGACGTTTGCGCTGCCTATGCTACAAAAGATGTTCGTTGAGCAAGGTAGTAGAAAACCAGCGAGTAAAGGTAATTTTGTAACGGGGCTTATTTTAGTACCTACCCGTGAGCTTGCTACGCAGGTGGCCGATAGCGTTAAATCGTATTCTGCTAACTTTAATGGCGCAATTAAAACGGTGGCCGTGTTTGGTGGTGTGTCGGTTAATACACAAATGCAGGCACTGCGCGGCGGCGCCGATATTATTGTGGCAACACCTGGTCGCTTGCTTGATTTAATCTCAAGCAATGCGATTAAGCTCGATAAAGTAACTACGCTTGTGCTTGATGAAGCCGACCGTATGCTAAGCCTTGGCTTTACCGAAGAGCTGGCTGACCTTTTAGCGTTAATGCCTGCTAAAAAACAAACCATGTTGTTTTCAGCGACCTTCCCAGAGCAAGTCACACAATTAACGCAAGAACTACTAAATAACCCAGTTGAAATACAAGTACAAAACAAAGACGAAAGCACCTTAGTACAGCGCGTATTTACAGTTAATAAAGGCGAAAAAACTACGGTTTTAGCGCATTTAATTAAAGCGCATAAATGGCGCCAAGCACTTATTTTTGTAAACGCTAAAAAAGACTGTGAGCATTTAGCCAGTAAACTTGAAAAACGCGGTGTGAATGCACAAGTGTTCCATGGCGATAAAGGCCAAAGTGAGCGTACTCGTGTAATTGAAAAATTTAAAGCCGGCGAAATAGAGGTGCTTATCGCAACCGATATTGCTGCACGTGGTTTAGATATTGAAAAGCTGCCAGTGGTAATAAACTTTAATCTACCACGAAGTCCTTCTGATTATATGCACCGTATTGGTCGAAGCGGCCGTGCTGGTGAAGTAGGCTTAGCGCTTTCATTGGTTGATTACGAAGATTTGCATCACTTTAAAATAATCGAGAAGAAAAACAAACTACGCCTAGAGCGTGAAGAAGTAACCGGTTTTGCTGTAAACCAAGCTAATCTTGATGCTGCACAGGCGCTTAAAAATGAAAAGCCAATGGCAAAACCAGAAGGCACAGGCAAGAAAAAGAAAAAAAATAAAGCCGATGATATAGATGATGTATGGAGTGGCTGGCGCCGTAAGTAACAATAGAGCTAAATAAATAGCTGTAAAAAACTCGTAATTAGTAGACCTAATTACGGGTTTTTTGTTTTGTGGCTTTAACTTAAAGCGTTAGTTTTAAATTAATGGTCGTGATCTTCATCTTCTATTTCTTGTGCAATCCCTAACCAGGTAATGCTTGCAGGTGGAAAAGTTAACTCTAGCTCACTTTCAATTTCTAAGTCTTCAAGGTGTACTTGCACAACGTGCTGAGCAATCGGGTCGGCAACGTAAGCAAACTGACCATTTTGCGCAACTGTCATGCTAAAGTTCATGCCCTCAGGCATGGTCGATACATCTTGCTCGGTAATATCAACTTGGCCTTCAAGCTCCCAATGCATTTCGCCATCATGGTCGTGTGCGCTAAATACATTTAAAAAGCCTAAGCTGTCTAATATTAAAAAGTCCTCGCCATGGGCAGAAAAAGAGTACGACACGGCACTTGCGCCATCAGCTAGTTGCCATTCTAGTTCTTCCATTTGTGCTGTTGCAGGGTTAATAGTTACAATTACTGCTTCGCCGCCACCATGGCCAGATGCTACGCCAATAAAGGTCTCGCTATCTTCGTGGCCATAAATACTACCAATACGTAAATCGCCAACGGCTGCAATGTTCGCTATTTTTTCAGCTTCGTATTCATCATCGTGCTGGTGGGCTAATAACACACCATCGCTACAGCCAAATACTACGTAGTCGTGGTTTTGTGCCGCACCGTGTAAATCAGGACACGTCAGCTCTAAGGTTTGTTCAAGCTCGTATTCACCATCATGAAAATGATAAACACCTACTTGGTCTGGCAGTACTTTAGCAACCGATGTGCTTTCGCTGTCATCACGGCGAAGTGTTGATAATAAATGCTCACCGCGTGGCTCTGCTACGCCGTGCATATTAATATCGTAGCTAATACTCGGTAGTGTTGCTGTTGCGCTGGTTATGTCGTTATCTGTTAATACTTCAACAGAGGCAACCGTACCTGAGTCTGCATCACCATCATAAAAAACAGCTAATTGCCCGTCGTGAGTTATTAAGTGTGTAGGGCGACTGCCACTTGTTAACTCATAGCTGCTAGCCGCTGGGCTTTGCTCGTAATCGTGCAGGTGCTCGCCATGGTCTTCACGCCATAAACCACCATCAATAAAGCCTAAGTAATCTTGAGCGCGGCTAGCAATAACGGCATAACGAAAATCAGGTGATGACGACAGCGTGTTTGAATCATTCGTCAGGGTAAATGTTTCAAGTAAAGCGTTGTCATCTAGGTCATAAAAGCTGGCTTCGTTGCTGTTGCCTGCAAGCACAGCTAATCTGCCTAATGAATCAATTGTGTAGCCATCATCATGGTCGTGATCATCGTCATGATCGTGCTCGTCCTCTACAACAATAGGATCTTTTTCTACAATATTAGTCTCTGCATCGCCACAGGCTGTAATAAATGTAGTGCTAATAGCCAGTGCAATAAGCTTTAATTTGTATAGTTTTTTCATGTTTATTTCCTTTAATTATAATTTTTTAATGCTTAAAAATAACCGCGAATGCCTAGCGCAAAGCTACGCCCTGGACGTGGTGCTATATCTTTTACAAACGAGCTGTGCACGCGTGCTTCTGTATCTGTTAAGTTGGTGCCTCGCAGGTACACAGACATATCTTGGTTTAATACTGAAAGGTCGTAAGAGATGCTTGCATCAACCAATGTGTAACCGCCTGTGGCTGTTTCTTGTGGGGCTGTGCGGTCTTGCTTTTGATAGCGAGTAACGTGAATATGCGCACTTAATTTATCTGTTTGATAGCTTAACTCGCTACCAAAACGAAGCGGTGGTGTACGGGGTAAATCGCCGCCGTCTTTAAGGCGTGCACGCACGTAATCAGAGAATAAATCTACTTTAAATTCATCGGTTAATTGCCACGCAATTTGCGCTTCAAACCCGTGTAAAATTACGTCGCCTGTTTTAAATAAATAAACCGGCAGTTCTGATGAATGGTCGTGTTCGTCAGCGCCTTCTTCTTCATCGCTATGGTCGTGGCCACTTTCAGCGAATAAACCAGTGTCTATTTGGTAATAGTAGTTATCTACTTGGTTGTAGAAGGCATTTAAAATAAAGCCAATATCACCTTGGGTTTTACGAAAAGTTAAATCGATATTATTGGCTGTTTCTAGGTCAATTGCTTGATCAGATAAACCTAAATGACCGTCTTCACCTAAATTAAATAGTGCGCCTACTTCGTAAGTGCCAGTGCCAATGTGCGGCCCAAACGATAACAACTCAGAAGCAGAAGGCGCACGTTCAGATCGCGATACCGACAGCCCTAAATTATAGTTAGGTGTAAAATCCCACACTACGCCTGCCGATAAACTGATTGGTGTAAATTCATGCTCTACGTCAAATACACGAGTGGTTTCTGCGCTTTCTTCGTGGTCGTGATCATGCTCGTCGGCTTCTTCTACTTCATCGTGTGCGTGAGCGTCAATATTTGGCAGTAATACGTCACCTGCTTCAATTGTTACACGCTCTATGCGCCCACCTAACTGTACTAAAAAATCACCAAAGTGCCTTTCTTCCATCAGCGCTACAGCAAAGCTTTCGGTTTCTGATGGAGGAGTAAAGGCCTCTTCACCTTGCGCTTCAACATCGCTTTGTTTGTAATGAAAACTAATGCCGCCATTCCACTCGCTAAATTGGTTATGTAGTAGGTCTATACGTAATTCGTTTGTTTCGTTTTTAAAAGTAGTGCCTACTGCCCCACCCTCAATTTCAGCGTGTTCGTAGTCAGTGTGGCCAACACGCAGGTTTACTTTGTTTAGCCATTTATTATCTAGGTTGTACTCACCTAATAATTGCACTTTAGTTTGCTCTAAATCAGCAAATACGCTTTCTTCTTCGTCGCTGTGTTCTTCCTCTTCTTCCTCGCCGTGCGTATGGCCTGGAATACCGTATTGACGATTAAATTGCTCTACTGCTAAGCCAATAAAGCCGTTATCCATTAAATAGCTAGCGCCAACAGTAAAACCATCAGACTCTTCATTACTGTTTTCAACTTTGTAATCGCCACGATGCTCTTCGCCGTCGCTATCTATATCAGCAGCTACAGGTACCTCGTAGTCGTCGGCTTCACGCCAAAACGCATCGGCATAAAAAGCAAATGAATCGGTACCTGTGGTGGCATTAAAAGAGGCCACTTTTTGGTTATCAACCGAGTTATGTTCTACGTTCCACTCGCCGCGTGTTGTGCTATCAGTTGGTACGCGGTTATCTACCACATTAACCACACCGCCAATCGCGCCGCTGCCATAAAACAATGTTGCTGGGCCGCGTAATACTTCAATTTGTTGTGCGGTAGACGCCTCTGATGCAACAGAGTGATCGGGGCCAACGCGCGACACATCACTTACATCAAGGCCATTTTGAGTAATAAGTACACGAGGGCCGCTTAAACCACGAATAATAGGTGTGCTGGCTACCTTCCCGTGAAAGTTAGTATTAACGCCTGGAAGTTTTTCAAGGCTGTCGCCAAGGGTTGCAGCTTGTTGTCGTCTTAGTTGTTCGCCAGATAAAACACTAACAGGCGACGCAGATTCCATTGCCGACATATGAATAGGGGTTGCTTCAATATCAATAACTTCAATAGGCGAGCGCTTTAAATTAAAAGTAACCGATTGGTTATCATCATTCGTTATTGTTATATCGCGATGAAGGTGAGCATAACCAGGGGCTACAACATGTAGCTCTTTTAAGCCATTGTTTAGCTCTGCTATTACAAATTTACCGTTTTCATCGGTGGTTACTTTAAGGTCTGAGCCTTCAACTTTTACTGTTGCATTGGTAACTACTTTACCTTTGTTGTTTAAAACAACGCCCTCTATTGTGGATGCAAGCACACTTGCAGGTAATAAAGCTGCTATGAGAACAGCTAATTGTGATCTACGTTTCATTTGACTACCTTGGTGGATGTTATATTATATCAATTATGTGGGAAATGTTATAATGTATCAATAGTAATTAACTGTTGTTACTAAAATGTCTCCTTAAAAGTAACGCTTTTGAGTAGAGGCACTAATTTAGTAGAGGAAATAATGAAGTCGAGTCAAAGTGTTATGGATCGTATGGCGATTGGGTTATCGTTAATGTGTACAGTGCATTGTTTTGTAACCCCGGTTATTTTAGCGCTATTGCCAAGCTTTGCTGTACTGCAAATAGATAGTGAACAATTTCATTTATGGATTCTTGCAGCGGTATTACCCACCAGTTTATTAGCATTGAGCCTAGGCTGTAAAAAGCATAAGCGTAAGCGTTACATGGCCTGCGGCGTTATTGGGCTGTCTTTTATGATATGTGCGGTATTGCTAGGGCATGAAATAGCCGAAAAAGCGCTAACCTTAATAGGCTCAGCGTTTATTGCTGTAGCTCATTGGTTTAATTATCAACAATGCCTTAAACAAAATGAGGATAATTGCCCGTGTTCAAGCGCTGAATCTGATCAGATAGCTTAGCGTTTTCAGTGCTACAAACAGCTAACATGTAGCACTGCCTTTCAATATTTAACTTTGTTTTTTAATAGCCTAAAGCTAAAAGTGAGTTAAAGTAGTCATTCAATATCGATTATTACGCTTGGCTTAGGTTAATTAATATAAATGAATACTGCTTTAAAATCCCTGCTGCTACTTTGCGCTTTAGTGTGTTTAAAATTAAGCGCAAATACTCCGTACCAAATCCCTAGAAGTAGTGTTATTGAGTTAACTGAGCCTGCTACTAAACGGGTATACCCTGTTTTTATTCAGCTCCCTAAGTCATATAAAAAGCAGCCTGAAAAAATATATCCGGTTATTTATTTAACCGATGCACCGTATATGTTTCCTATTGTGGCGGGTGCTACACGGTTTCCTATGAATAGCGGCAATATGCAGGAGGCTATTATTGTGGCCATTAGCTACGAAAAAGGATCTAGAGGGTCTAATAGTCGAATTAGAGACTACACCCCAAATAAGGCTCAAAGCTGGAAAAAGCAAACCGGTAACGCTCAAAATCATGCGCTGTTTTTAAAAAATACTGTGCTGCCATTTATACAAAGTAACTACCGAGCAAGTAGCACACAAAAAACCTATATAGGTAATTCTTTAGGCGGGTTATTTGGTGCCACTATTTTATTTACGATGCCCGATTTATTTAACAATTATATTATTGGCAGCCCATCGGTTTGGTTTAACAGCAATGCAGTATTAGCGCTACAAGCACATAAGCCTAAAGTGCCTACAAAGGTTTATATATCGGTTGGGGCAAAGGAAACGCCAAGCTTTGGTGAAGGGCAAAATATGGTGGCAGGGGCAAAGCTATTAACGCAAAAAATTAATGCACTTAGCAGTGACAATATTGAATTAAAAAGCGTTGTTATTGAAGGGGCGAGCCATGCAACCGCATTTCCTACTACAGCAATACAAGGGCTTGATTGGGTGTTGGGAATGACACCAATCGACTTAAATATTTAATCATTCTAACGTGCTAAATAGAGCGCTAACAGCGTTATAAATTTCTCATGTAGAACAGCTACATGTCGATATTTATGCCTTGTTATCACGCTATTTATCTGTCGCTATAAATGCCTAATAACTTAACACGATTGGTGTAGCCAATAAGCCCTAAAAAGCACTAAAAGCTTAGGCGCTTTCAAGTTTCTTTTTCCAGTTTACCAGCACTTCAATAAACTCAGGGCCTATACCACAGCAGCCACCAATAATGCTTGCGCCCTGGCTGTGCCATTTTTTAGCAAAGTCTAGATATTCTGAAGGTGAAATATCGCGATACGCTTGTGAGCCTTCGTTGGCTTTGTAATCGCGTGCTATAGGTGTAAAGCCATTAGCAAACGCCCCTAAAACAACACTTTTATTTTGCTTGGCTAATACTGCGTTGGTATCGCTAAAGGCTTGATCTATAACTTCAGGTATTGAGCAGTTAAAGAAAATACCAGCAACATTTTGTTGAAGCAAAGCCGTTACTGCGTCACTTACCAGCTCACCAGAGCGAAGTGTCGCTTGCTCGCTTATCACATCAGTTAAAGTAAATGCGTAATAACATGGCTTGTTTGAGCCTTTAAGGACGCTTGCCATAACGTGCGCTTCTTCAATACTCGATATGGTTTCGCCAATCCATAAATTTACGTGCTCGTCTTGCGCTTTGTATAGTGTATCTAAAATAGTAAATGCGCGTTCGCTTTCAAATAGTTCAGGGCGGTAAGAGCCAAATGCTGGTGGTAATGAACCTGCTACTAATACATTTTTTTTAGCATTTTGAGCTACTTCTTTTGCAATAACGGCAGCTTGCTGTGCAAGGGCTGCGCCTTGAGCTTGATATAACTCTTCACCTAAATGAAAGGGCACACAGGCGTAGCTGTTAGCTGTAATTATTTCAGCACCGGCATCTATAAAACCTTGGTGTGCTTGGGTTACAAAATGCGGGGCTTCTATTAGTGCTTGTGCGCTCCAAAGTGGCTGTGAGAACGGTGCGCCAATGCGCTTAAGTTCACGTCCCATGCCGCCATCTAAAATAGTTACTTTATTCATTGTGGGTTTCTGTATATCTAAACTATATGGCGTTATTCAAACATACTTTTTAAATAATTATAATGAAACTTCATCAGGTTGAGCATGAATAAAGCTAAACCTATTAAATGAGTTATAAAAATGCACAAAAAAAGCGACTACCTAATAAGGTGTCGCTTTTTTAGTAGGTATTATTAGCTTACTTATAAAAGGCTTCAACAGTGCCTTTTCTTGTAAGTAAAAGTGGTTGTCCGCGACGATCAAGCCCTTTTGGAGATGCAAACTTTATCCAACCTTCGCTGATGCAGTATTCTTCAACATCAAAACGCTCTTTGCCGTTGAACGTGATACCAATATCGTGTTCAAAAACTTCTTCCACATGATGTGGGCTGCGTGGGTTAATAGAAAGGCGATCTGGTAAAGCAGGTTTTGCGGTAGTGTCGTTCATGGTCATATTCTATATTGAATGAAGTATGCGCTATTGTAGGCAATACAAAGCTTTCGCTCAAGAGAGATAGTAGTAAATGTGTTTAAAAATGCACTAATTAATGAGTTGCGGATACAAATGAGATTGCGCTTGGAAAATATTTACTGAGGAGGTTTTGAAGATATTCGACTAAATAATTATGAAGGTAAATATATTAATGGGCTATTGCTAACCCATTCAATTGTTAAGCAATTAGATGCTAACAATGTTCTCGGCTTGTGGGCCTTTTTGACCTTGAGTAACAGTAAACTGTACACGTTGGCCTTCAGCTAAAGTTTTAAAACCGTCGCCAGAGATCGCGCTGAAATGTGCGAACACGTCTGCGCCAGATTCTTGCTCGATAAAACCAAAACCTTTTGCTTCGTTAAACCATTTTACTGAACCAGTAGTTGTATTAGACA
>JGI24525J20082_1001393_pt1 | contig 10570 bp, 11 predicted proteins | sample LinPmetageLP50_FD_20082 | JGI IMG/M metagenome (IMG submission 20082) | reverse complement strand
AGAATTACCTGATTCACCAGGCTGAGCCACTGCCCTGCCCGCTCCTGGGCCACCGCGGAGGTTTCCACCCCGAGGATAATGGCGTTCAGGAGAATCAGCGCAGTAATGCTGTTCGCGAATAACGAGGACTCAAGCCAAACGGTCAGACGCTGGCGCCAGCCATAAGAGGGAACGGAAGAAGACGAGGCCTGCATGAAACATCACCCAACGAGATAAAAGCCGCGAGTATACCTGATCTGTCCATGGGTATTGATAGCGCACGGTCGGGCAAGCAGGTCAATTGATCGCTGCTCTAACGCCCTTTGCGAGCGGGTTAACGCACGGGACAAGGCCCGGCTCAGCCCCGGGCATCACTCAGGGACGAGCAGGGAAAACCACCACCTCATCGCCCTCCTGCCATACCGGCAGCTTGATCATGGTTTGCAGAAAGAGTGGGTTTTCCAACCAGCCCTGTAACCACCGCTGCAGATTCGGGTAAGGCAGCTGGCTAAACACATCGCGATCGACATGGGCGAATTGGCGGACAAACGGCATAACACCAATATCCGCGATGGTCGGATTCTCCCCAAGCAGGTAAGCGCGGGTCTCCAGCAACGACTCCAGAACCTGAAGAAAGGCCTCTCCCCGTTGCCGATACTCTGCCTGAGTCATCTCAACATGGCGGTCGGCGTATTTGTAGCGGTCCAGCCAATACTTGAACTCATTATCGTTTTGTTCAATCAGCGCATTGGCCTGATCCAGAACCGTTGCGTCTAAAAGCCCCTGTGGATCTTGCTGCTCTAGCGCCCACACCATGATGTCCCGGCTTTCATCAATGACAGTACCATCGGCAAGCCGCAAAACCGGCACGGTGCCTTTCGGGCTTATCGCCAGCATTTGCGCAGGCTTGTTCTTCAAGGTCACTTCCCGCAGCTCAACCTGCAAACCCGCAAACAAAACGCCCAGGCGGGCCCGCATGGCATAGGGGCAGCGACGAAAGGAATACAAACAATCAAGTGAGGCCGTCATAGTGATATTTCACAACTGGATCAGGGGTGTATTTGCGCAACGGGGAACCGATATTTCTGCTCACCGCCAAAAGGGTTATCGATGAACGCAGCCCATAAGGTGCGCGCAGAGAGATGTGACGCACGGCGTCTCGCAATCCCCCCTAAAGCGCCACGATCGCCTGACAATTAAAGCACCATCGACGTAGCCAGAAACAGCATCAGGCCCATGCCGATGATGTCGGTAAAGGTAGTTAAAAAAATGCTGCTGGCCGTCGCCGGGTCAGCGCCAAAGCGTTTGAGCACGAGAGGGACAGTCACCCCGAATATACCGCTGCCTACGCAGGCACCGATCATGGCGATGAGAATAACCAAGCCAAGCATGGCGGGGCTGGCTGCATCTGTGGCCAGCGCATAGGCAAACATGGCAATGCCCGCGATAACACCCACAGCGGCGCCGTTGAGTGCTCCCAAGAGGATTTCCTTACGTAATAACTTGCTGACCGGGTAGCCCTTCATCTGTCCCAGAGTGATGCCGCGTAATGTGATTGCCAGCGCCTGACAGCCGGTGTTCCCGCTCTGCCCTGCCAGTACGGGCAGGAATGCAGCCAGGGCGACGATCTGGGTGATGGTGCTCTCGAACATGCCGACCACAAAAGCGGCGGCGAAAGCGGTAAGAAGATTTACCTGCAGCCACGGATGACGCATACGAAAGGCCGCCAACACCGGCGTGTTTATCTGTTCCTCTTTGGCCACACCATACTGGGAACCTGCCTGGGCGCTCAGCTCAGTGGCAATGCGCTCGTAGAGTTTCCAGCCACGCACCTCACCCACTACGCGCTGCTGTTCGTCGACCACCGGGTACATGCGATAGTGGCGGTAAAGCACCTCGCTAACGGCATCTTTCACCGGCGTGTCCTGCTCGAAGGCGAAGGGCTCGCGAACCATGATGTCTGAAAGCACCTCGGAGGGTTTCGACAGGATCAGATCACGCATGCCAACCACACCGACCAGATGGTCGTCCTGGGTCACGAAAATGTAGCTAATCTCGGTTACATCCGCGCTTTTGACCATAAAAGCCAACGCCCCGGCGACCGTCGTGCTCTGTGGCAGGGTGGCAGTCACCGGGGTCATCAATTCACCGATGGTGGCCTCCATTCCAGAGAGCACAGCAAGACTGGCCGCGTTATCCGGCGCGGCGACCTCCCCAGGTGAGAGGCGATAGTCGCGGCCTGACTGGCAGGCAGTCTTGAAAGAATAAACTGGATATCGTCGGCGGGTAGCCTCACCAACTCCTCAGCGGCATCCAGTGCTGTAAGGTCGCGGATACGCTCGACCTTCTCGGTCAACTCCATACTCAGCGTCATGGTGTTCTCCGGCAGCGGTGTGACTTTGAGTATAGCAAGGAGGCGAGCTTTTGCCGTGCAAAGCGGGACAGCACGAACTGCCAATTGATGGGGGTCATGTTGCTTGTGCTTCTTTAACCACAACCTCGCTTATGCTCCGTTTTTTTTATTCCTAACCTCTTGTATCTTGATTTAAATATCTGATAATAAAAGAATTTAATCAATAAGAAACAAGACTAGAAACTCTAGGGCAGAAAATGCAGACATCAATCCCTCTTCAGAAACGCAAAGAGTACGGGATTTTTTTTACCGAATCTGATCTAGCCAGAAAACTTGCATCACTACTTGACAAGGAAGATTTAGACAAATGTTTTTTCTATGACCCTGCATGTGGAGACGGCGCATTACTCGAAGCCTGTGCAGAGATGATAAAGAAGAGAAGCGGCTCTAAAGCGATTCCAACAGACATTCTTTTTGGCGGCAGCGACATAATGAAACAGTTTGTCAAAGCAGCGAAAAAGAAAACCTTGGGCTTCTATGAAAAGAACAAAGTGAATGAAATAGAGAAATACATTGAATTATCATTCACCACAGAGGATTTTTTGGCCTCGCGAAAAAGCCTAAAAAAATATACCCACTTCATTACTAACCCACCATTTGGGTATCATGTAGCTAGTGATGAGGGAGTAGACTGGGCACGAGGAAGAGTTCAAAAGTCAGCTGTTTTTATTGACAAGCTAATAACAAAAGGAAACCAAGGACAAAAAATTATAGCGATCCTCCCCCATGTATTACTTTCGGGAAGTCGATATAAACGCTGGAGAAGCTTTATAGAGGAAAATAGCAGCAGCATTGAAATTTTCCCATGGGGCAGGTTTTCACAATCTGCCGATGTTGATGTTTTCATACTAAAATTAACCATAGGCAAAGAAAGCAATGCATATTTTCCAAAACTCTCGACAGCACCCTGCACTCATAAAAATATTGGCGATCTATTTGATGTTAAAGTCGGACCAGTCGTGCCTCACCGAAACATAGGGAAAGGGAAATGGGTGAGGTATATTGAAGTTAAGGATTCCCTACCCTGGAAAAGCATTGAAGCCAAAAGGAGCATTAGATTTAAAAGCACAACCTACAGCCCACCATTTATTGTGATAAGAAGAACAAGCAGCCCCACAGACAAAAAAAGAATCGTTGCCAGCCTAATAATAGGAAATCATCCCGTTGCAGTTGAGAATCATCTAATCATTGTCAAACCGAAATCAAAATCTCTTGAGGACTGCGAAAAATTGATAAGCCAGCTTCAGGGAAGCAGTGTTGACTCATTAGTGAACAAACAGAACAGATGTCGGCATTTGACAACCCAGCTGATAAAGGAGATACCAATACCATGGTAGAAAAATATTTTAGCTTTGATGCTGGCACTGTCGTAGCTCTTGGCCGGGATAGCATTAAGGATGTGACAACAGCGATCACAGAACTTGTCAAAAATTCTTATGACGCTGATGCAGACACTGCAATCGTTGAAATTATCACTAAAGATCCGAGCCAAAGCCTTATTAGAATTTCTGATAATGGCTCTGGGATGACAGAAGGAAGATTCGACGAGAGCTGGCTTAGAATCGGTTATTCCGCAAAGAGAACAGAAAAGCGCACCGAGAAGAAGAGAAGAAGCACAGGCGAAAAAGGCATTGGGCGCCTATCGGCAAATCGGCTAGGAAAAAAGATGACTATATATAGTAGCTCATCTTCTGAAGCAGAAATCCATGCCACAATCGACTGGAGAGATTTTGAGACTTCAAAAAAAGACGCATCAAAAGTTGCAATAACTCTTGAAAAGAACGAAGAAAATGTCATCTCTTACCCTGAAAATTCAAAAACCGGAACTCAAATAACAATAACCCATCTCAGGGACACCTGGAAGAAAGAGAACATTCAAGATCTCCACAAAGAGCTATCTTTGCTATGTTCACCAGACGAAACAACTTCATCCCCCTTTAAAATAATTTTAGATTCAGACCTACACCCTGAAATTAGCGGTGAAATAAAAAACTCTATCGAACACAAACCTTTGATCTATCTTGAACTTTACTATGACGGCAAAGAAAATATAATTTATAGAACCGATATAATAAGAAAGACAAAAAGCGGAGCATCAAGACAAACAAAAGGAAGCTCAGAAAAAATAACATTGGCGCAAGCCATCAACCAGAAAGGCCAAGAAAAAAGAATAAGCGAAATTGGTGAGGTTAGATTATCACTAAAATTCTATCCTCAAACCTCGAGTTACATAGATGGCGTTTCATTTTCTAAAAGCGACCTTAAAGCATATATAAACGATAATGCAGGAATAAGGATTTACCGGGATAGCATTCGGGTTAAACCTTACGGTGAGCCAGGTGTTCCTGAAGGAGACTGGCTAGGCCTGGCAGACAGACGAGCAAGTGATCCCGCTGGCAAAAGCCGAACCAGTTTCAAGGTCACAAATAAACAAGTTGTTGGCGCGGTTCACATCTCCAGAGACAACAACCCAACTCTTTTAGATAGCTCATCGAGAGAAGGGCTACTTGAAAGTGATTCGCTCGCGCTTCTTCGATCCATCACAATGGCTGGAATTAGGCTATTAGAAACAGCTTATGTGGATGAGAGCAAAGCAGAAAAAGAAAAAGGGCACGGCCAAGGCTCCATATCCCAACCAGTTAATGAGCCTAAAGAACAGCTAGAGCAATTAAAGAAAAGCATTTCTGAAATATCAAAAGAAATACCTCAAGAACTGCATCAAAACATTGAGGAGATTGAGAAATCATCCACCTCTATTGTAAAAGCTTATGAAGATTTAGCCGACAGAAACCAAACGCTAAGAAGCTTAGCAACAATTGGGATTTCTACAGCCGCTTTTGGCCACGAAACAGAGAATAGTCTTTCGCAACTAAGCGGGTCAATATTATTATCAGAGGAAATTCTTGATGATGAAAATCCTGACATAACAATAGTTAAACGTGAAATTGCGAAGGCGAAGCGGGCTTCGACAAATATATCAGCATGGGGGAGATTCGCATTAACGCGAGTCAAAAGAGACAAACGAACTAGAAAGAACGAACCAATAGATCAGCTCATAATCAACCTAATTTCCCAACTAGAAAGCGCCTTTGAATCGACATCGACCGAGATAATCACCGAACTTTCGCCGGTCACTGGAAAAGTTTTCAGCGTTGACATTGAGTCAATGCTAATTAATTTGCTCACTAACTCTTACTTTGCTGTAATGCGTACACAAAGGAAAAGAAAAATAAAGGTCACGCTTCTCGGAAAAAAAATCAATGATAGACACAGTTTAATGATAACTATCTCTGACTCAGGCCCCGGCATTCCAAAAAAACTCCACGACACAATCTTTGAACCGTTATATTCATCAAGAACCGATACTAAAGGAAGGCAAACAGGAACAGGGCTAGGCCTAACAATTGTTAAGTCTATTATTGATGACTCAAAGGGAAAAATAACCGTTGACAAAGACCCTGAGCTAAAAGGGGCACGTTTCACTATTACCTTGCCGGTGTAATAAAATGAATAATATAGGACTAATAGACGATAGAAGAGATCAAAGAGAAACCACGGAAACGCTTTTAAACCGAAGCTTAAGGGACACGGGTTGGAGATGCATATCCATCGAGCCTTTTAGCAATCTAGATCAATATTTTAGCTGGATTAATGAGCACGAGATAGCTGGATTGATCGTGGATGAAAAACTAAATGAGAGCCAACTTTCAAGCGGAGGAAATGCAGGCTATGATGGGCATACTCTTGTGAGGCATATTCGCCAACACATCCCTGATTTTCCCGTATATAGCATAACCTCTTATAAAGATGACCCTAACCTGCAAGACAATATCTTTAATTTCGAAAACATTTTTGATCGAACGGAGTTTCAAGATAAAAAAGATCAAATCACCAAGATCATACTAAGGGGCTGCCAGAAGTTTACTAAGGAGCATCAAAATCACCTCTCTAGGATTTCTGAACTATCAACAAAAAATGCAATCTCAGAATTAACAGAAGAAGAGCTATCTGAGATAAAATCAATACAAACATACCTATCTATCTCGCTCATTGAAGAGGGTGAACCCGACTTCCATAAAGTCATCAATCAGATAGAGGAAAAGACAGAGGAGTTAGCCAAATCGATCAACAGCATTAAAGAGAAGTTGAAATGAAATGGATGTTAATAAAGAAAAACCCCAACCATAACAACAAGTTTAGACATTATCGCCTTTACAAAAAAATATTAGCCGACGAACAAGACAACCATTGCGTGTACTGTGGACTGAAAGATGTTCGGCTAGGGGGAATAGGCATTTTTCATGTTGAGCATTACAAGCCAAAATCTATTTTTCTCGATCTTGAGCATAATTACTTAAATCTTTTTTACTGCTGTCCAATTTGCAACCGCTTCAAAGGAAATGACTGGCCTAACGACCCCGACGAACACCTCTCTGTTCCTTGCTACCCTAACCCACAAGAAACTGACTACAATACAATATTTGAATGGAGCAGCGATTTCAGACTTTTTGGCAACAACCCTGCCTCCGTCTACATAATCGAAAAATTGTATCTAAATAGGCCACAACTAATCAAAGAGCGTCGATTTTTCAGCTCCCTTAACAAGCTTAATTGGATGATAAATGAAGCAAGGAACTTAATGGAAAAGCTAGAAAAATCGGACGACAACATGGTTGAAGCAGTAGCCAGAGAAAACATAAAATTAACTAGGGCTGTAGTGGACTCTACCCAAGAATTAATTGAAGCTTTTCTTAGGTCTTCATATACAGAAAATGACATTAAACGATGACTATTCAAAATTTCCGGATACATAATTAAGTCAGCATTTTCCATGCCCAGCCACACCCCTCCAACAACAACTGCTGTCACACTTATGATCCACACGCTCAACAACCGCATACGCATCATAGGCTTCATTCAGGCCACTCAAAACAGCACCATGGTACTGATCATGGCCCGCTCTACTCTACCGGGTGGTGGCTATCTAAGATACCTGGCTAATTTTTGATTTGTGCATATAGGAGGCAACACTCAAAACCTGACCGCACTCTTCCTCGATTCAAATAACTCCAAACCACTTAGCTAACCCAAGAAATCCTTCAATTCATTCCAGGTACAACCAGCCCTTTCCTCATTAAGAAGAAACCGTCTCGTTACATTAACAAAAACTCGCTCATCAAGCCCAAAAAAATCTTTGGCCATAGCTCTGTTTCTGCGTATTGACGAAATTCTCATATCCGCGTTAATCCATTTAGAAAGAGTAACTATATCTTCAACTCTCGCAGCCTTTCCTTTACCACGACACTGCTTATGCAAATACCTAGCAAGCGTCATTACTATAAATCGTGATGAGTAAATTGACTTGGCTACACCGTGCTCTCGAACGACATCATCGACTGTCTCCATATTTTTAGAAACTGCTAGCTCAGAATAAAACCTCAAATAAAAACTAAGCAAATCTCCAGCCTTAACCCGCCTGTCTGGAGCAACTAGATACCACGCGGGGCAAATCCTGTCATGCCTAAGAGGAGCGGCATAGGCATTAACGCCGTAGCATGTCGCCATACTTACAACAAGGTTATTTCCGCTTACATAGTTAATCTCTCTGATTCGGCACCCTAGATAATTCCAAGACAAATATCCATCACAAAAATCTAGGCCCTTAACTTTGTCTCCATGACACTCAATATGGATGACAGGCCTCAAAAAAAGCCATTTACAGCGCTTAAATATTTCCTCTAAGTTAAAAAGAAAATCACCAACACCCTCCACATTAATATATTCGACATCCAGCCCATTTTTAACCTTATTTAGAGTCTCCAAATCTTCGTACAAACGAAGGCATGATTTGGCATCACCATCCCTTAGATGGCTGATTATTATTATCTTGTTTACCTTAAATCCGCTATTGAGCCTTAACACCCTCACTAAATTTATCTCCAAATAATGCCGCCATACCTCTAATCAGACCCGTTAGTCGAAGTCGTAATCAGGTCTTGCCCCGTGCTCTTCCAACTCAACACTTCCTTGTGCCCCGACACTTCGGAAACGCACTGCATCCCCAAAACGCATGCCCAGCCAGTTTTCCAGAGCGAGCTTTCCGCAGCACCATCGCTTCCCCACATTTATTACAAGCGGGTGAAGTAGGTTGAGGCTCGTCTGTGGCGTCAGCCGAGGATTCTGTTTTCTTCACCGCCTCTGGCCCTGGATGGCCATCAATGTCTTCCTGCTCATTAATTTCTCTCTCAGCGCCCAGCCCTTCTGACTCAGTCGGTTTTTCCAAGGCCACTTCGCCCGTCACAGGAGACAGAACCGCCTCAATCTGCTGGCGGATATCTACCACCCCATACCCCCCTGGCAGCCCTGATTCTTAGCAGTGGCAAACCAGCCGATTCACAGGCTCGTTCCAGAAAGGCATCGCGCTTCTGCCGTTTGACCGAGCCATGGCTGGCATCATCCAGCTCAATGGCCAGTTTTACGGCACAGTCTTGCGGGTCGCAGAGGAGGAAATCGAGGTGTTTGGCGGAAATCTTGTTGAAGGCTTGTTGCCAGTTGGATCGGTTGAGGCCTTTCTGGGGAGCAAGCACATCCGCCACGCGGACTTTGGAGAAGATGAGGGCCTTGTCACCCACGGCTTGAGTGAGCACGCCGTAGAAGGAGCGTTCGGCTTTGGAAAGCAGATAAGGATTGCGGCGATAGCCGAAGGTAGACGCTCCGCCGCCGGCCCGTTTCTGTTGGGCCAGGATCAGCATGACACCAATGGCGATAGCCAGTAGAACGCCTAATTCCACAGGCTTATCTCCCGTTTGGCAGTAAACGGGCGCAGTGGTGCTGAATATGGTGATAACCGGACTGGCATCCCTTCCCCTGAGTCACGCTTCAGGCCGTGCCACCCTGGCCAGCCGTTGTTATTGGTATCTGTCTATTTGTGATCCAGTTCCGAATGTACACAATCTTCGGGCGCAAATAAATGAATAAGCTTCAGGGGCTTTGTTTCTGTGTTGGGGGTTAGCGGTAAAAGTAATGGTTCGCCCCTCTAGTGGGGCTCCTGCACCTCCTTTGTGGTGTGGCTGCCCTTCCCTATGCTCGTGCCTTGATCTGCCAGCAGGCGGCGTTGAATTTCACGGTATCGCCGAACACAAAGGGCTCGAAGGCTTCTCTGACCACGGTAATGAGACGGGCTTGTGTCTTTTCGTCCAGGTCGGGGAAAACGCGGCCGAGCGGGCCCAGGCGGGTGAAGTAGCCGACCAGCTCGCTCTCGGGGAAAGTGCATTCGAAATCCAGTGGCTCGATGCTGATGTGATGCCACTGCGCAGCGTCAAGAAGGCTTTCCACACGTTTGGCGTCTGCGAATGCGAACTGCCCGGGGGCGTCCGGGGCTTGTTGTGGCAGCGTGACCATGGATTTGGCCGACTGGGCAGCGGCGGTCATAAAGGGGTTTTCTTGTGGGGAACGCCAGGCGACGAACAGCCCTGGGGCGTCTGTGGCGGCGGCACGCCTCAGGTTCTGGAAGGCCTTGATAGAATCTTCGAAGAACATGATGCCGAAGCGCGAAACCAGCATGTCGTACCGGCTTTCACCAAAATCATGGGTCTCTGCATCGGCACAGATAAACTCTACGCCCACCTTTTCTGCGCCGTTCTTTTTCGCACCCTGCCGTGCCGCCTCGATCATGACCTCGGAAATATCGACGCCCGTTGCCTGCCCCTCACCCCGGGTATAACGGCTGATCGTACGGGTTGTGCCGCCGGTGCCGCAGCCGATATCGAGAACGCGCTGTGGCGACTGGCATTCCACCGCCTTGGCCAGCAACCCCTCGATGGGTTTGAACAAGTGATCAATCAGCTGCTGGGATTCCACCCAGTTGCGCCCACCCACGCTTTTCCACAGCGTTGACGGGTTGTCGGGTGTCTCTGTTGAACGGTTCATGCTCACTCTCCGGAAGGCGCTGTCTTGATGTTAGCGGTTAGCTTGCCACTTCAAGTCGGCTTGAGATCAAGCAACGTTTTTTGGCGGGGAGTAAAAGTTCGCGCCTCAAGTGGCGCTCCTACAAAGGGGAGCCAGCATCGTCTGCGGGAAGTTGGCATGGTTCCCGCAGTAACTTGCCTGGTGGCCGGCGAAAGTGCTGGCCGAACCCTTTGTGGTCCCGAACCAGAGCAAGAGGTAAGCCCCATGGAT
>JGI24525J20082_1001379_pt1 | contig 10627 bp, 9 predicted proteins | sample LinPmetageLP50_FD_20082 | JGI IMG/M metagenome (IMG submission 20082) | reverse complement strand
AAACTTGGCTAAGCCCCATCCCGTCACCAATTAGCAGAATGATATTTTTAGGTTTGTCAGTGCTCGTATAAGTTGCGTCCACTTTATTTTCTGATACATTCACCGAAATACACGAGGATAATATGAGAACTGTAAAAAGGGATAAAATTTTAAATTTCATAAGTTTCTTTTAAGGAACTGCAAAGCTATAATTATGGTTCTAAAGGAGCGTTAAGACAATGTTATTTGGCTTAGAAAAGTTTCGATTTGATGTTTTTCCAACGCAGCTTTCTAATGAATTTCCCCTCTTCCTCAGAGACTATGTGTGCTTCATTTGTATTTTTTGCACGGTTATATCCCTGAATACAGTCGAGGTAATAAGAAAAACTTTTTTTCTTGAGTGCGAGTTTTAAAGAAGCTATTCGCGTTAACAAAAAGCCATAGCGCATTTTGTAAAAAGCTTCTCCTTGCTTGTATTTTGCAGCTTTTGTATACGTCTTTCCAGTAGGTTTTAAATGTTTAACCTCAAGGTTCGGGTTGGTCATTACGTCCCAGCCGTGGTATTTTGCCAGTAGTTCATCCACCGTGTCCCATCCCATGGTGTTTTTAAGTCCACCAATCGCTTCAAAACATGTTTTACGATACGCTTTTAAAGCACCTCTAATATGATCTTTATTGGTTAGGTTTTCAAGAACCCAGGTGTCGTTTTTTTCAATGTAGCAAAACCCACCCGCCATTCCACAAGTTGGATTTGTTTCAAATGTTTTAGCAATTTCTTCTAAATACTGCTTCGGAAAGATGAGGTCTGCATCAAACTTACAGATCACATCGTAGGCTTCATCTAATTTCTGAAGCCCATTATGAAACGCATTAATTACTTTGCTTCCCGGAGCATGTGAAGCCTCTGAAACAATTTTTATTCCGTTAATAAAAGAATATTTTTCTGAAAATTGATCGATGATCGTTTGGGTTTCATCTGTAGAATGATCGTTTACCACGATGATTTTTGAAGGCAGTAATGTCTGCTCCACCAGCGATTGAAGAGTTTTTTGTAGGTAGACTTCTTCGTTATGGGCGGGTATGACAATGTAAAATCTCATTACAATCTTTCTGCATAAACTAAATAATACCTTGGTGTAAACCTTCTAAGGATGGGCCTAATTCCTATTTTTCGTATTGGGTTTGTAAACTTCTCACGACTTTTAATGGTCCAGCCTGCTTTTTCTAATAACCAGTCAAATTGCCAATCTTCAAACTCGTGATAATGGCGGTCACGTTTGTCAGTTTTACTTTGGTATGCTGAAGCGAACCACAATTTAAGGGGTACAGAAGCGACTAGTTTTTTTGCTTTGATATCGTTAAGAACATTAAACGGAGAAACGAGGTGTTCAAAAATTTCAAAAGCAGTAACGGTATCATACTCTTTTTTCACTTCCGAAGTATCTATATCAAGATCTTCACCGCTAGTGTTTGTGACAGTAAACCCGTGCTTGGTTAGAATTTCTGAGAACGGATTTTCTACCCCAAGATCGAGAATTTTATCGCCTTTAGAAACGTGTTTCTTCAAAAAATTAAGCGTGTGGTTGTATCTTTTTGTTGGAATTTTTTGATACATGGCTTATGCGACTCTATACACCATGGCGTTGACATTCATGCCAGCACCTACACTGGCAAACATGACAACATCGCCTTTATTAACCTGTTGGTTTTCTAGTTGGCCATTAGTTACAAGATCGTATAGGGTAGGGATAGTTGCGACACTAGAATTGCCTAATTTATTGATGCTCATGGGCATGATGTGCTCAGGAACTTCCTTGTTATACAATTTATAAAACCGACTTACGATGGCTTCATCCATCTTTTCGTTCGCTTGATGAATAAAGATTTTTTTAAGGTCACCGATTTCAATTTTTGCTTCATCCAAACAATTTTTCATTGCTTCAGGAACATTGCTAAGGGCAAAATTATAGATTTTACGACCGTACATTTTAATATACCGGCGTGTATCAGTCATTTCCTGATTGTTGCTTTCACCAAAGAAAATAAAATGTGCTTCATCATAAGCAAATGTGGCGGACTTATGGGCGATAATACCTGTATCGCCTTCCTTTGCTTCTACTACTGTAGCGCCAGCACCATCACTATAGATCATCGAATCCCGATCGTGTTGATCAACCACTCTAGATAAGGCTTCGGCGCCAATCACTAGGCATTTTTTTGCCATTCCGGCTTTAATAAATGCATTGGCCTGTACCATTCCTTCTACCCATCCTGGGCAGCCAAAAAGTACATCATACCCAACACAATATGGGTTTTTAATCTGTAGGGTATGCTTAATACGTGATGCAATGCTAGGTACGGTATCACTTTGTGCATTACCATGTTTAACGTCCCCATAGTTATGAGCAACAATAATATAGTCTAACGTTTCTTTATCAATCCCTGCATTATCGATTGCTTTTTGGGCAGCAACTGCAGCAATATCAGATGTTGTGAGGTCATTCGTAATGTATCGCCTTTCAGCAATACCAGTAATAGCCTTGAATTTCTCTATTATAACTTCGTTTTCATGCGGAAAGGGAGAACCGTCCTCGTTATAAAAATCGTGGTTCTCAAAGTTCTCGTTGGTTGCGACACCGCTGGGGATATAGCTTCCTATGCCTGTGATGGTAACACCCATAGTGATAAAATTTTGACTAAAATAGTTAAAAAGCCTTACGTGATACGTCTATTTCTTGAATAATATAGGGGATTTACTGAATCCCTAAAAATATCAAGATGTGATTATAAATTCTTCAAATTTGTATGATTCATTGCTGAATCCATAATTATTCTGCTTCCATGTACGACTCGATTGGCTCACATGTACAAATAAGGTTTCGGTCTCCGTAGGCATCATCTACTCTTCGTACAGAAGGCCAAAATTTATTTTCGTTCAAATACTCCAACGGGAAGGCTGCTTCTTGACGCGTATAAGGAAAATCCCAAGTATCGCTAGTAAGCATTGCCTGTGTATGTGGCGCATTTTTAAGCACATTATTTGTGGCATCCCTATCGGTACTTTCGATCTCTTTTCGGATAGAAATCATGGCATCACAAAAACGATCGAGTTCTTGTTTGCTTTCACTTTCGGTAGGTTCGATCATCATTGTACCGGCGACAGGAAATGAAACCGTAGGTGCATGAAAACCATAATCCATTAATCGTTTTGCGATATCGGTTACTTCAATGCCGTTCTCTTTATGCGGTCTACAGTCAATGATCATCTCGTGAGCAGCACGCCCTTTTTCTCCTGTATACAACACATTAAAGTGACCGTGTAAACGCTCTTTTATGTAATTAGCGTTTAGTATTGCATATTCGGTTGATTTTTTAAGTCCGTTCTCTCCAAGCATGCAGATGTAGGCATAGCTAATTAAACAAGCTAAAGAACTTCCCCAAGGAGCTCCTGATATAGCTGTGATGGGAGTTTCACCTCCCGTTTCGATTATGGGATTTGACGGCAAGAAAGGGACTAGTTGTTTTGCAACACAAATAGGTCCAACTCCAGGACCACCACCACCATGCGGTATGGCAAAAGTTTTGTGTAAATTAAGGTGACACACATCGGCACCAATAGCGCCCGGATTTGTAAGTGCAACCTGTGCGTTCATATTGGCGCCATCCATATAAACTTGACCGCCGTTTTCATGAATAAGACCAGTAATTTCCTTTATAGCAGATTCATAAACCCCGTGGGTCGATGGATAGGTGACCATAAGTGCAGCCAGGTTGTCTTTATGTTGTTCAGCTTTGGCCCTAAGGTCATCCACATCAATGTTGCCATCTTCGGAAGCTTTAGTGACCACAACCTTCATACCGGCCATTACGGCACTTGCAGGATTTGTTCCATGTGCTGAAGAGGGTATTAAACAAATGTTTCTGTGTGATTCACCTCTTGATTCGTGATATGCCCGTATCACCATTAACCCTGCGTATTCGCCTTGAGCTCCAGAATTAGGTTGGAGCGAGGTTCCAGAAAATCCAGTAATTTCAGTTAATTGTTGTTCTAACTTCTGAAGCATATATTGGTAGCCACCCGCTTGATCTGTTGGAACAAATGGATGTACATTTCCCCACATCGGGTCGCTTAAAGGCAACATTTCTGCGGCTGCATTTAATTTCATTGTACAAGATCCTAACGAGATCATAGAATGATTTAAAGCTAGATCTTTACGCTCTAGCCTTTTTATGTAGCGCATCAATTCAGTTTCACTGTGATAACTGTTGAAAACTTCGTTTGTTAAAAACTCCGTTTTACGAGCGATGGAGGCAGGAATTGCTTTTCCTTCTATTAGTTCTGAAACATAATGAATGTCGTTGTTTGTAGCTTCTGCAAAAACAGCAATTATTTTGTTTAGATCACGGAGGGTTGTTGTTTCATTGATTGCTATTAAAACCGTGTCCTCATCTGGATAATAGAAATTAATTTCGTTGTTTTCTGCTATATACCATACCTTATTGATGTCAATTTTAATAGCGATCGTATCAAAATAGGTTTCGTTTGCTTGGTATAACCCAAGTTTTTCCAGTGCATCTGCCAGCGTAGCTGCCGTATTATGGATTTTATTCGCGATATATTCTAAGCCCTTTGGTCCGTGATAAACACCGTACATTCCTGCCATCACGGCAAGTAAGACCTGAGCAGTACAAATATTTGAAGTTGCTTTGTCCCTTTTAATATGTTGTTCTCGTGTTTGTAACGCCATGCGAAGCGCGCGGTTACCATCTGTATCTTTAGTAACACCAATGATACGACCAGGAATACTTCTTTTATAGGCTTCTTTAGTAGCAAAGTATGCGGCATGCGGTCCTCCATATCCTAAAGGGATACCAAAACGCTGTGTGGTACCAACCACAACATCAACACCAAAATTTCCAGGAGACTCTAGTTTTACCAGGCTCATGATATCTGCGGCTACTGCTACTTTTATTTGTTTTTCTTGTGCTTGAGAAATGAAGTTTTTATAATCATATACTTTTCCGCTCTTTCCTGGATATTGCAGTAATGCCCCAAAATATTCAGAAGAAAAATCAAAATCTTCATGATTGCCAATAACCAGCTCGATGCCAATAGGAGTAGAGCGCGTTTGAAGTAATGAAAGTGTTTGTGGTAGTATTTCTTCGGAAACAAAAAATTTATTTGCATCGTTCTTTTTCTGTTCTTTTTCCCGAACAGCAAAGAGAAGCGCCATGGCTTCTGCAGCGGCGGTGCTTTCATCTAAAAGTGAGGCATTTGCTAATTCCATACCCGTAAGATCTGTAATCATGGTCTGGAAGTTCAGCAGCGCTTCAAGACGGCCCTGAGCTATTTCGGCTTGATAGGGTGTGTAAGCTGTGTACCAGCCTGGATTTTCTAAAATATTGCGCTGTATAACCGGAGGCGTAATAGCTTGATGGTAGCCTAAGCCGATATAGGTTTTAAAAACCTGATTTTTAGTAGACAGTTCAGTAATATGTTCGAGATACTCCTGCTCACTCAATGCCTCATCCAAGCTTAAGTCTTCTTTGAGGCGAATATCTTTAGGAATGGTTTCAAATATAAGCTGCTCCATCGATTCCACGCCTACTGTTTTTAGCATTTCTGGTAAGTCTGCTCTACGTGGTCCTATGTGTCTATATGCAAAAGAATCTGTTTTCATAAATAAGAAAAAATGATTGAGAATTAAACATGCATTTTCTAGAAAATTGGTTTCAGAAAAATGTACGCAAAATTACATATTTTGAGGCAAATAATACACCATTTAACACCTTGTGTGCTATAACTTTTCAACTAAAATAGCAGGTTACTAACAGTTTGTTTCATTTAGATAAAAAACAATGTGGTTAATATGTTAGCGCTACCATTGTTTTAGTACATTTAAGCCTTGGAGTTTTTTAGAAAAATATTCGCTTTTTATATCAATAGCAGTATTCATGTGGCCTTGGCAGTCTCTGCTTTGGTTGCTGTGACAGCACTAGAATTTTCACTAAACGTTCCCGAAGCACTATGGGTCTTTGTTTTTTTTGGAACCATAACAGGGTATAATTTTGTGAAATACGCAGAAGTGGCTGGATTGCATCATCGTAGTTTGGCAAATTCGCTTAAAACCATTCAGGTTTTTTCTTTTATTGCTTTTGCTATAATGCTCTATACTTGTTTTTTGCTTCCTTTTAAAGCGCTGCTAGCAACAGCCGTCTTTGCGCTTTTAACGTTCTTTTATGCGGTTCCATTTTTGTTTAAAAAAAACCTAAGAACCTTTAGTGGTATTAAAATTTTTGTAGTGGCAGTTGTTTGGGCAGGAACAACAGTTATTGTGCCCATAATCGCTTCAGAAGTACAGTTATTGCCCGAAAACTGGCTCAGTTTTTTTCAAAGAATACTTATGGTCATTGTGTTGACGCTTCCTTTTGAAATACGTGATCTACAATACGATGCGTTTACACTTAAAACATTGCCTCAGCGATTGGGTGTAAAAAGAGTTAAAGCGTTAGGAATACTGTTTTTAGTAACGATGATCGTAATAGAGGGTTTTAAAAAAGAAATCTCAGACCCCCATTTTTATAGTTTGATATTATTGTGTTTTGTGATGGGTTTTGGGCTATTGATCGCCACAAAAAAACAATCGAAATACTTTGCCTCCTTTTGGATTGAAAGTATTCCGATTTTATGGGTTGTTCTATTTTTTTTATTCGGCCATTTCTTGCCGTAATTTTTCTTTAACCGCTTCTTTCGATTCTATAGGCATAGTTTTTACCTCAGACTTTTTTATTAAAGAAGTTAGTGCATTGTTTCTGGAAACGTATTTTCTACAAACCGCACAATAGATTAAGTGAATTGTCAACTTTATTTTATCCCAGATGGTAGCCTCGTGATATTGGTTTTTATCACAAATGTGTGCGGCTTCATCACATTTTAAAAATATACTCATAGCTTTATTTTAACCATTTTTTTTCTAGGCAATCCGCCAGTGCTGTTCTTGCTCTATGGATGATGACCCAAAGGTTAGACGGAGTAATATTGTATTCATTACAAATTGCTTCGGTATCGTGATCATCGATTGTTTTTAGTTTAAAAATCGCTGCATGTCGTTCATTTAAGGTGTCAAGACATTCATGTATTGCCAGACCTAATTCGGTATTTTCCATGTTATCTTCGGCAGTTTTATCAAACGGGTCACTTACACGTTCTTCAAGCCAGTCTCCGTCAGCGTCAGCGTCGTTGTAGGACATGCGTATTTCAGCTTTCCCTTTTTTAGAGTTTTTTTTGCGGTAATGGTCTATTATTTTTCTTTTTAGAATAGAGATTAGCCACGTGCGCTCACTGGCTTCTCCTTTAAAATTCTTTTTAGCCTTTAGCGCTGCTAAAAATGTTTCAGATATAAGGTCTTGTGTCACCTCGTGATCATTTACTCGAACTATAGTATAGTTGTAGAGATAATCGCTGTAACGATCTACCCAATTTTCAGCTTCTATAATGTGATTTGACATAGTTTTTCCTCAATGATTTCAAAAATAGGAAAGTTTAAATTAGAAATCCAACTTTACATTAAATTATGTGAGTGTCAATGAACTCGATGAAATGCAGTTATAAAACTCTTTCAGAAAAATAAAAAGTTTAAAGTTGCAAGCATTCCATTATAGAAGTCCAGCCCTTTCTAACAGCGCATCAGGGTTGGGTTTCTGTCCTCTAAACTGTATGTATAACTCCATCGGGTCTTGTGTGCCACCTTGCGACAAAACAAAAGTTTTAAATTTATCGGCTACCTTTTTACTAAAAATACCCTCTTGTTTAAAATAGGCAAAAGCATCAGCATCCAATACTTCCGCCCATTTATAGCTATAATATCCAGCCGAATATCCTCCTTGAAAGATATGTGAAAAAGCAGTGCTCATACAGTTTTTGGCCACATCAGGATATAATGTAGTGCCTTCAAAAGCATCGTTCTCAAAAGTTTTTACATTTTTAATTGCTGAAGGATCACTGTCATGCCATGCCATATCTAACATTCCAAAACTCAACTGTCTAAGGGTTTGCATTCCTTCATGGAATTTTGAAGATTTTTTGATCTTCTCAATAAGTTCCATGGGTATGACATGGCCCGTTTCGTAATGGGTTGCAAAAAGCTCCAAGGTTTCTTTTTCGTAACACCAATTCTCTAAAATCTGACTAGGCAATTCGACAAAATCCCAGTAAACACTTGTGCCGCTCAAACTTTTATACGTTGTGTTGGCCAGCATACCGTGTAATGCATGCCCAAACTCATGAAAAAGAGTGGTTACTTCATTAAAAGTTAAGAGGGATGGCTTGCTCGCAGTGGGTTTGGTGAAATTGCAAACAATCGATACGTGCGGCCGATCATTTATGTTATGAAATTTCTGTTGTGGTTTATAACTTGTCATCCATGCACCACCACGTTTACCAGCACGTGGGTGAAAATCGGCATAGAAAATGGCAACTAAAGTTCCTTCATAATCCGTCACGCGAAAGGTCTTTACATCGGGATGGTATTTTTCAATACTATCATCGATCGTGAATTCTAAACCGTATAGTTTTTTTGCTACTTCAAAAACGCCATTGATTACATTTTCAAGCTTAAAATACGGTTTTAGTTTCTCGTCATCGAGATCAAAAAGTTTCTGTTTTAATTTTTCGGAATAGTAAGCACCGTCCCATTTTTGAAGTTGATCAATCGCATCTAGTTCTTTTGCAAACGATTCTAGGGTTTCAAATTCTCGTTGTGCAGCAGGTTTTGCCTTCTTTAGTAATTCATTTAAAAACGATTGTACTTTTTGAGGTGTTTCTGCCATGCGCTCTTCTAGTACAAAATGAGCGTGACTTTTGTAACCTAATAATTGGGCTCTCTTATGACGAAGATTTGCAATGGATAGTACATTTTCTTCATTATTATTTTTATTTTTTTGAAAACTTCTCGCGCCAAAAGCCAATGCCAATACTTTGCGTAGATCCCGGTTTTCTGCATAGGTCATAAAAGGTATGTAGCTGGGATAATCTAAGGTGATGATCCAGCCATTTTTTCCTTTTTCCTCAGCAGTTTGTGCGGCAGATTCTTTAGCGCCCTCTGGAAGTCCAGCGAGATCTTCTTCTTTTGTTAGGTGAAGTTCGTAGGCGTTTGTTTCTGCTAATACATTTTCGCCAAAAGTTAATTTTATCCTAGAAAGGTCTGAATCTATCTTTCTCAGCGTTTTTTTATCTTTTTCAGAGAGGTTTGCACCATTTCTGCTAAAACCTTTGTATTGTTTTTCTAGCAACATTTGCTGCTCGCCCGTTAAGTCATAGCTTTCTTTCGCCTCGTAGACGGTTTTTACTTTTTTGAATAACGCTTCATTCAATAAAAGGTCATTACTGAAATCTGATAATAGGGGAGAAAGTTCTTGCGCTATTTTCTGAATTTCGTCGTTGGTTTCTGCACTGTTCAGATTAAAAAAAATACTTGTCGCACGGTCTAATTGCAGCCCTGTGTTCTCTAGTGCTTCCGTAGTATTTGTAAACGTAGCAGCCTCTTCATTTTCAACTATAGCGTCAATTTCTGCTCTGGTATCTTCGATCAATTGCTTAATACCGGGCAAAAAATGCTCGTTCTTGATTTCTGAAAAAGGTGCGGTATTGAATTTTTGTAATAGGGGATTCATAAAATAATGTGTTTGTCTATTCAATTAAGAATTTCAATGAATAATATTGCCTACAGCCTACAGCCTACAGCCTACAGCCTACAGCCTACTGCCTATGTTCTTAGCCCCTTCTTCAACCTTCATTTTAAGACTTTCTTTATAGGCAACTATTTTATCTAAAACACTTTTGTCTGCACTCCCTAAAATTTGAGCCGCAAGAATTCCAGCATTTTTAGCGCCATTAAGAGCTACTGTGGCGACAGGAACGCCTCCTGGCATTTGCAAAATAGATAGGACACTGTCCCAGCCATCAATCGAATTACTTGATTTTACAGGCACTCCAATCACTGGGAGTGGTGAAAGGGAAGCAACCATCCCTGGAAGATGTGCCGCGCCACCTGCTCCAGCAATAATAACTTGCAAACCTCGGGTATGGGCATTTTTTCCATACTCAAAAAGTTTTTCGGGAGTTCGGTGCGCCGAGACGATATCTACTTCAATATCAATTTCAAAATCTTTTAAAATATCGATTGCCGCTTGCATCACGGGAAGATCACTCGTGCTGCCCATTATAATTCCTACCTTTGCCATAGTACGTTGTTTTTTGGTACTTTTAGTTGCTGAATAAATGAAGTAACGAAGATATGGATTTGACAGGGATACACAAAAGAATTAAGACCGTAAACCAATGAAATTATACACAGAAATACCAATTGAAAAAGAGCGTAATCCTATCGACTACACCTCTAAAGTTTTGTTGTTGGGATCTTGTTTTACTGAAAATATTGGAGCAAAATTAACGCACTATAAATTCGATGTCCTTCAAAATCCTTTTGGTATTATTTTTCATCCTGTTGCTATAGAGAAATTGGTGACCCGCGCTATTAATGAGGCTTATTTTACGGAGGACGATCTTTTTTTTCATAACGAGCAATGGCATTGCTTTGAGACACATTCTGTAATGGATTCAACCAAGAAGGAAACTATGTTGCAGCTT
>JGI24525J20082_1001358_pt1 | contig 10750 bp, 5 predicted proteins | sample LinPmetageLP50_FD_20082 | JGI IMG/M metagenome (IMG submission 20082) | reverse complement strand
GCAGCTGAACGGCCTGCCCCAAAAGACTGACATCAGCGCCATATCGCGCGGCTTCCGCCCGGTTCACGCGGATGGACACCTCTACCCCCGGCAGCGGCAGCGTGTCGGTCACATCCGTGAAGCCGCCGATCTGCTCCATGATGGACGAGACCTGCGCGACAGCGTCGCCCTGCACCGCCGGATTGCGCGCCGCGATCTGAAGGTTGATCGGCTTGCCAGCGGTGGGTCCGCCGCTTTCGGTCTGGACCTGAACATCAATGCCCGCAATGTCCGCGACATCACGCCGGATATCGGTGCCGATGGCTTCTGCCGCGCGCCGCCTGTCCCATTCGGTGAGTTCAAGCTGTATCGTACCGATGGTTTCTTCGCTGCCTTGCCCTGCGCTCATCGTGGATCGGGCATAGACGGTGGCCACTTCATCATAGCCCATCAATCGCTGCTCGACCCTGCGCACCAACGCGTCACGTTCGTAGATAGAGAAGTTGTCACGGGCAAGCACCTGAACCTGCATGAACTCAGGCTCTACCGAGGGGAAGAACGACAGGCCGGTCCCGAACTGCCCGTATAGACCAAAGCTGCCAAGCAGCATGGCAAGCGCCAGCAACGCCGTCGCACCGGGCCTGAGGATTGCCCATTCCAACAGACGCACATAGACCCCCGTCAGCCCGCCAATGCGCCGTGGGTCACCGTTTTCAGCTTCGCTTAGCGCACGTTTGGCCGCCGCATTTTGCGGCTGGCGTTTCCCGATGAGGCCACCCAGTACCGGGATGAAGATGAGCGCCATGAAAAGGGACGCGAAGAGGGTCAGGATAACGGTAATGGGCAGGAACTTCATGAACTCGCCGACCATGCCGGTCCAGAACAGCAGCGGAAAAAACACGCTTAATGTCGTGGCGGTTGAGGCGATGATCGGCCAAGCCATGCGCTTGGCGGCATAGGCATAGGCTGTTTGCGCATCATCCCCCTCTTGCAGACGACGGTCCGCCAGCTCGACCGTTACGATGGCGCCGTCAACCAACATCCCGACGACCAAAATCAGCGAAAAGAGAACCACGATATTCATCGTGAACCCCATCGCCCAAAGCGCCGTTACCCCCACCAGAAACGCCCCCGGAATGGCAAGACCGACAAGGATAGCCGACCGAAGGCCAAGGGCAGCCACGATGACGATCATCACAAGCAAAACCGCTGCAATGACGTTTGCCTCCAGGTCGCTCAGCAACGTCTCTACCTGCTCGGACTGATCTTGCAGGTAGGTTACCTCGATGCTTTCGGGCCAATCCTTGCGCAGCTCTTCCAGCGCAGCACGCGTGGCCGCGACTGTTTCGATGATATTCGCTCCGGACCGCTTTTTCACCTCAAGCGCAAGCGCCGGTTGCCCGTCGATGCGTGCGTAGCCCGTCGGATCTTGGAAGGTGCGGCGGACGGTTGCGACATCTTCAAATGTCACCACCGTATTTCCGCGCACCTTTACCGGAATTTCCATGACGTCTTGCAGGTCCTCGATCAGGCCCGGCACCTTGAGCACGATGCGCCCGCCCCCCGTCTCGATGGCCCCAGCCGCAATCAAACGGTTGTTGCGCTGTAGCTGGCCGATCAGCTCATCAAAGCTCAGGTTGTAGGTTTGGAAAACGGTCGGGTCGATCAGTACCTCAAGGAATTCGTCCCGCGCGCCGCCAATCTCGACCTCCAGAACGCCGGAAAGCCCTTCGATGGCTTCTTGCGCGTCATCGGCGATAGCGTTCAGCGTTCGCTCTGGCACCGGCCCCGAAATGAGCGCGGTGATAATCGGGAAGAGCGCGGTGTTGATCTCTGTCACCGTGAGGTCATAGGCGTCTTCGGGCAAATCTCCCTCGACCCTGTCTGCGGCTTCCCGGACTTTGCGCAGCGCTTCGTCGATGTCTCCGCCGGGGGTGAATTCAAGCTGGACGTTCGCATAGCCTTCGGATGCGTTGCTTTGGATCTTCTCAAGCCCGGCAATCGCGGCGAATTCGGATTCCATCGGCTCGATCAGCAGGCGTTCGGCATCCGACGGGCTGATCCCTTCAAGGCCCGTGGAGACGTAAACAAGCGGTAAAGGTACCTCGGGGTTGGCTTCTTTGGGGATGGCGACATAGGCGACCGCGCCTACGCCCAAGAGCATAAGAAGCACCATCAGAACGACCCGGCCACGCGAGAATGCGGCGTCAATAATCGTATTCATTCCCGCTGCCCTTCGTCGCTTGCCGCGTCACTATCGGGAATGGGAAGCGCGGGCTGCCCATCTTGAGGGGTGCTGTTTTCCTCACCGTCATCCGCCTTGGTCTGCAACGACGGTGCCACCTTTTCGCCTTCGTTCACGAACCCCTGACCGACAGTGATGATCCGCACCGCGTCCGACAGGCCACTTACATACAGGCCATCGATCTCTGCCCGCACGATGCGAATGGGGGTGAACACAACCATATCATTATCATCAACGGTTTTGACGCCCAAGCGCCCCTCTGGGCTCAGCGATATCGTCGAGGGCTGCACGAAATGCGCGCTTGTCGAACCGGTCGGGATCCGAATTTCGGCGGAAATACCGGCGGGAATGGCACCGTCTTCGTTCGGCACGGTGATCTTGGTGAGAAACGTGCGGGTTTCGGCATTTGCAGCCGTGCTGACAAAGCTCACCGTGCCTTCACGCTCTTCTCCGGTGATGAAATTCACCGTCGCCGTCTGGCCGCTTTTGATCTGACCAAGCGCCTGTTGGGGCACTTGCAACGCAACTGTCAGCGGCCGATTATCAACGATGCGCCCGACTTCGGCACCGGCCTGAATAAACTCACCCGCATCAAGTGACAGCTCTTCGACACGTCCGGTAAACGGGGCCGTGATAACAAGTGCCTCTATCGCCTCTTGCGCTGCGGTCACGGATGCTTCGGCGGCGGCAAGCGTGGCGCGTGCTTGGCTGACCCGATCGGCAGTCGCCACCCCTCTGTTCAATAGCTCGGTTGCGTTCTTGAACTCTCGGTCCGCACGGGCGAATTCTTCGCGGGCCCGCGCAAGATCCGCCTGCGCTCCCGTCGCAGAAAGCCGAGCAATCACCGAGCCGCCCTCGACCTCTTCCCCCTCCATCACCAAGACATCCACAACGTCGCCTGACGCCTCGGCGCGGATCGACGTATCGCGGTCGGGTTGCGCCTGCCCTTCCGCCTGAAAGGATATCGTGACCTGTTGAGGCGTCGACTTTTCAACCGCCACGGCAACCGGCTTGGCGGGGGCAGCTTCAGCTTGCCCTGCCTCTTCGTCACCCGAGGGCAGGATATATCCGCTGCCCATCCAGCCGACGATGGCGACAACCAAAGCCGCGGCAATCCACGCCGACCGCGACGCGCCTTTATCGTCCTCGAAAGACAATTGCTCTTTGTTTTCGCTGTCGCTCATTTCCAGTTGGCCTTCACTCTCACACACAGGGTTCCTTTTCAGACATGCATACCATGTAGGCCGCCGTTCAAAGAGGTCGCATCATATGACGCTTTTTAACAACAGACCAGAAGTCTGTAAGCGGGAAATAGACGGTGCGCATGAAACATCAATGTGACGTCGAGGCATCCAGCGATCCTACCGCTGAAACGAAGCGCAATCGCGATGGATCAAACGCGCTTTGCTGACCACGTACGACCTCATTCAGCATTTAGATGCTCATGGGACTTGAACGATGAATGACACGGGCCTAGGTGTTTACCGACCAACGATCTGTATGGCTATGGAGACGTCGCATTGGCAAAGACCGATACAAAAAGAGACAGCCGTGTGCGTATGGTGCCAGCGGTAAGGCGAGATCTTATCCTTGATGCAGCCCAAGCGCTGTTTATGGAGCGGGGCTGGGATGCCGTGACAATCGCGGATGTTCAGGAAGCGGCAGGCATTTCACGCGGCGGCTTTTACCACCACTTTGCTGCAAAAGAAGACCTCCTGACCGGCCTTATTGCGCGTATGACGGAACAGGCAATCCAGACCACGGAAGCCGCGGTGAACCACACTGTCGGGGATGCGCTGACCAAGTTGAACGGTTTGCTGAACGGTGCAGCACAATGGTCGGCCGATAACGTCGACGCGCTTCGTGGGTTCGTTAGTATTTTCTCTCGTCCCGGAAACGAAATTCCCTATCGCCGGATATGCGATGCCGAGGCCGATGTCGTGATGCCCGTTCTTGAGGCGATCATCAAAGCGGGTATCGACGAAGGGACATTCGATCCCGTTGACGCAAGACTGACCGCTGAACTGATGTTAAGCCTTTCACAGGGACGGGGTGAGGTTCTGATCAAGGTGTTCGCATTGGCGAGCCAGCGCGACCTCGATGCCGCAGTAGATACGCTTGACGCACGACTTCGGTCCGAAGGTGGCATCTGCGACAGGTTGCTTGGCCTGCCGGTCGGCAGCGTCGCACTGTCAAATCCCACCGAATACCGCCGAATGCTGGCAGGCTTGGTCCCGTAGCGACGAAACAGGCGGGGCTTGGGAACCCGCGACACCGTCGCCGTCTCCGTCAGGGGGCATTAAACGTGGCTAAGCGCTCGGTTACATGGGGCCGCTATTTCGGCCTGTTGTGCCTCCCGAGGCCACCGGATGAACATCATGGCCTCGCCTGCGATCTTATTGACGCTCAGCGTCGCTTCCAGATCTTGAAGGGAGCAGCGCAAAATCTTCTGATCCTTGCGCTGCGCTTTCGCGGCGATTTGCAGGTCGAACTGACCCCCCGGATGCGCTGTCTTTAGGTGATCCACAATCTGTGGCGCCGCCCCCACGGCCATGTAAAGCGCCACACATGTGCCGGGTCTGATGTCCTTGATCGGTTCGGGCACCGCATATCCATCTTGGCGATGGCCGGTCGTCAGCACCACGGTATCGATCTTGCCCCGATCCGTCAGGCTTTCACCGATGCTCGCGGCCGCGGCGCATGCGGCGGTGACGCCGGGAATGATCTCGAATGCGATACCGCTGGCTTTCAGCGCATCGACTTCCTCTGTGCTGCGCCCGAACACCCCCGGATCACCACATTTCAGGCGCACGACGCGCTGGCCGCGTTTGGCAGCCACCACAAGGGTCTGTGTGATTTTCTCTTGCGGCCAGCTGTGACAGCCCGGAGCCTTCCCAACGTAAATGCGCTCGGCGTCACGACGGGCCAATTCAAGGATTTCAGGGTCAAGCAACCGGTCATAATAGATCACATCTGCTTCTTGCAGACGCTGCACGCCGCGCAGGGTGATCAGATCCTTCGCCCCCGGTCCTGCGCCAACAAGGCTGACGCTGCCGCCCGCAGCGGTGCCGAAGTCGCCCGTTTCGATGGCCGACTTGATACGCTTGGCCGCCGCGCGTTCGGCACCGGCGGCAAACATCCAGCGCGGGCTGTCGTTGAAGACCCAACGCCACAGATCGCGACGCGCGCGCGGATCAAGGCGCGCAGACGCTTTCCCCCGCAACCGGCCCGCAAGAGCAGCAAGATCCCCCAGCCGCGGCTCCAGCATTTCCTCTACTTTCGTCTTGATCTGGCGGGCCAGCACCGGGGCTGTTCCCTCGGTGCCGATGGCCACGACCACCGGATCACGGTCCACGATCGAAGGCGTGATCGCGTCGCAAAGCTGTGGCTGGTCGACCACGTTCACAATCGCCCCGCCCTCTTTGGCCAAAACATGCAGCGCCATGTCAGCACCAGGGCAGCCAGTGGCAATAAAGGCCAGCGCGGTGTCTGAAAAGCTGTGCGGGGTGATTGGACCGTCGTGAAGTGTGACACGGCCCGATGCAGCAAGGTCCGACAGTTCGGCATCGAATGTAGCAGACCAGATCTCGACCGTCGCCTCGGTTTTCAGGATCAGTCGCGCCTTCTGGGCGGCCTGTTCGCCCCCGCCCATGATCACGACGCGGCGGCCCGCCATTTGCAGGAACATTGGAAATGTCTTCATGCGGATTGCTCCTTTGGCTGGTGTCGCTGGTCCCAAAGGCTGCGCGCCATTTGGTCGGCTTGAGAGAGCGTCGGAGACGCCTTCAGCGTCCACAGCGCAAGTGCCGCAGTGCCGGTCACCGTGGCGATAGCGAAAGGGTCGTCCACGCGCCCTTGCCACAGGCTATGCAGGTCGATGATATCGCCTGTTTCATGCAAACGCCGGGTGTCATCCAGGATTGGCGCGGCGGTCTGCTGGATATGCGCCCCGTCGCGCAGGCCGAACAGGGCGATGTCCTTGGAGGGATGACGCTCGAATTCGCCGCCGCCCCCTTTGATGATGCTCAGATCATGCTGGCCCAATAGCTGCGCGGCTTGCGCCTGCAGGCTGCGGTACGACGGGTGGAACACGCCTTGCACCGTCGCCGGGGCCTCGGACGGGTTCCACATCCGCAATACCGTATTGAAACACGATCTGAGGCCGAGCGTATCGCGCAGGTTCAAGATCCTGAAAGCCGCAGGGCTTAGGGTTTCTAGCGGGGTATAGGCCACCTGCGGCCCGGCAAGATCGATCACTTCGCGCACCGATGCATTGGCCGATTGATGCGAATTCCACCCGTGCATCGAAATGCTGTAACCGGCCTGCCCCACCAGCCGCGCAGCAAGCAGGAACAGCGGCACCCCCCGGCTGCGACCTGCGGCATAGGACGGCCAGTCCAGATCCGCTTTGGGCAGTTTGCCCACCACATGTGCGCGTAATGCCGCGGTGAAACCGGCAATCTCTTCGGGGGTTTCGCCGCGCAGACGCATGACCATCAACAGCGCGCCGACCGCTTCGGGGGCAGCATCACCGCGTAGGATCAGCGCCATGGCGTCCTGAGCTTCGGCCAAGGTCATAGCGCGGGCACGCCCCTTGCCGCGCGCGACGATCCGGACATAGGGGGCCAGGCTCATTCTGCGGCCATCCGTTGCAAGGTCTGATCCAGCAAGGCGGCGAGTTCGGGTTTGCACGACCCGCAGTTTGTCCCCGCGCAGGTGGCGTTGCCCAAGGCCGCGACGGTAGAGGCCCCGCCGGCGATCGCGGCCAGCAAGGTGTTGCGCCCCACATCAAAACAGGCACAGACCGTAGCACCCGGGTCCGGCCGGTCAGAGGCATTGCGCCCGGCGAGCGCCGCCAACGCCGATGTGTCCGTCCCGATCAGCGAGATAATCGCACTGCGCGAGACGACCACCGGATTGGGGGATACGAAAAGCAGCCCGGTGATCCGCCCGCCTTGGGTTATCGCAATCCGAACGCCACCGGTCGCCGCGTCGGACTGGAGCGAAAGATCACCCTCCGCCTGCCCCGTCAGAAGGCGAGCCTCTGCCTCCCAATCCTCGGGGTTTTTACTGCCCGCCAGCTCTGCCTGCCAGCCGGTATTAGTGCGGGCCACGGCGGCATAGGTGGTGCGCGGGGCGGGTTCCGCGATGCTTGCCAGAAAGCCGTACCATTTCGCCTTGAAAACCTCGGCAGTGACAGCGCTGGCCTTCAAGGCGGGTTGACCTGAAATCGGATCTGTCAGCGGCGTCATGATGCTATTGACCGTGCCCGCGGTGCTGCGCTGACGTGTCCAGTGCATTGGCGCGAACAGCGCGCCTTGGGCGACGCGCGGGGTGATCAGCGCCCGCATCAAAACGCGACCACGGCTATTTTGCAGCGCGATCAACGCACCGGGGAGCGCCCCCAACGCGGCGGCATCAACCGGGTTCATCTCTACATAAGGTTCGGCCAGATGTGCCCCAAGCCGCGCCGATTTGCCCGTGCGCGTCATCGTGTGCCACTGGTCGCGGTTCCGTCCGGTATTGAGCGTAAAGCGTGAATTCAGCGACACAGGGGATGTCACGGCAACCATCTGCGCCTTGCCGTCAGGATGATAATATTGCCCGTTCGCAAAGAAACGCGCCCCATTGCGCGGCCATTGGGTCGGCACCATTTTCGCGTAATCCGCATCGGCAAAAATGCTCAGATCAAGATCGCGCGGGAAGGCCGAAGCCGCCTGATCAAGCGCAACATATTCGGCAAAAACATCCGCGGATGAGCCATAGGAAAAGGCATCCGAAAACCCCATACGCTTGGCCACGTCGCTGATGATCTTCCAGTCGGGCCGCGCCTCAGCGGGGGCGGGCAGAAAGGCGCGTTGGCGCGAAATGCGCCGTTCGGAATTGGTCACGGTGCCGTCTTTTTCACCCCAACCGGTGGCGGGCAGCAGGACGTCTGCCAAAGCGTTGGTATCCGTCTTCTCCATGATGTCAGACGTAACAACGAAGGGCACATTTGCAATTGCCGCCGCCACGCCATCGGCATCGGGCAACGACACCGCGGGGTTGGTCGAGATCACCCACAGTGCCTTGATCTGCCCGTCGGCACAGGCCTCGAACAGATCGACAGCCTTCAGTCCCGGTTTTGTGCAGATCGTCGGGCTTTGCCAGAAACTCTGCACCGCGCTGCGGTGCGCTTCATCCCCGATCTCTAGGTGGTTTGCCAGCATATTGGCCAGACCGCCCACTTCGCGTCCCCCCATGGCATTGGGCTGGCCGGTCAATGAGAACGGGCCCATTCCCGGATTGCCGATGCGCCCTGTGGCAAGATGGCAATTCAGGATCGCGTTTACCTTATCCGTGCCGCAGACCGATTGGTTGACGCCTTGGGAGTACGCGGTGACGACTTTGGGCGTGTTTGCCCAAAGCGCATAGAAATCAGCCAATTCCCGAGCGTTCAACCCGCTGTCCGCCGGATCACTGGCCTGTGCCGCCGCCAGTGCCGCATCCAGCCCGTTCACATGGTTTTCCGTATAGGCCGTGTCGAGTTTTCCAGTCTCTGCCAGATACGCCAGCAACCCATTGAACAAGGCAACATCCCCGTCGGGGGCGATCCTCAGATGCACATCCGCCAGATCGGTGGTCGCCGTCCGGCGCGGATCGACATTGACGATCCGCATATGGGGGCGCGCCTGCTTTGCGGCGGCAATACGCTGGTGCAGGACCGGATGGCACCACGCCAGATTGGACCCGACAAGCACAACCAGATCCGCTTGTTCCAGATCTTCATAGGTGCCGGGAACGGTATCGGTGCCGAAGGCACGCTTGTGACCCGCGACAGAGGACGCCATGCACAGACGTGAATTCGTGTCGATATTGGCCGCCCCGATGAACCCCTTCATCAGCTTGTTGGCGACATAATAGTCTTCGATCAGCATCTGGCCCGAGGCGTAGAAGGCGACGCTTTCCGGCCCATGCTGCGCGATGGCATCGCTGAACCTCTGCGCCACCATATCCAGCGCCGTATCCCAGTTTGCCCGCACCCCGTTGATCTGCGGATGCAAAAGCCGCCCGTCCAGATCGATGGTTTCCCCCAAGGCAGCGCCTTTGGAGCAGAGCCGCCCGAAGTTGGCCGGATGATCCGGATCCCCCTTGATTGTACCATCGGCGGCCGCCAGCACCCCGCAACCTACACCGCAATAAGGGCAAGTCGTGCGCGTGAGGGTCATGCGGCGCTCCGCGCGTTCAGGAACGTCCGGTCCAGCAGGATGCGCCCGCCTTCCACCCGCGCCGGATAAGTCGCGACGCGGCCCGCGTCCGCGCCCTGCGCCTCTCCGGTCTCTAGCGAGAATACCCAGTTGTGCAGCGGGCAGGTCACGGATTTGCCATGCACGATGCCTTCGGACAGCGGGCCGGCCTTGTGCGGACAGGCATTATCAAGCGCAAAGACCTCATCCTCGGCGGTGCGGAACACCGCGACACAGCCAAGCGTGGTCTTGATCATACGCGCACCGCGCTGTGGCACATCATCAAGTGCTGCGATATCGATCCAGCTGGTCATTCCGCAGCCTCCAGTGACAGGGTTGCAAGGGGTTTGTAGCGCTCGGCCTGCTGGCTCACGTGTTCGGCCCACGGGTCTTTGCGGTAAATCGTCTGGCTCAGCTCGAAGCGATCAACCAAAGCGTCGCCTTCGGCAGCAACCCGTTCCTTGATCCAGTCCAGACCGACCTTGGCCATCCATTTGTAGATGCGATCAAGGTATTTGGCATTCTCGCGGTAAAGCTGCGTCAACGCCTTGATCACATTGATCGCCTCTTGCTCGGTCGGCACCTGGATCAGCAATTCGGTTTCCCTGACGTCCATACCGGCCGCCCCGCCGATGCTGATCTGGTATCCGCTGTCGACACAGATGACCCCGATGTCCTTGCAGGTCGCTTCGGCGCAATTGCGCGGGCAGCCCGACACCCCGAGTTTCAGCTTATGCGGCGTCCAGGCCCCCCAAAGCTCTTTCTCAAGCTGGATGCCCAAACCCGTGCTGTCCTGGGTGCCAAAGCGGCAATGATCCGTGCCGACACAAGTTTTGACCGTGCGCAGCCCTTTGGAATAGGCATGTCCCGACACCATGCCGGCCGCGTTCAGATCAGCCCAGATGTCGGGGAGATCCTCGCTTTTTACGCCCAATAGGTCGATCCGCTGCCCGCCGGTGACCTTGACCGTCGGCACCATGTATTTATCCGCCGCATCGGCAATGGCACGCAGTTCGTCCGGCGTGGTGATCCCACCCCACATGCGCGGCACGACGCTGTAGGTGCCGTCCTTCTGGATGTTGGCGTGTTTGCGTTCGTTGATGAAGCGCGATTGCGGATCGTCGCGATATTCCAGCGGCCAATCAGCAAGCAGATAGAAGTTCAACGCGGGGCGGCAGACATGGCAACCGTCGGGCGTCTTCCACCCGCATTCCTGCCAGACCGCCGGCATCGAGGTCAGTCGCTGCGACTTGATCATCCGCCGCACGTCTTCGTGGGTCATATCGGTGCAGCCGCAGAT
>JGI24525J20082_1001357_pt1 | contig 10756 bp, 8 predicted proteins | sample LinPmetageLP50_FD_20082 | JGI IMG/M metagenome (IMG submission 20082) | reverse complement strand
TATAGATAAGTTGGTTGTTATAAATTCGGATAAAACATCCCTAAAGTACTCTCAAGGGGACAGTTTCAATTAGTAGAGATTTATGCGTCGTAATCTGTGTTGAGACCTACAAGGACCGCTGTGCTCATACCTTGCAAGTCATTCGTTTTTCTACTTTGTCATTTCTACTTTATAAATCGTCATTCCTCATTTAGGTTACTGAGTGTTTTAAATTGCTGCAAGCGGTTATAACAAAGTACCGAAATACGTCATTCTGTTTTTAGACCTACAAGGATCGCTGCGCTCATACCTTGCAGGTCATTCGTTTTTCTACTTTCTGTTTTCTACTTTATAAATAGTCATTCGTCATTTAGGTTACTGAGTGTTTTAAAATTGCTGCAAGCAGTTTTAAAATGTACCGAAGTACGGCATTCATTCTAGTCTTGCCATTCTGCAATAAAGAGGTTGGTGTCTCTTCCGCCGCCGTTATTTCGGTTAGAGGAAAAGGCTAGATATTTTCCGTCGTTTGAAAATACGGGGAAAGCGTCAAATGTTTCCCCATGGGTTACTCTTTCGAGATTTTTTCCATCGATATCAATCAAATATAGATTAAATGGAAAACCGCGTTCTGCTTCATAATTGCTACTGAACAAAATTTGTTTTCCGTTAGGGTGAAAAAACGGGCTCCAGTTGGCATTCCCTAAGTTAGTCAATTGCTTTAAATTACTGCCATCCGCGTCACATATGTAGAGTTCCATGTCTGTAGGTTCAACCAAACCATCGGCAAGTAGATCTTTGTATTTTTTGACTTCCGCTTCGGTTTTAGGGCGCGAGGATCTAAAGATCAGTTTTGTTCCGTCTGGAGAAAAGAAGGCGCCACCGTCGTAGCCTAATTCATCTGTTATTTGTTTTACATCGCTACCATCAATATTCATTGTGTATAGCTCTAGATCTCCGCTCCGCGTTGAGGTAAACACTATTTTGTCCCCTTGTGGAGAGACGGTTGCTTCGGCATCATAGCCTGGCTCATTGGTTAATTGGTCGGTTATATTGCCTTCGAGATCGGCAACAAATATGTCAAAGCTATCGTAAACGGGCCAAACATAGTTTCCGTTTTTACGGAGTGGTACTTCAGGACAATTCTCATCTTGTAAATGTGTGGAGCCGTAGACAAAGTGTTTATTATCCGGTAAAAAATACGCACAGGTAGTTCGGCCTTTTCCAGTAGAAATCATGGAAGGTTTCGTGTTTTTGAAAGTTTCAGAAACATTCATTAAGAACATCTGGTCACACTCCATTCCCCATGCTTTATTGTTGGATTGAAAAACAATCTGCTTGTCATCAAAACTCCAATACGCCTCCGCGTTATCGCCACCAAAGGTAACTTGTCGTATGTTTTTAAAATGTTTTTCTTCCGGATAGATGAGCGTGTCGCTTGTAGTTTCATCTAGAAAAGCCTCCCGAGTGTCTAGTTTTTCAAAGGTATCTGCGTCCAGTGGTTTTTTGTTTTTTTCTTCCGAAGCATTTTTACAGGAAATTAAGAAGCAAATACATAAGAGGGTACTAAGAAGTCTCATATTTAAAGTAATTTTGTGCAAAAATAATGATATGCGCGCAATTGTAACCCTTTTCATCTTATTGATTGTCTTTTCTTGTAAAAAGGAAGAAACGAAACTTCAGGTTTCAATGAAAGAGGATGTGTATGCCCTTGCAGCAGATTCGTTAAGCGGAAGAGAAACAGGAACCGAAGGTGAGTTAAAAGCCGCAGCATATATTGAAAAACGTTTTCGTGATATTGGCCTCCAACCAAATGGACTTTCTGGAAAATTTACACAAACGTTTAGTTTTAAACCGAGTGCAAACCCACATGAGCAGGCGGGTTTTTCAAAAGTCAATGCTGATGGTACTTTGACGGGCACAAATGTTATCGGATTTTTAGACAATAAAGCAGAAACTACTGTTGTAATTGGTGCCCACTATGACCATTTGGGCATGGGTGGTGAAGGATCTTTATATAGAGAAGGGGAAGCCATTCATAATGGGGCAGATGATAATGCAAGCGGCGTTGCCGTAGTGTTACAATTAGCAACGCAACTTTCAAAACAAGAGGCGAACCATAATTATTTGTTTATTGCTTTTTCTGGTGAGGAAATGGGTCTTTTAGGATCTAATTACTTTGTTAAAAACCCAACAATCGATACTAAGAAAGTCTCTTTTATGATAAATCTGGATATGGTGGGGCGCTTAAATGAAGAGAACACCGTCGCTGTTCATGGCGTGGGAACCTCACCCATTTTTAAACAAGCACTTTTTGCAAATAACGATCAGGATCTCAATATAGCCGAACATGAAAGTGGGGTAGGACCTAGCGACCATACATCTTTTTATCTGGCTGATATTCCAGTGCTTCATTTTTTTACGGGACAGCATGCCGATTATCATAAACCTGGCGATGATGCAGAGAAATTGAATTATGACGGAATGGAAAGGATCGCAAACTATATTTTAAATATCGTGAACGACCTTGATACAACGCAGCAGCTCACCTTTAGAAAAACGAAGAATGAAAGTGAGGAAGTACCCATGTTTAAAGTTGCCTTAGGGGTCGTTCCAGATTATTTATACAGCGGCGTGGGCATGCGTATTGATGGCGTAAGTGAAGATAAGCCGGCTCAAAAAGCGGGATTACAAAAAGGGGACGTTGTTTTAAAACTGGGCGATCTAGAAACGGTAGATATGATGAGTTATATGAAAGCGTTGGCTACTTTTGAAGAAGGGCAGAGCACCATTGTAACGGTTAAAAGAGCAAGCGATACAATTACCGCAAACATTACTTTTTAAGCCCGACTGAACACGCTCTTGAAAAACACAAAACCAAATCCTACGAAGAGCATCAAATGAAAAGGAAACAAGCCAAAATCACCTATGTTTTCGCCTGTACCAACTACAAAAGCACTGTACATTCCAAAACCGAAATAGAGCATTAAAACACCTTCTATAATCGTATTTGGCGATAGGTTGTGGGTTATATATTTATTGTCTTTCCAACTTTCTTTCAAAGCACCAATATTGAATTTTGGCGTGCGTATAAAATCACTTTTCTTTCCAAAATGTCCTTCCAACACAGCAATGGAATTATGTACGCTAAACCCCATGGCAATAGAGAAAAAGGTAAAGAACATCCCGATATATCTGATGAAATTTTTAAGTCCGCCCCCATGGATTTTTGAATAGGTTAACCAATAGCAGATAAAGAAAATAACGGTACTAAAGGCAAAACCGGCCAATACAAGAAAGACTACTTTTAGTTCAGGGTTGTTGGCTTTTATATAAAGCATGGGCACACTTAAAACCGAAACGACTAAGACCAAGAGAAACATGCTGCTGTTGAGTAGGTGAAAAAAGCTATGAAATTTTGTTTTCCAAGAAACCGAAGGATCTTTTAACAACGTACCATACAGCTTCTGAAAATTCTCTGCAGCACCTTTGTTCCATCTAAACTGTTGCGATTTTGCAGCACTGATCACCACCGGAAGTTCTGCAGGTGTTTCAACATGTTCTAGGTATTTAAATTTCCACTTTTTAAGTTGGGCACGATAACTAAGGTCTAAATCTTCGGTCAACGTATCACCTTGCCAGTTACCAGCATCGATGATGCACTCTTTTCTCCAAACGCCTGCGGTGCCATTAAAATTAATGAAATGATTACCAAAATTACGTCCTACCTGCTCAAGAATAAAATGAAAATCTAATGCAAATGCTTGAATTTTTGTCAATAAAGAATAATCTCTGTTTATGTGCCCCCAACGGGTTTGTACCACACCAATTCGTTCATCTTTAAAGTAAGGAATGGTCTTTTTTAACCAATCTGATTGTGGCATAAAATCGGCATCAAAAATGGCAATATATTCTCCTTTTGCGGTTTTTAGTCCTTCTTTTAAAGCCCCAGCTTTAAAGCCCGTTCGAATGGTTCGGCTGATATGTTGAATGTCTAACCCTTTGACTTGAAGGTGTTTAATTTGCTTTGCTGTTGCCTCAAACGATTCATCTGTAGAATCATCAAGTACTTGGATTTCTAATTTGTCGCTAGGGTAATCAATTTTAGCAATATTGTCAAGCAGCCGTTCCATTACATATAATTCATTGTAAACAGGAAGTTGTATAGTTACGTGTGGAATTTCTTCTTCTTTTGAAAAATCAAAGAGTTGTAAATTTTCGGTACTTTTTTTTGCTCGTAAATAATTTACAAACAGGTTGAGTTGTGCGAGTGCATACAAGAAAATTAGTATGAGCGCAATGGTATATATGCCAATAACAACGTATTCTAAAATCATTTTTTTAAGGAGTATTTAAAAATCCAACCTAATATCTTAAAGCCTGCAAATATAGCACCTTTTATGGTTCCTGAAACTTTGGAGACTCCTATTCGGTTTCTATATTTTACGGGAATTTCGGTATATGAATAATTTCGCTTTAATGCTTTTAATTGCATCTCTACAGTCCATCCATAGGTTTTGTCTTCCATATGTAAGGACAACAGTTTTTTATATTTAATAGCTCTAAAGGGGCCTAAATCTGTAAATCTAGATCCAAAAAATAGTGTCATCAAACTAGTAGCCAGCCAGTTTCCGAATTTCTGCGGAAGCGTCATCGAACCTTTCTCGCGTAATTTCTCATCCCGAGCACCAATTACAAAATCAATATTAGATTCAATAATGGGCGCAACAATTTCAGTAAGTTGTTCGGGATAATCGCTGTAATCTCCGTCTAAAAAAACGACGATATCGGGTTTCTTTTCACTTTCTGAAATATATCGCATTCCCTCTAAGCAAGCATAGCCGTATCCTCTTTTTTCTTCTGAAAGAACCGTGGCGCCAGCTTTTTTTGCCACTTCCATCGTTTTATCTGAAGAATGATTGCTCACCACAATAACTTCATCAACAAAGTTTGGAATATCCTTAACGACGAGCCCAATAGATTCCGCTTCGTTATAGGCTGGAATGATCACTTTTATAACGTACTCCATCTAGAAAGTAACGTTGGGATTATCGCGCTTAAAAGCAATTACCGAGGTCCATTCTCCTATTTTTGTATCGTCCTTATATTTTTCTGCTCGTATCAATCGGTTGTTTTTGTAGATGAGTGCAAACCCATTCTTTTTATTTTTTTTATACTGAAACTTGGTTTCTTCTTCATTTGCAATATCGTAAAAAATCCACCACTGTTCGGCAAGTCCGTTATAGTAATGTCCTTCTTTTAATTTTTCATTTATTTCTGAATAGAAATACCAATAACCCGTTTTTTTATTGTTTTTAAAATGCCCTTTAGCTTTAATGACGCCATTGGGATGGTAATAAATCCAATAGTCGGTTTTAATATCCATGGTCAACCAACCTTCAGATTTTACATGTCCATTTTCATAGAACTCTTTGCTGTATGTTTTTTCAATTGTGGGAACTCCAGCCGAAATGAAGCTAGTAATTCCGAAGAAAAAAAGCAAGAATAATTTTTGAAAGGTCATAAAGTCTTAGACGAAGTATGTTTTAAAAACTAACCTACTTACCTAAAAAAAACCTGTGAGGTCATAAAGAGCTCACAGGTTATAATTTGTAATACCCGCTAAAGCAAAAGCAGCTTACTTTTTATTCACCAGCGCCATTAGGTCTACATCGTTACCCAATAAAATCTCGTTGCCATCAATGCGACCTTCTCTTGAGCCATTTTCAAGTTTTAAAACACCTCTTGGACACACTGCTGAGCAAATTCCGCAGCCTACACAGCTACTTCTCACAATATTTTCTCCTTTTTGAGCGTAGGCACGTACATCGATTCCCATTTCGCAATAGGTAGAGCAGTTTCCGCAAGAGATGCATTGTCCGCCATTTGTTGTAATTCTAAACCGCGAGAACAGTCGTTGCTGAAATCCAAGAATAGCTGCCATAGGACAACCAAATCGACACCAAACACGGCTTCCGAAAATTGGATAAAAACCAACACCTATAACACCACTAAACATGGCACCGATTAAAAAGCCATAGCTTTTGCGCATTTGGTAAGCATCAAACAAGAATAATTTTCCTGGACTACTAAAATAGGTGAAGAGTAAGATGGATAGCACCACCACAAAATAACCGATGGCTCCGTACTTCGCATCTTTGGCCAATTGCTCTCTTCTAAAAAGCATGACCCAAGCAAAAACGAGTGTAAGTAAACCGATGACAAACCAAATAAAGAAGTCTTTTGAGATCCAGAGATTGTCATATTGTACAATTTCCTGTTTTTCAGCAACCGTAAAATCTGCGCCGTTGGGATAATCATTTAAGAGGGTGGCTTGTTTGCCTTTTTCTATTGATTTTAGTGCTTCTTGATTTTCTATAGCTGAAACTACTGCGTAATCTATAGTTATTCCTTGTGTCGCTTCTATTTCTGGTGGTTGGGCATTGGGGTCTTCATTTAGAAAAACCACTCCTCGAGCACCTGCTTTCTGTGCTGCAAGAATACGTTCACCTATAGGTTTCCCTTCCACATCACTTATAAAAACTACTTTATTGTCAAGTTGGCTATATTCTGAAATTTGATCTGATTCGTTACCTCTGAGGTATGAAAAAATCACAGCAGTTGTCATTACGGTTACAAAAACCACAACGCTATGAATTACCCAGCGCTCTACTTTCCAGGCCACTTGGCGTTTATCGCTCAAATGACGAAAAGGATCTCCAGCGGTTTCAGCGAGTCCGCCACAACCACATACCCAACTGCAATACCAGCGTTTTCCATATTTGTAAGTTAGTATAGGCGATACCACAAAAATGGATATAATACCAAATATGAGCATGATGAGCCCTACGTTACCTGCACTTAAAAACTCATCAATCTTGTAACCTGCAAAAAGATCATAATTGAGCGGCCACATATTTTTAAGGTCGTAATACGGCTGATTTAAACGAACCAATATTTCAGGGATTACAAAGGCAAATGCCAATTGAAAGAACATCACAGAACACGTACGCAAAACTTCATACTTATTGTGCCAATATTTGTACATGAATTTAACGCCAAACCCTAAGATGGCGAGGGTATATAGAGTTCCGTAAACAAACCATTGGCTAGCAGGATTACCGCTCAATAGCTTGCTCAAAGGGTCAAACAATGCAATAACGCCGGCATTGTCGCCATCTTTTACCAACCCTAAATACTGTGGAAACCAATATAAGACAATATAAAAGAGAGTCATACTTATACCAACAATCCAGCCCCAAAATCCGCGTGATGTTAGTGATTTAAAGTATACTCCGTCATTTTTTATGCCTTCATGTTTGTTTGCATATGCTGCATGGGCAAACCAAACAATCCCCACTGCCATCATGATCAGCGATGTTGCCAACCAAACGGTTTTTCCTCCAGGGAAACCGACATTAAAGAGTGCGATTAGCAATATAAAAAAGCCAATCAGCCCTATAGCGGTCGCCAGCTTTTGTTGTGTATTAATTGTTTTGGGCGGTTGCCCGGTCAAGGACATGTCTCTTTGTACTGTGCTCATAATATGGCCCACGTTGGCGGGTATCTTTAAATTAAATCTTTAATTAGGTCTAACCAGTATTTAAAACCTATGCTAAGCTTCTATTTCTTTTGTCGTGTGAAATGCTTTTATAATCTCTTTCTCGTAATTTTTATAGAACTCGGGATCAAAATTGGCTTGCTTTAAATGCTGTATCACATAATCAACGGTTCTTTTTTCTGTAAGCCAGCGGTCAAAAACTTCATGTTTCATTCTAATTCCGAAAGTATTGATCCCCAAAAATTCATTTGATTCTTTTCGATATGAAATTGTAATGCATCTTTTGTCACTAGGACATTTCCAATGAAATTGTGCCTCAAATTCTTTTCTGCGTTCTTGTGGTTGTACCCAACCATAGGTTTGATATTCAATATCAAAAAACTTAGCACTGTTAAACCAATTTCCTGGATTATATTCAAAGGTATTGCCACAAATTGTTTGAGCCAACGCTTCCCCCATCATACGACCTGTATACCAAACTGCTTCAACTGGCGGCCTATTTCCTATAGTTTTGCGCTGTTGTGCACAATCACCAATAGCGTAGATGTCTTTTTCGCTGGTTTCAAGTTTCCGGTTGACTAAAATCCCTTTATCGGTTTCAATCCCTGAATTTTCTAAAAAGGTGATGTTAGGTTTAACTCCTGTGGTGATACCCACAACCTTGCAAGGTATTTCCTCGCCAGTCTCTTTTATAACGACCGCCCGAACATTACCATCAGAATCTCCAAGAATTTTATCAAGATTTGTTTCGTGGCGAATAGTCACTCCGTGAGATTCTATATGCCGAGAAAGCATTTCTGCTTCACCATGCGGGAGTGCGTTGGTCCAAAAGGCATCCTCTCTTACAAGCATAGTGACTTCTATATTTCTTGTGCGGAGCATTTCGGCCATTTCTACACCTATAAGTCCACCTCCTATGATGACGGCACTGGGGCATTCTATATTGTTAGGGGCATTTTTTTCTAGTTCTTCGAGATCTTGTTTGGTCACTAGGCCTTGTACTCCATTTAATTCTAAGCCTTCCCAACCAAAGGTGTTTGTGGTGGACCCCGAAGCAATAATCAATTTATCATAAGGCATGGTATTACCTTCCTTAAACTGAAGGGTTTTAGTAGAAGGATCAATAGCCGAAACATAGCCTTTTTTTAATTCCAACCTATTTTTTTCCCAGAACCAAGGCTCGTAAGGCTCAATATCTCTCCACCGCATGTGGCCCATATAGACATACATGAGTGCGGTGCGAGAGAAAAAATGATCTGTCTCAGCAGAAATTATAGTGATTTTTTTGTCTGAAAGTTTTCGAATGTGCCGTGCAGCCGTGACGCCTGCAATTCCGTTACCGATGATGACAATGTGTTCCATTTTAAATGCCCGAAAAGTCGGGGAGCTGTTTGGATAGATTGGCAAGTCTGTCGTTTAACCGAAGCTAAACATTACAGAATTTTTGTTTTGATCGTTTGAAGATACAATTTTTTATGTCGTTACCTACCGCCATGCCTTGATTTGGTAAATTTTTATAATAACATTTTGTAAGCATTTTAATTTCTAGATGACTGAATGGACATTAAATGAGCAACCTAATGAAAAATACACTCTTATTAATTTTCACCTTTTTACTTCTTGGTTTTTCTGAAACACGTGCACAATCTGTGGACGCTTTTTTTAATCAAGCAGATACTTTCTTTTCAAAAAATGTGGCTAATGGAAAGGTAGCTTACAAAGCAATTCATTCAAACCCTGAAGTCCTCAATCAACTTATGGAGTCTGCGAGCAAAATAACCTTGAGGGGTGCAGATGCCAAAACAACCCAAGCTTTTTGGATCAATGCGTATAATTTAGCTGTGATAAAAGGTGTAGTTGACAACTACCCAATAAAATCGCCCTTAGATAAAACAGGGTTTTTTGATAAGACGAAATACAACCTTGGAGGAACTTCTATTACGCTTAATGCTATAGAAAATAAAATGTTACGGGCCAAGTATAACGATGCTAGATTTCACTTTGTACTCGTATGTGGCGCCATAGGATGTCCACCCATTATCCCAAAAGCGTATAAACCATCCACACTGGATAGCCAGTTAAAGACTCAGGCTACAAAGGCACTTAATAATAAAAATTTCATTAAAGTTTCGGACAGTAAGGTGGAACTTTCAGAAATTTTTAAATGGTATCAAGAGGATTTTGTGAAGCAAGGCAGCGAGATCGACTACATTAATACATTCCGAAGTGATAAAATTTCCGAAGACGCCAAAATAAGTTACTACCCATACGATTGGCGATTGAATGAGCAATAGTTTTTCAGAAACCGTACCCGAACTTTAATAGGGTGGGTTTCTGAAAAAAATAAAGTCTTCCCTTTGTCAGCTTGGCACAACATGTTTTCCAAGCTGACAGGTGAAGCACCAACTACTGTTTTATCAATTTTTGGTAAGAAGCATATAGTTTAAGCATTACTCTAAAAGTTTATGAATAGTTTAGGGCATTGAAAAACCGTATCTTCCATCGCTTAAATTTTACAAATGAAAAAAATAAATTTAGTTTTCTGCTTTATATTCCTGTTACAAAGTTGCAGTGCACAACCTATTTCAAAAGAAAAAATAAATGCCATTAGTTTTGTGGCTTCCAGAGAGGCGGTAAGTCAAGAGCATATGGACGCGGTGTTAAACCTCAACGCAAACTATGCTGCCGTGATGCCATTTGGTTTTATTCGTAACTTAGAGACGCCAGATATTAAGTTTAATACAGATAGACAATGGTTTGGAGAAACCAAGGCGGGAATCGAACAATATATAAAAATGCTTCATGACAATGATATTGCGGTCATGGTAAAACCACAGATCTGGATCTGGCGCGGTGAGTTTACAGGGTATTTGAAAATGAATACTGAAGCCGATTGGAAAACCTTAGAGGATTCCTATAGAGATTTTATCTTGACCTATGCAAAAGGAGCTGCAGAAATGGATGTTGAGATTTTCTGCATTGGGACCGAACTGGAACAATTTATAATGGAGCGTCCTCAATTCTGGGACGGTCTTATTTCAGAAATAAAAAAGGTGTATAAAGGAAAATTAACTTATGCGGCCAATTGGGATGAATACAAGCGAGTACCCTTCTGGAAACAATTGGATTATATTGGGGTGGATGCTTATTTTCCTATTTCGGAAAGTAAAACACCTACCGTGGCCGAAGCTACAGAAGGTTGGCAACGCTGGAAAAAGG
>JGI24525J20082_1001331_pt1 | contig 10917 bp, 13 predicted proteins | sample LinPmetageLP50_FD_20082 | JGI IMG/M metagenome (IMG submission 20082) | reverse complement strand
AGAGATAACCGCTGGGACCGAGTAGAAAAAGCCTATAACTTGCTCACCCAAGCGCGCGCTGACTATCGCTATGACTCTGCCGGCGAAGCACTCGCCGCCGCCTATGCCCGCGATGAAAACGACGAGTTCGTCAATGCCTCGGTTATTCAGTCTGCCCAGCAAGACGACGGCAGCATTAAAGATGGCGACACCGTTATTTTCATGAACTTCCGCGCCGATCGCGCCAGAGAAATCACCCGCGCCTTTGTCGACAGAGACTTCGACGGCTTCCAGCGCAAAACAGTCCCCGCCCTCGCCGAGTTTGTCATGACCACCGAGTACGCCGACAGCATTAAAGCCGCCGTCGCCTACCCGCCAGAAAAAATGCACAACAGCTTAGGTGAAGTGCTGGAAAAAACCGGCAAGACCCAATTGCGCATTGCCGAAACCGAGAAGTACGCCCACGTCACCTTCTTCTTTAGCGGCGGTCGCGAAGCACTTTATAAGGGTGAAGACCGGGAGCTCATCGCCTCTCCGAACGTGGCCACCTACGACTTACAGCCTGAAATGAGCGCACCAGAAGTCACCGACAAACTGGTCGCCGCCATTCGCAGCGGCAACTACGACGCCATTATTTGCAACTATGCCAACGGCGATATGGTCGGCCATACCGGCGTATTTTCTGCCGCTGTAAAAGCCGTTGAAGCATTGGACACTTGCATAAAGCGCGTTACCGATGCCGTTATCGAAATGGATGGTCACTGCCTGATCACCGCCGACCACGGCAACTGCGAGCAAATGGTCGACTACGATGCCGGTCAAGCCCACACGCAACACACCACCGAGCTTGTGCCATTGGTCTACGTTGGCAACAAGCACGGCGCCCTGCAAGAAAAGGGCGGCAAGCTAGCGGATATTGCGCCTACCATGCTGGCGCTAATGTCCGTCGATCAGCCCGCTGAAATGACCGGCACAAACCTACTGCGTGAAGCCTGATCAAGGTGCTGCTGCGCGCCGTCAGTTTTCGCACACTATGCGCGGCTTTATTGCTGCTTTGCGCTATCGCCGCGGCCGCAGATAACGACAACACGCAGCGCCAACTCAATAATCTTAACGACAAGATTGGCTCCCTAAAAAAATCGATTAATAAGCAGCAGCAAGATCGCAGCAGCACCGCAAAAGCGCTGCGCACCATAGAAAAAGATATCGGTGAACTAGCGGCAAAACTGCGGCAAACCAGCAGCAAGCGCGAACAGCAACAGCGCAAACTGGCCGAGCTAGAATCTCGCCAACAGCTGCTTCGCAAACAGCAAGTGAATCAAAAGGCGCTAATTGCAGAACATGTTCGCAATGCTTATACCTTAGGCAAAGAAAGCCAGTTGAAAATGCTGCTAAACCAAGAGCAGCCAGAAAAGCTTAGCCGCACACTTACCTATTTCGACTATTTCAACCGTGCCCGCAGTGAAGAACTGACTAAATACCGCGACACCCTCGCTGAATTAGACTCACTAAAGCCAAGCATAGAGGCGGAAGCTCAGGCGCTTGCAGAAACCAGTGCAGAACTTAAACGCCAACAGCAAAGCTTGTTGCAGCAAAAGCAGCAACGCGCGAACGCGCTGGCGGGGATAGATCGAGAAATTCTAAATAAAACCAGCTCCCTGAATACCCTCGACAAGGAACGGAAAGGTTTAGAAAACGTCTTACAGGCCGTTGAGCGGGAAATCACTAATATCGTGATACCCGAAAACTATAAACCCTTTAATGCCATGCGCGGCAAAATGCCTTGGCCGGTAAGAGGTAAGCTTCTCAATCGCTACGGCGCATCCCGGCAAGGCAGCGCGGTGACGTGGCAAGGCATTCAAATTGCAGGCAACGAAGGCGACTCGGTACTATCCATACACAATGGCCGCGTGGTATTTGCCGACTGGCTGCGCGGAGCGGGCTTGCTGATTATTGTCGACCACGGCGGTGGCTACCTCAGCCTATACGCCCACAACCAAAGTCTGCTGCGCACCGAAGGTGACTGGGTTAAGGGTGGCGAGGCCGTCGCAACGGTAGGAAATAGCGGCGGACAGCGCCAAGCTGGGCTTTATTTTGAGATTCGCTATAAGGGCCAACCCACCGACCCGCGCAGGTGGTGCCAATAAGGGCGAAGTATTCGCAGAAAAAGCGAGATACAATAACTTTCGATTGATGTCGTTCCAGGAATTTAGGTCATGCCACACTTTTTTCGCCAAACCTTAACTGCTCTTATGCTTGTGCTGTTAGCCGCTCCTATCGGCGCACTCGCAGACGAGGCGGCAAGCGCCGACACTGCCGCAGAGCCACAGGGGCAATTACCGCTGCAGTCCTTGAGAAACTTTGCAGACGTATTCAACCAAATTCGCCTGAGCTACGTGGAAGAAGTAGACGACAAAACCCTACTTGAAAATGCGATCCGCGGCATGCTAAGCGGGCTAGACCCACACTCTGACTACCTCGACGCCAGCTCCTTTGAAGACCTTCAAAATCACACCACCGGCGAGTTCGGCGGGCTTGGCATCGAAGTCGGTATGGAAAATGGCTTTATCAAGGTTATCACCCCCATAGACGACACCCCCGCGGCTCGCGCTGGCATTCAAACCGGCGACCTCATTATTCAAATCGACAACAAGCCAATTAAGGGCCTGAGCTTACAAGAAGCAGTCACCCTGATGCGCGGGCCAGCTGGCAGCAAGATTGTTGTAACTATTTTACGCAGCGGCATCAGCGCGCCGTTTGAAGTGCAACTCAAGCGCGACGTCATTACGGTGGCCAGTGTGCGCGGTGAAATACTTGAAGCGGGCTACGGCTACATCCGTATTTCCCAATTCCAGAATCGAACCGGCCAGGACCTTAAAAAAGAACTCAGTAAACTGAAATCAGGCCGCGAGCCGCTGAATGGCTTAGTCCTAGATTTACGCAACAATCCCGGCGGCTTGTTACAGGCCTCAGTGCAAGTGGTGAACGAGTTTATTAACGAAGGCCTAATTGTGTACACCGAAGGGCGACTGCCCAATGCGTATAGCCGCTTTATGGCCAGCGCCACCAACCCCGCCGACAGCACACCGATGGTGGTATTGATTAACGGCGGATCGGCGTCCGCCTCTGAAATCGTCGCCGGTGCGCTGCAAGATCACCGCCGCGCGGTCATTATGGGTACCCGAAGCTTTGGCAAAGGTTCTGTGCAAACCGTGCTGCCCCTGTCAGAAGAGAGCGCGATAAAACTAACTACCGCCCGTTACTTTACTCCGAGCGGAAGATCAATTCAGGCACAGGGTATTGAGCCAGACATTATTGTGGAGCGCGCCAGAATCGAGGCATTAACCACTAGCGGTATCGAGATCACTGAAGCCGATTTGGCCGGCCACCTTGGCCGTGGTGACGGTAAAGAAAGCACCAGTGTCAGCCGCAAGGCCGAAAAGGGTAAGCGCGAAGATTTAGCCGCCGACGACAATCAACTTTATGAGGCGCTGAACTTGCTAAAAGGCATGTACATCATGACCAAGCCGAAAACAGCGCTTATTGAAACAGCTGTTCAGTAACGTTGTTTCAGACACAAAAAAGCGGGCATATTGCCCGCTTTTTTGTGTCTGCTGCGAAAATTACAAACGCACTTCTATCCCGCGCGCCGCCATATAGGCTTTAGCCTCTGGTACGGTGTACTCTCCAAAATGGAAAATACTCGCCGCCAGCACGGCATCGGCCAAGCCTTCGGTAATACCCGCGACCATGTGATCCAAATTACCAACGCCGCCAGAGGCAATGACTGGCACAGGCACCGCTTCCGAAATAGCGCGGGTCAGTGCCAAGTCGTAGCCCGCCTTGGTACCGTCGCCGTCCATACTGGTCAACAACACTTCGCCGGCGCCGTTGGCGACCATTTTAATTGCCCACTCCACTGCGTTAATTCCCGTTGGCTTGCGCCCGCCGTGGGTGAAAATCTCCCAGCGCGGCCGACCATCGGCTTCATCGGCAACACGTTTGGCATCTATCGCAATAACAATACACTGGGAGCCAAAACGATCCGCCGCCTCTTTAACAAAGTCTGGCCGGTGAATCGCCGCCGAGTTAATACAGACTTTATCGGCGCCGGCATTAAGCATAGTGCGAATGTCTTTAATCTCGCGAATACCACCGCCCACCGTGAGTGGAATAAACACCTCAGCGGCAATCTGCTCAACGGTGTGAACCGTGGTTTCACGGCCTTCATGGGTCGCGGTAATGTCGAGAAAGGTGATTTCGTCAGCGCCCTGTTCGTTGTAGCGCTTGGCAACTTCAACAGGATCACCAGCATCGCGAATACCAACAAAATTAACGCCTTTTACGACGCGCCCCTTGTCTACATCCAGACAGGGAATAATACGTTTAGCCAAAGCCATATTGCTTTCTCATCCTGTCCGCTATTAGCGATTGTCGTCGCAGTAACGCTGCGCTTCGGCTAAATCGAGTTCGCCTTCGTAAATCGCGCGACCGGTAATTGCACCCAATATACCCGCCTCAGCAACCGCGTTTAGCGCCCGAATATCATCCATATTGGTCACGCCGCCAGAGGCGATCACCGGTAAACCAGATGCTTTCGCCATCGCTACAGTGGCCTCAACATTTACGCCCTGCATCATGCCGTCGCGACTAATGTCGGTGTAGACGATGGAGCTAACGCCATCTTGCTCAAAACGCTTGGCCAATTCCGTCGCCAATAATGTCGACACTTCTGCCCAGCCGTCGGTGGCAACCAAACCGTCTTTAGCGTCTAAGCCAACAATGACGGAACCCGGAAATGCCTTACACGCCTCGGCAACAAATTTCGGCTCTTTTACCGCTTTAGTACCTATGATCACGTAGTTAACACCCGCCTCTAAATACTGCTCAATGGTATCTAAAGAGCGAATGCCGCCGCCTATTTGTATCGGCAGATCTGGGTAAGCTTTAGCGATGGCCGTTACCGCTTCACCATTCACCGGCTTGCCTTCAAAAGCGCCATTAAGATCAACCAAATGCAGACGACGACCGCCCGCGGCAACCCAGCGCGCCGCCATTTCGACGGGGTCATTACCGTATACCGTAGAGTCGCCCATTTCACCTTGACGCAGGCGCACGCATTGGCCGTCTTTTAAATCTATTGCGGGGATAATCAACATAATAAAAACCTAAAAATAAATTCTGACGACGAGATCAATCAGTTACCGGAAAGAAGCTCGCCACGGGGCGATCCCAATTCAAGAAATTACGCAGCAGGCGCAGGCCAGCTTCACCGCTTTTTTCTGGGTGAAACTGGACGGCAAACACGTTTTCACAGGCAAGCGCTGCGTGAACCTGCACGCCATAATCGGCGGTGCCAGCCACAAAGTCGGGCGCATCTACGTAGTAGCTATGCACAAAGTAAAAGCGGCTATCGTTGGCAATGCCGGCCCACAGCGGATGCTCAATAGTTTGAGCAACGTTATTCCAGCCCATATGCGGCACCTTAAGGCGTGTACCCGCGCTGTCATGCAAATCGCTACCAAAAAACTTGACCGCACCGGGCAGAATATCCAAACACTCAACGCCGCCATTTTCCTCGCTGCTTTCCAGCAGCGCCTGCATGCCAAGACAGATTCCGAGCATTGGCTTTTGCGCCGCCACCTCTTGAATCACTTCATCAAGGCCACGGGCTTTTAATTCAGCCATGCAGTCGCGTATAGCACCAACACCGGGGAAGATAACGCGATCGGCGCCGAGAATAGTCTCTGGGCAGTCGGTGACAATCACCTTAACGCCGTCACCCACTTTTTCGAGAGCGCTGGCTACCGAATGCAAATTACCCATGCCGTAATCAACGACGGCAACGGAAGAAGAACTCATACCGATAAATCCTAGAGACTGCCCTTGGTAGAAGGCGTAATACCCGCCATACGCTCGTCGGCCTGCAAAGCCATGCGCAGTGCGCGACCAAATGCTTTAAACACCGTCTCCGCTTGGTGGTGGGTGTTTTTGCCGCGCAGATTGTCGATATGCAGCGTCACTTTGGCGTGATTTACAAAGCCGTGGAAAAACTCAGAGAACAAGTCCACATCGAAACCGCCAACACTGCCGCGAGTATAAGGCACGTGGTATTCCAAACCGGCACGGCCAGAAAAATCGATCACCACCCGCGACAAGGCCTCGTCCAGCGGCACGTAAGCGTGGCCGTAGCGAGTAATGCCTTTCTTATCGCCCACAGCCTCGGCAAAAGCCTGACCCATGGTAATACCGATGTCTTCTACGGTGTGATGCGCATCAATGTGAAGATCACCTTTGGCGTTGACCACCAAATCAATCAGGCCGTGACGTGCGATCTGATCCATCATATGATCTAGGAAAGGAACCCCAGTTTCAAAATGAGACGTGCCCGTGCCGTCTAGATTTACTGACACGGTAATTTGGGTTTCTAGGGTGTTACGGCTGATCGTAGCTTTGCGCTCGTTCATCGACGCCTCATCGGTTATTTGCTTACAATAGCGTATTATAAAAAATCCCGACCCGTATTACACCAAGCAGAAACGTACTAAATGCCTGTATACGCAGAAATAATCACACAACCCGATCCTCAGGATGCGGCTGACCTCGAAATACTGTACCCCAACGACAGTGTAAAACTGCTGGCGTCGGCTAATTCAGGCAAGCTAATTATCTACGGCGGCCGTTTTAATGGCCGAATCTTGTCCGCCTTCACCCTCACCCCCATCTATGGAGGCGACTACCAAATAGCACGACTGTCCGTGCGCGAAGTCACCCGCCGCAGAGGTGTTGCAAGGCAACTAATCATTCAGGCGATGAAGCAATTACCCAAGGATCTGCAGTCAATTTCTGCCGACTTGCGCCGCGCGCCAGAGCTGGTCAATCTATTTTCAGAACTAGGCTTTGTCTCCAATAACAGCCTCTGGTGCTGGCAGCGCAATACCTAATGAAAGCCAGCAATAAACCTATCTTCAGCCAGCAGCTGCTGGCATGGTTCGACATCGCCGGCCGCAAAGATCTGCCCTGGCAGCAAAACATCACGCCGTATCGGGTGTGGGTATCTGAAATCATGCTGCAGCAGACCCAGGTCACCACCGTCATCGACTACTACCAGCGCTTTATGGTGCGCTTTCCCACAGTGCAGAGTCTTGCCGACGCGCCAACTGACGATGTCCTCGCCCTCTGGACCGGCCTTGGCTATTACGCCCGCGCCAGAAACCTCCATAAAGCAGCCAAACTCGTCTGCGAAGAATTTAACGGCGAATTTCCACACGACCACGAACTACTTCAGCAACTCCCCGGCGTAGGCCGCTCCACCGCAGCCGCCATCTACTCTATTGCCTGCAATGGCCGCGCGCCGATACTCGATGGCAACGTTAAACGGGTACTCACACGCTATGCAGCCATCGACGGCTGGCCAGCCTTAAAACACGTCGAAAGCCAATTATGGGATCTAGCCGAAGAGCTCACACCTGATAAGCGAGTAGCCGACTACACTCAGGCCATCATGGATCTCGGCGCCACACTCTGTACCCGCAGCAAGCCCCAGTGCCCAAACTGCCCAGTGCAAAGCAACTGCCAGAGCTTCGCCAACAACACTCAAACTAACTACCCCAGCAAAAAGCCAAAGAAACAAATACCGACTCGGCAAGTTCATATGCTGATTATTGAAAATAATCGCGGCGAAATATTACTAGAGCAGCGCCCCGACAGCGGCATATGGGGTGGCCTGTGGAGCTTTCCTGAAGCCACAAACGTCGACGAACTCGACCACTACCTCGACAAAAACCTCTGCTCTACCAGCACCACGCAACACTGGCCCGTTATGCGCCACACCTTTAGCCACTTCCACCTGGACATCACCCCCGTCCATGTCCGCCTCCAAAACGAAATCACCGCAGTCATGGAAGCCAAGCCACAGCTTTGGTATAAGGGACACCCTGAACAACAAGTCGGCCTCGCCGCGCCGGTAAAGAAACTGCTAGACGCTGTCTTCAGCTCAGATTTATTAAGAGAAGCCCCACTATGACCCGCACCGTATTCTGCAAGAAATTCCAGCAAGAACTCGACGGCCTGGACAAGCCGCCCTACCCAGGCCCAAAAGGCCAGGACATCTTTGAAAACGTCTCCAAAAAAGCCTGGGAAGAATGGCACGCCCACCAAACCATGCTCATAAATGAAAAGCACCTGAGCATGATGGACCCCGCTTCACGGAAATTCCTACAGGCTGAGATGGAAAAGTTTCTATCCGGCGAAGACTACGAAAAAGCCGAAGGCTACGTACCACCCAGCGAATAAGTCTCTGTTTCAAGGGCTTGACTCGCTGTTTCGGAACAGGTTTAATACGCGCCTTCTGAGAGGCAGCCAAAGCCCTCAAACTAGGCCCAGATAGCTCAGTCGGTAGAGCAGAGGATTGAAAATCCTCGTGTCGGCGGTTCGATTCCGTCTCTGGGCACCATTACAATATTCGCTTTTACTCGCTCCCAGACAGCCTTCATATTTGGATTTTTAGCACCTTCTGCGCGTTGGTCTGCTATTACAGCAATCGGCTCTAAATCCAGCAATTCCGCTATTTTCATACACTGTTCATCTGCAAAACTTACCGCTCGACCATTCTTGTGATCGCTTATTGCAGCTCTTGTTAATCCAAGTGTTTGCGCTACCTGATTATCGGAAGTAATCCCGCATTCACTTTTTAATTTAAGTACCCAATTATAGCTTTTCATAGCCTGCCCTCTGTTTTCGCCTGTACGATTATGATTGACATGCAAAAAATTTGCTATGTATGATTCAGCCATACAGTGTATGACGCAATCTTACAGGCTCTGGCATGACAAATAAAAAAAGGTTCCTAGATCTCTTCTTTTTCGTTTTAGCGCCGTCACTGGTCTATTTTGCCCCCGTATCAATCGCCTCTCAGATCACTATCGTGATAATCATCACGTTCTCGCTACTCTGGCTAGTACTTCGCGTCGCAGATTTCCATGATCGCCCTCGCCAGATTGGATCTATTGGTGAGGATCTCAAGTAATGGCACGCCCGTACTGGCTCGATGAGCAAGGTCGCCCAGTAGACGAGGGAATTCCCTTCTCTCAACACGTTCGGGATTACCATTTTTGGGTCAGCCTTGAGCGTATGCGCTCATTTCGCGCCGAATTGCACCATCACCAATGCCCCAAAGCCGCCAAACTGTGTCTCAGCTACGGCGGCTGCATTGCCCCCTGTGACCATTTCCGCAATGACTACTTATCCCGCGTCGATGAATTGGCAGCTATTAGCCAGCAATCGGATCGCGTCTTTAGCGAAATGCGGCACCGTTTCGCAGTGGCGGCCCCTGTAACACCGCCACTTTGTCCCATGGGTGGGACTCACACCCAGAAAACCATAAAAAACGCCGCTGCCAATTGGGTGCAAAACCATGCTTCTTGATTGGGTAACTTGCCGCGTCCCGCTCGATGAATGCAGCGATGAAGTCCGCACTGCTGCGCAGCTTCTGGGTGACCGTATCGCAAGATACAACCCTGTTACCGGAGAAATCCGTTATGAAACTCAAGCATGGGATTCAATCCGGTCTGATTCGCATCAAATTTCGGTCCGCTGCTCTACCGACCTATGGATTCAAGGCAGTCCAGCACGAATTATGGGCGATGGCTGTGCTGTCTTCGGTTCTGGTGCTTCGCTCGCCTTAGACCTCATGGGCTGCGTTAAAAGAATGATTGCCTTCGTCACAGATTACCTATGCGCTGGAAGCCTCCCGTCTGCCGATCAATTCAAAGTAACTCGCGTTGACGTAACCGGCAATTTGCTACTCGGCTCTCATGCAGAGGTTATTCAAGGCCTGTCAATTCTTCGCAATTGTGAAGGTGGCCGCTATCGAGTCTCACAACAAAAGGGTGACACCGTTTACTGGTCGCACGGCTCAAAACTGAGAAGCGGCAAAGCCTATGCAAAGGGCCCGCATTTACAGCACATGATGAAAAAACCCGAATACACAGGCAGGCAATACAGCCCGCAAGAAGTAAGCAAGTCAATGCCCTTACTTCGTCTAGAACTTTCACTCAAGCGTGAATTTTTCTCCCGTAACGACTGGCGCGAATTGACGCCAACACAACTAATCGCTGAATGGCGTGATTATTTCGAACGAATGATAGGAGGTGTCGAAGTGGCAAATGAAGCCGACCTCAAGACAAACATAGTTAACTCAGCACCAAGTGAAGGACAGGGAAAAGCTGCCTATGGTTGCTGGGCAATGATTCAAAGCCAAGGCTGGGAAAAGGCACGCGAGTGCTACACAAAAACCACTTGGTATAGAAATCTGAAAATTTTGCGTTCCGCCGGTTTGGGTGATGCAGATATTAGCGCGGGGAAAGTCGTCGCGCTTCGTCAAAGGATCATGGAAGCTCAAGCCGTTTCCACTTGGTCTGAACTTATAGCAGCTTAAGGGTAAAAAACTATGAAACAGAAAATGTTAATCGCTGGCGTTTCCCGTCGCCAAGGTGTGAGCAAAAAAACCGGCAACAATTACGACATAGCTGTCGTTAATACATTACAGCCTCAATATGGAACGGACGCTAATTACATCGCTTCCGGTTTCAAACTTGTTGAAATGCAAGCACCGGCGGCGTTAGTCGTTCAAGCCATGAATCAAAGTTTCCCGTCTACATTCGATGTTGAAATGGGAATCCGTGGAGACGGCAAACTGGAAATTTTAGCGATGACGGCAGAATCAAAACCCGCCGCACTAGTTAAATAAAAAATTAAATTAACGAAAAGTACCGCGCAGGCGACTTCGCCTCCGCAGGGGGTGGAGTCGCCGAAGGGGTGCGTTTATGTTGGGAATTATTGTAGGTGACCCAAGCGCGGGAAGTGATCCTGTAGCCGGTACTGACATTTTTAATTTAATTTATTTTGGATTCTTATTCGTTGCGTTCGCGGCGGGTA
>JGI24525J20082_1001320_pt1 | contig 10967 bp, 10 predicted proteins | sample LinPmetageLP50_FD_20082 | JGI IMG/M metagenome (IMG submission 20082) | reverse complement strand
GTAAACTTATAGACAAAAGAGCAGCTTAAACTAGCATTTTATCTTTATTGCCAGCTCCCCTTTGGGAAGCTACATCGGGGAACTAACGACATAGTCGAGTTGGCTGAAATGATTGGACGAACACCGTCCGCAGTTAGCTTGAAGTTGGTAAATTTAGCCAGTCTTGATCCTGCAATTCGTAATTCAGGGCGGAGCGGCATGATGAACGTTTCTAAATTAGATCGAGAGATTTGGGACGAATTTCATGCTGATTGGGAAGGGCTATTAGATGAGTGTAGCCAACTGATCGCTAAGTGGAGAGAAGGTAAAGTGGGGAACGGTGATGTTGCGGGACCTGAAGCTGTAAGTGATTTCCAAGGGGAGACGAGATCAGTCTTGGCTGAGCAAAGAATAGGGCAGCGTTTTTTCCGACGTTCGGTTTTGGCCGCTTATAAAAGTCGATGCTGTATTTCCGGACTAGATGTTCCCCGTTTACTAGTTGCTAGTCATATTGTGCCCTGGAGCGAGGATAAATTGAATCGGCTTAATCCGGGGAATGGCCTTTGCTTATCGGCGCTTTATGATCGGGCTTTTGATCAGGGCTTTATTACGGTGGATGAAAACTGGCGGTTGCTTGTGTCTGGTGAACTAAAGCAGCGGCCTAGTGCTGCAGTTCAAGCAAGCTTTATTGCGATAGAGGGACAGGCAATCGAAATGCCCGAGCGGTTTATGCCAACTTCTGCTTTCATGGAGTGGCATAGAGATAATGTTTATTTAAAGTAGTCGCCCCGTTTTCGTTTTGACTCGATTATTCAATATTCTGAATCTGTTCCCGCATCTGCTCAATCAACACCTTTAGCTCCACTGCTGCCTGCGTGCTTTCTGCAACCACTGCCTTCGATGACAGGGTGTTGGCTTCGCGGTTGAGTTCCTGCATGAAGAAGTCCAGACGTCTGCCGCTGGCGCCACCTTTTTTAAGTACGCGCCGCACTTCTTTGACGTGGGTGTCGAGGCGGTCTAATTCTTCGTCTACGTCGGCTTTCTGCGCGATGAGTGCGATTTCGGCTTCCAATCGGTTGGGGTCGAGTTCGACTTTAAGTTCGGCTAAGCGCTGTTGAAGTTTGTCGCGCTGAGCGGCGACGATGCTGGGCATTTTGCCGCGAATATCGGTGACGATGTTGTTGATGGTATCTAGGCGTTGTTCGATCAATTGCGCGAGTGCGTCGCCTTCTCGTTGGCGGGTGGCAATATGTTCGTTCAGGGCGGTGTCGAAACCTTCTAACAGTTGTTTGCTGAGTGCGTCGTTGTCTAGCGTTTGTGGTTCGAGAACGCCGGGCCAGCGCAGTAGTTCCAGGATGTTGACCGGTGCGGTATGGGCGATGTGTGCTTTTAGGCCGTTGGCCGCATTGAGTATTTGATTGGCTAGTTCGTCATTGAGCTGCAGTGCTTGTTGCTGATTTTGCTGCTGTACGCGCAGTGCGCATTCTACTTTGCCGCGCTGAAGCTTGTTGCGCAGGGCGTCGCGCAGGCTGGGTTCTAACTGGCGCCAGTTCTCGGGAAGTTTGAATGACAGTTCCAAGTAGCGGTGGTTAACAGAGCGCAGCTCCCAAGTGACACTGCCCCAAGGGTATTCAAAACGTTGGTGGGCAAAGGCGGTCATACTGCTGGTAGTCAAAGGATTCCCCTGCTTTTGTCAGTGTTTAGGCGACATAGTGTAAGCCTAAACGCCCTGCGATGGCGAAAAGTTCGTGGGGAAAGTTAGCCCGTGATGAATGAAATGGCTAACGAGGTTTTTATGTTTGCTGGTAATTCTGGCGGATATATCTTGTGCTTTCTGGCGGGTTTTGACGTGTTGGCAGCGGCTAGCGGTTATACTGTGGGCTTCAGAAGAAGGAGAGCAATATGACGGTAGTAAGGCCTAGTGAGCGCGCTTACGATGAAAAAAGGGCATTGCGAATTACGCGCAATTTTACCTGCCACGCCGAGGGTTCGGTGTTAATTGAGATGGGTGACACCAAAGTTATTTGCACGGCCTCGGTACAGAACAGTGTGCCGGGCTTTTTGCGAGGTAAGGGCCAAGGTTGGGTAACGGCAGAATACGGCATGTTGCCGCGCTCTACCGGCAGTCGCATGGATCGTGAAGCCGCGCGCGGTAAGCAGAGTGGCCGGACTCAAGAAATTCAGCGTCTTATCGGCCGTTCTTTGCGCGCCGCGATTGATTTGACGATGTTGGGCGAAAACACCATTTATTTGGATTGCGATGTTATTCAGGCTGACGGCGGTACGCGCACGGCGTCTATTACCGGTGCGTATATTGCGCTGGCCGATGCAGTTGCAAAATTACAGGCCGATGGCTTGATTACTGGCAACCCCCTGCAGCAGCAAGTTGCGGCAATATCAGTTGGTGTTTATCAGGGCGCGCCGGTACTGGATTTGGATTACGCCGAAGACTCTACCGCTGAAACGGATATGAATGTGGTGATGGATGATAAGGGCAGAGTTATTGAAGTTCAGGGAACCGCAGAAGGGGCCACGTTTAGTCGCGCCGAAATGAACGCAATGATGGATTTAGCAGAGAAAGGGATTGCTGAGCTTATTGCGGCGCAGAAGGAGGCGCTGAAGGCTTGACGGGCGCGGTGATTCCGGAGTCCAGAGGAATGCCGCGTAAGGCGGGAGAGGTGAGTTAGGGAGGCATCGAGGATCCTGGCCTTGCCTCTCCCGCCTCCCGTTCAGCATCAAGCCAGCTTAAAACGGGCTCTCTGGTAGCTCAAAGTCGTAATCCATAATGACAGGCGCGTGCTTACCAAATTCTTGCACTTTGTAGATGGCGCCGTATTCCACTCGAGGCGTTATGTGCTCGGATGTAATCTGCATATCTACTCGCCAGCCGTTGGTGCCGGGCTCGCCATCTGGCCACCAGCTAAACTCATCGGCATCGGTGTTTACAAGGCGGAAGGCGTCTGCGTAGTGCTGTTCGCGGAAAAGGCGATCCAGCCATTGCTGTTCTTCTGCCAGGCTGCCTGGCTTGCCGTGGTTACCGCGGACATCCTGGATGTCGATGGCGCGGTGCGCAATATTCCAGTTGCCGCAAATGATAAAGTCGCGACGCTTATTGCGCACTTTGGTCAGGTGGTTCAAATACTGTTCAAAGAACTGATTTTTACGGATTAAGCCGGCGCTGTCGCCCTCTTCGGCAAATGGCGCCAGTAAACTGCCAATACTAATATTGTCGTAGTCAGCCTGAATGTAGAGGCCGTCCATGTCGAAGTCTAAAAAGCCGAGGCCGGTCATGATGGCTTTGGGCAGCTGGCGGCAATAAATAGCCACGCCATTGTGTTTGCCGTCGGCGGCATCGAAGAAGTAAGGGTTGTAGTCGCGTGGAAAGTAAACGTCGTCGCGGAGCTTATATTCGGCTATGCCTAGATTTTGGATGCAGATAATATCCGCGTCTTGTTTAGTGACCCAGTCAAAAAAGCCTTTCTTGGCGGCATCTACAATGCTGTCAGCACAAAAGCTGATGATTCTCATGTGTTTCCTATCGTGTCGATCAGGGCCAGTGTCTTGGCTTCAGTGTAAGCAGTCTCAGCGGCAAGGTGGGCCAAGCTAAGATGGTTAAATACTATTAAGTGAGCGTATTCAGGGTTTTAGATATAAACAGGGGCTTAGACTACAATGAAACCCTAACGACAACAATCACGGCGGCTAATATCTGCCAAAAAACACCTCATTTCTCGCGGCCACCCAGCGCAGATCAGGGCATTTGTGTGCAATTGCCGTCAATTGTGAGATTTTTAGTAGTAGCTTTCTAAAACAGGTGCGTAAAATGGCGGCCGAAACGTTCACCGAGCTTTTTGAGGGTGCAGATGAGTATTCAGAAATACCAACAGCAATTTATTGAGCAGGCCATTGCGAGTGAGGCGCTTTGCTTTGGCGAGTTTACACTGAAGTCGGGGCGCATTAGTCCGTATTTTTTTAATGCAGGCCGGTTTAGTAGCGGCGTGGCGTTGGCGGCACTTGGTCGCTGTTATGCCGATGCCATTATGGCATCGGGCGTCGAGTTTGACGTGTTATTTGGCCCTGCTTATAAAGGTATTCCATTAGCGGCCGTTACCGCATGTGCGCTGGCAGATCATCATCAGCGCGATGTGCCTTTTGCCTATAATCGCAAAGAGAAAAAGGATCACGGTGAGGGCGGCACGCTTGTGGGCGCCGCTTTGCAGGGCAAGGTACTGATTATTGACGATGTTATTACGGCTGGTACTGCCATTCGTGAAGCTATTTCAATGATCGAGTCAGCGGGTGCTGACGTAGCAGGTGTGGCAATCGGTTTGGATCGGCAGGAGCGCGGTCAGGGTGAGCGCTCGGCTATTCAGGAGCTGGAGCAAGATGCCTCGCTCTCGGTCATTAGCATTGTCGGTTTGAATGATATTGTTAATTACTTGTCTACTGCTGCGACTGATGATGACTTAGTGGGTCGTATCAATGCCTATCGCGAACGCTACGGTGTTGAGGTATAAGGCGCAATAGAGCATATTTGTTAGAATCTGAGTTTGTGGAGCAAGGGTGTGGCTGTGAGTCGCTGGGTATTATTGGGTGCAATGATTTTTGTGGGAGCGTCGGAGTTGTCGGCGGAAACCCTCTATTATCGTTATCCAGGCGTTAACGGCACGGTGGTGATTGATAGCAGTGTGCCGCCAGAGGCGGTTCCCCGCGGTTATGATGTAATTCGTGTTGACGGCTCGGTGGTTAAAACCGTGGCACCTAAGTTGAGCGATGCCGAGCTTAAGTCGCGTGAGTTAGAGCAGGAAGTTGCAGCGGCAAGGGCTGAGGCCGACGCTAAAACACGTAAATGGGATCAGTCACTGTTGCTGCGCTACAGCAGCATACAGGATATTGAAGTGGCGAAAGTGCGCGCCATTAACGATATCAAAGTGCGTATATCGATTCTGAAAAGCAATTTGTCGACGATTAAGCAGCAGATACTAAACAATCAGAGCGAGGCTGCTGAGCTAGAGCGGCGAGGACAGGATGTCCCTTCGGCGTTGGTGGACACTCTGGCGTCGTTGCGACGCGAAGTGACGACAACCGAGCAGCATATTAATAGTCGCGTGCAAGATCTAAGTGATGTTGCTAAAAACTACGAGCGCGATAAAGATCGCTTCTCGCACTTGCAAGCTCAAGCCCAGAAGCGCTTGCAATACTACGATCCGAGCGAATAACAGTTACTTTTAGCTCAACGAAAAATTGCTGCGCTTAGCTGCTGCCATTGCTCGTCCCAGTGCTCTGTTGGGCGGCGTTTAAAATCACTGCGTACAAATTGGCCAATGCGCCCCTCGGCTGCCGACAGCAACAGATTTGCGGTGCTATTGGCGGTAATCACGGTGCGCAAGCCCTCACGCAACTCCGCTTCTCGCAATATTGTTTTTAGCTGCGTTTCTAAACGATCATAGAATTGCACAACCCGATTGCGCAGGCGCTCGTTTTCACCGGCGAGGGCGTCGCCATTAAAAATTCGGGTAATGCCAGGGTTGCGTTCAGTAAAGGTCAGCAACAGCTGCAGAATACTGCCTAGCTGCGTCAGGCTCTGACCTTCTTCTTTCACAATTAGCGTGACACGACTGAAGATCGATTCTTCGACAAACTCGATAAGCCCTTCAAACATTTTTGCCTTGCTGGGGAAGTGCCGGTATAGGGCTGCTTCCGAAACCCCAACCTCGGCTGCTAGCTTGGCGGTGGTTATGCGGGCGCCCGGTTGGGTTTCCAGCATGGTGGCGAGGGCTTGGAGAATTTCATCGCGTCGTGAAGGACGTTTGTTCATAGGGCGTAGCTGACCTTATTGGGCGCTAGGCCCTCGCTAAATAGTTTTATTAATCGAGTAATTTTTTGACGTTGGTGATGAGTGTGCCAACGCCGGTATCGGTGAAAATTTCTAACAATACGGCGTGGGGGACGCGGCCATCAATGATATGGGCGCTGGTCACACCGGCGTTTACGGCAGATAGCGCGCAACCGATTTTTGGCAGCATGCCGCCATAGATGGTGCCATCGGCAATCAGCGCGTCGACTTGCTCAGTGCTCAGGCCGGTTAATACTTTGCCTGATTTATCCATTAGGCCTTCGATGTTAGTTAACAGCATCAGCTTCTCGGCTTTTAATACTTCTGCAATCTTACCCGCCACTAGGTCAGCGTTGATATTGTAGGAGGCGCCATCGGGGCCCACGCCAATTGGTGCAATAATCGGAATAAAGTCGCTGTTAATTAGCATGTCCAGGACTTCGGTATTAATTGCCTCAACTTCACCGACGTGGCCAATATCAATAATTTCGGTTTTTGCTAAGTCGGGGGTGCGCTGGGTGACTTTGAGCTTCTTGGCGCGAATTAACTGGCCATCTTTACCGGTTAAGCCAATGGCTTTGCCGCCATTGCGGTTTAGCAGGGAAACAATTTCTTTGTTGACAGAGCCGCCGAGCACCATTTCAACCACGTCCATGGTGGCGGTGTCGGTAACGCGCATGCCGTCGACAAAATGCGATTCAATCGCTAAGCGCTTAAGTAGGTCGCCTATTTGCGGTCCGCCGCCGTGCACGACAATCGGATTCATACCGACCAACTTCATGAGCACGATGTCACGGGCAAACTGTTCTTTAAGCTTGTCGTCGATCATGGCATTGCCGCCAAACTTGACCACAATCGTTTTATTGGTGAAGCGTTGGATATAGGGCAAGGCTTCGGTAAGAACGCGGGCGACATCACCTGCGGCGGAGCGACTCATAGACATGGTGTGTTCTCGTAAAGTCGGTGGCAAAAAAAGGACGCCTATTAAAGACTATCTACTAGCGTTGGATCAATCCTTAGCAGCAATTCCTTGAAGTCATTTTGTATGCGTTTCATAGAGGACTCACTATCCGCCTCAAAGCGCATGGTTATAGCGGGGCCAGTATTTGAGGCGCGAATTAAGCCCCAGCCGTGCCTGAACTCTACCCTCAGGCCGTCAATATTGATAAGCCCTGCATCGGAGAACTTTTGGTTCTCGGTGAAGGTTTCAATAATGGCGAATTTACGCTCATCGGCAACAGGAATCAAAATCTCTGGGCTGCTAACGAGGCTGGCTTGGCTGTCTAATGCGTCATCCATTGTTAGGCCTGATAAGGTGAGTATTTCCAATAAGCGGGCGGCGGTATACATGCCGTCGTCAAAACCATACCAGCGGTCTTTATAGAAAATATGACCTGAGAATTCTCCGCCAAGCAAGGCACCGGTTTCTGCCATTTTTTGTTTCATAAAGGAGTGGCCGCATTTCCACATAGTGGGGCGGCCACCGCAATCGACGATAAGTTCAGGCAGTAGGCGCGAACATTTGACGTCAAACAGAATTTCAGCGCCGGGATTGCGCGTTACGATGTCATTTGCGAGCACCATCAATAACTGGTCTGCTGAAGGGCAGCGACCTTGGGCGCTGACGATGGCGACGCGATCGCCATCGCCGTCAAAGGCGATACCAAGGTCGGCGCCATGTTCGGCTACTGCGGCTTTAAGTGCGCTCAAATTGCTTTCAATGGTTGGGTCTGGTGCGTGATTTGGGAAGTTGCCGTCAGTCTCACAAAAGAGCGGAATGACCTCGCAGCCGAGCTCTTCAAACAGGGCGGGCGCAATATTAGAGGTCGCACCATTGCCGGCATCGATGACGACTTTAAGTGATTGGGCGATGACGACGTCACCTATAATACGATCGATATAGCGCTGCTCAATGCTGTCGCTAGTGCGGTTGCCGTTGCCGCTGGTGAAGTCTTGAGCCTCTATGCGCTGTCGCAGCGTTTGTATGTCTTGTGACGTTAAGGACTTAAATTCCAAACTGATTTTCATGCCGTTATACTCGCCGGCGTTGTGGCTGCCGGTGATCATGATGGCATTGCCAATGTTCAAATCTTGGCAGGCGTAATGCAGCATTGGTGTGGCGATGAGGCCGAGGTCGATAACGTCAATGCCGGTGCTGAGTAAGCCTTTAACCAGTGCCTCGTGAATTCTGGGGCTGCTTAAGCGGCCATCGCGACCTAAAAGCAATTTGCTTTGGCTTCGACTTAAAGCCTCGCTGCCGACCGATTTGCCAATGGCAAAGCAAGCGTTGTCGTCTAGTTCAGTTTCGGCGATACCGCGAATATCGTAGGCGCGAAACGAGTTGATCGATATGCCTGATGTGGTCGCTCTATTTCTACCGCTGGCCTTTTCAGTACTTAACTCGGGAAGTGGCGGTGCGCCGTCGGGCGCGGGAAAGTTATCACGTTTGGCGGTTCTATTTTGTCTGTCTGCGCTAAGTTTTTTCGCTAGAACCTGTTCCAGGCTGGGTTCGGAATCCGCTTTTTCGAGATCCGATTTTGGCGTCTTGCTCGGGCTTTTCTCTGCTACCGGAATTTGATAACTACGCAGGAAAAAGATGGCGTGACTGCTGGCAATCAATGCGACACAAAGCACGCAGATTAACCACAGTAGGGTGCTGTCTGAGCTCAGGCTTAGCACCGTATTTTCTTGCGGGTAAATCTGTAGTGTCCAGCCGGGAACCGACAGTGGTCGACTCTGCATGACATCTGGGTAAGCAATTGCCGATGGCTTGATGACACTGTCGCTGCGCGATTTATATGTTTGGATTAGCTCAACGCTAACGGCATTGCCCGCAAGGCTATTTAACATTTTTTCGAAATAGTTGGCGTTGAATGTGACGTATATTGCGCCGCGTTTGCCGGCAGTTTTAACGAAAGAGATCAGCCACTCATCGTTATGTTTGTAGGCTTCGATAATTAACTTTTGCTGCTCGATGCTTTTGCGCAGCATATCGATTTCAATATTATTGCGCAGCCGCAAGGTCTCGCTGCGCTCGTCGGCAATACCCTGATTGCCGATGTAGATGATTTTGGTATCTTGGGCTTCGGGAAATGCGCGCTTAAGGTTTTTCGACAACACACTGTCATCGCTAATATTGCCTTGTTGTAAAGCATCAATAAGTTCTTGGCTGTTGCTTTGTTCCGTGACGCGGGACCCAAGCTGGTCTATTGCGTCGCGCACGATGCCGCGCTGATGATCTGCGATGTTAGATGTGACGGTATCGATACGCTGGGTTAGGGCGCGCGGCTCTTCATAGTGTTGTATCCAGTAGAACGCAGCGAATACCAGGCCGATGGAAAATATGGCAGATAGCAGGATGTCACGCTGATTCGCGGAAAATCGTTGGGCGACGGCTGGTTTGGTGGCGGTGGTCTCGGACGCTTTTTTTCTCATTGTCGTAGTAATCTGATCCTTGATGGCCTTGGCACTATTATGTAGTCAATCGCCGCAATGCTCCCATAATGGTAGAGCGCACTCTGTCTGTCTAGCGAGTCTCGGCAAAGAATTTTTGCGCGATTAAGGTTATCAGTTGGGCTGCCAGCTGGTTTTTACCCATTTGCGGGATATCGCACTGCCCGTCTTTCCATATTGCGGTGACCGCATTGTCATTGGCATTAAAGCCAATGGCGCTATTCGAGACATCGTTGGCGATAATTAAATCGAGATTCTTTCGTTCCAGTTTGCCCCGCGCGTAGCGCATGAGATCCTGGGTTTCTGCCGCGAAGCCGACAGTCACCGGCCGTTCACTGTGATTGGCAATCGTGCTCACGATGTCCGGGTTGCGGACTAAGTCGATGTGCATGCTGTCATTGTCTTTTTTAATTTTTTGATCGGCGGCCTTAGCTGGGCGATAGTCGGCGACCGCGGCGCAGGCAATAAAAAGCTCGCATTTGCCGAGGGTGGCAGTGCTGGCGTCCAGCATATCCTGGGCGCTAATCACGTCTACTCGGCTTACTCGCTCTGGGCAGTGTAGGTTTGTTGGGCCGCTGATCAGTGTCACTATCGCGCCGGCATCTGCGGCTGCCGCCGCTAGGGCGTAACCCATTTTCCCAGAGCTGTGGTTGCTAATATAGCGCACGGGGTCAATGGCTTCTCGGGTTGGGCCGGCGGTAATCGTTAGGCGTACGCCATCTAATATTCGGGAATTAAAGATACTGGCTGCGTGTGCCGCAAGCTCTTCCGCTTCTAGCATTCTGCCGGGGCCAATATCGCCGCAGGCTTGCTCGCCCGCGGCGGGGCCGAAAAGGGCAATTTTGCGGGCGCTTAGGGTGGCGATATTGTCCTGGGTTGCCTGGTCGCGCCACATGCCTTGGTTCATTGCTGGTGCTAGCGCGATGGGTGCGGGTGTTGCTAAACACAGTGTGGTGAGCAGGTCGTCGCCACGACCATTGGCTAGGCGGGCCATAAAATCAGCGCTGGCTGGAGCGACTAAAATAAGATCGGCCCAGCGCGCTAGCTCGATATGCCCCATGCCCGCTTCTGCTTCGGGGTCAAGTAAGGTGGTGTGTACCGGGTTGCCCGACAGCGCTTGGAGTGTGAGTGGTGTAATAAACTCCATAGCAGCTGCAGTCATGACGACTCGCACATCGGCGCCGTGATCTTTTAAGCGCCTGATAAGCTCTGCGCTCTTGTAAGCCGCAATGCCGCCGGTAACGCCGAGAAGAATATGCCGGTTGCTCAGTTGTTTCATATCACCGTGTCGCTATTGGTCAGTATGGCGTTATTATGAAGCTTATCGAGGCTGCCGACTACCGCGTGGTTTGGTCGCCCTAATAAACCATGTTCACCAAGGAGGGTGTTATGGCAATTACAGATTGGCCGGAAGATGAGCGGCCGAGGGAAAAATTATTGCAGCGCGGTGCCGCTGCCTTGGCAGATGCAGAGCTATTGGCCATCTTCCTGCGTACCGGTGTCAGGGGGAAATCTGCGGTGGATTTGGCCCGAGAGCTCCTGCAGGAGCACGGTGGGCTAGCTGACTTGATAGCGGCAAGCCGCGAGCGATTCTGCGCGTCTCACGGCCTAGGCGACGCCAAGTTCGTGCAATTACAGGCGGTTGTGGAGATGTCGCGTCGTTATTTGGCAGAGGCGCTGCTGAACAAACCGGTATTTG